>Ga0210401_10004207_pt1 | contig 15069 bp, 27 predicted proteins | sample IncBWH32MmetaG_FD_150866 | JGI IMG/M metagenome (GOLD analysis project Ga0210401, IMG submission 150866) | Forest soil microbial communities from Barre Woods Harvard Forest LTER site, Petersham, Massachusetts, United States - Inc-BW-H-32-M | ecosystem: Environmental > Terrestrial > Soil >... | reverse complement strand
GCTTGTCGATATTGAAACGGTTTAAGAATGCCGTAGTGACGGCGCTCTATTGCGGCCGTGGTAAACTAGAATTCCGCATGTCGGAGAGGTGGCCGAGAGGCTGAAGGCGGCGGTTTGCTAAACCGTTGTACGGGCTAACACCTGTACCGAGGGTTCGAATCCCTCCCTCTCCGCCAGATCCTTCCTAAATCCATCCAGCAAAGAGAGTTGCAAGCATCGGGCCGAGACATCACATCACGCTCTTGGCCGTTGTCGCTGCCGCTTTAGGTGTCACGAAGGTGTCACTTAAGGCGGTTTCTAGTTTCTGCATCGCAGCCTGTGTCTGCTCGCTCGCGGTCTTGATGTAGCACTTCTGCGTCACGGCCACATTTGAATGCCGCAAGATTGCTTGGATGGTCAGATCGTCAACGCCCAGTCGGTGCAGGTTTGTGGCAAGCCCGCGCCTGAATGCGTGCCAGCCGCGCCACTCAGGAAGAACCTTGTTGCGCTCGAATTTGTGAGTAGCCCTTCCATGCTCAGACTCGGGCTTGCTGCAAAATTCGCAAACGTCCAGAGCCGGCAGGATCACACGGCGCAAGATGCTGTCCGGATCAGCGGCCTTTCCTGCACCATTCGGGAACACCGGACCTGTTATTGGATTGTGTTGAGCCTTGCGATGAGCAGCCAGTTTCGCAGCCAGCTTGGGAATGATGGGCACAGGGGCACGGCTCTTTTTACTCTTGGGGTCTGTGGTAATGCCGTTCCAGATCGAGCGGGCAATCATGAACTCACCGTCTTTGTAGTTCTCCCAATACATCCCGCGTAGCTCGCCACGGCGCACGCCGGTAAACGCGGCAGCGGCCAGCAGCGTTGACGCAGGCTCAGGAACGGCGTCCAGCATCACGAGAACTTCCTCAAGGCTGTAAGCATGCGTTTCTTCAACATCGCGAGTCTTGGGCAATGAAGTTTCGCGGACAGGGTTAGCCCCTTCGTAGTAGCCCAATTGAGTTGACAGCCGAAACACTCCCGATAGAAAACCCTTAATGTGCTGCATGGAATGAGAATTAAACCTGCCCGTTTGCGCCATCTCGTCTAGGATCGCTTGCACGTGGCGGGTCCGCACGTCACGAGTCCAAAGGCCATCACTGAAGGGCTGGATTGCCGTCCAGAGAATCTTGTACCCGCGATAAGTGGAAGGCCGAGTCCTCTGCTCGACACGCGGAAAGTACACGTTCTCGACAAACTCCGTGAACTTAACCGCAGTCTCGGGCAGTAATGCCGGTTTGTTGATCGTTGCTAGAAACGTCTTGGCCTCGTCGCGTGCTTTCTGTTTGGTCAAATCAGCCACAGCGCCGAGCTGCTTGCAAAGCCTCTTGCGCTGCAACTGACCATCTTCGACACGGAAATCCGAATAGCGGAGATACCAGACTCCGCCTTTCTTGTAGACCGTGCCAGTCTGTTCTCGTCTGCGTTTCATTGTGTTTTGCGTCCTTTCCCTGTTTTGTCCTGCTCCAACAACTTCCAAGATCGTTTTTCCCTTTCGCGTTGCCTTGCGCGATATTCCCTCTGGTAGGCCGCCCGTTTCCGCTTGAACTCATCGGCGTGCGAAGCGTACTTGTTGCGACAATTGTCACTGCAACTCGTGTTGTGGTCCGTCTTCGCATAAAACCACTTCCCGCATTCTCGACACTTGCGCAAACGATTGATCAAGCCCCGTGGCAACAGCGACAACGCATGGGAAATCAGCCCTATTTCTGCACCGTAGGATTCGTCCTTTAGAACACGATTCCAGTCTGTAACCCAAAAGGCCACGGTGGGAGTGCCGTAGAACAACACACGCTGCGACCCGCGATACCGCGCCAGAATTTCGTTGGCTTCGTCTTCGGCGGCACGATACCGGGATTCGGCTGCCTCCCGCTCCGGCGAGAACTCCGCAGCAGTCAAATATGTCCGTTGTTGCTCTTCGGCGGTCTTCAACAATTCGATCAGCCGCGCCACTCGCAATTGAGCGGGCGATGTGCCCTTGTTGAGCCAATCAACTCCAGGCAGCCCGCTGTGCCTCACCAATCGCCGGAGAACTAGATCGTGTTCCCGCGCCTCTTTGCCCTTGCTGCGTAACATACGAGAAGTAGTCATATTGCACATATTATTATGCGCTAGTCACGGCTGGCTGTCTAGTGCATCCTGTGAGTGTTTTTGGGAGGAACTAGCACCGTGGACAACGACAGTCTTATCTCAATCGCGGAAGCGGCGAGACGGCTAGGCGGAATCAGTATATGGACGGTCCGCGCATGGCTGAGCAAAGGGATATTGCAGCGCACCAAGGTCGGCGGGCGAACCATGATTCGCGAGTCCGAATTGGAGAAGGTTATTCAAGAGGGCGGAAAGTCTTCAGCGCCATTCCGGAAGGATGGAGCGCGATGACAGCGACCGTCGAAATAATTGATGCCCGCGAACTCGCCCGACGCTGGAACGTGCCGGAAACTTGGGTCCGGAATAACACGCGACGAGGCTTTGCGAATGACCCCATCCCGTGCGTGAAGTTGGGACGTTACACGAGATTCGAACTCGGCTCACAGCAGCTCACCGCGTGGTGGGAACGGCGCAGATCGGGAAGGGTGCGCTAGAACATTATGCAAAGCGACAATTGCAACTCTAGCCAAGGCGGTCAATCGCATTGGGTAATAGTCGATAAGACAGCGGAATGTAAACGCTGTGGCAGAAAATCCCTTGCATGGCAGCAGAGTAAGTCGGGCAGGTGGTACTTATGCGTCACTCGCCGGACGAAAGACGGGGAGATAGAGGCGGATCGGCGCGGCTTCCACAAGTGCCAAGACCCGATAACAAACGTTCACGGGGTGAGGGTCAGCGACCATGACCTGCCATTCTAGCGCCGTGGAGCAGACAGAGCGGGCGCTCCTGGGCTCCGTACTGCTCGACAATTCGCTGTGGCCGCAGACCGAATCACTAAGCTCCGACGCTTTCTCGCTCGACTCCCACAGGAAAATCTATCGATGCATGTCTTCCATGTTCGAAGATCGGCGGGCAATCGATGAGACCACGCTACCCTCGGAACTAGCGCACAGGAGTGAACTGGATAGCGTTGGCGGGATTCCGTATATCAGTGCACTGTTGGACCGCGCATACCCAGAGAACTTTAGTGCTTACGTGCGCGGTGTCCGCGAAGCCTCCACGGAGCGCCGCTTCGAGAGACTGCGAGAGCAACTAGCCAAGGCCGATGACAGCGAATTGCGATTGAGCCTCCTGCAACAGATGCAGGAAGTGCTGACGCAAAGGTCAGCGGCTCAAAACTGGCGCAGCTTGTTTCACACCCATGACGAGGTAATCAATGCACCGACCGCAAGCTTCGCAATCGACGGCTTCCTCCAAGAGGACGGAATCACGCTTATCGGCGGACTGGCAGGGCACGGCAAGACGCTGTGCATGCTCGCCATGGTTCGGGCTCTGCTCGAAGGCGGGAAGCTGTTTCATCACTTCGCTGTCCCGAAGAAGGCAGAACGGGTCATCTACCTCATCCCGGAGGCAGGATTAGGCCCATTCGCGGCGCGCCTCAAGACCTTTCGCTTGGAACAATATGTGCAGGAGGAGAAGCTATTTTGCCGGACACTCTCCGCGCAGGGGCAGCTGTCTCTCACTGATCCCCGCATTCTAGAAGCTGCCAAGGGCGCGGACGTTTTCTTGGACACTGCCATTCGATTCATGACGGGAGACGAGAACAGTGCAGCCGAGCAGAGGGCCTTCGCTGATAGCCTTTTCGCCCTGCAGCGTGCCGGCGCTCGCACGATTACAGGAGCGCACCATAGCCCGAAGAGCTTCGGTAAAGACACGTACATGACGCTGGAAAATGTGCTGCGTGGATCTGGTGACATCGGGGCCATGCTGGCCACGTGCTGGGGCCTCAGTCAAATCGATGCCGATGCAACCCGCATTTTTGTGCAGAACGTAAAGGCGCGGGATTTCCTCCCTTGCCAACCATTCATCATTCAGGGCCGCCCATCCATAGACGCAGCCGGATACTTCGAGCTCCCCAATCCTCCAGGCTTTGCAGGAACGTTCAGCGAGAACAAGCCACAGGCGCAAGCCGGCCGCCCACAGGTGGCTGACAAGGACGAAAAGATTGCTCAAGCTCGAAAGATGCACGAAGACGGCAAGGGCTACCGCGAAATTGCTAAGACACTCGGCGTCAGCGTCGGCACGGTCAGTGGATGGCTCAAAGCTACGTAGCTTGACGACGGTTCAAGGATAACGCCGCACGACTGAAAGCATAAACAATCAAATAGCTGAGACTGAGCGAGCCCACGGCTCTGAGCGGCCATATAAGCCGATGATCGGTTGGCATCATCCACGCAAACACCAGCACGCAAATAACAAGAGCACAGATCGTAGCGATTCGTCTCATGGGACACTCCGCCCTGAAGGATACTCCCGTTCAAAAACTGTTCAATAATTTCTGAACACTGAACGGAATGCCCAAACCCCGACGGGAATGAGACCTTAGTCTCTTCCCTAGGAGGGGTTGTTTTTGAACTGTTCAAATATTCTCTTTCTTAGGGTTTTTGAACACTGAACACCCCCCCCTTCCATGGCCGACAGTTATCAAAGCGCATCTTCATGTTCAAAAATCTGTGCAAACTGTGACAAAGCTGCCATGTCTAGCGTTTCACTAGGGATTATCGTCACGCGGAACGATGGTTTCCGTAACCGCTGTACGGAATAACCCCATTGTTCCCAGCCTGTTAGACGCTTGGTTGTCGCGTAGGTGTCAGCTAACTCGCATATTCTCAAAGCCCCCAAGCCCACCAGGACGCCACGAATCGCGCCCGATCACCAGCACAAAGCACGCTGCGAGCAGCTTCGCTTTTCGTTCGCTGTGAGCTTACCACCCTATTTTGAACGACTTGACCGGGGTGGCTCCCCCCGAAGCGCCAGCATGGAGGGGCGGGCTAGGCTGCGCGTGGGTTTGTGTTGACAAGAAAAAGCATTAGTACAGATAATCCGCAGGCGATTTTGGTTGTCGACGGCGAGAACAGGCGGCAGCTTCAGTTCACGGGAGAGGATAATCACAATGCGTGGTCCAGAAATAAACCACCCGAAATTACAGCAAAAGCTTAGAGCAGCCGAGCATAATTACAATAACGCCTTTGGCCACGTACGCCAATTCCTGGACTGCATCGCGAATGTTAAAGCCGGCCGGGCCCCATTTACCCCGGAACTCGTTGAGCGACTAAAGACGCTTAAAGCGGTAGTACTGGCGCACATAAAGGAGAATGAGGATATCGAGGACTGGATGTCCTCAAAACTTGGGGGCTTGTCCGACTACCAGGCACTCCTGCTGCGAGATGGAAATCCTGAAGAGCTGGAACGCCTCAACAGCCAACTGCAAGGGAACAAGCTTGTTAGGAAGATGAAGCAGATCGGCAAAATGAAGAAAAGCGCGACCATCCGTGGTCGTGAGCTTCATGTTTTGCATGATCTGGAAGCCGGCCGAGCGGAAACCCACAGAAATAAGATCAATTACAAACAAATGCTGCAGGATCTGAACGAAGCAAGGGGAATCCTCGGAGTACCGGCGACCCCGCCCACCACCCCGAGGAACTATGACTTTATGTGACAGCTCGCACTAAGTCGGCCAACTCGTATATCTTGTAGGCCCCCTTCACCCCGCCCAATACCTCCCGAAGCGCACCACGGGGCAGGAAACCGCCCTAGCGGCGGTTTTACGCGGGAGTCTCATCGGTCTTCGCCAATTGTTCGCGGCGAAGAAACACCGAAAATTGGGTTGACTTTTAGGTGCCCACTGGCATCTAATACGCATAGCAATACCATACGGGGGTAGGGTATATGTCAGAAGTATTGAGTCCAGCGCAATTCGCCCGGCTTGCAGGAATCCGGCTGGATTGCGTCTACAAGAAACTCTGGGACGGCTCATTGCCCGCGCAGAAGAGCGAGGACGGCCGCTGGGAAATTCCTGCCTGCGAATTGGAAAAGCGTCAGAAACAGGAGATATCAGCCTAATGGCAAAAGTATTCGACCGCAGGTGTAACGACGTTCGCTAGCACTGCCATGGCGGCTGTCTGGGTTTAACCGAACCTCGGCAGCCGCAAAATTTGGAGAAACCGAATGAATGTTGACAGCTTCGATTTTTTTGAATCCGAACTCCCCGAACTATGGAAAGGCTTTGAGGCCACCGTTCCCAGCTTGAAGGCGCAAATCGACGACGAGACCGCCCAACAGCAAAGAGAGGACGCCATTATGCTCGATGCGGCTTCCGCTTCTTGCGAAAAGCTGGGACAGTTCCTAGCGCGGTTCAATGCGACTGTTGATGAATTAAGAGGCCGAATCGAGGCACTCGAGAAGGAAGCAAAACCGAATGGCAACTAACCCGGTACCGCAACCCCCAGACACTTCAGACTTGCCGGTTTCGTCGAACCTCGCGAACGCTATCACCGATAGCGGGCAGAACCTCGCCGCATCGTCAGTGCCTAGCGCAGCACCAGGACCGGCGACGGGCGGCAGCCTACAGACTGCAATTTCCTCAGATACTCTCCCGGCTCCATCCATATCGACGGCGACGGCTGGCTCACAGCCGGACACGTCCAACCTTCAAGGTGTGTTGAATGCCAGCCAGCCCGCACAAGCACATTTCCAGCCGACCATTGGCTCTAGGTTGAAAGGCGTACTTCTGGGCCTAGCGACTGGTGGTATTCCGGGCGCGGTAGTTGGCGGTGTATCTCCGACGACAGAACAGCAAATATTTACGAACCGTCAGCAACTCGCAGCCGCAAAAGTCAAATTTGCTGACGCACAAGCGGCTTACATGGTGGGCCAAGCAACAGCGAAACAAAAGGAACTCGGCGATTACGACGCTGACCATCAGAGAGCCGTCTTTAAGGACAACCTCGCAACTGCCAACGAATTGATGCAGATGGGATATGCGCCAAACTACACGACTGGCGACGACGGTCCCTCCGAGATGGCCGCCCTTCAGGATGTAACGGCGAAGCAGGGCGCTGTACCGCCTTCGGTAAGTCTTGCGGTCGCTCCGAATGCAATTATGCACTTTGACCTGAGCGCCGCTAACGGCCAGCACGCGCAATACGAGTTCTATGCACAGCTACAGAAAGACCTCGGTAAACCAGTTCCCAATGAACAAATGTTCATGTCGCAGAACCAGCAGCAGCGCTATGCAACTGTTGCTGATGCGATGCACTACTGGAATCCTCCAGCATCTCCGCAGTCTCTCGCGATCCTTCAGAGCGACCGTGAAACGCTCGCGCATCTCCCCGACAACGTAGCCCCATCGAACCGGGATGCAACGCTTGCGCATTTAGACCAAACCATCTCGAATATTCAGGGCGCGATTACCAAGAACAAAGTGGCCGAAGGTCAAGCCGAAGGCGCAGGGCAGGCAGCGAAGATAGCGGCCGAGACGCCCGCAACCGTTGCCCAGGAAGTGGCGAAGAGAAAAGCCACACTGCCCTTCGATCTGGCGAAGACCAAGGCCGAAGAGGCCATCAAAGACGGCGATCCGAACGCAGCGGCACAGTTGCTTGTTAACGGCGATGTGGCACCATCGCAGATTATCAGCAGCCGTAAACCAGCCTTCGCGCAGCAAGCATTTTCGGCAGCGAAACAGCTTGACCCCAACTGGAACAGTCAAACCGCTGAAGCCTATTACAAGACGGCCTCTTCGCCGACAAACGTGACGTTCTTCGGCTCTGCCAAATCGCTTACAGATCAGGGTGGCACGCTTGACCAATTACAGCAGGCTTACAACAAATTGCCCAATGGAAGGATTCCAGCCCTGAACAAGTTCTCTGATTGGGCAGCGGCGGCCAGTGGTAGCGGCGCAACTGCGGCTTTCGCCCAGACAGCAATCGGCGTGGCCGATGATTATTCCAAGGTCATGGGCGGCGGCCAGGGTTCCGATACATCTCGTGATCAGGTTCTAGAGTCGTTCGCAAGGTCCGGCAGTGGTGCGCAGATGGCTGGCGCTATCGGGGCTGCACGTCAGGCGGTCGATTCTCAGATGTCCTCTCGCATCGGACAGAATCCTGTCATGCGCAGAATGTACGGCTCTGGCTTGCTGATTCATGTCACTGATCCGAAGGGAACCGACCAAGTATTCCGCACACAACAGCAGGCAGACGCATATAGAAAGGCCATCGGGCAATGAGTACCGCGCCGATTGACTACGACGCACTCGCGAAGCAATACGGTGCTGTCGCTTCCAATCCTGCCCCATCTTCTCCGTCATCGTCACAGCCGCCACTAGCCGGAAACGGCGGTGTGGACTATGACGCATTGGCTGCGAAATACGGCGCGGTGAATCAGTCCGCAGTCGGAAGCGGCCAGACTACAAACGACACTGGCAGTACCGTCATCATCCCGAAGGAGGAGGAATCCTTCGACGACACGATGAAGCGTGCCGCTGCGTTCGGGCAAACTTCGCAAGCTAAGTCAGAAGCGGCGAAGGAATCGACTCCACAAAATCTCGGGACGAAGGCCGCAGAAACCCTAGCGGCTGCCCCTGTAGCGGGCGCGGCGGGAGCTGCCGGCCTCGCAGGCGCGGGAGAACTTGGGTCACTTACACCGCAGGCAGTAACGGCCCTGAAAGCAGTTATTCAGGCCCATCCGACAATTGCGAAGGTTGTCTTTAGTGGAATTGGTGTTCATGTAGCAGCGAAGTTAGGCATTCTGAAGGAACTAACAGACGCGATTCTTGGTGAGTAGGTCATGGACTTAGAGAAGGCACAGGCCGAGATGCGAAAGCGCAATTCGAAGCGCAAACACAACGCTCGTGCTCCGCGTGCGCCGAAGTTAGAGCGCGGCATTTATGTTCGTCCCGTCCGACGCGACAAACGCGTGTGCGACTTTGAGGAGTTGCGGGAACTGGCCTGCCAGCATCTACGCAGCCCGCGCACCAGGACAAGCGATTGGAATGAACTATTTGAGCTTGCTGTTAGACACGGCCTGATAACGAGCGGAACTCCGGGCATTCATGCGCCTGAGACTAAAGAATCAGAACACCAGTCCGACATGCACGCCTTAGTGCTGGAGGTTGAGGCGGAAATGCGGGAAGAACGACAGAAAAAAGCCAAGGAGAAGCAGCAATGAGCGAGAAACAGCAGACCCTAACCCTGACCACCGAAGATTTACAAAAGTTTATATCGAGCGCGGTCAACTCAGCGGTAACGACCGCTGTAACAGAGATGCGCAAGCCAGAACCGCCTAGCGAGAAAGAACTTGCCGCTCTAAAACAACAGCAAGACGAAAGACTCCAAGCTGCCGAGGGCGTCAAACAGAGGAACGAAAATAGGCGCTTTATCCAAGAGAAAGTCTGCACGCACGCACATGCGCTTCGTGAGGGAGGCGGCACTCACGCAACCTATGTTCATGATAACGATGTGCCACTGTCACCCGGTTACATCTACTGCCAGAAGTGCGAAGGCAGGGTCAGGCCCGATGAGCCCATCATGAGAAAGCTCGACCCGCAAGCCATTTTTGATAGCAACCTTTTCAACCGACTCATGCAGGATTGCGTGCACCCCGCTGCAGAAATCCTCTCGCAGTAGAAAGGACCAAATATGAACTTAGGTGATAATCCACGGCCCTGGGGCTCTCAGGCGAACCAAGCGGATGAAATGTGGGATAACTTGTCTCCCGAGAAAGTGCGCGAAGTAGTCGAGCAGAAACTTGGGGACGATGCGAAAAAGCAGGCACAAGCCGCGTTACCGGATGAGATAGAAAAGTTCCTCGTCCTTCATCCAGAATTTGATAACTCGACGGGTACGCCCGACAAGCCAAACCCAAACGGGGAGGTTATGAGGGTAGGGCTTGTCGCAATGGGCATAGATCCGACGACCGCACGCGCCGAGCAGTTTTCGGAAGCCTATGGCCGCGTGAAGCCTCTGCTGAAACTGAAGCAGCATGTTGTTAGGGGGCAACAAAGACAGGCGAACGAAGACGCCGCAAAAGCTATCGAGGCCGAGACTAAGGAGGCCGCCTTTGACGTGGATTGGGCAGAGTCCGCAGACCTTGGAGCGCTCAGGGAGCGGGCCAATAAGCAGCTACGGGCCAGAGGCTGGTAATGGCCGTGCACTGGGCGGCCGACTTTTGTAGGAAAGTGGTGGACGCTTTGACCTGTGAGCAGCGGACGGAAGTACTAACTTCGCCCGCTTGGGACAACCACGAATTTCGTAACATGGTCATCACCCACGCCATTGAATTGGTTGAAGGTGAAATGTTCGCCGCAACAGCAAAGAACGAGACGCACCACTAGGAAATCGAGGAAACGACAAATGTCCGCAGCAATTACTTACCTAAACAAATATCCCGACGTGTACGCCTATCCGGGCCCATTGGGCACGTTTGGTATCCCGGCCTCAACTTATCTCAATGTGTACAGCTTTGTGAGCACGGGCGGGTTCTTGCGTGGTGCAAATATCGTAGTTTCGGGCGGTACCGCCGTGCTTCTAACCACCACTCAGCTTCAACAATTCGGGACCGCCATACGAATGCATTTATCGACTGGCAGCACTAACGTCACTGTCAACGGTGTGCAAGTCCAGACCTCGGGCGCGGGTGTAAACATAACGGCGGGTGGAAATACGATCTTCCTGGGCAATAGCGATGCTGCGAATCTAGCTACTAGAGTACTGCTTTATACCGTGACAGGTGGGCCCCTACAGCAGACCGGCGGCGGGCCGATGAACTCTTTTGACCTTAATGCGTAATTGAGGTTACCCAGTGAAGACCTTGGAAGAGGTTGTCGCCGAAGCCGGACTACTACCCGTTTCGTGGGTTACGTGTTTATGTCGGTGCTGCGGCGAGTTTCGGCTTTCGATTCCTCCGATGAAGCGCAAGCGACAGCAGATCGCTTGTCCGCGATGCGGCAAAACCATCTGGGCCGAAGAGAGTGCTAGGGGCGGGACGAAGCGCGAACAGCCGCTAATTGAAGCAGAAGAGAACTTCTCGCATGACGAGCGAATAGCCTCCTTCATTTTTCAGCCGGACTGGAAACGGCAGATTGAGGTTGCGGATTTGTGAGCCCTGATTGCAAATGCGGCTCTGGCTTGCCTGCGACGCTCCTGCGATACGTCGTCTTGGAGGGCGGCATAACGGCGGTTCGACTGTTCTGTTCGGAGTGTGCTCAGGATCGGGTCGGTCTTGTATGGATGAAGAAATCGGAAGATGAGAATGAATAAGCTTCTGTTTGTGTTTGGCAGGCGAATAGTGGGCAAGTACAAGATGATGCGAGTAATGCATCACCTCCGTAATCAAATGACGCCCTTCATTTACTGGAATGGGCCAATGTGTCCAGCCAACCAACAGCGGCGCGATGCCCTGTTTGCAGCAGCAGAAATAGTAATCAAAGCTTGGGAGCAAATCTAGCTCCATGAACCAAGATCAAGGCCAAGCACCCGACTTGCCCGTGTCCAACTCCGAAATAACCACTGGGCCTCGGTATAGCTGGCCTCGCTGTGTCAGGAACACTATCGGGAACACTACATGTGCGCGGGCAACCAGAACTAGAATTTCGGAATTTGGAACAAGACTAATATTCCCGTCAGAAGCAGAACCTATCTGTGCTATGGTGGCACGCCATACGCAAGATGAGTCTATTTCAATACAAATATCTTGCATCGTTATGTGTGCCGATCTTCGTCTGCGGGCTAACGGTTCTCGCCAAGAAAATCGCACGGGCGCGAATTGAGCCGGGTTGGAAGCGTCAGGACCTTTATCTAGGGATTGACCAGACAATAGCTGCGTTTGCGGTCGCGACCGTTAACGTCCTTGACTTTTTGGACCCCATACGCCTAGCAAACTCAATAGATCCAAAGACTTGGAAGGCATTACTCGCGAATGGGGGTACACTATTGGGTTGTATCATATTTCTTTTTCTCGTGCTATCGTTCCACCTGGAGCATGAATCAAATAACGATAGCCCTTCGGGAAAAGAGATTTTTTGGGTTGGCGCAGTGTCGAATGCCATAGGGTTTGGACTCTTGTTTGCAACTGTCCTGCTGTTGCCAACCGCGAGGGGGTAATCAGAGATGACGCTTAGCACTTCGGAAAAAATCCAGGTAGGCGGTGTTCTACTCGGTCTTGCCGGGATCATCGCTGGTGCCGTCCTCGTGGCACCGGTTTTTGCTGGCGCGGGAGTTCTTGGGGCTGGAGCGGCAGCCGTCGCCAGACTGGCCAGCAAGAAAACCGTTGGCCCACAACCAAAATCGGGTGCCCCTGAGATCAAGCCCTCGGAAACGTATGCGGTCTCAACCGCCCGCTACGCCAGGATGAAGCAAGACGCCGCCCCCGCTTCAGAGAAGAAGGATGTCGCGTAATCTCTAATTGCCGCACCACGATCAACAGCGCCAAGATTGACCACGCCATATCCGCACCAATGCTTTCTTTTGATCCTTCGTCATAGCGCCGCGAATTATATACCCGGCTTGTCAGGAAACTTTTCCTTCCGTAGCCGCTCAAGTTCTTCCATGCCCCTGGCCATCTCCTTGGTCAGATCTTCCAGTTCCACTAGATGGTCAAGCAGGTATCGTGCGAAGGTTTGGGCCATGTAACCTGCTGCATCTTCTGGCAACAGTCCCTCGATGCTTTTGCCCTCGCAGTAATCCTGGTACAGCATGCTAATTGCTTGATCGCGAGGAGTTTCCCCGGAAATATTGGGGTAGACGCGAATGCGTTCTTCTGCCATGGCGGGGAGACAGTATCACAGGTAGGAAAAAGCGGCCACGATGTTGTGACCGCATGGGGAGAGGGCTCGGGGGAGACTATTCCAGCGTTATAGCTGGCTTCCATCCATCACTTCGATCACGGCCCCACAGTCGCGGCAGACACAGTGCGAATGACTGCAGTTGCTCAGTTCATGCGTGTACCGTGCGCCCTCGCCTGCTGATTCGATTTTGGTAGCGATGCCACAGGCGACCAATCTGTCTAGCGTCTGATAGACCGTGTGGTAGGAGAGGCCGATGTCTTCCCTCTTCACCAGGGACGCCATTTCCATCACAGTGACGGGCTTTGTGGTGAGAAGGAATGTGCGCAGCACCATGCTTTTCTTCTTGCTGCCACCGTGCATGCCGATAGTGCGAAGATACTGCCGGAATTTCTGTTCTACTGTCTCGATCTGCTGTTCTGTCATTTTCTCTCAGCCTTTCCTCGCTCATACGCAAGCAATAGTTCCAGCGCTTTATCAGGGGAGATGCCCATGGACTCAGCCATCTGTGCAACACGGAAAAGCGTTTGTTCCGGCTTTACTAACGACTTGCTCGGCTCGCGGCTGACGGAGCTGATGCTATCGACTCCAGCTCGAAGCGCTGGCAGTCGTACATGGGCGTAGACCTTTCTTAACATGGCGGGGGAGACATGGCCCGCAATCTTCAGCACGACCTGCTCCGGGTTTTTCTCCGCCAGCTTGGTCAGCGCATGGTGACGCAGGTCATACGGGCGGACCTTGACTCCGGCAGCGAGACAAATCTCGTTCCAAGCCGTCCTGGGCCATAATCCGGGCCTCGTGGGGTCATATCTACTCTTGTGTGCCCGGCCGGGAATAAGGTAATGGTCAGGTTTGGTAGCGCCGACCTCCTTGGCGAGCTGCAGAAGTGCCTTAACCGCAATCAGCGCATCGGCATTCAGGGGAACTTCGCGCACTCTGAACTTGTTCTTGGCGTTTTCGTGGATGTAAATCCGCGCGGTCTCGGGGTTGTCGGTAAACACGTCTCGCAAGCGCAGACCCAGCAACTCCGACGGCCCGGCTGCCGTATTCATGGACAGAATCATCAGGTAGTACGCCCTAGCCCATCCCGGCCTTGAAGTGCCAGCCTTGAGCAGGGCGCGTTCTTCCTCGGGACTCAGAGCCCTTCCGGGAGACTCAACAGTGTTCTTCAGTTGCTCATAGAAGGGCCTGACCTTGTCCCAAAGACGGGCCCGCTTCAGAATCTGCTGCAAGATGCCGCACTCATGGTTAATGCTGGACGGTCCAACTGTCTTGTTTCGCTCGAGCTGGTAGGCGCGGATCAGGTCAGGGTTGGCGAGCTTCTCGAGGGGCATATCATTCCCAAAGAAGCCCGACAATGTCTCGATGTAGAACCGATAGTCCTTGGTCGTCCGTGAGCCGATGAAGGGCTGCCGTGTCTCTAGCCATATCTGCGCAGCTTGGCCAAACGGCATCTTCCCAAGCTTCCTAGCATCGTTGAGTTCATCCAAGCGAATTGCGGACAGCTGCCGGATGACTCGGTTTGTGACTTGGGAAGCGTTAGCACGCATGCTCATCCTCCCCACAAACGGTCATTTCCCGCAGGGTTCGGCGTACCGTCAGACGATCTTCTAGCGATAACTCATGGTATTGCTCACGCAAGTGCGCTAGCGCCTCTTGCGCCCACTCCTGTTCATCTGGTGAAGGAAATGTGCGGGCGTTCATGACTTGCTCGCTTTCCGGGCCATGGCGCGGAGAGCAACCATTTCGATACTGCTCAGATGTGCGGACATCTCGCGCGTGAGATGCTCCTGGTAGTCCTGAAAGTCGCTCAGGGCCTGAGAGCATTCGCGGACGGTTCTGAGAACCTCCGCCGCGATTTCGGCGGGATCAAGGGCTTGAGGTTTTTGGGGAAGTTTCGAAACGAGATGAATAGAATGGGCGTTAGCCACGTTTGCCTCCTAAGCGGGCGAACTGGTTAGGGCTGGGCAGGTGCTTCAACACTTGCTCAGTCCGTTATCGTCTTAGCGCTTCTTAGCGCTTCTTCTTCCTCGGTCGATTCCAGTACGGCGAATTGCACTTGGCGCAGTGCGCAGGGGGCTTGGTTGAGCGCGGAAACCACTCATGCCCGCATCGCATGCACTTCAGTGTCTGAATCGTTTTCACAGTTCGCGACTATATAGGTATACCTACAGCCTGTCAATGGCACTTTGGTGTCACTTTGGGTGTCAGTTAACGTGAATATGAGAGCTATTGCCGACGCTTTGGAGACACCAGCAACGCGCTAAGTTGCTGACCACGTAAGGCAGACAATCGGCCCGATGCTTTGCTAAACCGTTATACGGGCTAACACTGTATCG
>Ga0210401_10004204_pt1 | contig 15073 bp, 16 predicted proteins | sample IncBWH32MmetaG_FD_150866 | JGI IMG/M metagenome (GOLD analysis project Ga0210401, IMG submission 150866) | Forest soil microbial communities from Barre Woods Harvard Forest LTER site, Petersham, Massachusetts, United States - Inc-BW-H-32-M | ecosystem: Environmental > Terrestrial > Soil >... | reverse complement strand
GAGGCACGCGCCTTGCGCCCGCATCAGGAAGGTCGTCTTGTCAATGCTTTCGGAGATTTCAGTCATTGACGACGATGCGTCCGTTCGTGCCGCGACGGACAATCTTCTCAGCTCGCATGGGTATGTGGTCCATACATTTGCGTCGGCCGAGGAGTTCCTGCGGTCGACCCAGTTGCACAATTCGTCATGCGTGGTTGCGGATGTGCAGATGCCGGGCATGAGTGGGTTGGACCTTCTTACGCATATGCAAGCCCACGGCCACAGCGCGCCGTTTATCTTTATCACGGCCTTCCCAGAGGACAGCGTCCGCGACCGCGCGTTGAAGGCCGGCGCCATTGGTTTCCTCGCCAAGCCGTTTGCTGCACCCGATTTGATCAAATGCGTCGAGACCGCAACCCGTCGAAGCGGGACTGGCAGCTGACGTGTCCGAAGCGAATTTTCCCTCGGTAAACCAAGGTATGGGGCGGCCTAAACCAACACTACACCCGGAACAACCTCCGTAGGATCGAGCCGCTGGCGCTGATCGGGTTAGGCTCACGCCCGGAATTGGACGAAGCGCCGGACAGGGGCGAACCAGACGAGTGAAACGCGAAGGGTTGAACTCATGTCGACGAAGTCATGCCTGCTTCGCTCCAAGCCGATCAACTATTCGCCGACGCAAGCAGAAGAGGGAAGTGTCTCTTCGCTCCTTGGCCAGAACAACCTGAGGCAATTGCCTGAGTTCACGCGATCGACCACGCTGCGGTGGACCGCGCTGTTGGCCGGCATATTTGCGGTTTTTACCGTTGCATTGCTCGGGTTCGTCTACTTGAAAATGAAGCACGACCTGACGATGCGATCCGACCGTGCGATCGCCTTGCAGATGAGCGCCCTTGCGGCCTTATCGCCGGTGCAGAGGCTCGAATCTATCAACGAGGGCATAAGGCAAGATCCGGCCCGTGTTCGGCTCGTGGGATTGTTTGCCCCGGACGGCGGCAGGATCGCAGGCAACGTGGATAGCCGGCCACTCGATCTCAAGACAGATGGCAGGACACAAGAAGCTGTGGTCGAGCGGATCGACACGAGCGGCCGCGAGAAACAGGCGATCCGCCTGATCGCACGAATTCTGCCTGATGGCAACGTGCTGGTGGTCGGACGAAGCGCCGATGAAATCGACGAGATCGCGCGCGTCGTCGGCCGGGCGCTCGCGCTCGGACTAATTCCCGCGGTTCTCCTCTGTGTTGCGGTTGGTGTGGCGCTGAACGCGCGGGCCAGAAGGCGCATCGTGGAGGTCAACGATCGGGTTCAGCGCATCGTCGCCGGTAATTTGCGCGAACGACTCCCGCATGGGAACACTGATGATCCTTTCTCCAAACTTGCGATCATCGTCAACGGCATGCTCGACGAGATGGAAACCCTCATCCACTCCCTTGCCGGCGTCGGCCACGACATCGCACATGACCTGCGCACGCCCCTCACGCGGGCCCGCCTCATGCTTGAGCGCGGTCGCACCGGCGCCAGAACGCTGGAGCAGCTGCAGGCTGTTGCAGACAAAGCGATGGAGGCGCTAGATCAGTCGCTTTCGATCATCACCGCGATTTTGCGGCTTGCGGAGATCGAGAAGAGCCAGCGATCGGCCGGCTTCGGCAAGGTCGCCCTTGCGGATCTCGTACGCGAAGTGGGTGACATGTATGAGCCGATCGCGGAAGATAAAGGTATCAGCCTTGTCGTCCAATCGCCGCAAGAAGTAAGCGTTTATGGTGACCGCGACCTTTTGATCGAGGCGGTCGCCAACCTTGTCGACAACGCTGTCAAATATACCCCGACAGGCGGGCGGGTGGAAATCGGATTGGATTGCTACAACGGCGAAATTATCGTGCGCGTCAAGGACACTGGTTCCGGCATAAGCGAACACGAGCGCGACGCCGTCCTAAGGCGCTTCTATCGGTCGGACAAGATAAGACACACAACGGGCCTAGGTCTTGGCCTCAACCTGGTAGCGGCAATCGTAAAGTTGCATGGCTTCCGATTCACGATCCGTCCAGGGGCTGGGTGCGTCGTCGAGATCGCGTGCCCATACGCGCCGGCGCCAGCGTGAACTACTGGAGCCCGCCAAAATCAAGTGCCTCTCGTTAGATCGTCCGCGCGACGATGGGAATTTTTCGCAACAGCACGGTGAGCGCCCAGCTCATCAAAAGCGTGCCGGCGAACACGACCGCGAACTTGACCTGTGCTGGGAACGGCGGATCGTAAACGATATATTGCAGCCAGATGAGAAAGATGAAGTGCACGAGATAAATGCCATAGGCGCAGGGCCGCATCGCGTCGAGCAGCCAAAGCGAATACCGCGCAAAGCGCAGGAAAACCGCTAGCACTGCGAACATCATCGCGGCGCTGAACATGGCGAAAGCGAGACCATAGGCGGTGTGCCACCAAAGCGGAGGTGAATTGAAATCCGCGAGCCAATTGTGGTGCGCATAGACCAGAAGCAGGATTGCGTCATAGAAGGCAAACGCAAAGCCGAGCCACAGCGCCCAGCGCTTTGCCAGCGGCCCTTCCTCTGCAAGGATCCCGGTTCTCAGGTTAACTGCACCGACACCGACGCCGTTAAGAAAATATCCGGCATAGAGCAGGATACGGCTGGTCTGTATCGGAAACGGATAATGGCCCGGCACCAGCCAAGATGAATCGCCAAAGATCAGGTGCATCGGCAGATAGCTGATGATCGAGAAGATCAGGAATGCGACGAAGGTGGTCAGCGGTCGGTCGCGCCAGGCGTAGATCAGTTCCCCGAACGCTTCGATCTTTTGGCTCGCTGCCGTCCACAGCAGCGCGGCGATCGCATCGAGCGCCAGCAACACCCACAAGAACCACGCCGACCCTGACGGCCAGGGACCGATCGTCAACATGTGCCACCAGAAATGGAAGAAGTTGAAGTCAATCGTTCCTGGCGGATGATAGCGTAGAAAGCTCGCATAATAGGCAATCGGCATCACGACGAAGATGGAGATCAAGAACGGCACGCCCAGTCGCCAAGCACGGTTAACCAGGAAGTTTGCGGGCCCCCAGCGCACCAGGCTGTCACGAACGAGCAATCCAGAAATGAAAAACATGCAGGCCATGAAGAAACTGTCATTGAACAGCACGACCAGATCGAATCCAAGCCAGCGCATCCGGTCGCCATTGCCGAAAGAGGTGTAATTGATGACGGAGTGGTGCAGCACCACCAACAGCGTGATGAAGGTGCGTGCGCGGTCCAGCGGAACGATGCGTTCCGCGGCCACGACGACCTGTCCGCCGCTATCAGGTTTTCGCAGCATCAGCTCTCGGTGACGATCGATGGTCAGCGGTGTATCGCGCAACGGTCGTCTGCTCGTAGGCGTCCAGCACACGGGCGGAATAGACCAGGGCGGCACCGGCATTGACGGCCGTCGCAACGCCGAGCGCTTCAGCGATCTCTTCCCGCGAGGCGCCGTGACGCGCCGCTGCTGCGGCATGTACGGTGATACAGCCGTCGCACCGGAGGGTGACGGCGACCGCAAGCGAAATCAGCTCACGGGTCTTCGGCCCGAGCAAATTAGTCTTGTGGCCCGCGGCGGTCAGCGCTTGGTAGCCCTTAATCGTGTCGGGGCTGAGTTTGGCAATTTCGCCGATCCGGACGGTCAGCTGCTGGCGATAGTTGTTCCATTCTAGCATGGCCACGTGACTTCTCCTGATTTTAGCCTAAGCGTCCCTTCTTAAAAAGCGCGCGCATATGCGCCGCTCTTTCGACGTCACCCCGGTCTCACGGCGACGTTGAATGTATTGCCGTTGACGGTGCGTAGCTCCAACGTGGCGGCGTCATGGACCCCGCCAGTCTCCGCCGCGCTGGTCGCGGGCAGCATGATGGTCGCCATCGCGCCCATCTGCGCCCGCAAGCCGAACGGGCCCGGCGCAAAACGGTTGTAGGTGAACTCATTGACGATTGCGGAAGCCGGCAGGCGGCTCAACGCGCTACCGTCCCATTGCTCGAGCGCGGCGCCGTCAATGGATTTGAGCCTTATGGTCATCACGTTGGAGGGCGCCGCCGGCGTGCCGCCATCGAGGTAGGCATGAAAACGCACGGCACCGTTCGGCAGCACGACACCGTCGGTCAGATTGAGATGATGCTTGCTGGGGTTGACCGGGCCGCCATGAAACGGCGTAACCACCGAGCCGCGGTAGTGGTTGTAGGTGGCGACATTGAAGACAACGGTCGCCGCAAGTACCGCGAGCGCAAATTTCTGGAAAGTGCTGCTCCGCACTGGAAGCGGCAACGCTCCGGACATCCAGCGGAACCAGCCGCGTTCGGCGAGCGCCGGTATACGCGCGATGAGTACGTTGTCGAGCGAGAATGCCGCGCTGCCGCCAAGCATCAGGGTGGCGCCGATCGCCAAATTGCAGGCTGCCATGGTCCATTCATCGATGCAGGTCGCGCCCTGCCACCCGAACATCAGCATCAGCATGACGGAAAGGCTTATCGAAACCAGCGCAGCTGCCCGCGTGAGAAAGCCCGACATCAGGAACAGTCCTGTGATCAGCTCGGCCGCGCTAAACAGGATCTGCGACGCATAAAGGAGATAGAAATGATGCAGCAGAAAGGCGATGATATGGTCGGTTCCGAGCAGCGCGCCCGGCATCGCCGACTGGAATTTGTTGGCCATCCAGCTCGCCGCGCTCGGATCCAGCTTGGCGGGCGCATAAATGAAGCGGCGTGAGCCGCCACCCCAATAGATGAATCCTTGAATGAAGCGGATGGAAGGTAGAGCGAGCGCCGCAATGCGCAGCGCGTCTGCCTTGCTGCGCTCGATGGCTGGTTTGGCGGCAGTTGCCGCGCCGTCAAAGGTGAGGGTGGACATGAATACTTTCCCCATTTTGGCGACAGGCCTCAGTGCTAAGTTGCGTAGTGAAAGCCCGCCTGCTGCAACTCGGGCAGCGTGCCAGCGGCACCGGGGATCAGAACAGCGCCATCGACCAGATGGTTGGTCAATTCAGCCGTGAGCGCGGCGTGAGACAGCTTGTCGGGATTGATGTCGAGCTTGATGAGGGCTGCCGCCTGTTCCCATATGGCGTTGTGGCAGGACATGAAAATCACACCACGCTGCATCAGCGCCGGTACAGAATTATCCTCGCCGGAAAAGGGCCCCGCTGGGTCCTCATAATTTGCAGGATCGGCATCCGCCGCCTTGTGCTCGGTGATCAGCGTGTTGGTCTCGAAATCCTCGCCGGCCAGTTTCGTGAGCTGATACTTGTCCCACATGGCCTGATCAAAGAGCGCGAGCTGCGCCGTACCATGGGTTACCGAAACCGCGAGGAAATCCGGATGCTTGAACGACCAGATCTGTGAATTGAGCGCGTTACGCATCAGGTTCAGCCAGGGGCCTCCAATGGCGGTATTGTCCCAGACCTGCCTTTGCGCAGCCCCATAGGAGAGAACTTCGGTCAGGGCTTCATGATCCCATTGCTTGGGATCGTCGAGGATCATCGGCACGGTCCTGAAATCGCGACGGCGAGGCGCCTGCGCCAGACGTTTCTTCAATTCCTCAAGATACGTCGCACCGGTAGGCGTCAACGCGGACCCGACAGCCGCTGCCGCAGGTTTCGCCGCCGCCGAGGTAATACCGATCGCGCTTGTCGCCATGGTCAAGGCGAGTGTTCTCAATATGCTCCGTCTTCCCGTGATAAGCGTCATCGCCATTATTCCTGCTTGCCGTCTTCAGGAAGGTAGGCAGCGCGCTATTTGGAGCCACTAAATCCTTTTTTATAACGACAACCTTTTACTCGCGTCTCCGCCAACAGTGCTGGGTCCACGCGTTTGCGCGTTCGGACGTCCGCACGGACGGGCCTTCTGAAACAGAATTTAATGGCGCCGGCGGACTGCAGGCCCATATCAGCTTCAACCGCATCGGCATTCTCCATGCGATGCGCTCCGTAATCCGGGGACCAGACAAGGAAACAGAACCATGAAGAAGAAGCTCGCTATAGCCGCATCGATGGCGGTGCTGATGACGATCTCAGGACAGGCGTTGGCGGAAACGGCGACGCCCTCCGACCAGCAAGCGGTCTACACCTTTAACGCTTTCGATCGTGCCGCCGCGACAGACACGGACGCGACCAGCGCGTTCCGTTATCACGGCGGACCGAAATATAACGGTTGACGTCTGATGGTACGCGGGACGCGCCGCCAAGGTTCACGAGCGCGCCAGGTCACACAGATCTTGGATAGAGTTCAACATGTTGACGTTCACGAAACAGGACTCGATCATAATTGCAGTAACGCTCGTGCTTGCGCTCGGCGTGCCTTTGTTGGTTCCGGCCTTTTACACCGTGTCGAATATAACAGTGCTGGACCGGGTTACTCCTCCGTTCCCGAATGACAGTTTAAGTGGCGACGCTGCCGACTCTCAATGGCGCGGACAACGGGTGGATTGTGGTTCACCCGAAGGGCTCCCCATCTAAGTAGAGTACGGATCGATCGTGCTGGTCGGTCTCCCGCATGTCAATTGATGTCTCAGAAGCGGAAGCGAAGCCCAACCGTGGGATCGATCGTGCTGCGATTGAGGAAGCCGTTCGCCAAGCCGCCATTGTCCTGTGAGAACATGATCCCGGCATAGGCATCGAACTTCTTCGCAAACTGCCAGTCGGCGACAAAAGAAACCGCGTCGAACGTCCCGTGGCAGTTTGCGAACGCCGCGGCGTTGGCGGCGCAATTGACCGGTGCACCAAAGGCGGGCTGGTCGTAGTGATAATAAGCGCCGATCAGATCCAGATTGTCAGTGATGGCGTATTTCACTCCAGTCCAGAATACATGGAACAACTTGTCCCCAGCGTTGAAAGCCGCGCTGTTGATGTTGGTGTTGTTGAGCGCCGCGCAGCCGGCGCAGACGAAGTCTCCCGAGATATCGTTAAACCCAGCACCGGGGGCAAAAGAATTGCTGGGCGGCGCATATCTAATGAATTCGTATCCGGCAAACAGCTTAAACGGCCCCTTGCTGTATTTGCCAACCAGCATCACGCTGGAATCATCTGACAGCGTCGCGGTGACAACCTGCGGCAGCACCGCCGGCAGCGTGTTGCCGGCAAGCGCTATCGACACGGCGTTCTGAACATGGCTGCCAATTGCGTCGAGCGAAAGCGTGCCGCCGGCCAGATTGGTAATGTCCCCACCGACCTGGAACTGGTAGGAACCCGTCGCAGCATTGTTCAGGCTGTAGCCACCGAATTGCCAGAGCGCCGCAACTCTGAACTGGCCAATATCGACATGATACTTCACCGACGTGCTGAATCGGCAGTCTTCGGTATCGCCCACGCCGCAGGTAATCCCCTGCCAGCCGATCGGCGAGAAAGCATACGAAGCGCCCATCGGATCGTAGGCAAAAACAGCGTCCAAGGTCAGCGAGTTTTGCCGGAAAACGGTCAAGGTGCCATAGGGTGAGCTGACGCCCAAATAGCCCACCGAATTGTAAAATTGCCCGGCCCGGCTCGAGTCAGCGCCGGAGTTTTGGCTGGTGAGCGGCACGCCGCCGTTCTGAACCACCGAATGCGGTCCATTGGCAAGTTGCAGGGAATAAGGATCGAACCCGGCCTGCAGGTCGAAGATAAAGGCCCATCCGGCCGCGAACGGCTCCTTCCCCTTGATTCCGATGTTTGACTGCGTCAAGCCGTTTGGCGCGAGGCTCCACTGCGCGCGATTGCTATACTTCTGGATGAGATAATCTGCCCCGACGGCGGATGTGCCATTGAAGGGGGCACCATGGCTCAGCCACGTCACGCCGCCATCGATCGTGCCGTAGACCGTGATGCCGTTCCAGGTCAACGGGCAGGCCGTAACGACAAAATCCTCAAGGCTGCTACAGGTCGCTGGCGGCGACAGAGCGTTCGTGGTCACGGCGGGCGCAGTCTTCGTTACCATGATGTCGTCGGCCGACGCATCAGTCGCGCAGGCGGCAAGCAGGAGCAAACCGGATATTGCCGAACGCCAAGCAATTCGGGCCATTGCGTCCCCCCTGTCGTTCTACCGCGCCACCTTCCACCCTATGCTTATTGAATCTTCCGATCAATTGCGTCGGCGATCAAGCTCGATCTGAGGGCTCCCGGAAAGTTCCAGGTGCGACATTTCCGTCGACCGGCGCCCTATGCCGCAACGCAAGGCATATCCGATCCCATGCTACCAGGGAGAAGACAAGATTGCTCAGTCCGTCGATATGGCAAGCGCTGCGTATATCGCTGTCTCATGATTTTCGAGGGCCAGCGCTGCGCCCTCGCAGTGGTTGGCGTAGCAATCGGGATCGAAGTAGGGGAGTCGGGTTGCGATCTCTCGCAGATAGTGCCCGCCGATCTGCTTGCCGCACAGCGTGCATGAAGATTGCCGGTAGGGCGCGCTGCCATTTACCAGGACGAATCTCATATGGCGCCCTCCTAGTGCGGTTTGCGTGGCTGGGTCCGCCAATAGGCGACAAGACAACTCCACAAGAGGACTTTGCATAGAACGTTCATTGCGTAGCCTCCTCGCTTCGAAATCCCGTGATTCCGACCGCAACTGCTTGTCGGGCCGCGTGAAGGCGTAGCAACCATCTGCGGTCGCTCTCCTCGCGGGACTTGAAGCGATCAACGCACATCTTCGAACAGAGGGCCGTTCGCCAGGAGTAGTGCCTGATGAGGCCAAATTTTCCGTCACAGATGGCGCAACGCTTCGTCGCGTCCTTGCGACGATATTGAAGATGGTTGCACATTTTCTCCTCCTGTGAGCTTCGCGGGGTCAATTCTCTCGGTGACGTCGATATTCTGTCGGCGTAAGTCCTGTGAATTTGCGAAACGCCCTCGTAAATGAACTCGTTTCGCGAAAGCCGATCTGTATGCCGATCTGTGTCACGGAGAGCGCCGGCATCTGCAACAGGCCCTTGGCGCGATCCATCCGGCGGGCCATATGATAGCGATGTGGGGGCACACCAAAGGATTGCGTGAAGGCGCGCGCAAAATGAAAGAGGCTGAGATCAACGAGTTTTGCGAGAGCGGCCAGCGAAACTTCTTCCGCAAGATGCTGCTCGATGAACTCGGTCACGCGCTTCTGTTGCCATGGCGGCAGGCCGCCACGAACCGGCCCTTCTGCTGCAGATGCCGTTCGCTCCAATCGAAGGAGTTCGTGCATCAGCACAAGGCTCAAGGCCTCTGCATACTGGCGGCTGCCTGGGTCCGAATTCCCGACCTCGGCCTTTAGTTTGAGCGCCGTGTCCCAAATGGCCTGATCGAAGAAGAACAGGCGAGGGCGGATCGTGGAGCAAGTGATGTCGGGTCCAAGACCAAACAGCCGATCGTGCAAATCGATATAGAAATAGGTGACACGCGTCAGCACCCGCGGCGTTTGCCACCCGTAGAACCGATGTCCGGCAGGCACGAAGCTGAGCTTGCAATTGAACTCGCGCAGGCTCGATTTCGGCAAGCCTTCGATAAGCGTCTCGCCATCATCCCGTTCTGCGCGTTCGTAAGCGATCAGCAAATGGCGCCGAGCTTGAAAGCCGTATTCGAAAGTCTCGCGTCGGGTAACTTTTACCGCGTCTGCTTGGATGCCGCCCCAATTCGCCAGTCGACGGCGAGCGATATCGGGCGGCGAAATTTCGACGATCGATGGGGCGGGGGAAGGAACACCCGCAAGGCTGATGCCGATGTCACTCATGGAAAGGACCCTGTCTGCCTTCTTGCGGCCTGCCGTTACGGCAACCGCAGTCAAAAGTCAGAGTAAGCCGATGGATTTTGGGCACCATTAAATTGCCGTTCAGACAATTAAATTCGATTTTATTCGAGGCGGGCATGCACGGGCCCCAAGCGAAGTGTGCGCCAGGCGCGCACTAAATTGGCACAACCGTCTTCAGGAAATCCGAGCAAGAAAGCTCAACAGCGCGGCAAGCTGAGACAAGCGCAAAATCCGCCCATCACCAGATAGTGGGATGTGTCCGTCGCAAGGCGCGTCAAAAGGTGCGCTTGCGCTCGGTCAGGAGCCGCCATGTCCAAACACGAATCCAGCCCCGCTGCCGCCTTCGGAAGTGCATCCGAGAATCCGCTTCACGAGCGCCCGGGCGGCCCTCGATCTGCCGGCCGTCCGCCGGTCGTGGGCGAAATCGGCTTTGTCGGTCTCGGTCACATGGGAACGGCCATGGCCGCGAACCTAGCGGCGACCGGACGACGTGTGATCGCCTATGTCAGACGCCCCGATCAGATCGGCAAGCTTGAGGCGCTCGGTCTCAGGCCGACGACCGATATCGGCGACCTCTTCGACTGCGATCTCGTCATCAGCATGTTGCCGGACGACGACGCCGTGCGCGAAGTCGTGTTCGGTCGTATCGACAATAATCTCGACGGTCTGGCGGCGGGTCTGATGCCCGGCGCGATCCATCTGTCGATGAGCACGATTAGCACGGCGGCCGCCTCGCTTCTGGCAAGCGAGCACGCGCGGCACGGACAAGGGTATGTCGCAGCACCAGTGTTCGGGAATCCGAATGCCGCCCAGGCGCGCCAGTTGTTCATTGTCGCCGCCGGCGCGTCGGCAGATGTCGAGCGCTGCCGGCCGATCCTCGACGCTCTCGGGCAAAGAACGTTCGTAATCGGTGCCGACCCGCAAGACGCAAACCTGGTCAAACTGCTCGGCAATATGATGAGCGCGACCGCACTGGAGATGCTGGGAGAAGTCGTTGCCGTGATCCGCAAGCGCCGGCTCGATCCGCGGCCGTTCATCGAGCTTATGACGAGCACGATGTTCGGCGGACGCGCGCACAAGATTTACGGCGACAAGATCGCCAGGCAGGACTACGCGGCGGGATTTGTCTTGCCCCTCGTGCTCAAGGATGTGCGCCTGGCGCTTGCGGAGGCCGAGAAAGCAGGCGTCCCCACGCCGTCGGTGAACGTGGTCCGGGACCGGTTGATCTCGGGGATCGCGCGTGGTTACGGCGAGCTTGACTGGACCGCGCTGGGGCTTATCGCCGCGGAGGAGGCCGGAATCTACGCGGTGCCCTCGGTCGTTGCCGACTGATTGAGGTGGACTGGTCCACCACTCACACGCCCTAAGGCGCACGCACTGAAGAAAGGAAAAGGATCATGGCCGATCAAGCAGAAGTTCTGGAAATGAAAATGGAGCTTATCGATATTCCCGGTACGTCGCTGAAAGTATCGCCGGTCGCCATCGGCACCTGGGCGATCGGCGGGTGGATGTGGGGCGGCACCGACGAGGCCGAATCCATCGCCACCATCCGGGCCGCGTTCGAGCATGGCATCAACATCGTCGACACCGCCCCGGTCTATGGATTTGGCCGTTCCGAGGAGATCGTCGGCAAGGCGATCGCCGAAGGCCAGCTGCGCGCGGATGTGCTGATTGCCAGCAAGGCCGGCCTGCAATGGGATGGTGGAAAAGTATCCCGCAACGCCAGCCGCGCCCGCATCCTGCGCGAGGTTGAGGATTCCTTGCGCAGGCTTCGGACCGATTACATCGACATCTATCAGATCCATTGGCCCGATCCATTGGTAACGATCGAAGAAACCGCGGGAGCGATGCTTACGCTATTGGAGCAGGGTAAAATCCGCGCGATCGGCGTGAGCAACTTTTCGGTTCTCCAGATGGAGCGTTTCCGCCGCGTCGCACCGCTGCACGTGCTGCAGCCACCGTACAATCTGTTCGAGCGCGATATCGAGACCGACCTTCTGCCCTATTGCCGCAAAAATCGAATCGCGACGCTGGGGTATGGCGCACTATGCCGGGGCCTGCTCTCAGGACGAATGCAGGCAGATACCGTTTTCGATGGCGACGATCTGAGGCGCACCGACCCGAAATTCCTCGAGCCGCGCTTCGCACAATATCTGGCTGCTGTACAAAAACTCGATCGGCTCGCCCAACGCTACGGCAAGCACGTCATTCACCTGGCGGTGCGCTGGATGCTCGACCAGGGCGTTACCACGGCGCTGTGGGGCGCGCGCCATCCCCATCAACTGAACCCTGTCGACGGGGTGACTGGCTGGTCGCTCGATGCGGCTGCCAAGGCCGAGATCGATCGGATTCTGCGCGACACCATCACCGATCCGGTTGGCCCGGAATTCATGGCGCCGCCGGCCCGCAGCGTCGCAGCATGACGCGCCGCAGCTTGCCTCGCAAAATTAACGGCGAATTTAATAGCCCTCGCAGTCGCCTTTCTTAGCTCCTTGTAGTTGCCCTCAAGCCGGGTTGGGAGAATTGCAAATGGATATGACCGCGTTGCTGCTGTCGCGGATACAATTCGCCTTCACCATCACGTTCCATATCATCTTTCCATCCTTCACGATCGGCTTGGCGGCATGGCTCGCTGTCCTCGAAGCCCTAAGCCTTGCAACCGGCCGCCCCGTCTATCGTGTGCTGTTCGAGTTCTGGTTGAAGATATTCGGCGTGGCATTCGGATTGGGCGTGGTGTCCGGGATCGTGATGGCGTTCCAGTTCGGCACCAACTGGAGCGTGCTGTCCAGGATGTCCGGGCCGATCCAGGGTCCGCTCCTGATGTTTGAGACCTTTTGGGCCTTCATGCTCGAAGCCAGTTTCTTCGGCGTCCTTATCTTTGGTCGCGGCCGCGTGCCGCCATGGTTCTATTTGTTTTCAACCGCGATGGTCGCGCTGGGGACGACGTTTTCGGCGTTCTGGATCATGGTCAACAACAGCTGGATGCAGGTGCCATTGGGCTATGTGATGGAAAATGGCGTCTTCGTTCCGAACGATTGGACCAAGATCATCTTCAATTCGGTGGTGTGGTCGCGATTTCCGCACATGGTGCTTGCCGCCTACTTGACCGGTGCCTTCTGTGTTGCCGCGACCGGCGCGTGGTACATGCTACGGAAGGTATATCACGCCGAGGCGCGGATCATGCTGCGCATGGGCCTTGGTCTCGCGGCCATACTGATGCCGATCCAGCTTCTGTTCGGACATTTGACCGGTGAATACGTCAACACCTATCAACCTTCCAAGATGGCTGCGATCGAAGGACGCTGGAACGACGAGAAGCCAGGTTCCGAAGTGCTGTTCGCTTGGCCTGATGTGGAGCACCGGCGCAATCTGTTCGCGATCACGCTGCCGCCGCCGTTCGGCAGCCTGATCGATTCCGACAGTTTCACCGCCGCGGAAACAGGGCTCAACAGCATCCCTCGGGAAAACTGGCCGCCGGTGGTCATCCCGTTCTTCACGTTCCGGATCATGGTCGGATGCGGTATGTTGATGCTAGCGCTCGCATGGCTCGGCAGCTATCTGAGTTACAAGCACCGCCTGGCATATAATCGCCGGCTGCTTTGGCTGACGTTCTTCAGCTTTCCGCTGCCTTTCATCGCCATCATTACCGGCTGGTTCACCGCTGAAGTCGGCCGTCAGCCTTGGGTCGTCTTTGGCGTGTTGCGGACCGCGGATGCCATGACGCCGTTCTTGACCACGCAGCAGGCGACAATCTCGCTCGTGATCTTCTGTTCGGTCTACGCCTTCATCTTCCTGTTTGGCACCTTTTACATCTACCGGCTGATCCGCATCGGTCCGCGAACGCCATTCGAAATACCTCATCTCGCGGTTCCAAACCGGCCGATGTCGCTGGCCGATGACGAACCGATTACGGAACCGCATCATTTCGTCGCCGGAGAATAACCATGGTCATGTTCTGGGTCTCGCTTCTGGCCATCAGCATTCTGCTGTATGTGCTGCTCGACGGCCTCGATCTCGGCGTCGGCTTGTTGTTCGGATTGGCGAGTGGCGAAGCCAGGCGTGGCGCGATGCTGAGCGCAGTCGCGCCGATCTGGGACGGCAATGAAACCTGGCTGGTGGTCACAGCGGTCATTCTGTGGGGAGCCTTCCCGCTTGTCTATGCGACGTTGCTGTCGGCGTTCTATCTCCCTCTCATCGTCATGCTACTGGGCCTCATCTTGCGCGGCGTGGCGTTCGAGTTTCGGCACAAGACGCAACGGCTGCGCTGGGTCTGGGATTTCAGTTTTGCCGGCGGGTCCCTGATCGCAACTTTTATACAGGGGATGACGGTCGGTGCGCTGGTGGAAGGACTGCAGGTCACCAACGGCGAATACTCCGGCGGTGAGGTCGGCTGGCTCACGCCGTTTGCGGTGCTCTGCGGGATCGGCCTGTGCCTTGGCTACGCGCTTCTCGGCGCGTGCTGGCTGGCGAAGAAATGCGAGGCCGAGGTTCGTGAAGTGGCGCATCGGCAGATTCCCGTTCTCGCGGTCGGCGTATTGGCCTTCCTCGTGCTGGTCTTCGCTTACGCGCTGGTTGAACACCTCCCGATCCTGCATCGTTGGATCGATCGGCCGTATCTGTTCGTCTTCCCGGCGATTGGCGCGTTCGCCGCAGCAGTGCTTGGGCTCAGCATCCTGCGTCACAACGATCATTGGCCGTTCTACATGGTCGCGCTGATCTTCGTGTCGGCATTCGGCACGCTGGCGCTGTCGTTCTGGCCCTACATGATCCCCTTCGTCGTCACCATCGACGAAGCCGCCTCGCCGCAATCCAGTCTCGCGTTCATGTTCTGGGGGTGCGGCGTCGTCGTATTCCCGCTGATGCTGCTTTACACCGCCATCAGCTACCGCGTCTTCAGGGGCAAGGTCGGCGCAACCGCCGGCTACGGACACCACTAAATCTTGCGGCGAAACCGCAGCGCGTGGCCCCGAGGACGTCGGGAGCGCTAAGTGTGTGAACCAGGTTCCGGTGCGAGTTGGGATTGATCAATCCAGAATAGGAGCGAGTTGCTTCACGCCGAAACACTTCTCGAATTCCGTCACATTGACGATGCCGCGGCGATGGGTGCCATCGCCGATCTTGCGGTCGCCGTCCCAGGCATCGACTTCGAACACCACGCTCTTGGCGTCGATCGCGATGACTCGAGCGATGGCCCGGACGGTGCGGCCGACCGGGGTTGCTGCAAGGTGACGGACCTTCACATCCATGCCGACGCTCACAAAACCCTCCGGTAGATGCAAAGCGATGGCAGAGCCCGAGGCCATTTCCATATGCAGGATCATCATCGGCGTGGCATAGACCTGCGGCATGTGCGCCACGAAATGGCCGACCGTCATCTCTGACGTC
>Ga0210401_10004203_pt1 | contig 15074 bp, 16 predicted proteins | sample IncBWH32MmetaG_FD_150866 | JGI IMG/M metagenome (GOLD analysis project Ga0210401, IMG submission 150866) | Forest soil microbial communities from Barre Woods Harvard Forest LTER site, Petersham, Massachusetts, United States - Inc-BW-H-32-M | ecosystem: Environmental > Terrestrial > Soil >... | reverse complement strand
TTTACTTTTGCGCTGGTGTCGGGGGCTTCTCACTGGTCGGAGGCACGATTCCCTTGAGTCGCAGGTAAGTCACCATGTTTCCGTAGTGCTCATCCGTGTGAGCCGTATTTAGCGCGAGCAACGTCAGCCTAGCCATATCGAAGTTGAAGAACTTTACGACCTCACTACCTTTCGCATCGGTCATGCCGCCGAATGCCTTGTTGCAGTACGCAACTCCGTCCTTGAGCGCCGCCACCAGATCCGTTTTCGAGGTCGTCGTTTTCTCGATGCCCTGCTTTGGGTTTGCTTCACCTAGAGCCTGCGAGCAGAAAAAATATGCCTCATCGGCTTGATGGCCGACGAGCTGACCAAAACTGCGAATCTCCGGCGTAGGTTTGAAGGAGTAATTGTCTTCCGGCATTTTCTCCGCTGCACGGACGACCGCTCCGCTCACAAACGAGTAAAGAGTTTTTTCGCTTGTGGTAATCGGGTTCGTTGGCGGAACGGACTGCGCTTGTGATTTTTCCTGGCCGAATAGAACAGCAGGAACCGTCATCAACGCAGCAAACACAAAGCAGAGCTTTTTCTTCACGAAACACCCTCCGAGGAATTGGGCAGTACGTCACGACTAAAGCGAAATGTTGGCGGCGATCTTAGCTAAAAACGTCACCACACACGAAACATCGGGTTGCGTGTAAACAAGCAAGAGGGCGAGAACTGCAAATGTCAGTGGAGCGATCACCATTTTCAACGTCATAGGGAACTCCCTTTCGACCACTCACAATTATTAATACGGATGAAAGTCAAAAACGTTTCGCTTCGGGTCCGATTTCGGGATAGGCGGCAGGGAGCCATCCGCAGGAGGTCTTGCCCGTCCATCACCAACTCACAACATTCAGGAGACTCTATGCAACGAATCGAACAACCGACGATGGAGCAAATGATGAAGCGCAAGGCGAACCTCGAACGCAAACAACGCCAGCGTGCCCGCGAAAAGGCACGTTCCTTTCAAGCGATGCAAGCTCATCTGGAGAAGGTCAAAGGCGACCGTATGAACGCTGAGGGCATCGCCCGCCGAACGAAAAGGAATGAATGCACGTTCGGTGAGATTAGCCCCGGAGTGGATGCAAGCACGCTCGAAGACGCGTTGGAAGTCGCTCGTGAAATGTCGCGCGCACTCGATATCTCTGACGTGCAAGAGGGTGAGAGTCTCCATGACTTCGACCGTCGCGTTTTCGATGCCTGGATCAATTACGAAGGCTTCCGTGGTGCAAACAACTCCTCTGGCGGTGGTGGAGCACCTCATCTCAACCGACAAACCGGGGAACTCTCACCAGGGCGTGGAAAACTTTACTGGCAAGACTACTGCGGTGGTTTCGAGGAGTGCTGGCAGGCTCTCCCGGGTGCCAAAAAAACGCTCGATCTCGCGGCACTGCCTAAGTTGAAGAAACTCAAGAGGCCCGAGGAACCCAAGCCTGAACCGAAGGTAGCGCTAGGGCCCCCGACACCGGCAATTCCGCAGCAACAACCCGACGCAATCAACTTCGCGTGGATCCCACCGGCCGCGCAACGATTTCTGAACGGCAGCAAATGACCGCCGACTGGAAGCAGCCCCCTGGGCTAAGGAGTAGTTATGCACCAACTGGATCAAAAGAAACTGTTAATCGAAAGGATCGTGCCGTACGTAACCGGTGCTCCCGGCGACGTCGTTCAACGACTGCTGCAACGAAGCGTCGTCGATCTTGAAACGATTCTGGATGACGCCATCACGAAAAAGGCGCGAGTGCAGGCTGCTGAGCAAGTAAAACAGCACGCCGACGAGATGCGCCGCGAGTCACGACTAGAAGGTTCGTTCGCACACGCCTGCATGGCTGTAATCAATAACCGCCGTCTCTCAACATGTGATGGTAATCGCGCGATGCTTGAAAGCTTGTTGAATCCTGGGGAGGAGCCGTCAGCAAAACTATACGTAGCGCTAGCGGAACAGTACCCAACCAAGTTTGCTTGGGAGACTCCCCAGGCTAAGCCGACGAAGGAAGACCAACGCGCCGCATTCGACGCTTTCGTTCGTGAAAATAATCTGAGCAGCGTCGACGCGAACTTTAATTTATTCAAACAAGGAGCCAGCGTCGAGCACTACGCTGGCCCAAGCCAAGCAGAGCAAGCCGCGAGAAGTGCAGAAGCCGCCAGAGAACACCAAACGTGGTTACGCACCGAGGCTTCGCCTCTCGAACTGCGGGCCGAAGCTAGGTACGAAACGCAAACGCAGTTAGCGGCAAGTCAGCAGGCTCATGCGGACGCAAGTCTCGAAGCATACAAACAGCGAGACCAATACGCAGGATACAAACCGTTGCCCGCGCATATCGATCGCAAGGCGCTGATCAAGGCTTCTAAAGAGGAGCTTCGCAAGTGGTCAAGACTGTACGGTCAATTCCAACTCAATACGGCTCTTAGAGCCCAGCAGTAGGGAGAAACACAGTGAGAACATCAACGAGCATTACCCAGAACGAAATCGACGCATTCACGCAATTTGCGTTCGAGAATAAAATCATTACGGACGGTGATGTCGGCGTGAAGAACGCAGACATTCTTTGCAACCCGATCATCAATCGCGATTCCGATATCACACCTGCGGCGTTGTCCGCTTCATTCGCGAAAGTGAGTAGCCAACTGCGAATTCAGAGCCCGACGTACAAAAAGGCAGATGAACTCGCACGGAAATTGAGTCCCGTGGAACACGCAACCTATAAAGCGTGGGCGGCACGTCAAAGGATGTTGATTGGACTCGATGGTTCAGAAGAGGGTTACCAGAACGTTGCAAGCCTTCTCGGATGGATGCGCGGCAACCCGGTTACGGAGCATAACCTCGATCTTGCCCTCGGGAACATCATCAACAATATCCAGTTCGGTAGAATTCACTTCAAGCCGCAGCCAAGAGCGGATCGCCCTTACGGTCCAGGCGGAAAGCTCAATCACGCATTTGGACAGAAGCACGAACCGGCAAAGTCGGTTGAAGTGCAGCAGGAATTTCACCCGAACGGACGCCGTAATCACACTTACAAACCAACCCCGGACGGCGCAGCCAAACCCGCGCCCGCGCCGGATGCATGGCAACAAATCTGCCAGTTGCATCTGAAAGAGTGGGTCACGCCGGGTCAACGCGACAAGCTTCAAGCGGAGTACGACGCGGGCATCGCAACCGGCAAGTCATGGCGTGAAATCGGCGCTGCACTCGGTCAGATCGTGAAAGGAAGGGAACGTGGGCGCTAGTCGATATCTAAGACGCAGTAACTTCGAAGCCCCTTTCCCGGCCAACCTCCAAATAGTCGATGATTTGCCATCTGGATAGCGTCCGGTTTCGCGACGGTTCTTCCCGCAACCGGACAATCTGGCAGTCGATGAAACGCTAAGTATAGGCAGCACAGGAAGTTAAAGGAGGGAGGAGCGGAAGAATAAATGCCCTTACTCAGCGCAACGGGGAGGGCGTCGCCATGCAAAGACTTTGGCAGGATTTGCAGTACGCGATTCGTATGCTGAAGAAGAGCCCTGGTTTCACCGCGGTCGCCGTACTAACCCTGGCCATGGCTATCGGCGCAAACGCCGTCGTCTTTAGTGTCTTGAGCGCGCTGATCCTCCACCCGCTGCATCTGCCTAACGCGGACAGCCTCTACGCAATCCAGCGCGGCGGCGAGGCTTCCTGCTACCAATCCTATGCCGACTACATCGACCTGCGCGATCGCAACCATAGCTTTGACGGCCTGGCTGCGTACAACGCCGGTGAAGCCGGCCTCGATACCGGCGAAAACACCACCCGCGCCTGGCTTATGGAAGTGAGCGGAAACTTCTTCGACGTATTAGGCGTTCAGCCCTATCTCGGCCGCCTCATTCATCCCTCGGACGAGCATGGCCCAAACAGCGCTCCCTACATCGTGCTCAGCTACGCCTACTGGCACGCTCGTTTTCAGGATGATCGCCGCGTCATAGGCCGCGTCGTCCAACTGAGCAAGCATCCCTTCACCATCGTTGGTGTAGCGCCGCCAGAATTTCATGGCACCTTGGTCTTCTTCAATCCCGATCTGTTTGTGTCCATCATCAACACGCCTCAGATCGATGGAGAAATTGACTTGAACGCGCGCGCCAAGCGTTGGGTTTTTCAGACACTCGGACATGTAAAGGCTGGTGTCAGCCTTGCACAGGCCACTGCCGATTTGGATTCCATCGGCTCCTACCTGGAAAAGACCTACCCCAAAGACGATGACCAACGGCGGTTTACCTTGGCGCGCCCAAGTCTTTACGGAGACTATCTTGGCCGGCCCGTGCGCGCATTCATGGGCGCATTGATGCTCCTCGCAGGGCTGATTCTCCTGGCCGCGTGCGCCAACCTGGGAAGCCTGTTCGCGGCGCGCGCCGCAGACCGTTCCCGAGAAGTTGCTTTGCGCCTCGCTCTTGGCGCTAGTCGCATACGCGTTCTGCAGCAACTGTTCACCGAAGCCCTCTTGCTTTCCGTGATAGGAGGCGCGGTCGGAATCTGGGGCAGTGTTGTCCTCTTGCATGGGCTCAGCCTGTGGCAGCCATTTACTCGCTGGCCCATCCACATGCCTGTGAACCCTGACGCCAATGTCTACGCGGTCGCTCTGCTCCTGACTTTGGCCAGCGGATTCCTGTTTGGCGCGGTCCCGGTCAGACAGGTGCTTCACACCGATCCGTACCAGATCGTCAAGGCAGGATCGCTTGGCAGAGTTGGTCGGGGCTTGACGGTTCGAGACCTGGTGCTTGGGGCGCAAATCGGAATCTGCGCCATGCTGGTCACTTCCTCGGTGGTTGCTGTGCTTGGATTGCTGCGCTCGCTGCATAGTAATTTCGGTTTTGAGCCGCGCAACACTGTACTGGCAGATACGGACTTGAGCATGGCCGGCTACCATGGCGACGCCGTGCCCGAAATGCAAAGGCGTACCATCGATGCCCTCGAGAGCATTCCCGGCGTAGACTCCGTGGGATTGATTGATGCGATGCCATTGGTCAGCGGAGGATTTAACGGCTCGCTCGTCTTTACCGACGAAACCGCCGACCTGAGGTCGGCGAATGCTGTCGCTGACTCCTTCGTGTTCGGCATATCTCCCAACTACTTCCACGCAGCAGGCACCATCCTGCTTTCGGGAAGGAACGTCACCTGGCATGACGACAAGGACGCACCGCGCGTGGCCGTGATCAACCAGGAGCTTGCCCGCAAGACCTTTGGCTCCGTAGCGAACGCCATGGGCCGATATTTCAAGAAGCGCGATGGAACGCGCATTCAAGTCGTGGGTATCGTGGAAGACGGAAAATACGTTCGGCTCTTGGAAGAGCAACAGTCCGCGATGTTTCTCCCCATGCTGCAATCGCCCTCGAGTCAGACATACTTCCTCATGCGTTCCAGCCGCGATCCGGGCCAATTGGTGGCGGCGATCCGAAATACGGTGCGGGGTCTCGATGCGGGTCTGCCTCTTTACATCGAACCATTGAACAAACAGCTGGACACCGCGTTGTTTGCTTCGCGTATGTCGGCCATTACGCTGGGTGTGCTGGGCATGATGGGCGCGATGCTCTCCATTACCGGCATCTTTGGAATGGCGGCGTATTCGGTCAGCAAGCGCCTGCGAGAGCTGGGAATTCGTATGGCCCTCGGCGCGCAACGCAAGGAAGTGTTACAGGCGGCCTTGGGACGCGCATTGAAATTGCTCGCTTTTGGTTCCGCGGCAGGATTGCTGCTCGGAATTTTGGCGAGCCGCGTCTTGGCTGCTGTCGTATTCCACGCCACTCCCCGCGATCCTCTGGTGTTGACGTTCGTCGTTCTAGCCATGGCGTTGCTCGGACTAGTGGCTACCTGGATCCCAGCCCAACGCGCGCTCTCGATCGATCCTGCGGTACTGCTGCGCGAAGAGTGAATCCACTTTGTTGAGTTTCGGCGCACTTCCTGGTCACCCCGGCTGACTTACCGCGCTTGTCGGAAACTGGGTGGGAACTATGCCTCAACCCTTGCGCGGACAACCGTTGATCTATCGATGTTTAATACGGAATTAAATAGTGCCCTATTAGGGACACCCTATGGGAGGTGAATGAGGCCCTCCCTCGGCCATGCTTTTACTTCGCCGCGCCCGAGTTTTGGCGCAAACGCCCCAGGGACATCGGCTCCTGGCACGCGGGAGAAAAAACGTGCCACGGTGTCAGGGTTCACACATCGACCATGGTGGATGGTCGCAAGGCTCCCGGGTCCATGTACTACGTTGGACGCGGGAAAGACGGCCTGCGAACGTGCTCAAAACCACACAATGCTGCGTTGATGACGGAAGCGCTCGCAAAACTTCTCGTTACCAAATTAACCGGCCACCATGCGGAAGTTTGCGAACTCCTCTGCGATGAAACCAGTACGATCCACGATTCGCTTGTGGACATCGGTGAAAACCTTGACTGTTATCAATGCTCTCGCACAAACTTTGGGCCGCAGGTGGACAACCTCCGTGCCAACAAACTCCGGGGTGACTGATGCAACCGATAATTGTCGATGAAGGAGCGATTCGAATAGCTGAATCGTACAGACGCCGGAAGGTTACCTCCGTGCTCGCCGTGATGTTTACGGACATTGCCGGTTCAACAGAACTCCGAGAGAAGCTAGGCGAAGTCGCCTACGAAAATCACAGAGAACACCACGAGGGGGCAGTAAGAGATTTGATTGAGAAAGGGGGTGCCGGTGCTGTTGTGAAGAACACCGGCGACGGAGCGATGGCAGTGTTCTCGGAACCCAGCGAAGCCGTTACAACCGCTCTAAAAATACAGGCGCAAACATCAGAGGGCATTCTCAGGCTGCGCATTGGCATTGATATGGGACAGGTCTCTTTAGAGTCGCGAGGTGGAATCGTTGCTGATGTATTCGGGCGGCAGGTCAATCGTGCAGCACGCATCCAAGGACTCGCCCAACCAACGCACGTTTTGACCAGCTTTCACGTGTACGACTGCGCGGTTGGTTGGCTCGCTGGGACGGAAGTAAAATGGCACAATCACGGAAAGGCTTCGATCAAGGGCTTTTCCGAAGCGATCTCAATCCACGAACCCTACTATCCAGAACACATTTCGCCTCAAGTTACGGAATCGACAGTCAAGGTCGATGAGCTTCCTGTTTACGATCGAGTGCGCCACACGCCTGATGTGACGCCGGTCGATTGGGCCCCGGGCGATGACCCAATGCAGTATTATGCGGAAGCCATCGCAGCGGCATCGGCCCAGCTCCTACACCCATCGTGGCTCCCACCCAAGTTTCATCCGTGGCATGTTCCCGCTGTTCTCTGGGTTGATGACTTCCCTGACAACAATCTCCTAGAGAGGGAAATACTGACGCGTGCCGGATGCCGAGTCGACCTCGCGCAGACCACCCTTGATGCAACTTTAAAGCTTAAGTCAACTCCGTACACGGCCGTGATCAGTGACATGGGACGCGGCGACAATCCGGTTGCAGGGCTGGAACTCCTTGAGTGGATGAAACAACAACCTAGGCAACGTTCTCTTGCTCTAATCTACTGTTCCACACGCGCACTTGGCCTTTACAAAACTGAAGCACTCAAGAGGGGAGCACTTCTGTGTACTGCTGGAATGATTTCACTGCTGGACGGAATCTTACAAATAATGCGCTACCGACATTGGGCGGGGGAGGCATGGCGATAAACGAGGTATCCAACGAATGAATCCGGCGACCTCAGGCTCGGGGAGAAAGGAGCCGAACATGATGTTGATAGGAGTAGATTTACACCCTGGGAGACCAAGAGCAAGGAGTGCTGTCATGTCCATCCGGCCTTACACTGCGGTTCATTTCATTGCCGGCGCAACTGTTTTCTTGATCAGCTTGGTCAACGCCTCGGCGGCCCAGGAGCGCGACCGCAGCAGAGTTCCCGAACAATACAAGTGGGATTTGACTGCTCTTTATCCCGCAGATCAGGCGTGGCGGAGCGCAAAGGAAAAGCTTGTGACCGAGTTGCCTAAGCTTAAGGAGTATCAGGGCACACTGGCCTCCTCTGCGCAGCGGCTGGCTGATGCGCTGGAGACGGAAAGCCGCATGGAAAAGGAACTGGCGCGACTAAATACCTACGCAGGGCTGATATCGGACCAGGACACCCGTGTGAGCACTTACCAGGGGATGCAGCAGGAAGTAGATCAAATAGGTTCCACATTCGGGGCCGATTGCGCCTTCATTGAACCTGAAATTCTGAAAATGGATGACGCCACTCTGCTACGGTTTATTGCTCGGGAACCCCGCCTCCAGATTTATCGTCATTACCTGGACGATGTCACCCGACGTCGGCCACACACACTCAACGAGGCGGAAGAGAAACTGCTTGCGACGTCAGAGGTCATAGCCAGTGGACCATCGAGTGCCTATAGCATTTTCTTGAATGCCGATTTCCAATATCCAACAGTAGTTCTCGGCGACGGAAAATCCGTAAAACTGAACAGTGCAGCCTATGAACTGCACCGCGCTTCTCCCATCCGGGAAGATCGGGAAAAGGTCATGGCGTCGTTTTTTGGTGCGCTTGGCACATATCGTGGAACATTTGGTTCTATGATGAATACCAGCGTCCAAGCCTCGATCTTTTACGCCCGTGCCCGTAAGTACGACACCGTACTGGATGCTTCTCTCGACGCTTCCAACATTCCCACCTCCGTGTACACCAAACTCCTTGAGGGTGTGAACCGCTATCTGCCCACATTCCAACGTTATTTGAAGCTGCGGAAACGCATGCTGGACCTGGCGGATTTGCACTACTACGATTTGTACGCACCGCTTGTGAAATCGGTCAGTACGGAATATTCCATCGAAGAGGCGGAGAAGAATATTCTCGCCGCGCTGGCCCCGCTGGGGACGGAATATGTCGCAGGGGCGAGGCACGCGTTCTCCGATCGTTGGATCGACTTCTATCCCACGGAAGGTAAATCCTCCGTCAACTATGAGAGTGGGCGGGCATATGATGTACACCCCTACATCCAGGTGAATTTCAACGGCAAATATGATGACATGAGCATGGTAGCCCATGAACTGGGTCACAGCATGCAAAGCTACTTTTCCAATAAAGCTCAGCCTTACCCCATGGCCTCCTACCCAAACTTCGTGGCTGAAGTTGCCTCTACGTTCAACGAGGCACTCTTGATCGACTACATGCTCAAAACCACTAAAGACAGCGCGACCAGACTGTCTCTTCTTGGTAGATATCTGGAAAATTTTAAGCTAACGTTCTTCCGTCAAACCCAGTTTGCGGAATTTGAATTGCACGTGCACGAAATGGCAGAAAAAGGCCAACCTCTCACGGGCGACTCGATTTCGAAACTTTACGCGGAGGTTGTCCGGAAATACTACGGCAGCGAGCAGGGTGTCTGTATCGTCGATAATTATGTTGCCTACGAGTGGGCTTTCATTCCACATTTCTATGGCAACTTCCACGTTTACGAGTACGCGACTTCTTTTGCGGCGTCCTCCGCGTTGTCGGAAAAAGTGTTATCTGGCGAACCCGGTGCGACGGAGCGTTACCTGAAATTCATCTTTGCTGGGGGATCGAAGTATCCGATCGATTTGCTGAAAGATGCGGGCGTCGACATGACCACCGATGAACCACTCGACCTGACGGTAAAAAAGATGAATCGCGTCATGGATGAAATCGAGAAGTTACTCCCGCAAACGAAGGACGCACGGCTCGCACCCTGACTCATACCCCATCTGCTCCGGCAGCATCAGATGGGTAATCAGAAACTGACGTTCCCGGCCTCCGATGCTGCAGCTGCGCATTCCGAAGGGCGTATCCGGTCGCGCCGGTCCCGTGCCGCAAGCGCAAATTGATAAGGGGCTGGTTCGATCAGCCACTAATTATTTCCAACACGCGTAGCAATCGGCCCAGGCCGAAGGAAAGGATCATGAATTCATTCGTCGTTGCAAACTGTACTTTTGACGGCACAAGCGGTGCCCCCAATCCGTTGTGTACGGTCACCGGAACCGAACAGATAACAACCTTTTATCCGATGTAAAAAAAGAAATGCAAAACGAAAGTAATCGCAGCGACAAAGATCGCGACCCTGAGGCGGTACTCGGTGGATTCTGACATCTTCCTTCCTAATGCCCGGGCGACGGCCACATTCGGACTAAGACGCAGCCACAATTAATGTAGTCGGGAATACTTCCTAGAAAAAGAACCGGAAGGACCTCTCGATCCTCCCGGCCCGTTTGTTTTTACAAGTGACGAAACAGTGCGCTTGTTGTTCATGGCTACCTCCCTATCCCGAGTGCGTCGAGACCTTTTCCAAGTAGGTCGAAGGCTTCGGATGGAGTCGTGTTGTTTGCACGAGGGACGAGCTTGTCACGCATCTCGTGGAATTTAGGAACAGTACTAAGTACGGCCTTGAAAGTTGGGGGAGTGTCGGGGGATGGCGTCGGCGCTTCCGGCGCTTTCCATTCCCCGGGAGCCACCTGGAAATCTTCGGACATTAGTTTTTCCCCCGCAACTTCGAGCGCCAGATGGACCGCTTGCAGCGGCGAAAGCTCCTCGGTAATGGAATCTCCAACCTTCATATTGTCCTTAATGCCGTAACCCATGAAGGTCGGGTTGTTCTGGAGCAGGTGCATCCGTATGTAGCGGACCTGCGCCTTGTCGGTCATCGCGTAAGCGGGTAAGCCGAAGTGCTTGACGAGCATGTTATGGAGGTCCACAACTTGTTGCTCCGTAACGGGTTTGCCATGGCCCTGTCGGTACTGCATCTCCGCGTACACCAACTTGTCTTTAATAGCGCCGCTGACGGCTGAGGGAAGTTCGTTGAGCCCGATACCGTGCAATTTATCCAGGATCGCAAGGCCCACGCGCGGAGTCTTGAAAACCTCATCGGCTAGCGCCCGATACGTCTCTTGGTTATTGTCCTGAAGAAGCTTGGCTTTTGCTTCGACCCCTGGATGAGCCCTCGGAATTTGCATATTTTGCCCTGAGGCGGTACTCGGTGGATTGCGACCGAATCATGGCCGCGTCGTCCGCGCAATGCCCACTAACAACACCACAAACACTAGCAGTGCTGCCCCGATATTTTGTGCCCATAGCCCCGCACCAATACCACCAACCATGGCCAAAGCCACCGTTGCGGTGTCTTGAAAATCTGCGCGGTCTTTCACCGTTTCAACAACTCATCGATCCTTTGCTGGAACGCAGGGTAGGATTGTGCGCCGTCTACTCGAATTCCATCAAGTGTATTCTTGTCGCTGCGACATCTGGTGGACAGGTCAACTCGGGAAATGATGTCGGGCATAACGCAAAAACGAGTAGATGCCTACAACGATGGGAACCAGAACAAGAATGAAGCCGATGCTCAACCCGCCGAAGAACGAAGTCGCCTGAACTTTAACGGAATTGATATCGTAAGAGGTTGGACCCGGGCCCACGAGAGCGTGAGTTTGTCGGCTCAACAACTGTCCGAACACCAAAACCAAAACAATCGTAACACCCGCGCCGATCCAAACACCTTTCACTAGCATTGGTTTGCTCCCTTCTAAAAGTTTCCCGGAGGAGCCGGAAGGACCTTGCGATCCTCCCGGCTCGTGGGGTCTACCTATCCAAAAGGTCTGCCAGACGTTCAATTCCCTTGATTATGGCCCACGCTATACGATGCCCACTACGATGTCAGAGATGCTCATAATAAGCCCTTAACCGCACGCCTGCCTTGCAGCATCTTCGGCGTCAAGAATGTTTGTCTGCTCCACTGTGGTATCCCGCCAATCAGGAGGCCCATTGTGGTTAGTGAAATTATCGCCCGTCGCGAAGTTCACGTAAGCGATGCCCACCTGCACCCGTACCTTCTTGGCATTATATTTCGGGGCCATTTCGAGCAACGCCGTGCGGGAAAGCCATGATGCAATTTCCGTCTGTTCGTGCGGCTTGAGGATGCGAGCACCTCCACCTAAGCCCAAATGCGAATGGAGAAGCTGATTGACAAGAGACGTAAAAAGGCCGCGTTCCACGGCATAGGCTGACTGGGCTACTCTTGTCATTTGCTGGATTCGCGGATCGGGGCCACTCGCAGCACAGTTCACAGGGCGAAAAGCGGTCCACGTAATGTAAAAGTCCTGAATGTACTTATCCGTGGCATTCTTGATGGTGACTGCGTAGAGAGCGTTATCGCCGTTTCCCTCGATGCCGACGACCTGTACGGGCGCGTCTTTCTGAATGACCCGATCAATTACAATTTGCACGGGCTGTGGCGTCTGGCCGAACGTCAGTATTGTGAATGTAAGAATTAGCGCCGTCACGACTACAAACTTCCTTGCCCGGCTCATTGGATTCCTTTCTTGCGTTTCATTCGTCCGTCTTAATTTAGTGGGTCAGTTTGAAAATTATGCCGACCCGGCAGACTCATATACGAGTCCGTTAGAGCGGGCCTCATCTTCGGGTACTTCCATTACTTCGCCATTGGTGAGCAAGTGATCTGAACGGTAAGTTGCTCTGCATGCTGGATTAGGGCATTGATAAGTGAATGCTCCGGCTTTCTTTGCGGCCCCTATTTCAGCCTTTTGAAACACGCCGAAGTATATTTTGCCAACCGCTTGTTTCTTACATTGGCGGCAGACGTAGAAATAAACGTCCGCATAGTATCTCTTAATCACCGTTCTCCTTCGGGACGTGGCGGAGTCTATCGGAAGGGTGCTCTTGGGGCAAGTATCTTGTATGATACGGGCATGGTGCCTAAGCCAATTAGAGAGCGTATTCGACTTTTGGAAGCTGATAATTGTCCTTCTCATACTTGGGTCCGCAACGGGCACCGTTGGTGTCAAAGGAGCGGAGCGGGTGGGCGCTCATTCGCCGCAGTACCTCTTGCCCTTCATTTGGATAAACGATGCCTTGGTGATTTGCGTTGCGCTGTGGCAGATCAAGCGTCTAAACAAAAGTTCAAGCTGACCCACTACCGCCTCGCCGCTGCCTTAACATCCCCGAGAATTGAGCGCCTACTTAAAATGCACTCAGTGGCTGCTGTTCACGTACAACCCATACGGGCTCCAGCAACCGCTTCCCCCGAAGGCCTCTAGGGTTGCCACTCCAATCCAAAGCCACGGACCTGAGATCGTCCATTGAGGCGATCGCGTGTCCAGAAAACTACCAGCACCGCAAGTCGTTTTCACTCCACTTGAGAATTTGATCGCCTGCGCTCTGTCCAAGAAGGGGCGCGATCTCCAAGCATTCCTGTATCGCAAGCAATAGAAAGAGCAGCGGAAGAATGCCCCGCGCCACCCCAACGTCGGAAGCAGCACGCCCAGAGGACCGCCGTAGGCCCACGCGCGACCGTCCGAAAACTGGACGGGAACGATATTTGGATTCATGCTTTTGGTTCGGCAATGACCACTCGGGATGCTGGGAGATTCAGATGAAGGCACGGAGAACGCGCAGCAGCAAGAACTCACGACGGATGGAGTGAATTGGAAACGCGAAGAGAGATTCACGCGATTGCGGGGCAGGCGATGAGCCTTCACGAACAGCATTACACACCCAAGGCACTAGGCGCGAAGATCGGCGTCTCGGCTGCCACGATCATCCGATGGATTAAGGACGATCCAGACATCATCAGGCTGTACAATCCCAGCCGCCAGAGGAAACGCGCGTACACCACGTATTCAATCCCGGAGCACGTCGCCCAGCGAATTTATTCTGATCATCTAAGAAGAAGCGCCCGAAGACTTGTCCCGGGCGCTGATCGTAGGAAGGTTGCTTTTGTGGTGCAGACGAATCGCCGCAAGTCTAATCTGCAGCGTCAGCCTCGCGGAGAACATCCGCGTGGAGGTCCTTTATCTCTTTGACGTGCAAATTTTCAAGCTCCTCCACGAACGGCGCGTAATATTTCTTGGTGGTCGCAGAGGAAGCGTGCCCCAACATCTTGGCGACCGCTTCGAAGTTCCGGGTGGTGCCGCCGATCTGATGACGCAGGTACCAAACGGCGCAAGTATCGCGCAGCATGTGTGGCCCGCACTTCTTCTCTTTCTTCTGGGCGGTGATCGCGGTCTCGACGCCCGCCTTCTTGAACAAATCTTGGAGGATCAGCCTCCAATGTTGGATGCAAGATTCAACTTGATGCTGATGATCCGTATGGCTCTCGCACCAAAATGGCTTCCCGGTGAAGTCGCGCAGGAGATTCAAAACGCGGCTGGGAAGGACCACGACGGCGGGTTCGATATTCTTCTTCTTGGTCTTCCGACGGTTGTACTTGAGCACGCCGTTCACGACCGAACTAGTTTCAAAAAGAACGCCATCGATGATGGCCATACCCGACCACCGGAGCAGTTCAAGGAACGCCGGGACCTTCGGGTCCGGGTTCTTCTTTGCTTCCGCGAGGATCGCGGTGTACTGGGCATCAGTGAAGATGGCGGTGCGGTTCCCGGGCTCAACGCTGGGCCGGTCGAAGTATGGCACGCTGGGAATCCACGTCATGCGGTGGCAAAACCGGAGGAATTCTCTGACCTTACCGGAGGCGACGTATGCGGTCATATCGCTGCCGAAGTTCCAAGAATTTTGCCAGTTAAAGAGGTGCTCAGGGGTGATCTCGGAGACGAACATGGGACGCGGGTTCTGGGTTTCGAGCCAAGCGAAGAGCTTGCCGGGGCGAACGACCTTGCCGTCTTCCACGAATCCAAAGAGACTGCGGTCGCCGTTCAAGGTGTTCTTCGCGAGCTTCCCGGGCTTCCTGAGGAGGAACATCTCTACAGCCTTCTCGATGGTGGCGGTCTTGGTTTCCTTCTCCTCGGTCAAGCGCTTGATCTTGATCTTATCTGGATCGAACGACTCCAGCCATTCACGGCACATCGCTTCAGCCTCGTCCCAGTTCGTAGTCTTCGCGGATATCTTCACTTGCTTGCGAAGGCCTGCCTTGGTTTGGATTCCGTTTGGATCGTACAGGAAGAGAGACTTCCGGCAGTTGCACTTGCGGTCTTCGAAGCTGTCACCGGTCTTCTTTTGGTTGCAGCCGAGCCCGTGTCTTACCATCACTTTCGCCGAGCGGTAAACGTTGGTTACTGTGGTTGGGTTGGTCATGGTCGTCTCCCAGTAGAGACAGTATAC
>Ga0210401_10004200_pt1 | contig 15077 bp, 11 predicted proteins | sample IncBWH32MmetaG_FD_150866 | JGI IMG/M metagenome (GOLD analysis project Ga0210401, IMG submission 150866) | Forest soil microbial communities from Barre Woods Harvard Forest LTER site, Petersham, Massachusetts, United States - Inc-BW-H-32-M | ecosystem: Environmental > Terrestrial > Soil >... | reverse complement strand
GGGCATGCGGGCGTTGGTCGAAGCGGGTATCGAGCCTGACGCTCTCTCTGGTTCCTCAATCGGCGCGCTCAATGCGGCCTTCTACGCGACGCATCCAGGTATCGACGGGTGCAAGCAACTCGAGACTGCCTGGAGTGATCTCAGTCGGAAGGACGTCTTCCGGTTCGAGTTGTTTCGGGCCATCTCGGGGTTCATCGGCCTGCGCGACCACCTGGTCACGACAAGACGGTTGAAGCTGATCATCCACGAGTGGTTGGGTATCGATCGGATCGAGGAGGCGAAGCTGCCGTTCGCGGCGGTCGCTACCGACGCGTTGACCGGCGACATCGTCGTGATGACCGAAGGCGACGTGGCGTCCGCTCTGCTCGCCACCGCCGCAATCCCCGGCATCTTCCCACCTGTCTACCGCGAGGGCCGTTGGCTGGTGGATGGCTCGTTGTCGGCTGGTTGCCCGGCCAGCGAGGCGCTCGACCTCGGTGCTGACGAGGTCTACGCGTTCCTGACGACCACGGCGCCCCGGCGCAGGCCGCCCCGCGGTGCGGTGGCTGCTGCCATGAGCACCGTGTCGCTCATGACGTCCAAGTTGCAGATTGCGAGGCTGGAGAGCGCGGAGGCAACCGCCGCTCAACGCGGCGGGGCGGTGTACTTCGTGCCGTCGCCGTTCCCCGAGGCACCCTCGCCGTTCGACTTCGACCAAGGCGCGGCGTTGGCGGCTTCCGGGTACGCCCGCGCGGCGGAGTGGGTGAAGCAGCTGGAATTTGGGGCGGCGCCGGCCGACCAGCTGCGCTAGCCGCGCGATCTAGGCGCTCGAGGAAGCGCCGAGGGCGCGGGCGCAGAACGAGCGCACCTGGCGCGCGATCTCGGTCTGCGATGCGGCCCCGTCGCTCGACGGCGTCAGGCCGGCGGCGGCCCAGACGACCGAGCGGATCAGGTCGGAATCGGCCGGCGGATCGGCGAGCGGGAAGGACCCATCGGCCGCTCCTGCAGCCAGCAGTGCCTCGAGGGGAGCCATCAGCAGCTTGGAGGCGTGCCGCGTCTCCTCCGCGTAACCCTCTGCCCGCATGGCGCCCGGCGAGCCGAGGACACGCACCCGCGCCGCCTTGGTCCGGTGCTGGCCCAGGCTCAAGATCTCGTCGATCCAGGCGTCGAGTGCGGCTCGAGGCGACGACGCTGCGTCCACCTTGGCGTTGAGCCGGGCGGCAGCGTTCTCTGCTTCCCGGCGGTAGAGCGCGCAGAGCAACTGATCCTTCGACTCGAAGTGTCGGTAGAACGAGCGCGTGGACAGATTGGCCTCGCTCAGGATGTCGGCGACCGACGCGTCGACGTAGCCGTTGTGTCCCATCACGGCCATGGCCGCGTCGAGGAGGAGACGTAGTTCGTCCTCGGACTCGAAGCGCCGGGGGCGGCCGGTCCGTGCGGTGGCCGTCGTCGCTTTGGCTTCGGTCATCCGCGTAGCGCGCCCGCCAACACCGGAACCTCGGCGAGCGCACGCAGCCCATCGTTGAGGTGGGTGCAACAGTCGACCGAACGAAGCTGGGACAGGACCTCGGTGCGCAGGTCGTGGAGTGAGGTCCCGACAAGACGCGGCGCGTTGGGTGCTGCGAGGGGACATTCGGGGTAGGGCAGAACCCGAGGGATGGCCTCCACCGACCGCACCACGCCGGTGGCCGCGTCGGCGGTGCCGACGACCTCGTACTCGTGCAGGACGACCTCGTGGCCCCCGGGTATCCAGCAACTGTCCCTGAACATCGTGTCGAATTCGAGCTGGTCGCCGTTCTGCCATACGTCGATCCGCCGCGCCCGTCGCATTGCGATCTCGGGTGGATCTTCGAGCTCGTGCCAGCCGAGCGGGTCGGCGGGGTCGCCGAGAGAAGGCGCCATCGGCGTGTTGGAGCTCACGCCTCGGAGGGCACCGTTCGGATAGAGGGCGCTCGAACCGTCACGGAAGCCCGAGCAGATGCCGCGCATGTCGCTCTGTGGACCGCTCCCCAGGCGCTCGCGCACGCCTGGAACCACGTCGGCCCAACGGAAGTACGTGAAGCCCGAGATGAGCGTCGCGCCGGCGATGTCGTCGATCAGCAGGAGCAACGGGGTGCCGGCCTCGTACTCGCTGGACAGCTCCTGGGCGATCGCCGAGCGCAGGTTGCCCCCGGCGCGACAGCCGACGAGCCGTTGGAGCTCGGTGTTGGCGGGGTCGCTCTCGATGCGCACGACGTCACGGGCCCGGCCCGTGACGGCGTACAAGTCAGAGTGGTCGATGATCGAGGGCTCGCCGCTGGCGGGCGTCAAGAGGTCGCGCGCCTTCCCCTTGAGGTTGAGCTCGGTCCCGAAGCCATCCGGCCAGAACATGAGCATGGTCGAGGTCCGGCGCACCGAGTCCGGCCGCCGCGCCGGCTGCACGGGAACAGGGTCGGCCGGAGCCGGATCCAGGGTCGTCGGACCTGGTTCGAAAATCATGTTTTCATCGTAAGCGACGGCAGCGATTCGGCGACATTCCGGCGTCCCTGATCAACGTGGCTGGATTCACAGCAGATTCTTAGGCTGCTCTGTCAGTTCCCTCACATTCATGATGCAGAGTTGCGCCATGCGCATCAACAAGGGCAGGGCCGTGGCGGCAGGGCTGCTGTGTGCGGTCGCCGCCACAGTGGCCGTCTGGAGCGGTCCGTTGTTCGCGGCATCGAGCGCGCTCCACGCGAGCAGTCAGTCTCCGGCGCAGACGGTCAGCCACACTCCGGCTCGTTGAGCCGAGTCCGCACGACCGGAGCAGTCACCGTTCCACGGTTCGCCGGGGTGGACCGCACCGCTCGGCTCTGAGGTTCCCGCACCAGTCCGAGAGGATCCCGGAGAATTTGTTCTCTCGCTCGGGAGCGTGAAATGTGTGCGCCATGAGCCCTGAAGGAACGACCTCAACGGAGCCGGTATTGGTGAAGGAGCGGCGAGGAGCCGTATCGGTCCTGCGCCTGAACCGTCCCGAGGCGCGCAACGCGCTCAATCCAGAGCTACTCACGGAGATCGGACTCGGTTTGATCGAGGCGGAGAACGACCCGGACCTGCGGGCGGTGGTCTTGACCGGCACCGGCGACCGGGCGTTCTGTGCCGGCATGGACCTGAGGGCCTTCGCGGAAGGGGGCACCGTGGGCGGCTCGCCCGAAGGCATGAAGGGCTACGGCCGCTTCACCAGGGGCGAGATCGGCGTGCCTGTCGTCGGTGCCGCCAATGCGACAGCGGTCGCCGGAGGGTTCGAGCTCCTCCTCGGTTGTGACGTCGTCGTCGCCTCGGACGCAGCCTCGTTCGGCGTGCCCGAGGTCAAGCGCGGGCTGTTCGCCGCCGGGGGTGGCGTGTTCGTGAGCACTCGTATCCCGCTCGCGATCGCGTTGGAGTTGACGCTGACGGGCGACCCCATCGACGCGCAGCGTGCGCTGTCGTTGGGCCTCATCAATCAAGTCGTGCCGCCGGGCGACGTGCTCGAGGCGGCCGTCGCCTTGGCCGAGCGCATCGCCCGCAACGGCCCACTCGCGTTACAGGCGACCAAGGAGCTGGTGTGGACGGCGTCGACCGACCTCGAGAAAGCCCGCGCGCTGGCGGCGGAGTGGCAGCCCAAAGTCTTCGGCAGCGAGGACGCGAAAGAAGGGGCGACCGCGTTCATCGAGAAGCGTGATCCGGTGTGGAAAGGGCGGTAAGACGCGTTCGGGGAGTACGCATTTCGAGGGTTCCGCCCGCCGACGGGTCGCTGCCCGATCCGTAACAGATCGAACGTTTGAACGGATACGGCCGTGACACGAAGGCACTCAGCCCCGTCCCAGCGTTTCTTTCAGGAAAGGTGAAAAAAGAGGTATTGAATCCTTGTTCTCGCGCGGCGCGAGTGCTAACAACAGAAGGCCTTTGAGGAACCCTGCGAGGCGGTTGGGGTTAGTCCGGGGCACACGGGAAGTTTTGGCGAACCGGGAGGCCTCGCTCATGCGTATTCATCGTCGTTCCATACCTTCGCGACCAGGCAACAGTAGGTTCGCGCCGTCAGGGCTGACCGTGATCGGGGCACTGGCCCTCGTGATCGGCACTTCGGGAGCCGTGGCGTTCGCCGGAATGTCGGCGGCAGTCACCGTGCCCCACCAGGCCCCGCAGCCCAACGTGAAGCCCTCGACGGTGGCGCCCAGTCCGCCGACGCCGCACGCCTCAGGCAACGCCGCCAAGGCTCACGCCGCACTACTGAGTCCTCGCGCGCTGACGCCGTTCACGGCCGTGAACGCCACCCTGACGGTGAACAACAACGGGGACACCGGCAGCCCAAGTGCCGCCAACTGCGCGGCGGGGAACGCCAACACGTGTACCCTGCGCGACGCCGTCACCGCAGCCAACGCGGACACTGGCAACACGGACGGCATCACCGTGCCGTCTGGCATGACCGTCACGCTGACTGCCGGAGTGATCACTTTCACCAACTCCGTGATCGTCAGCGGTGCCGGCGCAACGGTCAACGGAAACGGGGCCGAGATTTTCTATCTGGACACGAATCAGATCTCGGTGCAAATCACCGGCCTGACGCTCACCGGCGGCAGTGCCAGCGATGGCGGGGCGGTCGACCTCTCGGACGGAGCGCTGCTGATCGACTCGGTGACCTTTACCGGAAACACCGCCAGCGCTGATGGCGGTGGGCTCTACACGGACGGTGGCGAGGTGTGGGTCTCCAACTCGACCTTCGTCAAGAACACCGCGACGGATGGCGGCGGTGCGTGGCTCGGATCGAACTCGTCCTATATCACGACCTCGTCCTTCGGCGATGCCACTCCCGCCGATGCGAACGTCGCGACGGCCGGCGCCGGCCTGGAGAACTTTGACAGCGCCCTCACGTTGAGCGACTCGAGCTTCACGCACAACGCCGGCACCAACGCCACCTACTCGTACGGTGTCGGGTTCTACAGCGACGACTTCACGTTGGCCAACAACGACGTGTTCGACAACAACACCACCAACGCCGGCGGTACGGGTATCGGTATCGCGAACTACGAACTGCTGGACCTGTCGAACTCGGATGTCAGCGGTAACTCGGCGACCGGCGGTGCGGTCGACGGGGGCGCTATCTATGACAGAGGCTACGTCGATAACTACTCCAACGTGACGGTCGACGGGACGACCAACTCGAGCGCTGGGGGCGACATCTACGGTGGCGCCATCTACGCCGAGGCAGACGCTTTCAACTGGCAGGGCGGCTCCATCAACGGCACCAACAACGGACCCGACGTCGCCAGCGATTACGTCGAGGGTGGTGTCGTGTACACGGACACCAGCGCCTTCACGATGAACGGGACGACCATCTCCAACACGAACAACAACGCACTCCCGGGTGAGGGCGTCGAGGGTGGCGTGTTCTTCAACTTCGACTACGCCACCATCAGTAACCTTGCCGTCTCGAACACCTCGAACAGCGGTGAGTACGTCTACGGCGGCTTCGCCTACAACGACAGCTATACGAACATGACCGGGATTTCCGTCGCCTCGACCACGAACCACGGGAGTAGCGCGAGCGGTGGATACATCTACGGGGGTGTCGTGTACAACGACAGCTACTCGACGGCCGACAACTTCACCGCAACCGGGACGACCGACACCGCTGACCTGGCGAACGCAGCCACACCGTCCACCACATCGTCGTACGTCTACGGTGGAGACTGGACCAACTACGACTATTCGTCCCTCAAGTCCGTCTCGTTCACGAACACAACTGTGACGGCATCGGGTGGTGCTGGCTACGTCTACGGCGGGGCGTTTTACTCCGACGAATGGTCCAACCTCCTGAACGTGAACATGACCGGGTACAACGTGACGGCGGACTCCTACACGTATGGTGGCCTCTGGTACAACAGCTCCTACACGAACGCCGTCAACTTCACGCTGGGTCAGGGAACGGTGTCGGTCCCGGGGAGCTCGGTCGAGACGAGTCCCTATGCGGACGGCTCGATCTGGTACAGCGACTCGTACACGAACCTCACCAACACGACAATCGATGACGTTTCGACGTCCGTCGCTGCGGGCGGTCAATACAACTGGGGGTTTGAGATCGCAACCTCGACGGGCGAGCAGATGACGAACACGACCATCGCCAACGATGCCGTAACCGGTCCGGCGGGAGCGGGCAACAACGTCCTGCTCTGGGTGGACGCCAGCGACACGATCTCCATGCTGAACACGATCGTGTCCTCGACGACCCCCGCGGTGAACTGCGGCTTTGCCGCGGGTGGCGCCATCGTTTCGCTCGGGAACAACCTCGACAGCGGGAATAGCTGCAACCTGAACAAGCCGGGCGATCTCACCAACGTCAACCCGATGGTCGGGGCGCTTGCCAACAACGGCGGCCAGGTGCTCACCGGGGCGCTCGAAAATGGCAGCCCTGCCATCGACGCCGGTTCAAACGCGGGATGTCCCACGACCGACGCCCGAGGGGTGCCGCGGCCACAGGGCAAAGCCTGTGACATCGGTGCGTTCGAATACGTGAACCAGGGCTACTGGATGAGCGCCTCCGACGGCGGCGTCTTCTCCTTCGGTAACGCCATGTTTCATGGCTCCATGGGTGGCAAGCCGCTCAACGCGCCGGTAGTAGGGATGGCGGCGACTTCCGACAGCGTCGGGTACTGGGAGGTGGCCTCCGACGGCGGCATCTTCAACTTTGGCGACGCCGGCTTCCACGGCTCAATGGGCGGGAAGCCGCTCAACGCCCCCATGGTGGGAGTCGCTGGGACGGCCGACAACGGCGGCTACTGGGAGGTGGCTTCGGACGGCGGCATCTTCAACTACGGCGACGCCGGTTTCTTCGGGTCCATGGGCGGCAAGCCGCTGAACAAGCCCATCGTCGGCATGGCGGCTACGCCCGACGGCAAGGGTTACTGGCTAGTCGCGTCCGACGGCGGCGTCTTCGCCTTCGGTGACGCCGGCTTCTATGGTTCGACCGGAGGGTTGAAGCTGAACAAGCCGGTGGTGGGCATGGCCGCGACCTCGGACGGCATGGGCTACTGGCTCGTGGCCTCCGACGGCGGCATCTTCAACTACGGCGACGCCGGGTTCTTCGGTTCGGCGGGCGCGATCAAGCTGAACAAGCCGGTCGTGGGCATGGGCGCGACGCCGTCGGGCAACGGTTACTTCCTATTCGCCTCCGACGGTGGCGTGTTCACCTACGGCGACGGCGTCTTCCAGGGCTCCATGGGCGGCACGCCGCTCAACAAGCCCGTCGTCGGAGGAGCAAGCAGCGGAGTGATGTCCTAGCGCCTGCCACGCCAGGAGCGCATTCAGAGCATTTGTCGTCGGCCGCCTCGGCCCCGTGTGAGGGGTTGGGGCGGCCGGTGCGCGTCCCGTCCCCGAGGCGGAGTCCGGTGGGAAGGCGGGGTCGCCGGTGTCAGCCGCTTTTCTGCGAACCGGAGGCCGACTCGGGCTCGAGGGGGACCGAGACCCGGGCCACGATCACGTCTTCGCGGCTGCGCAACGCCCGGCTGAGCACGATGTCGATCTGGTTGTGGAGGAGGCGGTAGCGGAATTTATCCGGGCGGATGACGGGGATGAGCACGACGATCTGGTCGTTGGGGTGCTCCTCGCGGGTGCCGTCGATGAAGCGCACGATCGGCTCGACGACCGAGGCGTAGTCGGTGCGCAGCACCCGCAGCGGCACGCCCGGGTCCCACTGCCGCCAGGCGTGTTGGAGGCTGTCCACCCAGTGGACCGCGTCGTCGCCGGTGCGCAGGATGACGGTGATCGCCACCACCTCCTGGCCGAGGGAGACGGCCTCGGTGATCGCCTGCTCCGTCAGCCGGGAGATGCGGTTGACCGGGACGATGACGATCGTGCGCTTCTCGACGGGCTTGGGTGGTATCTCGTCGAGGCCGAGCTCGCGGCCGGCCCTGACGTAGTAGGCGTGGATGCGTGTGAAGAGGAGGATGAACGCCGGGATGGCGATGACCACCACCCACGCGCCCTCGGTGAACTTCGAGATAAGGAAGACGACGGTGGCGACGGCGGTGATGAAGGCACCGATGCCGTTGATGACGGCGCGCCGTTGCCAACCGCGCGGCCGCTCCTTGCGCCAGTGCACGACGAGGCCGGTCTGCGAAAGCGTGAAGCCGATGAACACGCCTATCGCGAACAACGGGATGAGCGTGTTGGTGTTGCCGTCGACGGCGACGAGGAGTGCTCCCGACAGCACCGCAAGCACGACGATCCCCGTCGAGAAGACCTGACGGTCCCCCCGGATGCTGAAGAGATGCGGGAGGTAGTTGTCCCGTGACACGAGGCTGGCGAGGACGGGCAGGCCGCCGAAGGAGGTGTTGGCGGCCAGGGCGAGCACGATCGTGATCGTGATCGTCACGATGTAATAGGCCCAGCTGCGGCCGACGGCCATGGCCATGATCTGACTGAGCACGGTCTGCCCGGAGCGGGGGCCGATGTGCCACTTCTTGGCCAGGACGGCGAGGCCGAGGAGCATGGCGCCGAGGATGAGCCCGAGGAGCATCTCGGTGCGCTTGGCCCGGACCGCGCGGGGCTCGCGGAAGAGAGGGACGCCGTTGGCGATCGCCTCGACGCCGGTGAGCGCGCTGCACCCGGCCGAGAACGCCTTGAGGACGAGGAGGATTGTCACGGCCTTGAGGCCGGTGGTGGGGAGCTGGCTCTGGCCGACTTGGGCCTCGTTGAGCCCGAGCGGATGGATGAGCCCAACGGCGATGACGGCGAGGAGCCCGACGATGAACACCATCGTGGGAAGGAGGAAGGCCCGCGCGGTCTCGCCGAGGCCCCTGAGGTTCAGCAGTGTGATGAGAAGCAGGATGCCCAGGCACAGCGGGATCGTCGCGGAGTTGAGGCTGGGGTAGGCGCTCTGCAGCGACGCCACGCCGGCCGCGATGGAGACCGCCACCGTGAGCGTGTAGTCGACGACGAGCGCGGCAGCCGCCACCAGGCTGACGTTCGTCCCCAGGTTGGCGCGCGACACGGCGTAGGCCCCGCCGCCGCCCGGATAGGCGTCGATCACCTGTCGGTAGGAGAAGACGAGGATCGCGAGGAGCCCGACGATGGCGATCGTGATCGGCAGGACGAGGTGGAGGGCGCCGGCGCCGGCCACGGCCAGGACGATGATGATCGCCTCGGGGCCGTAGGCGACGCTGGTGAGGGCGTCGAGGGAGAGCGCGGAGAGCCCCTCGATCGGGGTGATGCGTTCCCTCCCGGTGCCGCGGGCGGAACGGGGGGGCCCCACGAGGAGGTTCCAGACCGTAGAGGCCCGGCCGTGGTCGGGCTCGGGCGGCTCCAGCATCGGCACGCACTCTACGAGAGGTCCGGTTCGGAGCCGGTGGACCGTGTTGCTCTTTCTTTTGACCGTTGTCCCGTGGCCGTTGTTAGCGTGAGCGCCCGATGGAGCTGTGGGAGCTGGTGGCGCGCGAGCAGTGCCGGGACACGCTGGCGCAGTATTCACACGCCGGCGACCGGTATCGCCTCGACGAGTTCGCCGGTGCGTTCTGCGAGGACGGAGTGCTCGAGATCCGGGGGCAGACGCCTCTGCGGGGCCGCGCCGCGATCGTCGAGCGCTTCGGTGGCGCGACCGCGGCGCAACAGGCGCAGGGGGTGGCGGCCGTGGCGCGAGCGTCGGGCGCCGAGCGGCGGATTGTCCGGCACACGGTGACCAACGTGCGCTTCGAGGCGCTCTCGGAGGGCGAGGCGACGGTCGCGAGCTATTTCACGGTCTTCACGGAGATCGGGCTCGATCACATGGGGCGCTATCGCGACCGCCTGGTGCCCGTGGGTGATCGGTGGCTCATCGCGCACCGCTTCGTGTCGACCGACTGGCGCGCGCCGGGCTCGGTGTTCCGGGCCGCCGCGGGCCAGGGCTGAGAGCCCGCGGTTAGCCTCAGCCGTCCGTTTGCCGGGACTTGGACTTGGACCTGGGAGGTTCGGGACATGTGGAATATCGCGCGCCCTCGAGGGACCTCGGGACGCCCGATCCGATCAGTGCTGGCGCGTGGGCTCGTTCTCGTTGCGGCCGTGGCCGCGTCCGCGTTTGTGGCCGGCGCGCCGGCCGGCGCCGCGACGACGTCTGGCGCGGCCCCGGGCACGCACGTGCTCGACAGCGACACCGTCCCCGTGGTCAGGCACCTTGGCCCGACCAGCTTCACCAGTCCGGGGCCGTTCGGCGTCGGCGAGACGACCCTGACGCTGCCGACCGACGGCGCCCCGGTCGAGGTGTGGTACCCGGCGACTCAGGCCAGCATCGTGGGGCAACCCGTGGCGACCTACGACGTCAGCGCGTGGTTGCCGCCGGCGCTACAGAAGCTGATCCCGGCGGGCTTCTCCGTGACGTACCCGAGCGGCGGCGTGCGGGGCATCGCCGTCGCGCCCGGTCGCTACCCGCTCGTCGTGTTCAGCCACGGCTATGCCGGCTTCCGCGACCAGTCGACGTTCCTGACCTCGTTCCTCGCCTCGTGGGGCTTCGTGGTGGCGGCGCCCGACCACTACAGCCGCGACCTGACCGAGGTGCTGGGCGGGCCCACCGGCGCCACGGCCAAGACAACCGACGTCGACGACCTCGAAGCGACGATCGCGCTCATCGCCCACGAGAACGCGACGGCGGGAGCCCGTTCCACCACCACGTCGACACCGCACGGGTGGGAGCCGTCGGTCACTCCGACGGCGGCGTCGCGGTCGAGGCGCTGGCGGCCGTCGACCCCAAGGTTGCGACGTTCATCGGTCTTGCGGGCGCAACAGTCGGATTGCCGGGCGACGCGAAGCAAGGGCCGGACAGCATCGTGCCGAAACAGCCCGGGCTGCTCATGTCCGGCACCGCCGACACCGTCGTGCCCACCGCAGGCATGATCACGGCCTACGGGAAGATGCACGCGCCGAAGCGGCTGATCCTCATCAAGGGCGCGGGCCACCTCGTGTTCGCCGACATCTGCGAGGTCGGTGCCGGCCAGGGCGGCCTGCTGGCCATCGCCAACGCGCTCAAGGTCCCTATCCCGGCGTCGCTCAAGCCCCTGGCTACCGACGGTTGCGATCCACCCGACCTGCCTCCGACGCAGGGCTGGCCCGTCACCCGCCAGGCGACCATCGCCCAGCTCCGGCACGTGTTCGGCTTCGACGCGTCCTCCGCTGGGCTCAGCGGCCTGGTCGGGGCTTATCCGAACGTGGTCTCGGCGGACGAGTCGAAGTCCTGACGAGGGGCGCTCCGACGGCTCAGTTGATGAGCGGGTCCCGCGGCAGGCCGAGGATGCGCTCGCCGATCTGGTTGCGCTTGATCTCCGACGTCCCGCCGGCGATCGACATGCCTCGATGCATCAACACCGCCCACGACGTGAGCATCCCCTCGCCTTCGGCGTAGGCCGCCTCCGGCCCACCGAGCGCGACCCGGATCGCGGCGCCTTCGTGCCCCAGCTCTGACAAGACGAGTTTCGCGACGTTGCCTTCGGGCCCCGGGCCGCCGCCGGCCACGGCCCGGTGCGCGGTCCGCATGTTGAGCACCGCCAAGGCTTCGGTCGTCGACACGTAGCGGCCGATACGCCCGGCCCCGCCGGCCAGCCGCTCGGGGTGTGCGTCGAGCCCGGCGATCAGCGACTCGGCCTGCATGCCGCCGCCCCCTCCGCCACCGCCCTGGCCGCCGCCGATCGACACGCTCTCGTTGCCGAGTGTCGCCCGCGCCACGGTCCAGCCACCGTTCACCGGTCCGATCACGTCGTCGTCAGGCACGAAGACGTCGTTGAAGAAGACCTCGTTGAACTCCGACTGGCCTGTCGTCATCTTCAAGGGCCGCACCTCGACGCCGTCCGCGTGCATGTCGATGACCATCGTCGTGATGCCCTTGTGCTTGGGGGCGTCGGGGTCGGTGCGGATCGTCGCGAGGCCGAACGACGCGTAGTGCGCGCCGCTCGTCCACACCTTCTGGCCGTTGACGAGCCAGCCGCCCTCGACGCGGGTGCCCCGGGTCTTGACGCCCGCCGCGTCGCTTCCGGCGTCGGGCTCGCTGAAGAGCTGACACCAGATGACCTCTTGGCGCAGGGCCGGCAGCACCCAGCGCGCCACCTGGTCCTCGGTTGCATGCTGGATCAACGTGAGGATCACCCACCCGGTGATGGAGTACTGCGGCTTCGTCACGCCCGCCGCCCTGAACTCCTGCTCGATCACGAGCTGCTCCACCGCGCCGGCGTCGCGCCCCCAGGGCTTGGGCCAGTGCGGCATCACGTAGCCGGACTCGATCAGCGCCTCACGCCGCGCCGCCTCGTCGAGATCCTTCACCCGCGCCGCGAACGCCCGCACCTCGTCGCGCATCGGCTCCGCTTCGGGCGGCAGGTCGATGGTGCGCACCCGACGCACCCCACGCCGCATAAGATCCGTGACGTCGCGTGCCGCGTCCTCGCTGTCGACGACGGCCTCGAGCGCGGTCGCCCGCCGCATGTAGACGTGCGCATCGTGCTCCCACGTGATGGCGATGCCACCGTGCACCTGTGTGTTGAGGTTGGCGCACTCGTCGCCGGCGGCGAGTGCCAACGTGGCGGCCACCGCGGCGGCATAGGTCAACTGTTCCCCGCCCTCGGCCGCCGCCCGCGCCGCGTCCCACACGGCGGCGGTGGCCAACTCGGACGCCACGGCCATGTTGGCGCAGTGGTGCTTGACGGCCTGGAAGGTGGCGATCGGCCGCCCGAACTGCATGCGCGACTTGGCGTAGTCCGCAGCCTGCTCCGTGCACTCGGTGGCGACGCCGACGGCCTCGGCGGCCACGAGCAACCGGCCCAGGTCGACGAGCACCCGTCGCCCGCCGGGGATCACGGCCATGGCCGCGCCGTCCAGCGTCACCCGCGCGCAGCGCCGCGTCGGGTCGAGGTTCTTCGGCACCTCGATCGTCACCCCGCCGTCCGACGCGTCGACCACGACGGCGTCGTCGCCCGCCGGCAGCACGAGCACATTGGCGAGGCCACCGCCCAGAACCGCCGGTGCCGTCCCGGCGGCCGTGCCCCCTGACACGGTGATCTCGGAGGTGAGAGCGACCCCGCCGCATACCGATCCGTCGGCCAGGCCCGGCAACCACTTCGCCTTCAGCTCATCCGACCCGGCGGCCTCGATCACTGCACTCGCGATGACAGTCGGCACGAACGGCCCGGGTGCCACGGCGCGGCCGAGCTCCTCGACGACGACCACGAGTTCGGGTAGCCCGTACCCGGACCCACCCATCGACTCGGGCAAGTGGAGCCCGAGCCAGCCCAGCGAGGCGAGGTCAACCCAGAACGGCGGCGGCAACTCCCTCTCGGCCTCGAGCAGGGTGCGGGCCGCCCCGCGGGAGTCGTGCTTGGCCAGGAAGTCCGAGGCCGTCTCGGCCAAGGCTCGGTGGTCTTCAGTGATTGCGATCGCCATTTTCAAACAGTACGCCCGGTCCTGCTCAGGGGGCCAAATCGTCGCCCGGCGGCGGCGCCGACTCTTTTTCGCGGCGGTATACGAGGCGAACAAGGTGTCCTTCGTGCAGGCGTATGTGCAGCCGCCTTGTGGAAACGGCCAGATTCGACAACCTAAAACTTGTTAAATAGGCCTTCTACAACTCAAAGGTTGTGGAAAGAGGCCAGACCCACAAGAGCAACGCACATACAGCCGGACGAATCGGCCTACGTCCAAGGCATATACGGCTCGACGGAACCCCGGACGGCGATGGCCACTCCCGGTCGCGAGCCGCTCAACGCTCCCGCGGTCATCGTGGACGACTGAACCCCAGGGCCGAAGCGTCGGCGCAGGGCTTAGCGCCCCGCCGGGTGCTCCCTGTGCGCCTGCTGCAGCTCCTCGAGGTCCCGAGGCGACCGCCCCTCCAGAGCCGCCAACTCGGCCTCATGGCGCAGGACGTTCTCGACGAGCTCCGACATCGCTCCGGGCAGCAACAAATGTTCTTGATACAGCGTCGCCCCCAACAGACCGTCCGGGCCTCGCAGCGAACCCTGGTAGCAGCCACGCGCGCTCCGGGCCTTCACGGGCCGCAGGTCGACCAGGACCCAGTCGTCGGCGCGAATGTGCTCTTGGAACCACATGGAGTGGTCGATGGACGGCCCGCCGCGACCCACCAACGCAGGAGGCTTCTGTCCGAACCCGCTGCCGATGTCCGACAGGTAGGTCAGCCCGGCTCGATGCGTCAAAGGATCGTCGGGCAGCGGAGTAGGTGAACGCACCCACGCGCAGTCGGTGAAGACGCCCTTCAGGAAATCCGTCTGTGTGACCTCGCGCACCTCGAGCAGCGGGTTCCACCCGCCCCGCGGCGTGGCGTCCGGTGCGGGCACCTCGCGCCGCGGCGCATCGTCGAACGCGTCGTCCTCCACCCCTTCGCTCTCAGCGTGGAACGACGTGACCATGGAGAAGATGACCTCGCCCTCCTGCACCGCATTGACGTGGCGCGCCGAGAACGAGCGCCCGTCGCGGTCGCGGTCCACCTCCAGAATCACCGGCAGATCGCTCCGTCCCGCCCGCAGGAAATAGCCGTGCAGCGAGTGGGGGAGACGACCGTCCTCGACGGTCGCCGCCGCGGCGATCAGGCACTGCGCCGCCACCTGCCCGCCATACAAGGTGCGCCGAGGCCCGAAGTTGGCGTTCCGGCCCCGGAAGAGGTCTCGGTCGACCCGCTCGAGGTCCAACAGCGATCCCAGGTCGTTCGCCAACTCCAGCTCGTTCACCGGCTCACCCACCTGACCCATCTGACCCATCTGACCAGCCTCGGCCGCTTCATGCGCCCGCCGCCCGAGCATCCCGCAACGCCCGCACCCAGCCGGCCCACGTCTCGATACGCGCCCAGAACTCCTCCCGGGTCCCCGCAAAGTTGTGCATGTGCGCCATCCTCGGGCACACATACAAGTCGACGCTCGGCGACGATGCATACGCCCGCACCTCGCCCCGCGGGTCGACGAGCACATCCCGCTCGCCCATCGCCACCAGCACGGGTGCCGTGATCGCCGCCGCCTCAGCCAACACGGCGCCCGGGGCCACGCACCACAGCACCAACGGGCTCGGGATCGTCGCGGACGCCCACGGCGGCAGCTCACCCTTCCGCGCTGGGTAGTCCTCCATGTCCCGGGCCACCACCGCCCGGTCGA
>Ga0210401_10004199_pt1 | contig 15078 bp, 8 predicted proteins | sample IncBWH32MmetaG_FD_150866 | JGI IMG/M metagenome (GOLD analysis project Ga0210401, IMG submission 150866) | Forest soil microbial communities from Barre Woods Harvard Forest LTER site, Petersham, Massachusetts, United States - Inc-BW-H-32-M | ecosystem: Environmental > Terrestrial > Soil >... | reverse complement strand
CGCTTGCAGGTTGGGTAATCCCTTGGCGTTCGCCATATACCAGCGGCCGGTCAGTCGCGATGCCAGCAGTATCGCACAAACAGATGTCCAGCACTTTGCCGACGAGGAAGTGATGCGCAATTCCCGTGCATCGCTGGCCGAGGTTGCGAGATCGACTGGCTCTTGTGACCGTATAACGACAATCGTCTGGTTTGAGTGATTCGATCGGGGCGATTCTCGTCTTTGCCTTTGACGAGGACGTGATCGTTTGTCACCCTGTCCTTACTGTCGAAGAGGGCCACGGCGAGGGTCCACTCGCCGTTAGTCCGGGAAATTCTCAGCCAGGAGGAGTTCCATACACACCTGATGGTTCATCCCAAGCTGGTGGCACCGAATTCAGATCAGTACAGGTTCCGTCCCCAAGTTGCTGCGCTTCACGGCCTCTTTAATATCCACAATATCCACCGTGTCAAAGAGGATCGCATGGATGTGCAGTAGCAATGTTGACTGCGATTTTCAGCCACGCCGCAACAGAAGCGGACTGAAAGCGGACTGGGCGCGGGGCAATTCGAGTTTAAGTCCTTCACCATCATCGTAGCCAGGAAGCGAACCGGATCTCGCCGAAAAACTGCGGACTGAGAGCGGACTGCGAGGGCAAGCGCGATTCCGCTAAGTTCTTTTGAATGATGGTGGCCAGGGACGGAGTTGAACCGCCGACGCCAGCCTTTTCAGTGTAGTCACCCGAGCCTAAGTAGTTGCAATCCTTACCTTTATCGTCGTTCATACCCCCATTTTGGCCGAAGTTATTGGACCCTTAACGGACCCAACAATCAGACCCATGCGGATTTCCGGAGTTCGCCCAGATTCTGATCGCGCAAACGGGAGCTTGGTTGAAGGAGGCAAAATCCGCCTGAACTTTGGGATCGGCTGGCAGCGAGCGGAACAATGCACCTTATAATAATAATGTCTCGTCGCCAGAACACTAGTTGCCGGTAAGGGCAAGCACATACTCAACGCTCAACTCGCCGTCCGCCGCATCGATGAAGAGAATTCTCCCCCTACCTACGAGGGACGGACACCAGTTGACCGCTTTGGACTTCCTTGCTCAACTATCGCCATCATTTTGACCGCTGTTGTGCAATCCACGAGTCAGTACGGGTTTCAAGGAGGTCCAAAGGCATGCTTCCGCCGCTCAGCATTTCATCGTGGAACGTACGAATATCGAACTTGGAGCCCAGCTCTTTGCGAGCGCGTTCACGGAGTTCGAGAAACTTGAGTTGGCCAATTTTGTAACTGAGGGCTTGTGCCGGCCAAGCAATATACCGATCAGTTTCCGATTGGATGGAGGGCTCGTCGGCTACACCTGCTTTTCGCATGATCAGCAGAGCTGCGGGGTCGGACTCCGTATAAGGAGTCAGGCGGGATTCACCACTATATGGAGCACCTCATGGGCCCGCTGGAAGGTCTGATGAAGGCTCTTGGCACTCCTAACGTTACGGCGGAACTGAAGCAGAGCGTCGTGGACGGCGTGAAGCAAATGGCCGGCAATCACTCAGTCGAGCAGCTTGCTGAAAAGGAGAATGAGGTGTTGACGGCACTCTTCGATTTTCGCGCGAAGGCTGGCCTGTAAGCTTACTTCTGCCCGTGCTACCGCCAGTCCGGAAATCGCGGATCAAACTAGGCACGTTCGCTCGTAAAAGGAAAGTGACAACTCTGGAGATTTTCTAGAATATGACAGCTTTGATATTAGGATTCTCTCCTAATATCTCGCAACTGAGGCATCTCGGATGCGAGGTGCCACATAAGCCTCCGCAGACGACCTCGGACGATCGCCCCAATCATCTGACGTGGAAGTACCAGTCGACCTACCCGATGAATGAATCGCTGACAAATTGAGCGTTACTGATTCTCCCTCTGGATCAATTTTGAATAGTCCCGATTCGGTCGCAGCTTGCCACGCCACACCTGAGTTCTTCCAATGAACAATCATCGGATTCTCTGGGTCATCACTATGGTGTCCTTTTTCGTGCAGAACGCTGGCACCAGGTAACTTGCGCCACCAGTTCTTGTCAATACCTTCTCCACCTCCGCCCCTGGGATCTTCGGGATTGGGTGTCGCAATATCCTTTGGCGGGTCGGTTTTCGAATCGTCTTTGGGATCCTCTTTTGGCGGATCGTTTTTTGGCGCGTTGTCCTTGGGTTTATCTTTTGGCTTGTCTTTTGGTTGATCTTTTGGTTTTTGATCGTCCGGTTCCTTGGGGGCAGGCTCTTTCGTGGGTGCCTCGGGAACAGTCATACCCCCGTTGACGCTTGTCTCTGGTCGACTTGGTTCCCGTGATGAGCCACCTCCAGTATGTCCCGACGGCTCCGCGTCCTCGGGGCGGCCAGACGGTTCTCGCCAACCATCGGCGCCGGTCGCAGGATCACTGCCACTATTTGCGCCGCCAGATGGTGCATTGCCTGATCCTGTCCCAGGTGCCGATCCGAATGGTCCTTTGCCCTTGCCCTTGCCAAGCTCTCTGTCCAGCATATCCTTGGCTAAGTCCTCATAGTCGCCGCCTATCTCTTCGAGCCCGACACCAACGAACACAATTAAGGTGGCCGGTCCCTGCATTCCAGGTATGAATTCCGCAGCCAGCCCTACCAAGAGCCACGCTCTACCCAATTGTTTAATCCTATGTGCCTCGAAAACCGCGTCTTTCAGCCGTTCAACTTTATCTCGATCAGGCAGACTCGGACCTGGGCCGCTCATAAAATGCATTCCCGTTGAGGGATCTTGTGCACTCGCCCTCTGGAAAAATAGCCCCGTATCCTTGTCCCAAATCTGCATTCGGGTGAGAACAGGGTTATTGTTCTGCGCTAGTTCATTCCCACTGGCGCCGGGCGCCTTCTCTAGAGGCCGAGCTAAAAGATCGAGATCATAAAGTTCGATAGCTCTTGCGGCCCTGTCGACCAATAACCGCGTAAACCCGCGCACATCGCTGACAAAGAAGTATTCTCGCACTTCTCTGTCAGCGTAGATGTTCATTTTGAGAGGTTCATATTTAGATCCGTAAACAAACTCTCTCTTCAGCTCGCCATCTTCCCATTCTTCGAGCAATGCATTAAGACCCCATGTCCTGCGGTACTCCTTTCGGCTGTTGTCTCTGGATATCCGCTTTGCGATCTGTCGGTTAAAGGGATCATACTCATACTCGATCGTCTTTAAGACTCGCTCGTCAACAGTTCGGTTTTCTAATCGGATTAGCCGTCGAAAGTGATCATAGTAGAAGCGCGTCGTTTGACCGTCATCCGACGTGGCATTCGTCCTGCAGCCACTCGCTTCGTAGGCAAAACGGCGTTTGCCCCAAACGGCATAGTGCTCGAGCTCATCGAAGATACCGTCACTCGACTCAATAATTGCTCCCTGCGGGTCGCGGATGACCTGCCGACGCCAGGCACCTGTCGCTGCTAAATCATAAGATACTTGTGCGGAAAAAGAATTCGAAACAGTAGGATCTCCCACGCCGTATCGTACCGCTGTTACCCGTCCGGCGGCGTCGTAATCGTAACGCTTCCCGGTCTGTCCCGCGATGCCTACTTGCGTTTCCGCGACCAAATTGCCAATCACATCGTAACTACAGTCACCATCTAGAATAATATCCCCAGTGCTAGACTCACATCGTATTCTGTGAACGCGATCTCTATCTGGTTGGTAAATATACTTTACCGTAATACCGTCACCTAACTGACGCTTCTGAAATTCCGCAGCTGACTGGTAAGTGAACTCTGCAATACGGCCGTTTCGGTCGTGCACGTTCAATAGACAACCTAATCCGTCATACATCTTATGAATTTCGTTACCCCCGGCATATCGTAGGTAAATCTGATTGCCAGCTGAATCGTATCCATACTCGACGCTTTTACCCGACACCGTTTCTACCAATAATTGAGATAACGAACTGTATTGACGGGTCACGTTAGCCACCGAATTAGCAGCAGCGACAATTCGACCTAAGCCGTCGTAGGCATAGGTCTCAGTCAAGTGAGGCCGCCCTTCCGCGTCATGAGAGATCCTTGCCACCAGCCGGTTCATAGCATCAAAGCGATTTGTGATTGAGGTGCCATTAGGATATCTAGTTCGTCTCACATTGCCGTTTGCGTCGTGTTCGTAATGCAGGCTCGTAGCATCGGGGTAGATGACAGTCACGAGTCGACCGAGCATATCGTAACCAAGGAACGTCGCACTCTTACGCTCATCGATCTGAGTTATGGCGTTGTTGCTCGCATCCCACTCAACCCGCCGAACCAGTATCTGATCGCTACGTGGCGAAGAAAGGGAGGCCTCGGTAGTCGCAACTTTGACCTTGCCATTCGTTCGGCCAAACGAGTCGTGAAGATATTTGATCTTTACTCCTAATTGGTTCGCATACTCCTGAATGGATCCCAAGGCATTACGTACAAAAGTCTCAGCAGGCTCTTTACCAACGGACCGCTGCACCAATCTGTCCAATTCGTCATATCGAAACGTTACCGCTTGCGTCTGACCTGGTACTTGTGACGCGCGAGGAAGTTCCGCGAGTATCGGATTTCCATTCTCGTCGTATTCAATCACGAGAAAGCGACCGTAATGGTCAAGTAGAGCAGTTATGCGTTTCGCGCTGTCATAGCATAATTCAAGTACATGGCCGGGTTCAGTCCAAATCTTCGCAGGCAGGTGATTGGCAGAGTATTGGAATATGATAGAGACGAGACCTTTCTGGTCATCGTACTTGGTTTGGCCTAGAGGGGTGCCTGCAAGATCACGCCATGCACGATTAATTCGAACCAGCCGACTAAGCTCGTCATATTCAAACCATGATTCCGCTAGAACGGCACGCTCGCCCTTATCATTGTCCGAGAGTGTCGAAGTGCTTGGACGACCTATGAGCTGAACATGAGTTACGTTGCCAATCTCATCCAGAGCATGGGTCTCTAACGTTCCCTCCGCACTGACCACACCAATGAATCGTCCAAAGCCGTCATATTTAAATTCAGTCGTATTGCCAAGCCCATCAGTGCATGATTCAAGCTTCCCGCCGGGGGTGTAGGCGTAATGGAGATCGGACTCTTCGGGAGTGCCAATGCAACGGTGGATTCCGACAATCAAATCTCTCTCGTCGAAGTCATAATTGAACACGGTTCCGCGCGCATTGATTACCCGGACAATATTCTCACTTGCGTCTCGTAGAAATCGGTGGGTATACTCGGATCCATCCGCGCTCACCGAGTGCTCGATTATGTTGTTGAGAATATTGTAGCTGTAGCGCTTCGTGAGAATAGTCCGCCGTAAGCCAACGGTAGCTGATCCGCTGTCATAAGAGAAGCGATCGAACGATTCCGTTCTAGCAATCAGGTTATCGTTGTCGTCGTAGGCAAATCTTATTGTGTATGAATGAGGGGCCGGAGCAGTCACACTCAAGATTCGACCAGCCACATCATAGTCGATCCGCGTAGCGTATTGCTTTCCCGTTAAGTACGTGACTACGTTTCCTAGGTCGTCATACTCCAGACTATATGCAGAATCAGGCGACTTGTCGCTCTTTGCCGCTCTGCGCACAACGCGTCCAAGATAACCACCCGCATTGCTTGAGAGACCATCTTTGCTCAGAAGGTGTGCGCCCAAACCAGAATCTCTCGCGGAATAGTACAAATATTCTGTACTACCGCCGTTCGAGTCAACAAAGTGCGTCAGCTGTCCCGTCTGATTATATTGAAACGACTCGACAAGGTGTCCGATATCCGACCGTCTACGATTGTGACCAAGGTCGATAATTGTCACCGGAGGGAAGACCTTTGTGGTTAAATTGCCTCTGTCGTCGTACTCGCATCTGAGCGTTTGTCCCCTAGGATCTGTCATTGATACGACTTGTTGATAGAGAGGCTCGTAACGATACTCAGTGACAAGGCGGTCCTGATCTGTTTTCACATCAGGTGCAGACGACCGAGTTACGCGAAGTAGATTTCCCTGTGCATTGATATCCTCGTTATGTTCATCAAAAATCCAATCCGTGCATTCACCGGAAGGATTCACCCTGTGGACCAGCTCCCCATGCTTATTGTATTTGGCTTCAGTAATGAGGGCGGCTCTGCTCGGCGTCACAGCGTTGTGCGGACTTACGGATCGAAACGAAGCCCGAGAGACGTAGAGTGTCTTGCGAAGAACATGACCCTCGAAATCGTGCTCTAGAACGAGATTGCCCCCGTTTTTGAGCCTAACATCTGTTCTTCTGCGCTCATGTCCATCGGCTCTTGATTCTATCCTCGAATATGAAAAGGAAAAGAAACCGCTTCCGTGGTCTTGACGGATCACACGACTATCTTGATCATACGAGTTTTGCAAATACTTCTGCCCTCTGGGATCGGTGATCGAAATCAGACGAAAGTGCTCGTCGTACGAGTACTTGGTGACCCGCGAACGCGAGTCGCCGCCAGATGACCTTGGGCCGCCCACTTCGATGAGGCAACGGTTGGTATCGTAAATGTAATTCCACACTCTGCCCTGGGGATCCCTGACTTGGCTGACGCAGCCGTCCTTGAAGCTAATGGCAGTCTGACGGTCGAACGAATCCGTGACAGTGACTAAACCGTCTTCATGGTCGAGTCGAAGAATATTGCCATTCCGATCTTTCACGTTTTGAAGTCGACCACCTTTCAGAGGACTGGCAAATTCGTGAGTGCATCCAAATCGCGATCGCAACAAGATGCGATTCTCGTCCGCAGTCATCGCAGCATAGAGGCCGGATGGGCCGACGAACTTGTTTAACGACGCGTCTGAGGCAAAACGGTAAACTCTTCCTTCACCGTCGTGATAGACCAAATTCTGTGCACTACCGTCAATGCGCTTCGCGTACGAGAAAGTCCAGCCACGACCTAAAGGGCCAATCTGGTTGCGATTCTCGCATCGATACTTCCGGGCGAATCTAAACCAGAGCCCGCGGCACGGGATTTCTACGTCTATAACGAGCGGCGAGAACTCTCCGCTGTGACTGTAAACCTGAGAACCAACAACTGATGCGTTGCGGAGTGGGGCTGCTGGCAAAGTTGGCGCCACGGGTCACCTCAGATCACATCAAGATATCGGGAGTGCGATACGAATTGTAGCGGGGTTGAGACATTACGACACTCAAGAACGATATAAAGGGGACTGACGCGGATTCACGTTGCGGTATGTTCGGTTCGGCCACGTTTCGGCCCTCCAGTTTTGAGCCGCGCAGAATGGAAAGTTCATTTCCGCTCGCGGGCGTCAGCAGCGCGGATAGTTTCATGCTAGTGCCGTCCACGGCCATTGCTTTGACAAGTTCGCGCTGGGAGGAGTCGACCAGCGTCACAGTCTCTCCTTCCTGTAGGCCGTTCACCTCGATCTCCCACAGATGCAGGACATCGACATCACCGGGGGGGCGGGGCGACCACCGAGGATTGTATCCGTGACCATGAAACAATCCATCCATCAGCTTCTCGCAATTCCCGAGAGCGACGAGCATCTGCCCGACCAGCCTGTCTATATCCTGCTGCGTCAGCACCGGCGGTGGTGAAATCCGAATCAATCGTGTCCCGGTGGTGGTCTTGACCAGGAGATCGCAAGGATAGTGTGTATTGGCTCCGGCAGCATAGTAAGCGGCGGGCGGGACCGGGGGGTCTATTCTGATCGTCGACGCGGCTGTGGGAGAGTCCCATCGGATCGCAATTACCGGAAACACTCCTAGCGGATCATTCATCGGGATCACGCCGCAGATGTAGCAAGGCAGGGTGCCGTCGTAGCTAACCAAGACGAGAGCCTGCAGAATGTCGAAGCTCTCGGGCGAAGACTGGAAGAAAGCTATAAGCTCCGGACCTGCACCGCTGCAGGAGAAATGTGGTGGTTGAAACTTGAACTCGCGGGGACTCATTTCGAGTGCGCCCGGGGCCAAGGGGAACACCGCCAGCGTGCCGGTCAGCGAAATTCCGTCGTCAAGCGCCAACAAGCCGGTGAGCTGGAGCCTGACGGCGCTTCCCAGATTGGGCGTCGGCACGTTCTTGGTGCACCTGACATTGTTTGGGGCAGTTCTCTTGCATTCCGGAGGGAAGTCCGGGTCTTTCAAGTCGGACAATGCTGAGTCGATCAGCGCCTGCAAAAAACCGCCGAGCGGGCCTGACATCTTCATGAAAATCTTCGCCCACTGCGGAATGAAGCTCTCGACGAGTACCTTGATGTCGGGCAGACCTACGTCGATCGTCAGAACTCCCGGACTCTTTACGGAAACCTCAATCGGAATGTGCGGGTTAGACTCCAGCTTTCCCAAAGGATCGGGAAGATCATAGATACCGAGGACGTCGTTCATGATGACGGCCTTGCCGCCTGCATTGCTGTAGCTCGTCGAAATGAACAGCTGTAGCTCGTCAGGCAATGCTCCGGCAACTGCGCGCTCAATATCTAGCTGGATCACAGACGCCAAGTAATCGCCTTCCAGAAACAGACCCCAGTGTGCTCCCTGTACGCGATCCTCAAAAAAACCTTTGTAAAAGTTGATCCATTGCGCTTCGGGAGCTACGGATGACACACCGAACTGCGTTCGAAAAGCAAGACGCTGGAGCTGACTATCGACGCTAACGCCGGCGTTGAAGATCACGCTCTTCCCCGGCGTAGCCGGAAGCATACTCGCAATGTCAATTGGAACGTTCTGGGTGGGGATCACGGTCGCCAGAAATTTGTCGAGAGCTTGCAGGATGTTCGTCACGGTAATGGGAAGCGGGATCGTCTTTGGATCGAAGTTCGGAGGAAGGAACGGGAGGGGTCCAGGCTCAACGTGGCTAAAGCTCGTCGCCAGAATACAGGTTTGGCTTGGAGCGTAGTAATCCAGATTCATCACGATCGTCAGGGGCAGCGGAACAATGATGGAGGGCGATTGGTTCGGGTGAGCCATGATGTCGTTCAAACTTGTGACCCACACGGTCACATCCTGGGCAATCTGCACCCGGAATCCCGACACGTATACAACTCCAACTTCGTCAAAATACGGATAGTCAATTCCGTACGTCACCGGAACGTTGTGCCTGATCGTATTGTTCCCGAACTCGATTCGGTCGATGACTATTGCAACGGGGCCAACAGTGATCCAGGGAGGCGTGCAGACCTCCAGCGACTGAAGCGCTGTCCTTTGCGCAGCAAGAAACTTCGAAAGATTTACCTGAAAGTCGATTACTGCCATGTCCAGTCTCCTTGCAGGTTTAGCAGAAGAAGATTAGAGCTCTGAGGCCCTCAAAATTAATGGAGGGTATGACCTCAAATGTGCACCCGCTTTGGACCTCGCAAGATTAGTCTCAAGCTGCCGGCCAATCGAAAACGACGTGATTGTTCGCGTAACGCCATTTCACTCAAGATCCGGGTTGTTTCCCCGGGGCTGTTGGTCCGCTTATGCTGCCCGCCGCCCGCACTCGGTACTTAGCTAATCCGTCGTGCTACGACTAACGAGACATGAGCCCGATCTTTACTTCAGGGTCACCGGTATTGCGTTTCATCAAGGCTGTGAGCTTGACTAGTTCCAAAGGGGAAATGACACCTTTTCGCCGTTCTAACTCCGTTGCAATTCTCCTGATGCAAACTGCGTTCCATCGTCCAGTCCAACAAATGAGGCTTCTTCAGGTTCCGGCGGTTCTTAGAAACGCCTCAAATCAGCCAGTTCTGGCTTAAAAGAGGCATACGGCTTCAACGATCTTCAGGAACAAAGTTCGGTTGTCGGAAGATCCGTCAGGTGGTTATACGAATTCAAAAAACCAAATCGTACGAGGCTCAGTTCATCCCAGATATGGGTGACGCCAAGCTCGTCTGGTCTGCGCTCTACCGTTCCTCATCTCGTTGATGCGTCTGGATTAAACTTGCACGAGTTTGACCCCTTGAAGGGCAACAATTCGCGAATGTAAAGCTTGCGCTGCAGGCTACAACAACCAGTAAATAATAAGGATTTGGTGGCCAGGGACGGAGTTGAACCGCCGACGCCAGCCTTTTCAGCTACCAGCTTATCCCTACCATTATTCAACAACTTAACTCTGCAGAGTGGCCCAGTGTTGTGACCATTCTGTGACCAGCGCCGATGTTCGCCTAAGCGTCGGCCCCAATCTCAGCCGTGCTGCTTTGCCAGCGACCCGTCGATCTCGCTCAGTCCTGGGCGCGGATTGATCGCGATCAGAACGCATCTCCCCGCTTACTTCCGGTTTGCTCTTGATACGACCGGAACACCCGTACCCCGGCAATGTCACACATTGCGGTAGCCCCGTTCCTGTAGCACCCAGCTGTTACCATCCGGATCGGAGAAGTTAGCGAAGCTGGCATAGTCTCCGCGCGCGGGGTCGAGCCCGGGTGCGAAACCGCCGTCCCAGGCTCCAACGGGCGTCTTGTGCCGGATCTCACCAACGTCAACTCCACGTTCGAGCAGGCGGCTCCGCGCGGCCGCGAGGTCCGTGACGACGAGATAGACGTTGCGAAGTGAACCGACCGGTGCGTCCGTGAGTCCCTTACCTATCTGGATCGAGCAATTGGAACCAGGTGGAGTGAGCTGCACGACGCGAAATGCGTCGTTCGGGGAATAGTCGACATCGAGTCTGAAGCCGACCTGATCGACATAGAACCGCAGCCCTCGCTCGATGTTGCTCACCGGCAGCGTGATTACTTCGACTGAAAAGGTTGGGGTTCCCACGGTTACATCTCCTTTGCGCCTGCCGTGATTCGGCACTTAGAATCTGCAACGCTCTCGGATTGGTCGGCTACATATCTCTCTCGATTTCGCCGCTGCGAGTCGCCGAGTGTCCGCTCATGCCGACTTGCGGCGGGGGAGCACTTCGGCGACAGTGAGCTCGCGATCGGGGCCGTGTGGAATCACTGTCTGACCCGGCTCAAGATGAAGCTGTTTGCCATCGAGCTGCACCGATACAATGTCCAGTTCGAATGACAAGAAGTTGGAGATGCGACCGACCTCGGGATATGCCTCAAGATACGACCATACCGCTAGGTGTGCGTCACCGACGTTGTAGTAGCTGCACAGCCCCTTGTAGGGGCAGAAGGTCTGGCGGTCCACGGGAGTAAGCGCAGATTCATCGACATCAGCACGTGGAACATACCAACGCGGCGCGAAGCCCGATTCGTAGAGAACCATAGCCCGTTTAGTATCGGCAATGATGCGGTCACGATGGCGGACCACGAGATGACGGGATGTCTGGCGGATGTCGATGCGGTGGTAGCTGTCGGCGGCGTGGCCCACGATCCGTTCGTCCTCTTCGTAGAAGGCATCCATGGAGGGCCAGGCGAACGCGACCCGTCCTTGCAACTCGCTTGCGTAGGCGGGCAGCTCGGTGTGTTGCCACGCCCCCCGCGGCGCGCTCTGCTGGCCCGCCTGGACGGTATACCAAGATGTGAGCCCAAGATCGGGATGCCGGGTCGTATGCTCAGTCCTTTGCAGAGTGTCCGGAGAGATGTCGGTGTCCGAGAAATAGGCCATTGGATAGTGGCCCGGCTCGAAAAGCAGAAGGACGCTCTCGCTATCGGCGATCCAGTTTCCGCCGAAACGCACGCGCATCCGCCGACGCAACGGCTCAACGTACAACAATCTCTTGGGTAGCGGTTCGGGCGCGAGAAATCGGCCGATTGCTCCCGGTGATAACGGACCTTGTTGCCAGGAGAGTCCCATAGTTCCTCCTCGTAGGGAAAGTTGAACCGAAACGACATTACGCTGCTGTCGTTGAGGTCGCATTGAGAACATCGTGGACCGACGGCACTGATGAGAACAGCGGTATCAGTCCCTCTACCAGTGTGGGATGGGTTAGAACGGCATCCCGGAGTGCGGTATAGGGCAGTTTCCCAATCATGGCAACCTGCACGGCTGCCATGATCTCCCCCGCGCCGACACTCAGCGCCGTAAAGCCGAGAATACGATCGCTTTGGGCTTCCACCAGAGCTTTCAGAAATCCCCGCGTTTCCGAAAGAGTGCGTGCACGCAAATTCGCTTCCATAGAGACCTTGAAAAGGCGATATGGAATGCCTTGTGCTTGTGCTTCCGTTTCGTTCAGGCCGATGCGAGCGAGTTCAGGATCGGTAAACAGACAATATGGAACTTGTCTGCCTGTGGTGACGCGGTTGCCGCCAGTTAGATTGGCATGCACGACGCGAAAATCGTCCACGCTGATGTGTGTGAACTGCGGGCTGCCTGCAACCTCGCCGATCGCCCAAACGCCAGGTGCCGTCGTCTGGAGTCGATCGTTGACCTTGATATATCCGCGGCTGGTCAGTTCGACGCCGGCAAGCTCTAACCCAAGTTCCTCGGTATTCGGAATGCGGCCAATGGCCACAAGCAGATGAGTGCCCTTCAGGACGTCCTCTGCTCCATGTTGCTCGACGACGATGTCGACCGACTGCCCCGATTTCCCTGAAACTCGCTTGATCCGGGCATCCAGATGAATGTCGATGCCCTCGTCCTCAAGCAGATTACGAAGAGCCTCACAAACATCTTCGTCTTCTTTGGACATCAAGCGCTTGTTGGGATCGATCACCGACACATGGCTGCCAAATCGTCGCATCGCCTGGGACAGTTCTATTCCGACGTAGCCGCCGCCGATAACAAGGAGATGTTCGGGAACTTTGTTGAGTTCGAGCGCCTCGATATGCGTGAGCGGTTGCGCTCCAGCAAGACCAGGAACCGCTGCCAAGGATGCCCGGGTACCCGTACTTACGATCACATTTGTGCCGCGCAGATGACGGATGCTTCCATCAGGGAGAGTCGCTTCCACGGTTCTCGGGGCTATAAATCGTCCGGTCCCGAAGAGGAACTCCGCTCCGGTTCTCCTGTAGTTTTCCAGATACATCTCGTTCATGCTGCTCACCATCTTGCGCTTGCGGTTACGCACGCCCGACATGTCAATCGTGTAGCCCTGATCAGTGATGCCAAATTCTTTGCTTCGGCGAAAGTACGACGCCACCTTCGCACTGTGGATGATGTTCTTGCTTGGCAGGCACGCGATGTTGGGACATGACCCGCCAATGTATTTGCGATCGACGACTGCGACGCGGTTTCCTTCTCCAGCAAACGTCCAGGCAGCAACGGTTGACCCTGTGCCGCCGCCCAGAATCACGAGATCGTAGTCTTCGGGCCTGCGAAGAATTGGTGGCTTATCGGGATCCACTTGCAGCCGCAAAACAATGAACTGACCCGGCTGGGGAATAGGAAGATCTTGCCCCTCGATCGGCACCAAAACGAACGAAGTGACACTCTCGCTTTCCTTGCGAATATCCGAGACCCGTACCCGTTTGAATCCGGGCCATGCGGGAGCTTGCTCCTCGTTGGCGAGTCCCGGATTCCCGGCGTCGGTTCTCGCATTTGAGCCTTGCTGGAGTATCGCCTGGAAAGAAGCTTGCCAGCCTTTGCTAAGTGCTGGGACGCGGAGCGCTCGTACGACATCCTCGTGAGAGTGTCCAGGCAAATACAACAGTGCATCAATGTGGGCCACTGTGAGTCGTTCAGGACCATCTGCGACTTTCACGATCTCATCCCCAGCACCAACTTCGCCCTCCTGCAAGACGCGAAAGTAAAATCCTGGCCTTTTGTGTGCGACAAGCAGGGCCGGCATGCGAGGTTCGTTCAAGCGGACGCCCACGCGGTAGCAGGTGACACGCGGCTGCGTCACCTCGAACAGTGCATCACCAATGCGGTATCGATCACCAATGCAGACCTCGTTATCAGCAAGTCCATCAACCGTGAAGTTTTCTCCGAACTGGCCGAAACTGAAATCATTGCGACCCAGGAAGTGTTCCCAGTAATGGTAGGAATCCATCTGGTAGACAAACACGGCGCGTTGCTCCCCACCGTGACCGCCGAGATCGGCTTGCGCGTCACCATCGATATTGAGCTTGCGCACCATCCGCCGCCCCTCAACGGGAAGCTTCCAGATCGCTGTTCGCACCGTCTTGCCATTCCATGTCACGTCCTGAGGAAGGCCGACATTTACCGAAAGCAATTGGGGCATTCGTACCTCGTCGATGTCCTGGGTGTGGCTAGATTCCTTTTATTTCGCCCCCGTCCATTCGGACGGATGTACCAGTCATCCATTTCGCTGCGGGCGATACCATGAATGCGATCAAGTCGGCGATTTCTTCTGGGCGCCCGTAGCGACTAATCCCCGCTTCTTCCGGAAACCGTTTCGTCGCCTCTTCGGTGCTCATGTTGTGTGCTGGAGCCCAGTGCTCAATGAAAGACCGCCGCCGTCCCGTCATCACTGGACCGGGCACGATGCTGTTGACCTGCACGCCATCCTTGATGCCTTGTTCGGCGAATGCTTTGGCAAGCGCAGTGATGGCTGCATTCGTCGCCGCGACTGCGGCGAATGCTGGCCTCGGATCGAGGGCGGCGCTGCCTGACATAAATACGACCGAGCCCTTCGATTCTTTAAGTGCCTCCCAACCAAGTAGGGTCACGCGTCGTGCACCGTGAAGTTTCAGCTCCATGCCTGCTCGCCATAGCTCGTCCGTCATCTCAAACAAATCGATTTGCGGGACCGCCCCCGCGATGTTCAGAAGAGCATCGATCCTGCCGAAGCGATCAAGGGTCGCCTTAATGAGTGTTTCGGCAGATTCGATCTTGCTCAAATCAAGATCGCAGACCAGCGGCTCCGCTCCTGCATTCTTTACGGTATCCGCTACTTCCTTTAGAGCATTCGCGTTTCGAGCAGCCAGCACAACGGAAGAAAAGTCACGGGCTACTCGAATCGCCGTGGATCGACCGATTCCTTGGCTCGCTCCGGTAACAATCGCAACAGAATTCACCTGGGCTCCTCTTTCGTGTCGAGTTGGCGCGAGCGAATGGACTTCGGGTGTTCTTTGCGGGCATGCCGCTCCAGCCCCTCGCCCGGAACTTGGGGGCGCAGATAGATGAACAGTACACTGCAGACCAAACCGAAACCGGATAAAGGGTGCCAATAGGCTACGCAGGCAGCGCTGGCGAAGATCCCTAGCGTTATGAGTGCTCGCACCCAGGTAAGACGCCGAGTCGTCGCTGACACCTCACCCGTACTCGCCTGGGACAATGCCTCCTGCTGATATCTCAAGAATGCAATATTAAC
>Ga0210401_10004198_pt1 | contig 15078 bp, 12 predicted proteins | sample IncBWH32MmetaG_FD_150866 | JGI IMG/M metagenome (GOLD analysis project Ga0210401, IMG submission 150866) | Forest soil microbial communities from Barre Woods Harvard Forest LTER site, Petersham, Massachusetts, United States - Inc-BW-H-32-M | ecosystem: Environmental > Terrestrial > Soil >... | reverse complement strand
TCCTGTATGGAACGACGGGCGAACCAAATCCCGCCTATAACAACCCCGGGTCGCTTTTTATGATCGACGCGGGCCTGCCTCCGCCGAAGTGAGCCGGCGGCCGCGAGGCTGACGCAACGACTTCGAAGCGCTTGTCCAAGCCTGTGAGGAGTTAGGCGTCGAACACGAAGCTCGGACGGGTCACAAAGCCGTTCAGCACGTGAAGATCCGCAGGGCGGCACGACGATGATGATCGTGACCGGACGAGAGCTCCTAAAGCGTTCTCCCGACGAGTAACAGGATCGTGCGCCGACGGTACTATCGTCGTGATAATAATGAATTGGTGTAATTTTCTGTCGTGCATCAGAATATTGGGGAGTTCATGTTTTTGCGGGAATCTGGATATCACAACAGGTGAACAGAAAAATGATTAGGACTATTGTCTTATCCATGTGTCTCGCAGCTTCCTCACTTTCGCTTAATGCACGTGCCCAGGATGAGCGCCAGTATGCTGACGGCCCGGTCACTGAGGAGGACTACATACAAGTTGAGTACGGGCATTTTGAAGAGTACATCGATTGGCTAAATTCGACATGGAAGCCGACCATGGAAGCCATGAAGAAAGCTGGGCTAATCATCGATTACAAGGTCTTCAGGCTCACTCCAAAATCACCGGATCAGCCCAATATGATTCTCTGGATCACTTTCAAAAACGCGGCTGCGGCTTTCGATAAAGGCGTCGAGCTAGAAGCAGTGGCCAAGAAAGTAATCTGTAGCACCGAGTGTCAGAACAAGGCCAGAGTGGCCCGGAGTGAATACAGAAAAGTTCTGGGCAATGATTATATTCGTGAACTTATTTTAAAATGAAATTGTTATACGTGTTCAAAGAGCGCGCGCCAATACGATGAGGGCTGGGGCCCACAAGCGGTTGACTGCGGTATTCCCTATCAGCTGGTTTGCCTACGCTCACTCTCCTGGCGGTCAAGAACTAGGACAAAATGTCCTCAAGACCGCTCAGCTGCAACAAGCGATGTCCGGGGACTACTTGGGCCGTCGCGCCGCCCGCCGATTCGCGGGCACACCTCTCCGGTGCCTCGTCAGGGGCTTCGTGGTGTCGGCGGCTTCAAATAATTGCCGTAACCCGTGTGCCAACAGTTCGACGGCCTTCCCCAAGGCGCCGAGTTGCCCAACCCGGACTATCGCGACGGATCGGTGCAGGTCAAACGACGGGGGATGCAATACTTTCACGGGATCGATAGAATGATTCCTGGCAATAAAGCGAGCGGGTAGCAGCCCGACACCATAACCGGACTGAACGAACGCCAGCTGCATATGCATGTTGTGGATTTCAGCCGCAATCATTGGGGTGAAGCCGGCACGCTCCATCCGATCGATGAGGCTCGCCCGAAGAAAGCACCCGGGCGGATTGAGCACCCAGGGTGCTCGGCCCAAACTTTTCCAATTACCGTCAACGTTGCCTGCGGCGCCTTGAACGATCTCCATGCGGTCGCTAGCGATGATATTCGTCAGAAGAGGTGGAGGCGCGGTTCTACCTTCGGGCAACAGCACCGCAGCAACGTCGAGTTCACCCGCGAGCAGCCGGTTAATTAATTCGCCCGTTAGTTCGCTCGACAGCCGCAGTCGGACCTTGGGGTATTTTTCAGTCAGCGCCTGAATAGGTTCGATAAGCGTCCCCTCGGCGAGGGCATGCGCGAGCCCGATGCGCAAGAGGCCGTGAGGTTCGGCGTCGCTCGACGTAAGAGATTTCAGCGCCTCGGTCCGCCGTAGCAGATCTCGCGCTTGTTCGAGCACCCTGGAGCCAAGCGAGTTCAGACGCGGCGGCTTAACCGAGCGGTCGAGCAACTCGGCACCCAATGCAGCCTCCAGCCTTTGCACTTGCCGGGTAATCGCAGAGGGGGTCCGGAATAGACGATCGGCTGCACCGGCGATGGACCCGGCATGGGCGAACTCTACGAGGGCGCGTAGATCTTCGAGCATGGGGGTCTCCTGAAACGTTCTCCCGACCAATAACAAGAAACGTGCGGCACTGGCATTATAGTCGTGAGAATAATGAAGTTGCGGAATCGTCTGTCGCGCGTCAGAGCATTGCGGAATTCATGTTGTTGCGGAAATCCGTATGCCTCATGCGATCCAAATTCGGCAGACGGGCGGACCCGAGGTTCTGAACTGGACAGCGGTCGATGTAACGGGGGATCTGCTCGATGCTATCCGAAACGCTGCGGCACTATTGGAGCGGCGACGTTCTTGCCGCCAACGTAATGCGCGCCTGTAAGGTAGACGTTCGGATGGCGAGTGCTGGGTGCGAATGTCCGCGATCAGGCCGTCGCGGTCGCGACTTGCTTGAAGTGAGGCTGGTGGACACCGAAAGGCGGTGGTGGGGCTGCCGGTTCGGATCCATGCGCTTCACGCAGGCCTGCGCAGATCTGGATTGCCTGCACGAGAGAGTTTGCCGTTTGGTCGGCATTGCCGGCACTCTCACCGACCTCGGGCAGGACTGCGACTCCAGGAGAAAAGACCCGCACCAGACATGCCTGGGGAAACAACTTGCGAATCTGTTTGCTGATGGAATCGGCTCGCTCGCGCTCCGGGCCGGGGAAAGCGCTCATCAGGTAGACGATGGACGTGCCATCCGGATCGGCGCCGGGCGGCAGCCCGTCACCTGTATCTGCCGGCGAGAAGTGCCGCGCATCGATCTTCTGGGCTCGCAGCAGGCGCACCAGTAGTTCGGTGGCGAGGTCATCGGCCGATGAGCCCAGCCCCAGGCAGATCACGACGCTTCCGGGAGGCACCCCGAGCGGACCTTGCCATCTTCCGCTAGCCTGTTCCCGCTGCTGGCGCAGCCAGCGCCCGGCACTGACGTCCTCCAGAACCGAGCCTCGCGGACCGCGGCGCGGCAGTTTGTGGCTGCTGGTGGTCAGAGCCGCAGCGACATCGAATATGACGCGGCGGATCTTTACGTGCTGCTCCTCGCTGGTCGCACCCGTGTCCGTGTCAAGGCGAGCCAGGTGCAATGCCGGGATCAGGACGCGGTCGCAATACGCAGCCAGGCAATGACGCTTCAGGAACGTTCGCGCGTCGGCGACGATCTCGTGCGGATCTGCCGACAGCGCGCGCTGGTAGAACCTCTGGGGCAATGTCAGTGCCTGGGCATCGCTCAACAGCAGCTCCAGCGCGCCCAGCGCCTTCACGTGCCGTCCCGCGACCACGAGGCACAAGGTGAGGGGAGTGGAAAGGACCAGTCCCACCGGGCCCCAGAGCGAACTCCAGAAAATGGCCGCAACCACGATCGCCAGCGGCGACAACCCCGTGGCGTGGCCATAGAGGTGCGGTTCCAGCACCTGTCCCGCGATGATGTCGAGCAGAACGAAGATGGCCAGCGTGGCGAGCGCGAGTGACCATCCCGGATCGACCGCAAACGCAATCGCCGTCGCAAAGAGCCCCGCGATCCACACGCCCACGTAGGGCGCGAAACGCATAACCCCGGCCAGAGCGCCCAACAGCATCGCCTGCGGGACGCGCAGGAGGCTCAAGCTCAGCCAGATACACACCCCGAACCCGACGTTGACCGCGAACTGCGAGACGAAAAACCGTGAGAGCCGCTCACCCGCATCGTTCAGCGCAAGCGTTGCCGCGCGTATATCGGTGGCACCCGCTATCCGGATGAAACGATCGCGCAGCGATTCATGCTCGAGCAGCACGAAAACGAGGACGAGCAGCACGATGCCCGTGGCCTGGAGCGGTACCCAGGCGGAGGCCAGAACCTTCCGAATGAGCCGAAGCGGTTGCGGCGAGACTCCGGAAGGCGCCAGCGCCCCCAGACCCATCTGCAGTATCGGTCCGGACTGCTCCCGAGCTGAGGTCGGGACGGCGACCGCCTCGGGTGCGTCGGGCATCCCGATCAAGCGGCTCGCTTCGCCGGTCAGTGCGCCCAGCCGCCCGACCGTGACCTCGTCGAGGGCCCTGAGCTTGTGTTGCACATTGGCTTCGTATTGGGGAAGGCTCTCGGCGGCGCGCAGGACCTGCATTCCGAGCGCGGCTGCCACCGCCGCGAACGACACGGCCAGCGCCAGCACCGCAAGCAGAACCGAAGAAGTCTGGCCGGCCCCGACTCGGCGCAGGGCCCGAACCAGGGGCGCCACCAGCAGGCTCAACATCAGGGCGAGGGTGAGCGGTATCAGCACGCTGCGGCCGACGTACAGCAGCGCGAGAACGATTCCGGCAGCCAGGATGCCGCTACAGCGGTCGCGCAGCCAGGCGGGCGTTTGGGTATCGGATGAGCTAGCCATGGTTGCCAGATTACTGGATGCAGTTCAGTATGTCAATACATATTTGTATGCAGATATGACAATGAATGTTAAAGCTCGCGTTCCTGGCACCGCTGCTCGTGCACGTGCTGCAGAGGTCGGTCGGATGAATGCCGGGATGGGTGCGTTACCGGCGCCGGGCCGAGCTGGCACTTGCGGGCTGCATGACCTGCTGCAGGACCGCATCGGCGAAGAGCTTCAGAATGGACTCTGCGACTTGGGGTGGCATCTCGTTCGGGCAGGAGGCCCCGAAAAGGCGCACCCCCTCGATGAGGCCGATGAACCCGCTCGCCAGGTGCTCCAAGGGAACGCTCGGAACCGCGCCGGTGCGCTTGTACAGGTACTGGAGGAGCTTGACCGCGAAATCACGCCTTTCCGCCATCAGCGCGGAAAGCTTGGCCCGGAATTTCGCATCGCGAACGCTCAGCATTCGGCCTTCGGTCCACGTCATGAAGGCATCGGCATCCTTGTACAGGTCCGCGTAGGCCTGCAGGATCCGGGCCTGGACCTGATCCGGCGGCAACGCATCGTCAAGTGCCGCTGCGAGTTGCGCGCGCGTTCGCTCCTCGTCCTGCCGCAGCACTTCGAAGAACAGATCGTTCTTGCTCTTGAAGTTTGAATAGAAGGCCCCGCGCGAATAGCCGGCCGCCTCGGCGATGTCTTCGACGCTGAGGGCGTCCAGCCCGCGTCGGGGGACCAGCCGTTGCGCCGCCTCCACCAGCCGCTGCGCGGTGAGCTGACGGCTGTCTTCCCGGGATAGTCGCTTCCTTTTCATGGGGGTCATATTAATCAATCCACTGCGGTATGTCAATTTGAGCTTGCATTCGAATACATATATGTATTAGTATACGAACTTGGATGACAAATCGACATCGAGGAGCCGATCATGATTGAAGCGAAGCAACGAGGCAGGACGGGGCGGACCTGGATCGTTGCCGTGACCGCCGCCCTGAGTGCGCTGGCATTGGGTGCCTGCGCGAAGAAGCAGGCGGCCGCCCCGGCGCCAGCCGTGGTCCTGGCCGAACCGGCGCGCGCCGTGTCGGCCGGCACCGACGAAGCGCGCCCTTACCCCGTCGAAGTGGCCGCGCGCTATTCCAATCAGATGTCGTTTCGCGTGCCGGGCAAGCTGATCGAGCGCAACGTGCGCCTTGGCGACACGGTTCGCAAGGGTCAGGTCGTCGCCCGGCTGGACGCGACCGATGCGCTGAAGCACGAGGCCGCGGCTCGGGCCGCGCTGGAGGCGGCCGAGCATCGGCTGCTGTTCGCCCGGCAACAGCTGGATCGCGACACCGCGCAAAGCGCCAAGAACCTGATTTCCACGCGCGACCTCGAGCAGACCCAGGACGCGTTTGCCGCGGCCAAGTCGGCGCGGGAGCAGGCTGCGGATGAGCTGGTGATCGCGCACGACAACACCCAATACACGACTCTGGTCGCGGATCACGACGGCGTGATCACCAGCGAGAACGCCGACACCGGCCAGGTGGTCGCCGCCGGGCAGGCCGTTTTCGGGCTGGCGTGGGCGGGCGATCTCGACGTCACCCTGGATGCCGCGGCGAGCGAAATCGGCGCAATCGCTGTCGGACAGAGCGCCGCGGTCACGCTGACCGCCTTGCCGGCTGAGCGCCTCCAGGCCAAGGTGCGCGAAATTTCGCCCGCCGCGGATCCGCAGAGCCGCAGCTACCGCGTCAAGCTGACGCTGCTGCACCCGAGCCCTCCGGTGCGTCTGGGCATGACCGGCGAAGTCGTGCTGCGGCCTGGCGGCCAGGGCAGTGCAGAGACTGACCCCACCACCGTTCCCGCCGCTGCGATCTCTCATCGGGGCAAGGATCCGGCGGTCTGGGTCGTCCGCCCGCAAGACTCGACACTGGAGCTGAGGTCGGTCACCGTGGCCCGTTATGGAGAACGCGACGCGGTCGTCACCGCCGGCCTGAAGGACGGCGAGACGGTGGTTGCCGCCGGGGCCCACACCGTCTACGAAGGCGAGCGGGTCTGCGTGACGAAGCCACTGTTCGCCGAGGACAGCGACTCGACGGATGGCGCGAACGGTCAACTCGCTGCGAACCGGGTCGCCAAATGAAGCAGGACCTCGTCATGACACCGGCGGCCACGACAGGCCGACAATCCGGGCACACGCAGGACTCCTCTTCGGCGCATGGCCCGTTCAATCTTTCCTCCTGGGCCCTGGAGCACCGATCCTTCGTCGCCTTCATGCTGGCGCTGATCTTTCTGTTCGGCGTCGCCTCGTACGGCAAGCTGGCGCGGTCCGAGGATCCGCCCTTCACGTTCAAGATCATGGTAGTTCGCACCTTCTGGCCGGGCGCCACGGCGAGCCAGGTCCAGCAGGAGGTCACGGACCGGATCGCGCGCAAGCTGCAGGAGTCACCCGACGTCGACTACCTGAAAAGCTACTCGCGTCCCGGCGAATCCACGATCTTTTTCAACGTCAAGGACAGCGTCGCTGCGTCCAAGGTGCCCGACACCTGGTACCAGGTGCGCAAGAAGGTGGGGGATATCAAGCAGACCCTGCCGTCCGACATCCAGGGCCCCTTCTTCAACGACGAGTTCGGCGACGTCTATACGAACGTGTATGCGTTCGAAGGCGACGGATTCACGCCCGCGCAATTGCACGACTACGCCGAGCGCCTGCGCGCCGAACTGCTGCGCGTGCCGGATGTGGCGAAGGTGGACTACTTCGGCGACCCTGAGCAGCGCGTGCGCGTCGAGATTTCCAACGCGCAGCTCGCCAAGCTCGGCCTGTCACCGCAGCAGATCGCCCAGACCCTGAACGAGCAGAACTCCACCGCCGCCGCCGGTGCATTCACGACTGCGAACGACCAGGTGTACGTGCGGGCGAGCGGCCAGTACGCGGATGTGCAGGCCATTGCCAACACGCTGCTGCGCGTGAACGGCCGCACGATCCGCCTCGGCGACATCGCGCAGATCAGCCGCGGTTACGTCGATCCTCCGTCCGACGTGATGCAGTTCCAGGGCCAGAACGTGCTCGGGATCGGCGTGACGATGGCGCCGTCGGGCGACGTCATCGAGCTTGGCAAGGCGCTCAAGGCCAAGACGGCGGCGCTGCAAGCGTCGCTTCCCGCGGGCGTGAAGCTGCTCGAGGTCGCCAGCATGCCCAATGCGGTCGCCCATTCCGTCTCCGACTTCGTCGAGGCGGTGGCCGAAGCGATCATCATCGTGCTGATCGTGAGCCTGCTCTCGCTCGGAGTGCGCACCGGGATGGTGGTCGTCATCTCGATCCCGCTGGTGCTGGCGGCGACCGCGCTGTGCATGCACATCTTCGGCATCGGCCTGCACAAGGTGTCGCTGGGCACGCTGATCCTGGCCCTGGGATTGCTGGTCGATGACGCGATCATCGCGGTCGAGATGATGGCGGTAAAGCTCGAGCAGGGCTTCGCGCGCGTCCAAGCGGCCGCGTTCGCATATACCAGCACGGCATTCCCGATGCTGACGGGCACACTCGTCACGGTGTCGGGGTTCCTTCCGATCGCGCTGGCCAAGTCCGCCACCGGCGAGTACACCCGCTCGATCTTCCAGGTGTCGGCGATCTCGCTGCTGGTGTCCTGGTTAGCAGCGGTGATCGTCATACCGCTGCTCGGCTACTGGATCCTGTCCGAGCATCCGCACGCGCGCCACGGCAAACCGCATCAGGACCCGCCGAGTGGGAATGACATCGCCCATGCGGCTCATGGCGGAGAAACCGACGTCTACGACACGCCGTTCTACGGCCGCCTGCGCCGCTGGATCGGCTGGTGCGTCGACCACCGTGTGCTTGTGCTGGCCGCGACGTTTGCGGCCTTTCTGGTGGGGCTGGCCGGCTTCGCGTTGGTTCCCAAGCAGTTCTTCCCCGCGTCCGAGCGCCCGGAGCTGCTGGTGGATCTTCGGCTGCAGGAGGGCTCTTCGTTCAGCGCGACGCTGCGCGAGGCCAGACGCCTGGAGACGGCGCTCGCCACGTTTCCGGGAATCGACCATTACATCGACTTCGTCGGCGTCGGCGCGCCGCGCTTCTATCTCCCGTTGGACCAACAGTTGGCCAGCTCGAATTTCGCGCAGTTCGTCGTCACGACCAAGGGGGTCAAGGAACGCGAACAGCTGATGCGCGACCTCGACGAGACCCTGCGCACTCAGTTTGCCGCGGATCGCACGCGCATCACGCGGCTGGAGAACGGCCCGCCGGTGGGATTTCCCGTGCAGTTCCGGGTGAGCGGACCGGAGATCACGGTGGCTCGCGGCATCGCCGAGCAGGTGGCGAAGACGACCCGCGCCAACCCCAGCACGGTGCACACGCAGCTCGACTGGGATGAGCCGGGCGAGCGCGCCGTGCGCTTTGAAGTGGACCAGAACAAGGCGCGTCAGCTGGGAGTTTCGTCGGAGGACATCGAGAACTACCTGCAGATGACACTCAGCGGCATTCCGATGACGCAGCTTCGCGAGCGCGACAAGCTCATTGCGGTTGAGCTGCGCGCGCCGGCGGCCGATCGCATCGATCCCTCGCAGATCGAGCGGTTTGCCGTACCGACGGCTTCCGGAGCCGCGATCCCGCTCGCTTCCCTGGGCCGCTCCACCTACGGGCTGGAAGACGCGGTCATCTGGGAGCGCGACCGCCAGCCTACGGTCACAGTGCAGGCCGATGTGATGCACGGCGCCCAGCCGATTGATGTGGCCAAGCAAGTCGACAAGTCGCTCGAGCCCATCCGCGCCCACCTTCCGCCGGGTTATCGCATCCAGATCGGCGGCGCCGTCGAGGAGAACGCCAAAGGGCAGAAGTCGATCAACGCTCAAGTCATCTTCGCTGTCGTCGCGGTGCTGGTGCTGCTGATGATCCAGCTGCAGAGCTTCAGCCGGACGCTGATGGTCGTCTTGACCGCTCCGCTCGGGCTGATCGGCGTCGTCGGCGCCTTGCTCGCGCTGCACATGCCGTTCGGATTCGTGGCGATGCTGGGAACGCTCGCGATGTTCGGAATCATCATGCGCAACTCGGTGATCCTGGTACACCAGATCGACGAGGACATCCGCGAGGGGCACACCCGCTTCGAAGCGATCGTCGGGGCGGCCGTGCGGCGCTTTCGCCCGATCACCCTGACGGCTATGGCAGCCGTTCTGGGCCTGATACCGCTGCTGCGCAGCAACTTCTTCGGCCCCATGGCAACGGCCCTGATGGGCGGGATCACGGTTGCCACGGTACTCACGATCTTCTTCCTGCCCGCGCTGTACGCGGCCTGGTTCAGGGTTTATCGCGATGAGAGCCTGGTCCCTATTCAAGAGGAGGCAACGACATGAAAGTGACGACGACGATGCGCCTGGCGGCGCTAGCTCTGTCGGCCTGCGCGCTTGCGGCGTGCTCGACCACGAGGCCGGATGAGGCACTGCGTGTGCCGACCCCGGAACACTACGGGGCTGTACCTACGACCTCGCAGCTGCCCGGAGCCGATGGCGTGCAGCAGCAATTGGACCGCGGCGCCCGGCCCGTGCCGCAATGGTGGAAGGCCTACGGCTCCGGGGAGCTCGATGCTCTCGTCGAGGAAGGGCTCGCCCACAGTCCTTCCCTGGCTGCGGCGCAAAGTACGCTGAAGTCCGCCCACGAAGCGCTGCGTGCGCAGCTTGGCGAAACCTTAATGCCCAGCATCGACCTGGAGGGCGGGGCGACCCGTCAGAAGGCGCTCGGGATTCCGGCCCGGCTTCCGATCCTGCCCAAAGAGACTTTCGACTACAACGTCTTCCAGGCCGAGGTGAACGCCTCCTACACGTTCAACTTCTTCGGGGCCCAGATACTGGCCGATCACTCGGCGCAACGCCGCTACCAGGAGCAGTCGTACCAGCTCGAGGAAACCCGTCGCGCGCTGGCGGCCAACATCGTTTTGGCGACGATCAGCACCGCATCGATGCAGGAGCAGCTTGCCGCGACGCAGCGCCTGGTGGATCTGGCCGAAGAGCGGGCAAGGCAGACGAAGGAGCGCTTTGAGGCGGGAAGCGCCTCGCGGGCCGACATGCTTGCAGACGAGCAGCAGGCCGCAAGCCTGGCAGCGACCCTTCCGCCGATGCGCGCCCACCTGCTGGCGCTCCGGCACGCCCAGGCCATTCTCCTGGGGCGGACGCCCGACGGGGCGCCGCAGCCGCTGTCGATGGATACGCTGCACCTGCCGGAGCTCGTTCCCGTCGCGTTTCCCACGGATCTGCTGCACCAGCGCCCGGACATCCTGGCAGCGGAAGCGGCAGTGCGCGCTTCCGCGGACGCTGCTGGCGCGGCGAAGGCGGAGCTGTTTCCGTCCCTGACGCTGTCGGCCGGCTACGGGCGGGGCGGGTTCGACTGGTCGACATTCGCCTCACCCGCCGGCGCGATCTGGAGTGCGGGCTCCATGATCACGCAACCCCTGTTTCACGGGGGCGCATTACGAGCACGCAAGCGCGAGTACGAGGCCGCGTACCAGGCCTCGGTGGCGCAATACAAGCAGACGGTGCTGTCGGCCTTCGCCAATGTCGCCGATACCCTGGCTGCGCTGGAGGAGGACGCCAACGCGCTCGCCCAGACGCAGCGCGCGCAGCGGGCCGCGCAGGCCGAGCAGGAGGACGCGACCGATCGCTACCACCTGGGATCCGTACCGTATTGGGGGACGCTCACTGCTGGGGAACGGCTGCAAACCGCCAACATCCAGCTCATCCGGGCGCGGGCGCTTCGGATGGCCGATACGGCGAATCTCTTCCAGGCAATGGGCGATGCGCCGCGGGGCTCGGACGAAAGCCTCCCCCGCGCGCTTCCGACGCTGATCGGATCGGAGTAGCGATCTCTGCAATCTCAGTTGGCCAACCGACAGGAGAGTACAGATGGTCAAGATAAATACCGGGGCGGGATCGTGATTGTCGCTGCCACGAAAGGCCTCACGAGCTTCTGCCTTCACGGGCGGTGCTGAGCTATGGCCAGGAAACGGTTATCCCGGGAATGCAGTCGCGAGCGCACGGCGCGGCACCTCTTGGATGCGGCCGAACCGCTGATCGCGAAAAAGGGGCTGAAGGCGACCAGCATCGAAGACGTTGCCGAAGCCGCCGGCTATTCGCGAGGTGCCTTCTATTCGAACTTCAGCAGCAAAAGCGAACTGTTCCTCGAACTGCTCCGGCGCGACCAGGAAGGAGCCAGCGCGCGGCTCGAAGCCGCCGTGGACGATTCGTTGCCGCTAGTTCATTTGGGGGCCCGTATGCGTGAGGTTTACGCGACACAGTACCTGGAAGGCGCGTCGTTCCTGACGTGGACCGAGGGCCGGATGCTGGCTGCGCGTGATGCAAGGTTTCGGGACAAACTCGGCCATCTAATGGCCGAAAAGCGCGATCGCGCAGTAGCACTGCTCGAGTATTTCTACAAGCGCGCCGGCAGACGCCCCGTGGGCTCGTTGGAACCGCTTGCCATGGGCTTTATGAGCCTGATGGAAGGTGTTCGCCTCGTCGGCGTTTCATGCCCAGATGAGCTGCCGCCATCGGTCGCTCAGACGATCCTCAGGCTCTTCTTGGGTGCGGTCATGCGGCGGGTGCGCCAGACCGGGTGAAACGCCGCGCCCGCGCGTTCGCGGGAAGCTGCGATCTAGCTTGGCCGTGATCAGCTCCGCGCAAGACGCGCCAAAGCGCCCTCGTTGATCGACGGGATGTGCTGGAACTCATTGGCGATGTAGTCCATGAACACCGCCGCCCTGCGCGGCAGCAGGCGCTTGGCCGAGTAAAGGATGTGGATCGGTGCCGCCGGTCCGCAGTGCTTCAGCAGCAGGATCTTCACGCGCTTCTCGCGCACCGCTTCCTCGAACAGCCACACCGGCGCGTAGGCGATGCCGATGCCGTCAAGCACCACCTGCTGGATGCCGTCCGGCGTATTTACCCTGAAGCGGCCGTTTACCTCGACCTCGCCGTCGCGAAAGGCCCAGCTGCGGCCAGTGGAAGCCAGGGTGTAGAGCACGCAGTTATGCCGCTGCAGATCCTCGGGCGTTTTCGGCGTGCCGTGCTTCTTCAGGTAGGCCGTGCTCGCGACGCAGATGCGCTCGGCACTGCCGACGCGGCGCGCCTTGAGCGCGCTGTCCTGCAGGGTGCCGATGCGCACGGCGAGGTCCACGCCTTCCTCCACCAGGTCGATGAAGCGGTCGCTGACCTGGAGATCGATCTCCAGCTCCGGGTAACGCGCCAGCAGAACCTTGATGCGCGGCAGGATGTAGGGGCGGCCCAGCGAGGTGGGACAGGCCGCGCGCAGCAGGCCGCGCGGCACGTCCTCGCCGCGGGCGTTGGCCTCGGCCTCGTCGACCGCATCCAGCACCCGCCGCGCCTCGGCGTAATAACGCTCGCCTTCCGGCGTCAGCGTCAGCCGGCGGGTGGAGCGGTGCAGCAGGCGTGTGCCCAGGCGCTGCTCCAGAGCGGCGATGTGGCGGCTGACGTTGGGCTGGCCGGTGCCCAGCTCCCGCGCCACCGCCGAGAAGCTGCCTGTCTCCACCGCGCGGACGAAGGTCTGCATCGAGAGGAAGCGGTCCACCACGGGGCTCCGGGGCCATTAATGCTTTTCAGGCATTAATTATATCCAAAACAATGGACTTATCAGAAGGAGGTAGAGCGCCCAAGCTGTCGGCCACGGATTCATCACTTCAGGAGAACGCACATGGGCAAGCTTCAAGGCAAGGTCGCCGTCATCACCGGCGGCAGCAGCGGCATCGGCCTGGCCGCGGCGCAGCGCTTCGTGGCGGAGAGCGCCTACGTCTACATCACCGGCCGGCGCCAGGGCGAGCTGGACAAGGCCAAGGCCGCCATCGGCAGGAACGTGACGGCGGTGCAGGGCGACGTGGCCAGCCTGTCCGATCTGGACCGGATGTACGCGCAGGTAAAGGCCGAGAAGGGCAAGGTGGACATCGTGGTCGCCAGCGCCGGCTTCGTCGAGCACCAGACCATCGACACCGCCACCCCGGAGCATTTCGACAAGACCTTCAACATCAACGCGCGCGGCGTGTTCTTCACCGTGCAGAAGGCGCTGCCACTGATGAAGGACGGCGGCTCCATCGTGCTGGTGTCTTCTGGCCTGCACCTGAAGGGCCTGCCGGCGCACGGCACCTATTCCGCCACCAAGGCGGCGCTGCGCTCCTTCGCCCGCACCTGGGCCATGGAGCTCAAGGGCCGCGGCATCCGCGTCAACAACCTCAGCCCCGGTGCCATCGACACGCCGATCATCGACGGGCAATTCAAGACCAAGGCCGAGGCCGACGGCGCCAAGGCCATGTTCGCGCAGATGACCCCGCTGGGCCGCATCGGCCGCGCCGAGGAGATGGCTGCCGCCATTTTCTTCCTGGCGTCCGACGAGAGCAGCTACAGCACCGGCATGGACCTGGTGGCCGACGGCGGATTCACCCAGGTCTGAGACGGCCACAGCGGAGGACACGGACATGGGCAACCAGCTGAAAGCGGGCCAGGCGTTTCCCGCGCTGCGCGCCAGGACCAGTCCTGGCCAATTTGGCCATTTTGTCCAAAACACGTTATCATCCCGCGTCGGTTCAAAGGGTGACGTCCATGTCTTCTGTGATTCGCCATGCTCGTTCGCGTCGAGGCAAGCTCGCCGATGCTCCGAAAATCTCGGCCAGCGCGGCCAAGAATGGCTTTGGGCGGATCCTCGATCGCGTCGCCAGAGAGGGGCGACTTGCAATTACCAAGCATGACGAGCCGTGCGCGGTGCTGATTTCGATCGAGGAATACCGCTCGCTGGTCGGGGCGAAAGAGCTCACCCTGAACTCCCTCTCGGACGAATTCGACGCTCTGTTCGAGCGCATGCAGGCGCCGGGTGCCGCTGCGGCCATGCAGAGGGCGTTCAGATTGACGCCGGCTCAACTAGGTCGCGCCGCGGTCAAGAGTGCGGCGCCGGCGGCAACCGGTGGCGCACGGAGCAAGAGCGCGCGCCGCACGCGTGGCTGAGGCGCGACGCGCGGCACGTTCGGGCAGCATCTACGGGCTGGCCGGTTGCAATGGCGCCGGCAAGAGCAGTATCGGTGGCGCGGCCCTGCGCCAATCCGGAGCCGAATACTTCAATCCGGATGAAGCGGCCCAGCGCATCGCCGCCGCCAACGTGACACGCAAACCACCGCTGACCCAAGCGCAAGTCAACGGGGCAGCCTGGAACGAGGGGTGCCGGCTGGTGCGGAGGGCGATCGACGAGCGCGCCGATTTCGCCTTTGAAACGACGCTAGGCGGCAAGACCATGGCCGCGCTGCTCGAGCAGGCAGCCCAGGCAGGACTGGCGGTGCATGTCTGGTTCGTGGGACTCACGGACGTCGAGTTGCACATCGATCGCGTGCGGCGCCGTGTGGCGAAAGGCGGCCACGATATTCCTGAGGGGAAGATACGGCAGCGATTCCAGAACGGCCGCCTCAATCTGATACGGTTGTTACCGCACTTGGCCGAGCTTCACCTTTACGATAACTCTGCCGAAGCGGATCCGGATACCAGGGCCATTCCTTTGCCACGACTGCTGCTGTACAGCCGCGGGCGCCGAATCGTGTCACCGACCGATCTCAAGACGCTGTTAGAAGCAACGCCGGCCTGGGCCAAATCCATCGCCGCGGCCTGCATCAAGTTACATTTGGCGCAGCGCCGGTAAGTGCGCCGGCTTCGCGAAAGGTCAGTTGGCCGCCGGTTGCGGGGCCCCGGCCAGCAGAGCGCCAAGGGGCATGAGCGGACCGATGGGAATGAATTGGTGATCCATTAGGTTCTCCGCGGAGAGCGGCAATCCATCCATCACAGCGTGCGCTTCGTC
>Ga0210401_10004197_pt1 | contig 15079 bp, 16 predicted proteins | sample IncBWH32MmetaG_FD_150866 | JGI IMG/M metagenome (GOLD analysis project Ga0210401, IMG submission 150866) | Forest soil microbial communities from Barre Woods Harvard Forest LTER site, Petersham, Massachusetts, United States - Inc-BW-H-32-M | ecosystem: Environmental > Terrestrial > Soil >... | reverse complement strand
TCGCCAGCCGCATCCTGTCCTACCTCACGCGGCCGCTGTCAGCGCGCGATCCGGTACTGTTCCCTGAACTGTCCGACCGCGAGCGGGAAGTACTCGAACTCCTCGCCCGCGGCATGCCCAACAGCCACATCGCCCATAAACTCGTCCTGTCACCCAAAACCGTGCGCAACCACGTAAGCAACATATTCACTAAACTCCAGGTCAACGACCGCACCGAGGCAATGCAGCGGGCCCGCGCCGCCGGCCTTGGCGGTTGACCCGCCACGCTCGCCCAGCACGACACGACCTGGAGATACGGTCATTTCAGATGTTGCTCATGCCACTGGGCAGTCCACGGGATACGGCACACAACGCTGCCGACCTGCGCTCTGACCCGCTCCCATGGTCGCGGCGCTCCGCCGCCGCACCTGCGACCCCATGGGAAAGTACCGCACGCAATACCACCCGCAGCAGAAGATCGACAGCACGGGAAATGCGCCAGAAACGGTAGTTCTGTGTCACTTGGCCTCGAAGAACTTCGTTACAGGCCGCCGTTGCATTGTCGGCGATCTAATTTCCCTACCAGAATGATGGAAAAGGACGGCTGGTGATCCCTGACGAGATCGAGCAAACCGTGAATGAGCATGCCAGTCAGCGTATTAATATACGCCCAGGTAACGCCCTCATTTCGGCACGAGTGCGCAGCCCGCTGCATCGTCGGGCGCCAGCCTGACGGTGGCAGACAGGACAGTGTCGTTCTAGGTGCGCAGGCGCAGCCTGTACCACCGCGGCGTGGTCCTGTTCATCGGCCAGCCCAGGCCCGCGGTGTCGGCCGGCTCGGACGCGAGCATCTCCGAGCCCGCGAAGGCGGTCTCGACCTCCTCCTGCGATACGCCTCCGACCAGCCGCCGCCACCGGCCCGGGCCGAAGCTCAGCATCAGCAACGTGGCCCCGGGGTTGGCCAGCACGCCGACACCTTCCCCCTCGGAAAGGCGCTGCCCGGCGTCAAGGCCCTGGAAGCAGCCGATATCGAGGAAGAAGTCGAACGTCCCCAGGTCGGCCGACGACAGCCGCGTCACATCACCGACGACGTAGCTGAGCCTGGCCGTGCCCTGGCTCTTGGCTGCCGCCGCCTCGATCGCGGCCGGCACATAGTCGATGCCCACGGCCTCCCACCCCCTGTGCGCGAGCTCGGGGGTGTACACCCCGCGGCCGCAGCCCAGGTCGAGCGCACGGCCGAGGGGGCGGGAGCGCTCGGTCTCCTCGCGATCCAGCAGCGCGGCGATACTTGCCGCCGCCGCCGTTCGATAGCGCTCCCAGGGCGTGATCCCCAACCGGTACATGCGGGCGTAGTTCGTCATGGACTGACCTCCTGGCGCTGCCAAAGCAGCAGAAAAGCAGCACAGGCATACGACGCTGGTTCGAACGCCGTGGTCATCGATGGCGGTCTGGCGATCGGCTTGGTCTGACGGCCGCGACCAGATCGTCACCTACAAGGTTCAGGGCTGGCACTTAATCGCTCATACGACGAGCCCGTGTTCGCCGCCCAGAGTCCCTTGTTGACGTGCAGGCGCAGCCCCGCCCACATCGATCATGGCACTGCCTTCAACGTGGCCGCAACGGTTGTAACTGCGGTGCCCCATGGGTAATGGTGACAGGAACATCTCTGGTCGGAGCGCTGGTCAGTCACCTAGTCTCGCTCCTGACGCTCGTTTGGTTGCGCATCATAATCTCCGTAATCTCGCGTCGACCGTTGCGGCTTATGGCAAACCCTCCGGAGGTGCCGTATGTGATACCTCAGCCACCGATGAAGGCAGTCACGCTCCCAATCGCGAGCCGCGTGTCTCAGTGGCTAAACCTTCCCTTCCTAGCAGGCGACGAACTCTAGTCAGTGGACGCTAGGAGAGCCTTGAGATCCATCCCCTTGCCGGGGACAATGGGTTTAGCGCGGCGGGGGAGCACAGATCCTCCGCCGAGAGCGGATACGTGTGGGGGAGCTATGGGGTCCGGAGATTGGCTAGCTCTCGGTAGCGCTATCGTGGCGGCCGTGGCCCTGATGGTCTCGGGCTATACTTACCGACTTCAGCGGAGAACGGAGGGCAGGACCGCTGAGCAGGAGCTAAATGACCTTATCGAGAAGCTTCAAGACGGCCTCACCAGCCTCAACCGCCCTCAAGGTTCCTTTACCTTTGAAACGTATGCCGTTGAGAACGCGGCTGCGTTGGCCGCCTTGCATGGCCATGCGATAGAGGCTGAGAAGCTGCTTGGGCGGTCCGGCATCGAGCCTGACTGGTTTCAAAGCATGATCCTCGCCTATGCCTTCACCCAGGCATGGGATCCTGCGGGCGCCATTGACTATTGGAAGCGAGCCGTCGAAGTCTCCAAGCCGGAACACCAGCCACCCGGCCACAAAAAACAGTACGCAGCGTACATCCGCAGCCTGTCCGCACGCGCCGAGTTCTACTATAACCGGGGCCAGAAGAACGGCCAGAGAGACGATTGGCAGCTGGCTCGTGACGATTACGGAACCGCACTACGGGAGCTGCTCAGAGACCCCGACAGACAAGGACCAGACCTGGCCAAACAGTTGGCAACGTCAATTCTTGTTTACCAGGCTGGATTGGAGCTGAATATGGTCGGCGACGATGCGATGGCGATCACTTTTATCGGTGAAGCGTTCGTTCAGGCCGATTCGATCATTGTGCCGTGGCGCAGGCTGAAGGCGCTCGAATATGCCGGCAACTTCGTAAGTCTGCTCCAGCAGAAAGTGCTACCGCCACGTGATCTGCTCACGCCCATAGCCAGGGAACTGTCGCGGCGGAAGGTCGAAATCGACAAATTCCCGGCCAGCGTCCTGGCGTTGTGGACACTGCCTCCGGATGGCGGCATCGGGGCGGCCGCAGGTCAGCCGACCAAGCTTTACGGCGCGACTTCATAGCCCAATCTGCCCCAGCATCTGATTGAGTACCGGCGGTTCAGGCAGCCCTGCGGTCGTCATCTGCTGTCTGGCCCGGCCCAGGAAGTCACCCGCCGCTCGCCGGTCGCCTCGCTGCAGCGCCATGGTACCGAGTCGCAGCAGAGCCGACGCCGCGGCAGCAGGGCCGCCAGTCTCGCTGGCGGCAGCGATCGCCTGGTTCGCGCACTTCGCAGAATCAGCAGGGCTGCCCGCTTGGGCGTACAGGTTCGCGAGCCCGATGGTGGCCTCGATGATCTGTGGCTTTGCTCCAACCGATTGCACTTTGGCCAGAATCTCCTGCCCGACGGCCAGGGCATCCAGCGGACGCCGAATGACAACAAGAGCATCGCACACCACGGACAGGGCCATTGCCGCTGCCATTGTATTTGGCATAGCCCTGGCGACTCGTGCATCCTCCGCAAGGAGCGCATTGGCCTGGACTACGTCTCCGCCCTGGAAGATCGCGATGGCCAGGAAGGCTCGCAGCTGGATCTGGGCGGTCGGGTCCGAAAGCCCCGTGGCTGTTGCCAGGCCCATGCGGAATTCATCCACGGCGCCCGGGATGTTTCCCGTGCCGAGCAGCAACTGGCCGTTTGCGGACCTCACTTCGGCGATGAGCTGGCCATCCCCAAGCTGGCTAGCGGCGGCCAGGCATTCGCGCACTAGACCAAGGGCGACATCCGCCTGCCCGGCCGCTGCCCGCAGGGAAGCGAGCTGGACCAAGGCGCGAATACGACTGGGATTGTCACCAGCCTGGCTGAACAAATCCGATGCTTCCTGCATAGCAGTCAGCGCGTCACTGCTGCGGCCCGCGGCAGCGTGCAGGGTGGCGGTCGCCACCATCACCTGGGCGGCGAGTGCCGGGCCTCCACCCGCTTGCGCACGCTGCTTCGCCTGCTGGAGCGTGCTCAGGGCGGCGACGACCCGGCCCTGCAACTGCTGCGATTCGGCCATGGCCAAGAGCTCCTGGACTTGCCGCTCGACCAGTCCCTGCTGCCCAAACATTCCGCCCCCAACTCAGTCACCACTCCTTTGATCATCATGGCACGCACCCAGCCCGCATGTTAAGGGAGGAACGCCATCTAGGTGCACAGAGCCGAATTCGCTGCGTCACCACATAAGGACGAACGCTGCGGACGCACGGCCCAGAACTAGACGATATGAATGTCATCATCACAGTCGGCCGACCGTCGTAGCCGGTGTGAATATTCGGCGATCTTATTTCCTACCGGAACGGTAGAAAAGGCTGCGCGCGATGGTCGATAAGGCCGAGCGAACCGTGAGTAAGTATGCATGGTTGTGCCTAAAACGCGCGCATGCGCAACGCCCGCTATTCGGCATGAGGGGAAGGGCGTACTGAAGGCCGAACCTGTGAAGTCTTTCCGCCCAGCCATTTCCGGTCGCCGCGTCGGACTTGATCGCTGGTTCAGCCGGTACCCGTCTGCGGGTCTTTCACCTCGGTGCCCGGCGCAGCCGCGCTGATCCAGGCGGCCTGCCGTACGGTCGGCCGCGCGGCGCTAGTCCGCCTGGCAGCCCTCGCCTGGCGGGCTGGCGTGTCCCGCGGCTGCTGCGCATGCCTGGCGTTCAGGCCGGTCCCGTACTCCGCGGCGTCCGGGCCGAAGCGGACCGTATCTGGGACGGCGGGCGGGGCGGCCTGGCAAGATGCCCCGTGTGCTCGATGACTCCTCTGCGGCGGTCACCCGCCGCGGCGCCCTCAGCCAAGGCGGGGCCCTAGCTGTCGCGATCGGTGCCCTGCGTATGACGCGCTCGCTGACATCCGTCCCGGACCGCGCGCCCGCGACAGCGCAGCCTTCCGACATTCAGTTCGACATTGCCGCGTTCATGACGGGGCCGCCGCGGACCTACGGCAGCGGCGTGGCCTTCCAGATGCCGCCGGTGCATACCGTGTTTCTCACCGGGAGGCTTCTGCGGGTACCGGCCCGGGCCGACCAAGCCGAGATGCGGCGGGTTCTGCAGGTGCTGGAGCAGTACTACCCGTGGGGCGCGGCTGGCCTGGTCACGTTCGTCGCCTACGGGTTGCCGTACTTCACCCGCTTGCCGGGGGGACTGAGGGGCACCCTTGTCAGCCAGCATATGCCGCGCTTGCTGCCTGATCCGGACCGCTACGTCCTCGAAGAGGCGGTGCCCGGCCCGACCGATGTCAGCCCGGGCAATCCCGGCATCAGCAAGCTGCGTTTCCAGATGCCCGTAGTCATCGAGCACAATGACCTGCTGTTCACGCTGCGCGGCGACAACTCGGGGTTCCTCCAGGATGTGCTGGCCTGGTTCGGCGGGAGCAACCGCTTGCACGGGCACCCGGTGCGCTCTCCCGCCTGGCGAGGGCTGATGAAGTTCACCTCCTCCAGGCACATGTTCGTGCAGATGGGACTGCCGCGGCTGATGGCCGAGCGGCATGCGCTGCCGTTCGCGGAGTTCATCAGCCGTCAGTCGCCTATGTGGATGGGCTTTGCCGACCAGCAGGTGAATGGGTCAGGGCCCGCCGCCATCTGCACGTTCGCGGGCAACTCCTCGGCGCGGTTGACCACCGCCCGCCGCGGCGACTACTTCGACAACGGGTCGGTCCAGCACCTCTCCCACGTCGTCCTCGACATGCTGCAGTTTTTCGACATGCCCAGCGCGTCAGCACGTCCCGGCGCTGCCGGCACGTTCGCCGAACGGGTGCAGTACATGTTCCACGCCCCGCCGATCGCCGAGGGGTACCAGAACCCCTACGCCGATGGCGGCGGCCCGGCCTTGCTGCCCAACGATGACCGCGGGCCCGCTTACGCGACCTACACGGCGCAGGGAATAGGCACCATCGCGGGCGAGCACCGGATGGGCCACCTGTCGTGCCTGCAGCGTGTGTCGCGAGCGGCGGACGACACACCGATCCACCTGCGTATGGACGGACCAGGGTTCGACAGCATGGATATGCCCGGCGGCGCAAACTATCCCAAGCTCCAGTTCACCATCTTCGTGCCATCCGCGGATTTCTTCGCGTCACTGCGTGCCCGCCAGGCGTCACTTGACCTGCAAGGCGCCTACAACATCCAGCCAGGCGTCAATGGCCTGGAACGGTTCCTCACCGCCACCAGGCGCCAGAACTTCCTCACCCCGCCACGGCGCCACCGCGCGTTCCCGCTAACCGAGTTCACCTGAAATAACCCGCCCGCATCCCGCCATACCCGCGCCCACCCCGGGCCGCTCGCCTACCGCGCACCGGTTGCGCCTATCACGCCACCCCACCCGAAGCGGCCTGCCGTACCGTACCAGAGCCAAATCGCGCACCATGCAAATGAGGACGTTCTCGCAGTGACGCTCTACCAATTCGGCATCCGCTCTGCGAGTCTGCTGGACGAGCCTTGCGAAGCCACGCCAGCATTGTCAGGGTGAGCATAGATTGGCCAGCCAGGCACCAGGCCTGGTCCGACCTCCGTGCGACGCGCTATCACCCGCCCGGCTTGGCCTCGGCCGATCCACAACGGCGGCGCGTCTACATTGCGGCGCTTCAGCAGGCAGAAGAGATGTTCCTGGCAGCGTCTGAGGTCGGGTACGCCAGCAAGCCATTGCTGGCGTTCTACGGTTTGAGCCAGGCAGGCCGCGCCATTGCTGCCGCTCACGGGTACGCACGCGAAGAGGCCTGGCAGCTCAGCGGGCATGGCCTAGCCCACGGCGACCTAGAGCAGCCGCTGCCGGACATCGCCGTCTTCCAGCCACCCAACTCGGAGGCGGCAAGTTTTATAAGGCTCAGCTCGATGCTGAACTCCCCTTCTCTGCCGGTAAAGCAGAGCCAAGCGCGGGTATCGTTCAATGATCTGTGGGACACGCTGCCCGAGGCCGCAGCGCGGCCTCTCCGGGTCGGGAAGGACCGTCGCCCGGCACTGAAATTCTCCTACCTCGACACCGGCGAGCGGCATCCGCTGGCATCCGGCATCTTGTGCGGTATTCCACCGAGCGTGCCGGACTCAGCGACACCCCGCCAGGCCCTCGATGACTTCATGAAGGCATACCCGACGGCCAGCGGATACGACATTGTGCGAGCCGGAGCAGATACCGACGCTCCGGCCTACCAGTTTGGTAGCCCTATTTGTCTGCAGATGCACTGGCGAGCCGGCCTTGAACAGGCCACCGCAGTCCAGCGCGAGCAGCGCGTGGCCAAGGTAATGACCAGTTACAACGGTTCGCTGTATTTGCTTCCTGCCGTTGGCATCAATGATCGCCCTCTTCATCCCCTAATGGCGTGGTGGGCAGTCTTGTACATCTTGTCCATGCTGGCTCGCTATCAGCCTGCAGAATGGGTCAGCCACATCAATGTCGATTCAGGTCGCTACGCCGTCGCGCTGGAACAACTGCTCACAGACTCCCTAGTCACCGTGCCGAGATTGATCTACGAGACGATCCGAGCGTGCTAACGGGCGCTGCTAAGCCGCTGTCCAGATTGCGGACTAAGAACTTACCGGCAGGGAGCGAGATCGGAACCAGAAGTCGGCGGTCATGCTCTCAGCGAGTAGCCGACGGTAAGCCATGCAGTCGCTGGTTGGCGATGGCGCCTTCTTTGTGGAAGGTAATCTCTCCGGTATTGAGATTTCTGCGTCAGCAAATTTGCACGTCGGCCCGCAGGCCCTATACGGCAGTCTATACGCATGACATCTGAGCCCACTGCGCTGAACTGGCCCCTCACGTCCGCCGACTCTTCGATCCCACTAGTCTGGCGGATGCTGGGTCCTGTTGCCTGGTCGGGCTCCGCTGCAAGCTTCCCGGCCGCTCCAAAAGAACCTGGTGTCTACCTGATAAAGGTGATGCTCGATGAGAGATACCGCGTCTACATCGGGGAAGCCGAGGACCTCAACAGACGACTGCGCCGCTATGGCGGACGAGCGGATGAGAAGCCCAACCAGCGCGGGATGACGACCACGAATATGCGGGGGCGTATCAGACGGAGCTGCCGCGCTGGCGGCGGCGCTGTCGCCTACCTGCTCGAACTCCCTCTCAAGCACCTGCCTGAGAGGGAAGCGCTCGATCCGCACTGCAAAGACTGCCGGATCGTCCTCGAAAGGCTCGCGCTGTCAGCGGCGTACCTCCGAGGTGAACCTCTGATCAACGAACACGGATTCCCCAGATACCCGCTCGGCGATCCGCTCCAGTAGCCCGGCATGCCTGCCGCTACGCCCGAAGGGCAGTTCTGGTACAAGGGCTAATAGGCGCGAGCGTGCGCGATTCCGGTCCTCGGCTTCCATGCCGTCAGCCGTCGCAGTTGGCCCAGTCACAGCTACCGACCTGCCACGTGAGCATGTCTTGTGCCGCACCTTTAGCCTGTGACGCCGCCAGACCCTGTCCGCGGCATGAGCGGTAAACCCGGTCGAGCTGCGTCATTGGCTCACCTACATCGGCAAGGACCGGACACGTGCCCAGCAGAATGGGACGCCCGCGTACGGCAGGCAACCATCTCGGGGCTGGCCCTCCTGCACTCGTCTGCCATAAGAGCACACGCCAAAGCATGCCCCGGCCGCTCGCCGCGCCTGGTGATCCAGAATGCCGCGCGAGTCCGGTTCAGCGAGGCGGATCCGCCGTCCTTAGAACTGGTCTCGCTCCGAGCTAACTAGGTGACCATATGCGGCCTCGGGGCCTTGCTCTGAACCAGCGGGCTCGCGGAGAGAGAGCCCGAATTATCGATAGCTCGCGCTGCATGAGGACAATACATTCCTCAAGCTCTGCCTCGTTGTGGTAATCGTAACTGATCACGAGGCTCATGTCGGCATCGCTCGTCGCAGGAGGCGATACCCATGCTTCATGCCGGTATCGCACGCCCACTTCGCGAGTCTTTTTAACCAGCTCGGAAAATACCGTGCCAACTCTGGGAGAATCGAGTCGCAAGAGGACGACGTGGTAAGACAGTGCCTCCTGAACGTCACGTATGCGTTGGCCTACGATGGTTCGCGTAGCGTCGCTACTATCGCTTCGGCGGCGGATGCGGAAGGGAAGGTTTTGAAATTGAACCAAGGCCAGAATCGCATCTGCGTAAATCCTACTGCGCCGTTCAATGCGATTCATCGCATTCGTGATTGTATAACCCGAAATGGCAACAACGGCTGCCAGAATTCCTACCACCAAGGCGGGATCTATCACCAGTATCAGCTCCACATCTCTTCAATTTTGTCGATGACCTCCCACAAGCTGTGGTGGTGTACAGGATCCGCGATCGTTGCTCGGCGGGGTCTCGGAGTCTGCGCCGCCCAGGAACGACCACACATTACATCGTGTCAGCCAGCAGGAACAGCGCCGCATGACCCAGCCAAGTGCCCCGTTTGCGTAGGAACGGCCGCCATTTGACGCGCCGGAAGTGAGGCAACCGCTGCGAGAGCCGTGTTGTACAGCGAGAAATCGACTTATCTGGAGACCGCCTGCAGCGGCAAAGAGGACGTCTCAGCCACACCCGCCCAGCGGCTAGGACGCAGCCGGGACACTGGGCACCTAGCCGTCACTACTACCGCAGCGACAGGGAGTTCATCGGCACATCGCCCAGATCGGGACTGCCTGGCCCGGCAGGCATGCAGATAATAGCTGGGCACTCGGAGCGGCATGAGAGCACGCCGGATTGCCCTTCGTATGCCGTCGGCGAAAAGCGGTTAAGGTACGGGTAGGTCCCGGTTTTCAGGGAAGATTTCAAGACGATTTTCAGCGGAGGGAATGGCCATATCGGGCCTGGCCTATAGGCGGCCGGGCCCGTGCGTCATGAAGGAGGGCAGCGACATGGCGGACTTCATCGCCAGCAGCCAAGCCCATTGGTGCGATAATGCTGCCGTTGCGTTTACGAGGGCAGCGTTGGCATAACCGACTGCCACTTCACTCTATGATCTGGAAGGACAGCAGCCGACACCGCCAGTCGAAGCTGATGTTCGGTGCAGGCCGCCCATTGGCGCTCCAGGTGAACACGGTGAACTGAAGATCGTTATAGCCCGGAGCATTCGGGTCCGGGACCAGTGTATGCGTCATTGTCGCGTAACACGGTGTCTCTGTGTTCGGCGTCACAAGTAGGGTGACCGGCGCGGCGAAGGTATTGGCGGTGCTGCAGATGAAATCCGTCAGCAGGAACGTGCGCCGTCCAGTGGCATCAGTCGATGCACTGCTACTGACATCGAGAAAGCTCGCCGGAAGCGTGCTTGCCGGTGTACAGCTTTTCCCGGGAAAGATGATGCGCCTGGACATGATGGTGCCGTCTTCATAAGAAGACAGGCTGACTCGGAAGAACAGCTGGAGCAGCTGTTCGTCGCTGGCATCGATCTGCTGGCCAGAGATGCTCTCCAGATGCTGCCGCAGTTCGGCGAGTTTGGCCGGAGTGGTGGCTTCGTCTGCCATTACCGGTTCCTCCTTGCTGCCTCGTAATGCGCTGATGCTTATCGGGTCGGGCACAGCTGCCGATCCTGCGCCGACCGATGCCGCGCAGGCCGCGGCGGCTCCCGGCAAGACCCACGGCGCTCGGTGGCCTCGGCCTTGTCCAGGTCGTCACTTAGACGGAGCCGACGCTCCTGGATGTGATACACCAAAGAAGATCAATCCCAAGCGCAGGCTGCCTGACCCTGGTCTGCCCGCCGGTAACCGGGGAGCCCTAGGCTCAGCGCTCCAGGGCAACATTGACAAGTCCCTTGGTCAAGGCTTTCCCGGCCGCTGGACTCGGATTGACTTCCAGGCAGTACCAACATCCCGTCGCTTCAGAATAAAGTTAGTTAAGCGCCAAACTTATCTCGTACATGGCCTTTGACACCTCACTATTGTCGTCCTTGAAGGGCTAAAGTCGTACCGCCCTCACATTGGCAGAAGAGTACAGAACCATGGGGAGACCGTCCTTGACATTGCCGGAGCATCGCAAGGCCGACGATCGGCCGGCCGGTCGCCTTGCCCCGCTCTAGCGTGCCAGGCCGTGACTGCTGGCCTGTCTGTCCGTGTCCGTAATGCTGGCTGGCCAGGCCCGCGCCGACTTCAGCTGGCTATTGCCGGTCCCTTGACGAGCCTGAGCCGCTCAGGCCGCACTTGCTCGGTACAGATTGCCAAACCATAAAACTGGCACGTAAGGGATTTGAAGATCTGGTTCTGTTAGTTCGCTGCGCCTGCCAGCTCTGCTGGCCGCCGCACATAGATAATGGTGAGCATAACAACAATGGCCATCAGGACGAAACTTAGAACCGCACAGACATGACCGACGCTCCAGGTCGTCGAGAACCCCCAGGTCCAGGTCACCCATAGACATGTCATGAGCGCTGCAATGGTGACCCAGCCCAAGACCAGCGCGCCGCCGAGGGTGCGTGCTTGAAGGCTCATGGCATACCAGGTAACAGCCGACACGACAAGCACTCCTGCGATACCCAGTATGTAGAAGTACGACCCGATGTAGCCGTAGTTGGTCCCGCTTATAGTCACGTAGTAGATCAATGAGGAAATCTGGCTGAGAGCCGCGGCGCCTAGCAAGATAATTGGGAGCCCGCGGATCTGCGGAGTCCGATGCCTGTCGGCAACGGTATTCCAAGAAACTCTGAGGAGTATTGCTGCAACGACTCCCAGCGCATAACTGGCAAATTCGAGTAGAGCTACAGCGAGAACGCGGCCGCTGGCGAGGGATGGCTGAGCGAGTATCACTATACTGGCCGCCAGGGACGGTGCTGTTAGCCACAACATACCCTGGAGGAATCCAATAAGCACTAGCGACTGTATTCGCATCAGTACGATGGCAGCCACGACAACAAGCACCACGAAAATGACTATACTGAAGAAGTAAGTGATGCCCTTCTCAAAGATGACGTCGCCGAGGATTAGAGTAAGGGACCCATCGCGGGCCTGGGGTTGAGCAATGATCCCGGCAATCCCCCCGAGAAGGGCTATCACTGTTCCCCAGTAAGCTATGCCCTTCCGGATCTGTGGCCGCGTAGCTGAAGGGACAACTGCCGTCATCGACTGCGGCGCGGCAGAGGAATCATCTGCGGTCGGGCCTTGGAGGCGGCGGTCCTCCTCGGCTTGTGGCTTGGCGGCCGTCGTGGTGTCCTGGCCGCTCTGTTCCGTCGCCTTCGGCCTGGTGGCCTGCTGAGCTTGCCGCCGGTCTTCTGGTGCCGACCCTCTCTTGGGCGTGTCCGCGGGGATGGGAGGTGCCACAGCTTCGTGGACGGCCGTACGGGTCTGGCGTTCGATGGGGGATGTCTGCGCCATCGGGGGGAGGATTTCGACGTCGATGGCGATTACGGCCGTGCCTGCGGGTCCCTTCAGGTCAACGCTTCCGCGCAGGGTGCCAGTGCTGGTGGTGTCGACCGAAACGTCAAGTCCCTCGGTCGTCTCGGTGATGCGGATCCAGTCGTCAGCGGAGCGAGCCGCGCAGGCGCGGGAGATCGGGGGGCCGAGCAGCCGGATCAAGCGGTGCGGTGGGTCTGATCCCTGTCGTTGCTCGCCGAAGTGAAGTTCCGTTTCTTCCGGCCGGACAGCAGCCTGGCGCAGAGCGGCTGCGGCCGGGTCGGCGACAAACTGGATATCGGTCCGGGCGAGCTCGGCTAGCACCTCGTAGGCGCCCGCGGCGACGGGCAGATCTTCGCTGGCCAGCCGGGACTGCAATTCGTGGACCGCGCCGCGGCGGGTGTACATATTCTGGTCGGTTATCGCGGCCTGCAGGTCGGGCGGTATCGGAGCCGGGCGGATCCTTCGCCGCCGACTGCGGGCCAAGTACAGCTCACCCTCCAGCTCGATCTGACGGCTGGGGGTCTGGTGCGGATTCTGCTCCCTGACCTTGTCAAAGACGTAATCATAGAGTTCATTGAGCGAGACCAGGCCATCCTCGTCGCGGTCCGCGTCGCCGGTGGCCAGCCCCTCGACTAGGGCGCCGGTGAATACGGATGGACCCTGGTGCTGATCATCGGCGAGCCGGTCTCCTTCGAACGCGTACTCCATCGCATTAGACGCGGTGATTACCGCCCGGCCGCGCCCGCCGCCCGACCTTCCTTGCGGAAAGCTATCCAGCACATTGACATCGCCGCTCGCCCGCACCATGACCCCCTGGGCGAAGGCGCCGCCGTAGCAACAGTCCAGCAGCAGCACGATGCCGCGCGACCGGGCATCCCGCATGCATCGCTGGACGAAGTCCGCTGAGACCGCCGTCGACCCGAGCCTGTTCGGCTTGGTATTGCATGCGGCGAAGAACAGTTCCCCGGACTCGCTCTTCAGCCCATGACCGGAGAAATGCAGCAGCAGCACATCGTCGGGTCGGCTTTCCGAAAAAAGATCCTCGATCTGCCCCTCAATAACATAGGAGGGCTCGTTCCGCACCACCTGTACGGCGAAATCGCCGATCTGGGCATCGCCGAGCACCCGGCCGAGCGCCTCGGCGTCCGCGCCCGGGGCCAGCAGGTTGCGCAGTGCCTCCTGCTCATACGCATCATTGGCGATGATCAGGGCTTTCCTTTGGCCGCTCACGACGCAGCCTCCCCTGTCGTGTGCCTGATGACGAACAGTTCAATCAGCCGTTCCTGATCGGCCGTGCTGGCCTGCGAGAGTTCCAGCGCATCCCCGCCAATTTCCAGCCGCACCGCGCGGCCTGCCCCATCGCTGCGCCGCAGCCAGCCCTTGATAACCGAGACCACCGACCGCAGGCCCTCAGCCGACTGGCCAAGGGCGATCATCAAGGCACCCACGGTCGCCGCGTCGAACCCCCGGGCACCCGGCGGAGGCTCGCCAGCCGGAAGCGGCTTCACATCCTCCACGTCAAGCTGCAGAAGTTCCGACCGCAGGTAGCCGGTCAGCGCGGCGAGCCGCTCGGCGTCCGCGCCCTCCTCCGACAATTGAAGGCGCAAGTCTTTGTCCATAACCCCCCCAGGCCGAGGCGTTACAGGCATAGTGCACCCGCATGTACGTCAGTGCAATAGCGCATGCGAACTCCAGGTGAAGGTGGCAGCAGCTGCGGTATCACCTGTACCTGCTGCTCTAGACAGACGGAGCGTATTCCGTCCGCTGTGATACTGCATGCTCCGGTCATACGCCGACAACGACCCGACGTCACGACCCAAGCTCTACGAGCTCATCTTGGTTGCGGCTCTGAGTGGTCACCTAACGACGGGGCTCCAGATAATCCCATTAGGCGCGGCATGGACCGCAATGCATACCGGCCACGGCAAACGCCAGGCGGCTACTTGCGCGGGTGCGCGAAGACTGAGGTCGCTCTCCGTGACGATCTTCCTCGGCCGGCCGAGTTCGCGGCTGCCGACCGGCCACATGCCAAGGGCCCGGTCCTGCCGTGCCTACGGCGCTCGACCCTGTCCGCGGCAAAAGCGGAAGGTCACCCCAAGTGTGGCGATGCATATACATACGGCCTGGCTGGCCGCGAGCCGGGCCGTAAGCGGGACTGCAATGCAGCTAACCTCAGCTATTCACACGAAGGTCACGAGTTCTCTGATTATGCGGCTGAGCTGCGGAGACACCCTCAAGTCGATCGGGGGAGCCGCATCTTTTTGGGTACGGGGCACATCAAGCGTTTCCGCAGGTCATCGGTAGTGCGCGGTCAAGATCGTGACGAATCGAGGCTAACGCCGCGAAGAGCTCTTGATATCTGCGCACCGGACCGCCGTTCGGCGTGGACGACCGGAGCATGACGGTGTCATTGTCATGGGCGCAGATCCGGGTATTCCGCGTGTACTTACTGGCCTGGCTGGTATCACCCGGCTGTGCCGGTGCGCGCGCGGTGTTCCGGTCTTGTCGGCGTTCGCGGCCGACACCGGCGTGCAGGGTCGGCTAGCCCGGCGTTGGCCGCGAGGCAAATGCGTTAGGCGAGCAGCCTCGCGACGGGCAAATGACGCCATTCGCAAACGTCCTTTAATGGCGCTACCGCGCGCCGCCGCTGCCCGTCCCCGGTTCTGGGGTCCGCTCGATCTATGGTGGAAGAATCTCAGGATGAGGGCTGTCCGTGACCCGCCCACGGTATGCTCGCCCGGCGCTGCGTGGCTTAGGCAATTGTCGTGCCGCCGCGCAGCCTTACCGTGAAGCCGTCGTCCGCGTGCTTGAGTGCGACATCCATGTCGAGCTGGTGGATGAGCCACAGGCCAAGTCCTGGGTGCGCCCTGCTGCTGGGGGTGGGAACAAGGCCTGCCAGGGGATCGGCTGGGCCGCGCCCTTGGTCAT
>Ga0210401_10004196_pt1 | contig 15081 bp, 13 predicted proteins | sample IncBWH32MmetaG_FD_150866 | JGI IMG/M metagenome (GOLD analysis project Ga0210401, IMG submission 150866) | Forest soil microbial communities from Barre Woods Harvard Forest LTER site, Petersham, Massachusetts, United States - Inc-BW-H-32-M | ecosystem: Environmental > Terrestrial > Soil >... | reverse complement strand
AAACAGCGCGTTTCCGCCCGGGTCGCGGTTTTGCCCATACACCCCCGTTGTGCCCCCACTAGTAGCGGTGGCGATGCCCGAGATTGCTGCCTGGGTGCCCGGCACAGTCGCCGGAATGCCGCACTCCGGTGCCGACGACGTTCACTTCGGCTTTTTGGTGTCTTCGTGCCGATCCCCAAATTACCCCTGGTCTCCGTAGATCACCCAATTGCCCAACGTTGTGGCGACGGTCCAAGGGGGACGAAATTCTTCGTACCCTGCCCCGTCACACCCGCTGGAGGAAGCGTCCTGCGTGCGCGGAAGCCGGCGCGCCGCCATTGGCTGCCACTCCGCCATTATTCGCATGCAGGAATGCTGACGCGGGCAAGCCACCTAACGTTTCCGCATCCGCCGCTTTCAATGCATAGGGCAGGCTCGTAAGCAGCACACGTGCGGACTCCCGCTGACCTGAAATCTGCGTGCTGATCCAGTGCGCCATAGCCGAACTGAACAGGCTCAACGGCGCACCGTCCGCAGTGGCCGAGCCCAGCCGCGTCGGTTTGTGCATTTTGCGTTTCGACCCATAGCGGACTGCCGCCTTGCTGGTCTTTGTACAACGAAAAAGTTACGCCGACCACGCCGGTCAAGAGCTTGTGTGTTTCATCCTGCGCCACACTCGAGAATTTGATGAGCCGTGGCAACTGGGGCGGAAGCCAGACTTGAGTTTGGAGCCGCTGTTTGGCGAGAGTTGTGCAGACCACTGCTGACAGAGAACTCACGATGACGAAGCATCCGCGAAGCGTCATCGAGATTCTCCCCTCTGCATTCAGTTGTTGCCGAATAAGGGACTGCGGGGCTGACTTAAGCACTCCCGCCGGCCATGGGGCACCCTCATATCAAACCAAGGAGCGCCCTGGCAACGGCTCTTCCCGCCTTCCCCGCCTTCCGGTGTCGGAACAATCGCCAATGCCAGACTGCCTAGCAAGACCTTAAAGAGAACGACCAGAGTCTTTCAGCCCACAACCAAAGCGCTTTCACCCGCTATAATCTAGTTGCCTTGAAACTTTTCTGGCTCAGCGCAATTCTTCTTCTCTTGTCCACGGCGGCCGTTGCCCAGGGGCTGGCCGCAGCCGGTCAGACCGTGCTCGTAGTTGCTTTTGAAAATCAATCCAAGGCTCCGGGCATCGAGTGGATCAGCGACTCCTTTCCGGAGCTGCTGCAAGAGCGCCTGAATTCCGCCACGTTGTTTGTGTTGCCACGCGAAGATCGAATCCGTGCTTACGACCGCTTGGGTATCCCGGTCGCACTTCATCCTTCGCGCGCCACTCTCTACCGGGTTGCGGAAGAACTGGACGTGGACTATGTAGTTCTTGGCGCGTACCGCTTTGATGGCCGGACCTTCAACGCTGCAGCGCAACTTCTGGACATGCGTCGCCAACACTTGCTGCCCGAAATGAACGAGTCCGGCCCGTTGCTCCAACTCATCGATATTCAGACCGCGCTGGCATGGGACGTTTTGCACGCCCTCCGTCCGGAAATCTCCATCACAAAGCAGGCATTTGTTGCCGCCGCGCCTCCCCTCCGGTTGGACGCGTTCGAAAACTATGTCCGCGGCATCACAGCCCCGAAGGCTGACGAACAGATCCAGCATTTTCGCGAGGCCGTTCGCCTGAATCCCGGCTATCCCGAGGCATGGCTACAGCTCGGCAAAGCCTACTACCGAGCACGACAGTATGAACCTGCAGTCGCCACGCTGGCACGTGTGCCCGAAAACCATCCCCTCGCCCGCGAGGCGAATTTCTATCTTGGACTTGCAGCGTACTACCACGGAGATTTTCAGCGAGCCGAATCGGCATTCCACTTCGTTGCCTCCCTCATGCCTCTGGCCGAGGTTTACAACAACCTGGGAGTTGTAAGCTCTCACACCGACAGGAAGAGCGCTGCCGAATATTTTCATAAAGCCATCAATGCGGATCCGAATGATCCCGATTATCACTTCAATCTGGCTATAGAACTTTACCGAAATGGCGACGCCGCCGGCGCCTCTCGCCAACTCCACGAAACTCTCTCCCTACGCCCAGGCGACATCGCGGCCAAATCTCTACTTGAAACGGTCTCGCCCGACGCTAACGGTTCAGCTCAGCGAGCCATTGTGCCGGCGACTCAGAAGACGCCAGTCGAGCGCATCCGCGCCAACTACGACGAGAGTTCGTTCCGCCTGTTGGCCTTGAAAATCGACGCCGTCGCGGAGCAGCGTTTGGCGAAGACCGATCCTCGCACTTATGCGCAATTCCATACCGTTCGTGGACATGAACTGTTGGGGCAAGGCTTTCTTTCCGAAGCAGAAAACGAATTCCACGAAGCGATTGCACTCAACCCGTCGAACCCGGAGGCGCACGCCGGATTGGCGAGTGCGCTGGAAGCCGAAAATAACCCGGCCGGAGCCCGATCAGAAGCTGAAGAGGCATTGCGGCTGCGTCAATTTCCGGAGCCGCTTCTGGTGTTGGCCAAGCTTGATTTGCGAGACAATAGACCCGAAGCGGCCGCCGAGAACATAGATCGGGCTTTGCATTTGGAGCCAACCAATGCGGCCGCACTGGCGCTCAAGCGCACCGTCGCAGCCAAGCTCGCGCAGGAAGCGCAGCCACTGCCTAATCGATGAGACTGTTTTTCGTTTCGCGGCTTTTTCCCGCCCTTCTGGCCGGATTGCTGTTGTTCGTCCTCTGCGCCGTTTCTTCCGCCGAAGTATTGAAGATCGTCGTGAACGACGCGATTCATCCCATCACCGATGAATACATCGGCCGGGCTATCGCCGAAGCGCAGCGCAACAAAGACCAGGCGTTGCTCATCGAGATCAATACTCCCGGCGGCCTGCTTGAATCCACGCGCGACATCATCGAAAAAATCCTGGCCTCACCCGTGCCCGTAATTATCTACGTCACGCCCAGCGGAAGCCGAGCCGCGTCCGCCGGATTTTTCATTCTCGAAAGCGCCGACGTTGCGGCCATGGCGCCCGGAACCAATACCGGCGCGGCTCATCCCGTCACCCTCGCCGGCGGCAAGATGGACGACACGATGAAGGAAAAAATCGAGAACGATTCCGCTGCCCTGTTGCGATCGGTCGTCGCGAAGCGCGGCCGCAACGTTGAGATCGCCGAGACCGCGGTGCGCCAATCCAAGTCTTTCACCGACCAGGAAGCGCTTTCGCAAAAACTGATCGACTACGTAGCACCCAGCCAAGACGACCTCTTCAAACAATTGCAAGGCAAGCAGGTAAAGCGTTTCAACGGGGAGACCATCACGCTCAATTTAGTTGGCGAACCGGTTCGTCCCTTTGGCATGACTCTAAAGCAGCACATTCTCGCCTATTTGATGGATCCGAACGTAGCCTTCATCCTGCTCGCCGTCGGCGCGCTGGCCCTCTACGCCGAGTTCAACCATCCCGGCGCGGTGGTCCCCGGAACGGTTGGAATCGTCTTCATTCTTGTCGCCATCTTCGCGCTGAACTTGCTCCCCACTCGCTTCGCCGCGGTAGTCCTGATTTTCGCCTCGTTCATCCTGTTCGCCCTCGAAGCCAAATTCGCCGCCCACGGAGTGCTGGCCGTCGGCGGAATCGTCACGCTCACCTTGGGCGGACTGTTGCTGGTGGACGCTCCCATTCCGGAGATGCGAGTCCATCTGCTGACGGCATTGGCGGTCAGCATCCCTTTGGGAATCATCACCGTATTTTTAATGAGCATCGCCCTGAAAGCGCGAGCCAACAAAGTTGTCACCGGGGTGCAAGGACTAATTGGAGAAATCGGCCTGACCCAGAGCGACCTGTCGCCGCAGGGAAAAGTCTTCATCCACGGCGAACTCTGGGACGCCATCTGTCTGCCAACCTGCCCGCGGGACAACCGGTCGTAGTGCGCCAGGTAAAGGGATTACAATTGTCAGTCGACCCAGCTCCATACGCCCAGAAAACCACAACAAGCATGCAAGTCTGACCTCGATGGGGGAGGGGGCGTCGTCTGGGCGTCCTCGCCCGTCCTCTCTGCCCAGAAGATCGCGATCATGCAACTTGCTGCTCTTTCTTCGTATGCCTTTGTGTCCTTTGTGCGGTACGCTTGATCGTGTGTCAGAAGTCCCGGCACCTCGCCAGATACCCCCGCATCGTTTTGAAATCACAGCCCATTCCGCCCAATTGCGATACAATCCGCCTCAGAGGCATTCCTGACAATCAGGTGCGGAGGCCCAGATGGAGCTTGGCTTTGGTTTCACGACCATCGTAATCATCATTTTCGCCTTATATCTGCTAAGTTCAATCAAGATTCTGGCGGAGTACGAGCGCGGCGTGATCTTTCGTCTGGGACGTCTGCTTCCCGAAGCGAAGGGTCCGGGGCTCATTTTCGTGTTTGCCCCGCTCGACCGCATGGTTCGCATCTCCTTGCGGCAGGAGGCTCTGGAAGTGCCCGCGCAGGACATTATTACGCGCGACAATGTCACCTTGAAGGTCAACGCCGTCATCTTCTTGCGCGTGATCGAGCCGAGAAAAGCTGTGGTGGAAGTTTCCAACTACGTCTACCAGACCTCGCAGTTCGCGCAAACCACGCTGCGTTCCGTACTCGGCGAGCAAGAACTCGACGAACTCCTCGCCCATCGCGACAAGATTAACCTGCGCCTGCAAAGCATTCTCGATACCCACACCGCTCCTTGGGGAGTGAAAGTGGCCAATGTCGAAGTCAAGCAGGTGGACATGCCCGAGTCCATGCTGCGCGCCATGGCCAAGCAGGCCGAGGCGGAACGCGAAAAGCGTTCCAAGATCATTCACGCCGAGGGCGAGTTCTCCGCCGCTCAGCGTCTGGTGGATGCAGCCCGATTGCTGGCCACCGAACCCGTGAGCGTGCAATTGCGCTATCTGCAAACCTTGACCGAAATCGGTGTGGAGAAGAACACCACGGTAGTCTTTCCGGTTCCGGTGGACTTCTTTTCCAGTATTCCGAAGTTATTCGCCAGACACGATGGAGACGCGCCAGCTGCTGCGAAGGGCTGAGCCGCCTCCAATGAAAAAAACAACGAGGTTGAAATGGCAACGGCTACATCTCAAGACACAGAAATCACACTGGGCACGGGCAAGATGCTTGCCCTCTTTTTTGGACTGGTCGCGCTCTGCGCGGTTTTTTTTGGCATGGGGTTTTCTCTGGGGAGAAGCTCCGTAAGAATTGCGTCCCCCGACCTCCCAGCCGCGACTACCGTCAGTACTAGCGGGGCACGGCCCGCTGCGGTCAAGACCACCAGCGCCAATCCGCCGGCCGACATGACGTTTTACAAAGCGGTTGAGAGCAAGGACGCAAATACCCAGCCCGTCCCTAAGGAGGTCTCAACCTCTGCTCCGGAAAGCACCGCGCCGGTTAACGCAGCAGCGAGCGCCGATCCCACTGCACCGTCGCCCGCGAACAGTTACTTCGTGCAAGTGGCCGCGGTCAGCAAGGCCGAAGACGCGGACGCCCTGGTCGACGCGCTCAAGAAGAAACAATATCCCGCATTCTCAACCAATACGCCGACCGACAAGCTCATCCACGTGCAGGTAGGACCGTACCCTGACATCAAAGATGCCGAACTGATGCGCGGTAAGCTGGTCAGCGATGGCTATAACCCGATTTTGAAGAGATGACAATTGTCGATTTCCAATTGCCGAACTGTGATCCCGAGCAAAGCTCGGGATCTCGGTTCTAGCCCGCACAACCGGTATCGTCACCGCAGGCAAACACCCAGATCCCTCGCTGCGCTCGGGATGACAACTTGGCAATTGCGAGTCATCCATCTCTGCTAAACCTCTGCTCCTTCCACGGATCGCCGTACATGTGATATCCGTTCTGCTCCCAAAAGCCGGGCGCATCGTGATCTAAAAACTCCAGCCCTCGGACCCACTTCACTGATTTCCAGGCATAGAGATGCGGAACGATCAGCCGTAGCGGATATCCGTGGTCGGGCGTGAGCGGCTCGCCATCGTGATGGGTTGCCAGCAAGACCTCTTCGCGATCAAGATCTGGCAGAGGAACGTTCGCGGTGAATCCCTGTTCGGCATGGACCAGAACATAAGCGGCATTCGCTTTGGAATGAGCCTGCCGCAGCAGCTCTTGAAATGCCACGCCGTCCCAACGATTGTCGAATCGGCTCCAACGCGTCACGCAATGAAAATCGCTGCCGCGCTGCACTTTGGGCAAGGCGTTGAACTCGTCCCAGGTGAAACGCAAAGGAGACTCGACCCTCCCGTAAACCTGAAAATTCCAGGTTTTCGGATCGAAGCGTGGCACCGATCCATAATGCAGAACCGGCCACTTGAGCGTGAGCGATTGCCCTGGCGGCAATCGTCCCTCTTGCTTCATCTGCCGTTCCCGTTCTCGGCGCTCATTTCCTTCAAAGAGCATTTGACCTTCGATCGATGGAAAAGAGGCGTCCTCGGCCCGTCCGCCAAAATCATTCTGCCCCCAACATTGACAACCATCGATTCCGATTCTATTACTATCTTGCCATGACTGACCCGGAGCAAACCCTGAATCGTATGCTGCACGCAGTCGCCAACCCTACCCGGCGGCGGATTCTGCAAGCTCTCAAGGAGCGCGGAGCTTGCTCCATCGGCAAGGATGTGGGTCTATGCGCTTCGGATCTCGAGCCGCGGATTCACCTTTCGCAGCCTACGATCTCCCATCATATGTCGATTCTGACAAAAGCGGGCTTGGTGGAGGCAAAGAAGCTGGGACAGTGGATGTGGTACCGGCGAAACGAAACTGCCCTGCGAGAATTTGCCCGCGAACTGCGCGAGAGTCTTTAGCCTCGGCGCGAAAAGTCGAATGTTGTGTTACGCGCGTACATTCGATCGAGTCCTGATCAGCATGGCTCAATCCACCCGGAAGGGGGCGCGTCCTTGTTCATCACAAGCGGTCGGGAATGCGATCCCGCCGTGATATTCGTCCACGACGCTGACGGGCGTTCGGCTCTTTGCCACGAGAACCTTGGTTTGCGCAACTATGGGAAGTGCAGTCACACACAGGAGGGCAAAAACTGCGGGAATCTTATTCATGTGGCACTGCCTCTTGCGAATCAGATCGCGAACGCGGCTAGTATTCCGTTCATCTCTCATTGGTAGCTCGAGTGCCCCTCCATTTATCCAGGCTTTATGGTGGCAGGCCTTACAAATCTTCCGCCGCTGCAATTAGAACGTTAACCCCGCTGCCTGGATTATGAAGTAAACTGGGCACATGCCGAGTGGCCGCCAGGGGTCGATAGCGATCTTTGGCCAAACTACGGACACGTCATTTCAAGATGCAAGAGGATCCCGAACCGGGATTGACCGTTGAAATTGTCGGTTGTGTACTTAGAGTCTGTAACAAAACCTCTCTTCGACCGAAAAGACGGCCTGGTAAACGCTGGGGCGGTCTATGGGAGCAATGCCCTCGCAACCCGACGAGGACATGCCCAAAAAGCGGTCTGCGCAGTTCTAATACATAGCACGGGCACCATTGCTTCCGTGAAGGGGACTGATTGGAACAGATGGTCTGAACATGGGGTCAAGCGCGTCGGTTGCGAGGCCAATAATGCGGCGGTCAATAAGAGAACTTCAACGCGAACTGTATGTTGCGCTCGCCTTGCGAGCGGTCGACCAGGCCGAGTTTGTAATTCAGCAATGTGCTGGGAGAATTCAAAATGGGAGTGTTTGTAACGTTGAAGAACTCCACCCTGAACTCCAAGCTCTTGGATTCGCTCAAAGGGAATTCCTTCTGGACACTTAGGTCCGCGGTGCGTAGACCGGGCCCCCGCACCGTACCCACACCACAAGTTCCGAACGTACCCGGAACGGCCGGGCCATACGAGGCGGGATCGAACCACTGGAAGCCTATGAATTGACCGCTTGAAGCGTCGAAAGCGGGTTTCCGCCCAAACACATGAGGCGATGCATTGCAGTTGGCGCGCGACCCGCGGGAATTGGTGCCAGAGGCGTCGTCGGAAAAAATCGTGAGAGGAAATCCGCCGTGGGCTTGGACGATACTGCCCACTTGCCAATTCCCGATAACCGCATTGACGAACGAATTCAAATTCTTGCCCCATCGCTTGTTGCGGCCGAGGGGAAGTTGATAGACCGCGGAGCCACTGAGTAGATGCGTAACATCGTAGTAACAAGGCCCCCACTCCGCGCCCCGATCATACAGGTTCTGCCAATAAGCCGAGGCCGGTGTGGCCTGGCCGCCTGAGCCGAAATATCCGATCGAGTCAGTCATGCACTTCGAGTAGGTGTACGCGACTTGCCCTTGGAACCCGCTGCGGAAGCGTCTCTGCAAGGTCGCCTGGAGTGCGTTGTAGCTCATGTTGCCGATAGCAGCGGTTCCAGAGATTTCGGATAGCTCGGACCGAAGGGTCGGATTCCCGGAAAGGAAGGGACTCGGGGTGATACTCCCGTCCGCGTGCAACTGACTCTGAAGGTAGGGCATGGCGACCATCAAGTGGGTGCCGTGCTGGCCGACATAGCCCACCTGAAGCGTGGTCGAACCCGTGAACTCGTGCTCGACGGAGAGATTCCACTGCTGCGAAATGGCAGGCTGGATATTGGCATCCCACAAACGAATGATCGCGTTCTGAAATAGGTCGGTGGTGGGCGGCAGCAACCCTTGCTCGGTTCTGGTTGCCGGGAGATTGCTAGTAAAATAATTGGTCTGGAACTCAGGGCTGGTGAAGGGGGGGTTCATGGGGAGCCTGAGATTGTTGCCTGTGCCCTCCAGGTACGACGAGATCCCATACGCAGCGCGCAGTACGGTCTTGCTGTCCAGAAATGAAGGGGTCCAGGCGAAGCCGATTCGCGGCTGAAAGTCCAAGCCACCGTTGTGTGAATTGTAGAGCGCGCGACAGTTGCTGTAGATACAGCGCTGACCCGCGAACTGGATTTGCCCGGTGATAGGTGCGAAGTTGACCTGGCGGTTTTGCACCTCTACCCACGGACTGTGATTCTCGTAACGCAATCCGAGATTTAGCGTGAGAGTCTCGGTCGCTCGCCACTCGTCCTGGAGATAAATGCCGAATACATTGGCGCGCTGGCCCCAGGTTCCGGCACCGCTGATCCCCCGGCCAAACGATTCAGGCAGTCCGAGAAAGAAATCAGCTTCTCCAGCGCCCGAGCCACCGCCGGACACCGCCAACTGATCGGGACCAGCGGTAAAGCGCCCGCTGAAGTTCATGAACCCGGTTCGACCGTTCGTGCCGGCTTCATAGGTGTTGATGCGCTGCCGCCAATACTGGAACCCGGTGTGGAATACGTGGCGGCGGTGAGTGATGATGAGGTCATCTTTGTACTGAAACACGGTATCCGCAAAGAGCTCCGCCGTACCAATATTTGGATTCCCGAACGGCCAGACTGCCCCGCCAGTAATATTGGTAAACAAAAGGCCGGGACCATGGTCATTGGCGTTGGCGATGCCAAGTTGCTCGCCGAGGTTCCCAAGGCCGTTGTCTAATCCCCCACGGTTCAAACGAACATAGTTCGCTCCCACACTCGCTTCGTTCAGCACATTATTACTGAAGTTGTGGGTCCAATTGATCACACCATTTTCCAGGCGCGCCTGGTTGAAGCTATCGAAAAACAGTCTGAAGGAATTAATTCCGGGGTTGTCTTGAAAGCCCTCGGAGATCCGACCGTACAGCCGGTCCTTTTGTGTGATCGTGTAGTCGACCCTTACATCCCCCTGGTCAACATTGTTGTAGCTTCGAGTGGTGTTGATGAAGTTGTTCACCAGATCACCGGTTATGGGCAACGGATAAAGACCCGAAGAAAATAAATTGCGTGCCACCGGGTCCATCAACTTCAAGGGAATGTGATTGTTCGGAAATGGTGTCCGGTTGCCGTTGGCATCGAGCTGGTACGGGTTATAAAGCTGGATGCCCTGGCCAGTTAGCAGCTGCGAGAAGTCGCCCTGCCGCTCGGCTGCGGTGAAGACCGTAATTGGACTGCTGGAAGCCGGGTAGTCGAAACGCTGGCCCTGATAATCGACGAAAAGGAACAATTTGTTCTTCACGATCGGACCGCCAAACGTCGCGCCAAACATGTTCCAGCGAAGTTTGGGCTTCGGGAGCCCCTGAAAATTGTTGGCCCAGTTGTTGGCGTTAAGGACATCGTTCCGGAAGAACTCGAAGACGCTGCCGTGGTAGCTGTTGGTGCCGGACTTGATAGAAATACTGACGATGCCGCCTTGAAAATTTCCAAATTCGGCGGAGGCATTCTGGGTAATCAGACTAAACTCCTGAATCGCATCCACACTCGGGGTAAACCCAACCAGGTTGTCCGACACCTGGTTGTTGTCCATGCCGTCGAGCAGGAAATTGTTCGCCTGCTCACGGTTTCCGTTGATATACGGTCTGCCGGCGCCCCATGGGCCGTCTCCGCTGGTCAGCGTTTGAGGATCGGGGTTCACGCTGCCGGGTGCGAGCAGGGCTAACTGAATGTAGTTGCGTGTGAGCAGGGGCAGATCAATATTGGTACGTGCGTCGATAACCGTGCTGAGCTGCGTTGTGTCCGTGTGCAGCAGGGGAGCGGTCGAGGCGACGTCGACGGTCTCTGTGGCCGGTCCGATCTTCAGCTGGAAATCGACGCGCGCGGTCTGGTTCAGGACCAGGGTAATCGAGCGGTAGACCGCGGTCTGAAACCCCGGCGCTCCGACCTTCAGCTCATACGTCCCGACGGGCATGCGCGGAATGTGAAAAGCCCCGGTACTATTCGTTTGCGCAGTGTAGGTGGTCTCTCGTTCTATATCTTTCGCCGTGATGGTCGCACCGACAATGCTTGCGCCTGTGGGATCCACAACGCCACCGGTCACAGCGGCTGTCACTTCCTGGCACCATGCCGACTGAAAGCCCGTGAGGCACAATGCCAATAGCGCAACGGCAAAGGCTCTCTGCGTCGAATGGAGCTTCGGCATCACCAAACCTGCAGACATTCGTTGCCTCTGCCCACCTTCTGGCAATGAGCGCTATCGGAAGTTTTTCACCAACATGATGCTCGATTCCGCATCACCTTTATCGTTGTAAAGAACTGATCTGCCGTCGGCCGACACGGCCAATCCGAACCCTTGTGGCTGGTCCAAGGTCGAAACCGTAGTGGTCTTGCGAGTCGCAAAGTCAAAAAATTTCAGCAGTCCGATATAGTTATGGTCCTTCGACTTCTTCGCATCGCGGAAATAAATACCATTCCGAGTGAGAGCCCAGTTACACCAGCCGAGCCCCCCGGCGGCTCGATCCAAAACGCGTTCTTCTTCCCCGCCCCGCAGCGGCATCTTAAAAATGCCAGGTGCCTCAACCTTCGCGTAATAAAGAGAGTGTCCGTCTGCAGATTCTGCGGCAAATACGCCGCCATTCCTGGTTATCTGGACTGGGGTACCTCCGTTAACAGGTACCTTCCACAATTGAAAGGGCTCGCCTCCCCGGTCGGAGTAAAAGTAGATCCACTTTCCATCACGCGACCAATTGGGCCCTCCGTTATCTGATCCAGGCAGAGTGGGCAGCAGCCTTGGCACGCCACCGTCTACCTCGAGGAGGTATACCTCGCTGTGGTCTTTGGGACGAAACTCGAAGGCAATATAGCGGCCGTCCGGAGACCAACGCGCGGCTCCGGCCGTACCTCGCAATGCGGTTAACGACCCGCAATGGGTCCCGTCGCTATCGCAAGCCCAAAGGTCCGAATACCCCAAACCATTCGATTCGAATACAAACCTTTTCCCGTCGGGAGAAAAGTGCGGCCGCCAGTTGAAGCCCTTTTCCGATCGGAGAAGCACGGGCGGGCCCTGACGATGTATGTCGTCCTTCAGGTTCAACCGAAAAAGGCTGTCTTTGAAAGCCATCCGCTGATACACCAGTTGGTTTCCTTTTGGAGAAATGGACGGAGACCAAGCGATCACGCCTACACCTGCAACCGGTTGTGGTGTTCCTCCGGAAGCGGACACGCGCCACAGAGCGCCGAGACCTCCACGAGCGGAGGAGAACACGATCTCGCGGCCGTCCGGAGTCCAGGTGGGCGATCCCATTATCCAGGTATTGTCGAAAGTCAGCCGTTGGGGCGTGCCACCTGCGACAGGCATGACATAGAGGTCCGACACCACGCCCGCAACGATTCCGCGCACGAAAGCAACCGTCGAGCCGTCGGGCGAAAAAGCAGGGGCCGAATCGTACTCCTGAGCTGAGGGCGACGTGAGTCGTCGCGTGGTCGATTCGGCGAGCGAAAGCAATGCGATCCAAGCGCGGGTCTTGTCCGCCTGACCCTCCGAAAAGGCCAGAACGTTGCCATCGGGCGACCAGTCCAGCCCCGATGCCCAGAGGCTGGAGGACCCCGCGTACAGCTTTTGCTCCGTACCTCCGAGCGCAGGAACGGCATAGATAGCGGTTCCGTGGTCAGAGTCGCGGTAAAAGGCGACCCGCCGGCCATCCGGTGACCATGTTGGGGAGGAGTCGCCAGCACCGCTGGTCAGGCGCAGGGCTTTATCTCCTCCGACCATGATGGTATAGATCCCGCAATTCTCCGGTACCCCGAGGGCAAATGCGACCTGGTTGCCGTCGGGCGAGAAGGCCGGATCGCTCTCAAAACCGGGAAGCGCCGACAGGGGCACCACCTCAATGGGGGGCAGAGCTGTTTCTGCACGGTTTCGCGCAAACCGCCAGATTCCAATTCCGGAGAGCAAGGCGAACAACGTGGCCCCAGCGAATACCCACCTCGCTTTCGCCGTGATTCTTTCTAAATGCGCTTTCGGAGCATTCGGAGCGGGCTCGGGCAACCTCGGCTTGACCACCGGGGCGATGAAACGATAGCCGCGACGAGGCAGAGTCTCCACAAACCTGGGGTTGTCGGCTTCGTCTCCCAGCGCGAGTCGAATCTTGGTAATCGCTGTATTAAGTGCGTGGTCAAAATCGACGAACGTGTCTTCGGGCCAGACCTGCTGGCGTAGCTCTTCTCTACTGACCAATTCGCCCGAGCGTGACAGCAGGATGGCACAGACCTGAAAGGGCTGGCCCTGCAAAGGCACCTTTACACCACCCCTACGCAATTCCCCAGTTTTCAAATCCGCTTCAAACAATCCGAAACGAACAATCTGCGCAGAACTGTCGCCATTGTCCATTGTGAACCCCAAGCCTGTGACTCGAACTCTAGCACCTTCGGCCAACTTCTCAAACTCCCAAAGCTGTATAGGCTGTATTCAAAGCGCGTACCGACAACAACTTGCCAGTGGAGAACAAATAGCTATGCAAAGTATGCGCAGTTCATTGAGGTATTTGTCGTTGTAGTTGACCGTTGGCGTCACCGCGAAAGCCGAAAGGGTGAACGCCATGAATCGACCGCTTTTCTCCAGTTGTTTGCTGCTAATCCTCACCCTGTCTAACCCTAGCCTGGGTTGGTCTCAACCGATTGAATCTGATCTGCCGGAAACGCAGTCACTTGTGAAGGGCCGCGTCAACGTCCCGATTCGCCTGTACTGGGGCTACCTGGTGGTGGTTGAAGGATCCATCGGAAACCGGAGACTCAATTTCCTGATCGATACGGGGGCTTACCCGAGTGTCGTCGACCAAAAGATAGCCCACGACCTTGGGTTGGCTGGACAACCGAGCAGAGTGAGACTGTCGAATAAGAGCATTCAGACGCGGCGGGTCGTCCTGCCTTCCTTACTTCTTGGCCCGATCCGTGCCGAGTCCCTCCCGGTTCTGACCGAAGACCTTTCATTTTTGCAGAGGGCCGTGGGGTGCAAGGTGGATGCGATTGTCGGTCTAGATGTCCTCAGGAAAAGCAGTTTTACCATCGACTACCGAGCGAAGGAAATGTTCTTCGGCCCGGTCGAGAGCCTGTCCTTTTCCGCTCCGTTCGAAACCGGTCCCCCCATTGTGACGGTTCGAATGGGGTTCCCAACTCGACAGCTATGCCTGGCGATCGACACGGGCGGTCCGGACCTGATGCTGTTCCAAAGTCGAATGCCCGACTCCACCGGCCTCCAGGAGCTCGGGACCGAGAAGGTTGCCGATGTGAGCGGAGCATTTCAACGCAGGAAGGTGCGGATTCCTGAGGTATTTCTAGGCAAAGAAACGATCGGCGCGCAGATTGCATTTGTGGTCGACGACCGGAAGGATGACGGGGACAATTTTGACGGCGTCTTGGGTGTCAGGGGGCCTCAATTCCGGAAAATTGCATTTGACTTTGAACACCGCAGGTTTTCCTGGGAACGAGGTGCGGCTGCCTCGGCGATCACAGTTGCCATTTACGACGATGCGCAGCTTTCCCCGCGAGTGTTGGCCGATGCTGAAGATGAGGCGACCAGGATCTACTAAAAAGCCGGAATCCCTATCTTATGGATTGGGCGCAACTGGTCGAAAATAGATGCCAAATCTGATTCGCGATGCCAGGATCCACCTTCGCCAATTCATCTTAACCTGCGAATTGTCCCACACGCCCGAAAATCCAGCGACGACATTTTCGGCGTTGCATTCCTCTCTGCAAAAGGAACTGGGGCATACAGCGACGTATTCTATGATTCACTGGAACAACTGGATCGAGATTGGCATATAGGGATAGCACGAGCGCTAGGCCGTGTGATGGCGCATGAACTCGGACACCTGTTCCTGGGTTCGAATGCGCACTCACGCCAGGGCATAATGTGCCCAAGCTGGCATGTGGATGAGTTGCATCGCGCGAGCATGGGAGCTTTATTATTCTCAGAGGAACACGGTCGATTCATGCGGGGGCTTCTAGCTCGCTAGTCGAGGCCTTAGATGAACTGGTGAAATGTTCCCAATTGCAACTGGGTTCCCGCCGTTACCGCGCTGGTACATAGATAATTCTTGATCCACCCATTTCTGAATCAGTAAGGGCAAGCTGCAAGATCTTGATCGCCACCAGGTTGGGTCATCACCACCGATTTGGCTAAAGCCAAAATCTTGCGCAGCATGGGAAACGATCCTTTCGAGTCGCGAGTGTCATTTGGTTTGGCGAGCGGTGAACAGCATATCTTGGTGGAGAAGTACTGGCAAGGCATGCGTGGGTTTCGACAGTGCAGGTCAACGGCAGCGGACAGGAGTCTCCGCTCTACACTAGCGCGTCGAGCT
>Ga0210401_10004194_pt1 | contig 15084 bp, 10 predicted proteins | sample IncBWH32MmetaG_FD_150866 | JGI IMG/M metagenome (GOLD analysis project Ga0210401, IMG submission 150866) | Forest soil microbial communities from Barre Woods Harvard Forest LTER site, Petersham, Massachusetts, United States - Inc-BW-H-32-M | ecosystem: Environmental > Terrestrial > Soil >... | reverse complement strand
GCGGGCTTCGAATTCAATCGCATCGATCGCGGCCTGCACCGACATTGGCATCGATCCAAGGTGCACAGGCATGTGATCGCCCATCGCGATGACTCTACCCTGGCCGTCAAAAATCGCACACGAATAGTCGCGCCGCTCTTTGATGTTTGGAGAAACAGCCGTGCGCCGCAGTGCAGCGCCCATCTCTTCGGCAATCGAATGTACGCGGCTCTGAAATACCGCCAGTTCCACCGCATCGACCTCAGTACTCACGGGCACGCCTCCGCAACGTCAATCACAAGGTTGCCGGTGCCGTCCACCTCCGCGCGACAGCCCGGTGGCAGTGCCGTCGCGGAGGTGTATTCGGTGATCATCGCTGGTCCCAGGACGGCATCGCCGGGCACCAGCGCATCGCGCCTGTAGAACCGCGACTGTATAAAATGGCCGTCGAAAAAGACATCGCGCTCCGCGTAGCAGGCGGTCCGGCCGTCGCCGCGAACATGCGTGCGCCCTGCTGGCTCATATTGCTCGCCGGCAGCGATCATCTGCAGCCGTAAGTTCACAATTTCAACGGGTCGCTTGACATCGGAGAAGCCGTAGCGCTGCTGATGTGCGCGGTGGAAGGCCTCGACACCACTCGTTGGAGAATGTGGATGGTATGAAACATTCAACTCGTAGCCCTGCCCGCGGTAGCGGACATCCATCGAGCGATACGCCATCCCTTCTAGGCCTTCTTCTGCAAACTCAGCAATGCCGCTTCGTTCCAGATCTAGGTATATCTCGCCGCAGCTTTCGACGGCATCGCCCGGCAGCATCACCGTTCGCGAGAAATCACGCACCGTATCGGCGAGCAGAATTCCGACCGCCGAGAGCGCTCCAGGCATTGCCGGTACCAGCACACGCGCGATGCGCAGGGTGCGGGCAAGGGAGCAGGCATGCAGCGGCCCGCCTCCTCCAAAGGCCACCAGCGTGAACTCGCGCGGATCGTGTCCTCGCTCGACCGAGATGACGCGTATCGCTCTTTCCATCTCCGTGTCGATGACGCGAAGTATTCCAGCCGCAAATTGCGTCGCGCTTTCCAGTGATCTCTTCCGGTCATTCAGAATTTTTTCGGTTCGTGGCCGGTCAAGGTGCACGCCGCCTCCGAGAAAGGTCGCCTCATCGAGACGACCCAGCAGGAAGTTCGCGTCGGTTACGGTGGGCTGGGTGCCACGTCCAAAGCAGATTGGTCCCGGATCTGCGCCCGCCGATTCCGGTCCCACGCGCAGCATGCCTCCTGCATCGAAGCGTGCGATAGAACCACCGCCGGCTCCCGCAGTATGAATATCGAGCATCGGTACACCGATGGGCACACCGGCCACGACGGATTCGCGTGTTTGCTGCACGCCTCCGCTGGCCGCATCGGCCAGAAATACGTCGGTCGACGTGCCGCCCATGTCGATTCCGATGATCTTATTCAGCCGCGCCCAGCGCGCAACCTGCCACGCGCCGATCACTCCTCCCGCCGGACCGGAGAGAATCGTGCGCACGGGCTCGCGGGCTGCAACGCGCGCCGGCATGATGCCGCCCGAGGACTGCATCACCTGCACGCGTCCGCCATGTTGCTGCCCAATGTTTTCTTCCAGTCGCAGCAGATACCGTTGCATCAGCGGTGAGAGAGCAGCATTGACGACCGTGGTCGAAGCGCGCTCATACTCGCGAAACTCCGGCAGGATGCGATGCGAAGTCGACACCGGGATCTCCAGGCGCTGCAATGCTGCCTCCACCCGCTTCTCCGTTGTCGGATTTGCAAACGAAAACAGCAACGAGATGGCGGCCGCCTCGGCCCCGCTCGCCCGTACGTTCTCGACAAGGACCTCCAGTTCGGCCTCTGTCGGCGACCGCAAGATCGCGCCCTCGGCGCTCACCCGCTCCGGCACGCCAAAGCGCAATTCGCGCGGCACCAGGCATCGCGGTGCCGGCGCGAACCAGTCATAGAGCCGGCTCCGTGTCTGGCGGCCGATCGCAATCGTATCTTCGAATCCAGCAGTCGTGATATAGGCGACCCGTGCGATCCTGCCCTCCAGCATCGCGTTTGTTCCAACCGTTGTTCCGTGTCGCACTTCCGTCCCGTGCCGTACCTTGAGCGGTCCGCTGCCGATCCGCCCCAGCGCCTCAAGCACAGCCGCTGAAGGATCGGCCGGCGTCGAGAAAACCTTGAGCACCCGGAGCTCTCCGCCTTCGACGTGAACGCAGTCTGTAAAGGTCCCCCCGGTATCAATAGCTGCGCGCAAATAGTTCGTTCCGTATCGTGGTATCGCAGCTCTCGCAACCTGGCCGCCGTATGCTTGAACTCTATTCCGTTTTCACGATTGGCGTAACACCATAGGAGCGTCCTTTGAACGGGGTCTTCGGTTGGCTGATTGAGGCCTCGCGCGAACAGAAGCGTGCCCTACTGGCCGCTTGTCTCGGCTGGATGCTCGACAGCATGGACGTAATGCTCTACGCCCTGGTTCTCGGCCAGGTGCAGCGTGCCATGCACCTCTCCGCGGGCATGAGCGGCGCCATGATGTCTGCCACGCTCCTGTCCGCGGCCGTCGGCGGCATCGGCTTCGGTTGGTTCGCTGATCGCTTCGGCCGTGCGCGTGCTCTCACTACCAGCATGCTGGTCTACTCCATTGCCACTGCGCTTTGTGGTCTCACACGTACGCCTTCCGAGCTCATGCTCTGTCGCATCATTCTCGGCCTCGGCATGGGGGGTGAGTGGGCCTCCGGCGCTGCGCTTGTCGCGGAGGTGTGGCCCGCAGAGCACCGTGCCAAAGCGCTTGCGCTGGTTCAAAGCTCATGGGCCGTCGGCTATGCGCTCGGTGCAGCCGTGGTGGCCCTTGTGTTGCCGCACTTCGGCTGGCGCGCGGTTTTCTTCGCCGGAATCGCTCCGGCCCTCATCACGCTCTGGATACAGCGAAGTGTGCGCGAACCGGAAGCATGGCGTAGGGAAGCCCGAGTCGAAAGACCCCAGACACGCAGGCTCTTCCGCGGCGCGCTCGGTTATAGCGTCCTTATTTGCGCCAGCATGAACGCAGCGGCCCTCTTCGCCTATTGGGGACTGTTCACCTGGATGCCGCGCTTTCTCTCAGCCCCTATGGCGGAAGGCGGCCGTGGCCTCAGCATCGCCCAGACGTCCGCCTTGACCATCGTCATGCAAGTCGGCACATTTTTTGGCTACATCCTTTTCGGCTATATCGCTGACCTCTACAATCGGAAATACACCTATATCAGCTTCCTGGTTGTCGCCGGTGTCCTCGTACCTGTCTTCGCGTTCGTGCACAACTCCGCAGCCCTGCTTGTCGTCGGACCGCTCGTCGGATTCTTCGGCACCGGATACTTCAGTGGTTTCATCGTTATAACCAGCGAGCTCTTTCCGACCTCGCTCCGCGCCTCGGCCATGGGATTCGTCTATAACATTGGCCGCGTCGTGAGTGCTGCAGCACCGTATTTCATCGGCCACATTTCAGAGCACGCCGGCTTAGGGTACGCGCTCAGCAGTACCTCGGCTGCATTTCTGCTAGCCGCTCTCATCGCTACCGGTTTGCGTCAAACGCGGAAACACGCAGCTACTTAGCTCCTGAGCAGAACGTCGACTTGAGCGTGGAGGTCGGCGCCGTGACAACTTTTGAAAGGCTGCCTCGATCGCGAAAAGTAGTGATGGGGCGTCTATCCTACCTGTAAATGGCGAAGATAGGGAACGCTGGCCTTCATTAACGGCAAGTCCATCTCGACGAAGTAGTTTTTGATGCCGCCTGTCTTGGCAGCGGCAAATATTCTGTTCCAATCCAGAGTGCCCTGGCCTACCGGCACTATCTTGCGAGTCTTTGCCGACCAGCCCTGAACATGCATGGAAATAAAGCGGCCTGGGTATTTGGTAAAGTACTCGGCGGCGTCGTAGCCGTCGCTGATTGTGGAAACCTGGAATTGGAACTTGACGAACTTCGGATCCAGAAGCTGAAAGAGCAAATCATAGGTCCGTTTGCCATCGACCTTCGTCAGTTCGAAGTCCTCGTTGTGGAGGCCCTGCACGATCCCTGCAGCAGCCGCTCGCGCGCCCATCTGGTTGTATTCGTCGGCCGCGCGTTTCACGTCATCCAACGTGGGATTCTTCGGGCCGTCCAGGCTCGGAACGAGCATTTGAGCCAGGCCGAGGTCTTTTGCCCACGAGATGCGGTCGTCCTGATTCTTTCTCAATTCGTCCATTGAGAAGTGACTGCTGACGCAAGAGAGGCCTTCCTCGTGCAGGATGCTGCGAAGCTCGGATCCCTTGAATTTGCTGAGACCGGCGAAGCCGGAGTCTGCATACCCGACGGGCGAGCACAACTCTATTGTTTGGAATCCGGCTGCGGCAAGGTCCTTCAGTGCGCCGCGGAAGTCCTTGGCGATCATTTCTCGCACAGGCCATGTCTGACATCCAATGGGCAAGCCTAGAGGATTGGCGTGAAGTATGCGACCGCCTGTCGTCAGGAGCGCGCCCGCTACGGCGCTCGACGAAGCCATCTTGATGAATTCTCTTCTTGATATTGGGGGCATTCTCGCTCCTCGTGCGTTCTGGGATTCGATTTTTGGCAAATAAACGCTCTGTTGAACGGTAACAGGCGCAGGCGCGGCTGAATCGCTCGTCGCCGTAATTGTGCGATCCAGTAGCTTCCCATCTGTGTGCCAGGCGGACTGGTTGGCGGCGTGGGCTGGTTGGCGGAGGCATGCGACCTGTCGGAGGCTGATCGCTGGTGCCACCACAACTCGAGAGCGACAGCATCGATCCAGACAGCACGAGGATCGTCACTGTCGTTGCCACCCACCGATAGCGGATACGCCCCGGCAGCAAAAGCAGTAGAACCCCAGCCCAAAGCACGATGCTGGTCTTACCCGAGTCTCCATCATCCGCGATCGTCTCATTCGCAGCTGCGTCCCCCCGCTGTCAAGACGATGAGCTGCGTGCTGACATCTGAGCCCCTCAGCACCAACGGAGTTGTGGCGAATGCACTCGCGAGCAAGCTAAAGCTTGATAAGAGCGGTATTAAAGTCCGCTCAGAATGGTATCTATGTCAGACTCCGAAAGTGGACGTACCAAGCAAGTAAGCAGCCCACAACTAGAACTCCAATCGCAAGGACATCTGGATTTGCCGGGGACTGCCGATCGCCTTGTTGGTGACACCGAGTCCGGTGGGACAGGTGAAAAAGCTATCAGGTGTTGTGTTTGACCCCTGTCCACAGCCCGTGGGCAACGCGGGCTGACCTTGAATTGGAAACGGATTGTAGCCACCATTTTGAGTGACGTTGTTGAGTGGAACGTCGAAGCTGGTGGTATTTGTGAGGTTGAAAACATCGAAGGTATAACGAAGACTCCATCCTTCCTTCAACGGAACGGCCTTTACTAATGACATATCGGCCCGGCGTTGCCATGCCTGACGGAAGATATTGCGCTGGCCGGTAGTGAAATCGGTTTCGTAGGCGTCGTTCGACGGGATGGCTCCGTTGAGGCCGCCAGGAGCGAGAGATGGAAGTGTGAAGCAAGAGGCCTTAAGCGCGGGCAGACCGCCGCCCTGAGTGAATGCTCCGGACGCTCCGGTCTTCGCACTCTGCGGTGTACAGCCAGGAGCCAAAGGGACGATGGGGTTGGTAATGCCATCGGCGACACCGTAAAAAATGCTGCCGACAGCTCCCGAATAATCAATGATCGAGTAAGGTTGCCCGCTCTGCAAAACGGTCAGACCCTGGATTGCCCAGCCATTCACAACCCGCGCAGCTATCAGGTGCTCCTTGAGGAAATTGGGTAGTTGATACACATAGTTGAAATTGATGACATGCGTGCGATCGAAGTCCGCCGATGCATAGCCGTCGCGCAGGTTATTCGGATTGTTGCCGTTGTAGAAGAGGCCAAGGGCGCTCTGCTCGTCTAGGGCGTGGGAGTATGTATAGGAAAAGCCAACCTGCACACCGTTTGACATGCGCTTTTCTACATGAGTCTGGAGTGCGTTATAGGCGGAAACACCTGCGGCCTTGTATGTCTCCGATTCCGCAGAATAACCGATGTAAGGTACACGCAGATCGATGTTGCCGCCTTCATAAGTCGCAAGATACGGGGTGCCGTCCGGAAGATTATCGGGATTCGCGTTGAAGTACTGGAAAGGACCCGTTCCAGGCTTTTGAACGGTATACCCATAGGTATACGACTGGCCGTGAATCGGATTGCCGGGCGACGCTATGTTTGCCTGGTTGAAGGGGACCGGGATCACCTGATGGCGCCCGACATTGCCGACGTAGCCGATGTCGACGGCGAGATCATTCCGTGGCTGCCATTGAATATCGAAGGTGTAATTGATGCTGTAGGGCAGCTTGTTTGCGCGGTTGTATGTGGCGAACGAGAACAGCGGCGCTCCGTTGCTGATGTCAGCGATGCTCGGCAGATACTTGCTGATGTCTGCCGGATTGCCACTCGGAGCATTCCCGGGTGTGATGCCCCACGGATTTGAAAGGGTGAATCCGCCGGATGAGTCCGGAGTGCAGGGAGAGACGAACGAGGGGGAATTCGGACATTGAATGGCGTTCACATAAGGAGGCGCCTGGGTGACACCAAACACACCGCCTGCCACCTCGCCGGCCGCATACCCGGGTGAGAGGTAGGTAAACAGCTCACCACGATCGTAGTAGAAGCCGGTTCCGGCACGAACCACCACTTTGTTATCGAATCTTCGCGGTTGCCATGCGGCGCCAATACGGGGACCGAAGCCCCACTGCCGGCCGGTGAGCGTGGTATCGCTTACGCCCTTCGTCGGGAAGAGCTTATTATTGCCGGCCACCACGAATCCATTCGACACGACCTGACCACTTGTGTCGTTGAACTGATAAAGCGAAGGATCGAAGTTGGTGATGCGGCCGTTCTCCTCCGTCAAGCCGCCGTTCCAGTCGTAGCGAATGCCGAGCGTCAGGTTCAGATTCGGTTGGATCTGGTACTTGTCCTGCAGATAGAGGCCGACTTGATTTGCGCGATAGTAGCGATTTGCATCGCCGAGCAAAAAGGTAGTGGTCGTGAAATCATTGTTCTGGTAGGAGATGTTTCCTGCAAGGAAGCCGGCGAAATCCGCTGTCGCGATTCCACCTTTATTCGTGCGCTCGTTGCGCACGTTGAGTTGCGTGTGCGCGTAGCTACCGCCAAATGTCAGATTATGTTTGCCCAGAGTCCAAACTGCATTCGCGGATGGCATCCAACGATTCTGAAAAAGACCGGTATTGGGCCCCTGTGAACTGCTCTCTGGTCCCAGGCTCAACGTTTCGTCGAAGAGATTGTCTGGATTCTGCCCGCCGACGTCATTATTGCCAAGCACATCTACAATCTCGATGCCCGGCATGTATGTAGATCCGAATGCATTTATGCCGGCCTGCGCTGGTCCGAATGGCTGATCATTCACACCGTAGGCTTTTTCGCGAATGAACCCGAATGTCTGCGTCGTACTCAGATTCGACTTCAGCAGCAATGTGTTCGTCAGTGCGATGACCTGGCTGCCGGTGTCCATATGCTCCGTAAAGCCCGGTATGTTGGAGTATGCGTACGGAGCGATGGTCGGGTCGTGCTGGTAGTAGTACTTCGCCGAAACAGTATCTTTCGAATTTGCGTTCCAGTCCAGGTCGGATACTGCCTGATCCGAGGTGAAGTAAGACGTGCCTGGGATGGACGCATTGAAGGGGTCAGCAGCAGTGGGTGTATGGCCGTCATCATTGGGAATCAGCCATTTGCCGGGCTCCCCTGGAAGCGCTGGATACTGCATCAGGAAAAGCGCTACGGGGCTGATCTGACCCGGCGTCAAAGTTGACCCAAAATTTTGATTCGCAAGGGCGGCAAGGCCGCCCGGACTACGGTCGTCGTTCAGTCCTGCCGGAACTGTCAACCGTGAAATGCCGATTTCCTGATCGCCGACATGGATGTGTTGATACGCGAGAAAGCCAAAGAGCTTGTCCTTAATGATCGGTCCGCCGAACGTGCCGCCGAGCGTGTAGCGGTGCAGCTGAGGCAGCTTTTCATCCGCCGGAATACTCTCATCCTGTTTGAAGAAAAAGGGCGCAGCATTCAACCAGTCCGTCCCGCGACGAAAGTAGCCACTACCATGCGGCACATTCGTGCCCGAGCTTGTGCTCATGTCGATGTGTGCTCCGCTGCTCAAACCTTGCTGTGCGTCATACATGGACGCGTTTACGCGCAGCTCCTGGAGCGTCTCAGGCGCTGGCGTTGGCAGCGCTTGCCCTATCGCGAGATAGACGGAGGCACTGCTCTGGATCACGCCGCCACCATTAGAATTGCCTTCGCCTGTATCCAGAACGACGCGATCTGAGGTCACCTGACTCGTGCTCTTACCGTTGAAAAGGTTACTTGCGTCCACGCCATTCAGCAGGAAGCTGTTGCTGGTATCGCGCTGCCCATTCGCCCAGATTGGCGCATTACCCAGGCCGGTGTTCGCTCCAGTACCACCGTTTAGCTCGGCATTTACGCCGGGTGAAAGAATCGCAAGCCCGGTGAAGCTGCCGGTGGGCAAAGGAATGGAATCGATCTGCGCCCTCTCAAGGATGTATCCGTTGGTCGTGTCGACGGCATTGAGCAGCGGCGTTTCCTGAACTTCAATGGTTGTGCTGGTAGCACCGGGCTTCAATTGCACATTCAAGGTCGCAGTTCGCTGACCTTGCACAGGGATGTGCGGCAGCTTCTGCGTCTCAAATCCTTCGCGGGTGTACGTAAGGAGATAATCGCCGATCGGCAGATTGGGAAAGAGGTACTCGCCGGAGGCGTTCGTCGTGGCTTCGCGGCTCAGACCGGTGTGTTCTTCCACCAGCTTGATCGTTGCACCTGCGATTATCCCACCTGAACTATCGCTGACCGTTCCGGTAATGCCCCCAAAGGTCTGTTGTGCCAACAACAGCGAAGCAGAGAACGCGGCGACTGCCACAACAGCGAACAGCCGGAAGAAGGGTGCGGAAAGAGATCGACCTGAAGACATCTTCACCTGGCCTCATTAAATGCAAAAAGTGCTGCGCAGCGGAGAAGCAATTTCGAAGATCTTTGAGGATACGGCTACAGAATGTTCAGGGCAACGACGAGGTTGCCATGCCAGAAGCGGCCCGCACTCCTGAAAGCAGAGCGCCTGTCGAGAACCCGCAAGCGGGTTGAATTGGTTGTAAGCATAATGCCACTTTTTTCAAAAATACAATTGGAAAGTGCTGCGAATCAGGGATGGCGGGACGTTTCGACGGCGGCCAGAGACATCGACCGGCAAATTATGTCCCGGCTCGAAGATTAGACGCCAATGAGGCGTAGCCGCTTGGCAGCTTTTCCGGACACGCGTCTGCGTTCCCGTCCCATCGGGATTGCTTAACCCGTCCTGACACGTTCGACCGGAACAGGCGGTTCTTGACCTTAAAACTAGTACAACTGGAGAGGCTGGAAGATGGGGTCGTTCTCCATAAAGAGCTGTTCCTCTCTAAAAGGTCTTCATGTACTCGATCAGCGCATGTTTTTGGTCATCAGGCAGGCCAGCCCCAAATGTGTGCCCATGATCTTGAATGAAGTCCGGCGATTGATTCATCCGGAGCAACTCCGGAACGACCTGTCGGAGTTCGCTGTCGTACTGGCCATTGTTTTGCATGATGTGAACCAGCCGAACGAGCCTGTTCGGGTCACTCAATAGCCGGTTCAGCTGAGCTGCAACTTCGGGTACTTGCACTGCCCCTGTAAATGTTGATATTTGCCAGAAGGTCCGCGGGCGTGCCCGCCGGAATGCGGATCTCGATGTCGCGTATTTTCAGCACCGAATCCTTTCCAGTAACTTTGACCGTTCCTTTGCCCAGGCGCTTCTCTGGCCAGAGCAGCTTCTCGGCCGCATCGCCGAATGCGGTCATCCGCCCTTTCACTGAGGGATCTCCTGTGTAAGCGCCCAGCATATTGTTCTCAAAGAACGGTGCTGTGGCCCACACGTTGATCAGAGAAGGAGTGCGATAGTAGCCCCCAAGTCGGATAGGGAAGGAGATGGGATCGCCCTCATCGAAGGGGTTTTCCACCGTCATTGTTCCCAGGGACGGCAGCTCCTTGAAGGTGCGAGACGAGAAGTTTTGCCATATATGTCCCTCGATCGGGTTGGTTCCCAATGCGCGGTCTGCATTGGTGCCGATTGCTATACGAGGATCCGCGGATACAAGGGGATAGCGTTCATCGTCCGAGAGGAAATTCTTGTCGAGAAAGCCGGAAGACATGACCAAACGCACCCACGCGGGCTTAGCCGCATCGGAGTGTTTGTCCAGGCCATGTTTCACTTCATAGGGAACTTTGCTTGAGTGGCAACGCGCGCAGTTCTCGGCAAAGGCACGCTTGCCCACATCCATGATGGCGGAATCGGCGTTGAGATAGGCCGCGCCGCCTTGCGTGTTCTTCAAAGGATAAGGTTGCACCGCGTCCAGGAAGGCGGCGGCGTTCGTGATGCGTGCTGATGTCAGTTGCCAATCCACGCAGTCGCGCTGTGCCTTATTCAGATCGAACGGATGTTGGGTTGTCGGGACTGCTGGCATCGGCAGCAGCGGAAATGGCCGCAAAATTCCCGTAAATGTGTCTTCCAGGGGCTGTAGCGATAGTCAGGGCAACTCCCGATGTTGATATACACGCGCAGCCCTGCGCCGGCAGCGCCCACTGAATCAGAGCCATCCTTGAGAATATGTGGGACTTCGGCGGTCGTGCCGTCATTCATGACCTCTTTATGTTTGGGCCTGGCTGAGAGGATGTACCAAATGGAGTTGATTGCGTTCGGGTTATTGATGAAGTCGGTGCTCAGGCGGCTCGTGTCAGACGTACCGGCTTGCTGAGTTTCATACACCCAGTACAGGAAGTTACCTCCCGTCAGGCGACCTTTGAACATCTCCGCTTCGCGAAGGTATTGGTTTCCGAAGGCGGGTGCCAGATTTTCCCACTGCGGGTTCTCAGGGTCGGCGGGTGGCTTCGCTGGATTGAACGCAATATGACATAGTCCACAGGTCAACCCCGCTAAATTTTGAATCGCTGGTTGTGTGGCGTAGATGTGATGTAGTGAAGCATACTTACGTCCACAGGAACATCGAGCAGGTTGCTGATGGTCCAAAGATTCTTCTCTGCCATCCTCCAGAAGCGCGGATTTCCACACGCGTTTTCCGGGCTTCCTTCGCTGCGAAGTGGGTCTCCTCCTGTCCACAAATACCAGGTGCAGGCGCCTTGTTGCTCTTGTGGCGTCAGGTAGTATCCGTAGTGATCGGGAAGCTCGCCTGGTATGCCATCACATGTTTTTGTGTAGTTGGCAAAACGAACATTGGGGTCCGGGTAGTCTTCTTTTCCGCCCGAAACGCGGCACCCAAAGCTGAATATTGTGAGAGACGCGAAAGAGCACACAAAAAGGTTACGAAGCCGTTCGCTTGAGTATTTGCTCATGAACCCAAGGCCGCCTGTGTAAGAGCTCTCGTTCTGTCCAGACAAGCATATTCACGCAGGGACGCCCTAACCGACAGTCGCAACGAGTGGATAACCGGTATCAGGAACACCGTTTTTAATGACTAGGTTTCCAGGCTGATAGCGGCTGTCTTGTTTACAACGCACGGCCACGCTTTGCGAGAGCGAAACGCCGTTTGGGATCTGCCGAGAAAACGGGAAGCCCACAGGGGAGTCCACGATTCATGAATCTCGTCCAGCGCATACTTCGTGGCAATCGGCCTTTTGAACTACGCCACGGCTGAAGCTGCAAACTGCACTCCCAGCGCCTCAGCCTTGTCCATCATCCACGACAGCGGTATAGGCAGAACGGCTAAATGCTGCAGAGCCCGCATTGGAGTCGTTACGGAGCGCGTCGTGCGCTCATTGCCGCGCTGAGGACGGTCCAAATTCTGCGCGCGCCCGATCAACATGTCAAGTTATATCTGAAGATCCTTCCGGAATCCTTTTCAAATACGGCACACCTCTAGGAGCAAATGTGCCACTGAACCGATAGTGCTGAACGCCAGGGTTTCGTTGCACCGCGTCACAAAAACGAAACGCGCGCTAGTTCCTCACACCAGTCGGAGTTTGTGCGACGGCGTCGCCAGGCCAACGGTCAAAGATCAGCGGAGCGATGGGTTCAGCAGAGGCCCGCGGCGGGCATGATATAGAAATGCCTGCGGACACCCGAACGTTATCAGTAGTGACTCCGGCAAGAGGATCCTGCGGGAGATAGTGCAGACGTGGGCGTGTCCGCAGCCCAAAGGGAATCGCCCGCGGTCCTGTGCATATCTTCTGCGGGAAATCCCGAACAAGGCGGTGGGACCGGAACTTAAGAGTAAATCTGAGTGGTTTGATGCGTCCCTTCCGGACCGCACCTAGAACGGATACGCAGACGAGATCTGCAGTTCGCACTTACTCGCCGATTGTGCCGAGATAGACAACAGAGACGCATACCCGACCGTTTATCTGGGCCGGGTATGCTTTTCTGTCACCGCGACACCTGGTTGAGTGCAAGCTCGGCGCCGGGTTGGGCGGCCTTGCTCTGTGCAATCTCAACCTCGCGCTCCTGTTTGCTCTTCACACACTTTTGACCGGTTTCGCTGTTAGCGGCCCAAACTTCCCGAAGAAAGTACTGGTCTCCATAGCGCTGGAATACCAGTTTGCCCTTCGCCGACGGTTTCCCAATTTCAGGGTTCGTGCTGACGATGCTGCTCCTGGAGCTTCCGCGCAACAGTATTAAGTGTGTAGACTCGATGCTGACCGTATATACACCGGCCGGCATACGCTGGGAGCCGTTGTGGAATGCGAAGGGCACATTGACGCGCATTTCGTTGCCCTGGGCAAACCCGTTTGATGCCGACACCATTGCCACAGCCCCGAGAACGTAGGCCAGCAAATAAGTGCGAAGCTTCGAAGTCGATTTAGCGTTCATGGCTTTCTCCTCATTGGAAGGCCGCCTCTAAGAGCGCCTTCATCTGGTTAAGCGGAGTTTTGCCCTGAAGAGTGCAAGCTCTTCTAAAAAAATCGATATCCGGGCCCGGCTAGCGTTGGCTAGGGCGAAGGTTCTCGAAGAGCCATATTCGGGCCAGCGACCAGTCGCGCTTCACAGAACGTTCGGAAATATGGAGCAGCGCGGCGATTTGTGTCATAGAGAGGCCACCAAAATAGTGCAGTTCCACAACACGTGCCTGCCTGGCGTTTTTGCTTGCCAGCCGCTCCAACGCCTCATCCAGTAGCAGCACCTCGTCAACGCGCGCGGAAGACAGCATAAGACCTTCATCCAGATCGACCCGTCTTAGCGCACCGCCTCGCATATCGGCATTGTGAGCCCGTGCGTGGTCCACCAATACGTGCCGCATTACTTGCGCAGCTACGCCTATGAAGTGCTGACGATTCTTCCAGTCGACCTCGCCGCCAGCGAGCTTGAGATAAGCCTCATTGATGAGTGCAGTTGCCTGCAACGTATGATCTGGCCGCTCCCGCCGCATGTAGGACTGCGCCAGGCGATGGAGTTCGTGGTAGACCAGCGGGAAGAGGCTCTGCTCTGCAGTGGCATCGCCGGAGCTCATGGCCTTCAGTAAGACAGTTACCTGTCCCTCTTCGCTCGCCATGATGCCCTCTCTTTCCAGGGCCTCCAACTGTCCTGCCGATGCGGCCCGTCCAGTAATGAGCACTACGAATCTACATGTACAGAGATCCGCCGCCAACCTTCCCGGTCGCGTCACCTTTTTCGCGCTAATCTGCGCGTTAGCAGGTGAAAAGCGTTGCCGGACCGCCGCCAGTCACGGGTAGCTTTCGGAACGCCGAAACATTATAGTGCCGCAATAGGCATTTGCGCCTCTTCGAGGCGCTCCGTTCAAAACTCCAAGTGGTCTCGGCATAGTCCGGTGACAGCCCTGTCCCTCGGTTGGCTTGCTGCTTTTGCTTTGAAATAGGCGCCCGAGATAGCTCGCCTTCATCGCCACCGAATGGAAACCACATGAGCTTAGGGACAATCCGAACCGGGGAATGTGCAAAGGTCCGGCTATCCAAAGAATCCAGTCGCTGTTAAGCCTGCGTCGGAGCCACCGAGTAAGAAGTCAACCCGGCAGTAACCCAGATCGAGGCCACGTTTAGAAGCCACATTGAATCGATTCTCAAAGCGGGTGCAGAATGAACGCAGCAGATCGTGCGGTCCTACCTAACACCGGCCGCGTCCATGCCGCAGATCACGCGCTTCCTTTCCGAGTCATCTTTCAGGAAGTACTGGCACGGCTCGGCGTTGATGCTTCGGGAGACTCTCTTCAAAAGGATCAATCCCTGACGCAGCAGTACGGTGATTTCCTAGACCTGATTGATCGATGCCTGCCCGGCGCCGAATCTCCTCTCAAGCGGTTGTGGATCCAAATCCACGATTCTGAAGTTGCTTACCATCGACTACAGTCTGCGAAGGATGCAGGCAAATATCGCACCGGCATGGAGGAACATTGCCGGTCGCTCGACCAACCTCTGCTCGAGCTGCTTCACACGGTCCCGCGTTCTGCGTTGTGCCTGTCGGGAGGCGGCATCCGCAGTGCGAGTTTCTCTCTGGGGGTGCTGCAGGCCCTGGCTCAATTCAACGACACCAGCGACGCGGCACGCCGCAACACGCAGGCTTCTCCCTGCGCGTTAGAAGAATTCGATTATCTATCTACCGTTTCTGGTGGAGGCTACATTGGTTCATGGTTGATGGCGTGGACCCATCGTCTGACTGCATCCATGTCGCCCAAAGGCGCGTTTCGAGTGGTCGCCAGGCAATTGGCCGGCTGCGACGCCCATACCTCTGGCGATCCCGGGCCACGCGCCCTGCGCCATCTGCGCGAATACACCAGTTTTCTTGCACCTAAGCTTGGTCTGTCCCTCGATTCGCTCACTCTAGCCGCGCTCGTATTTCGCAACCTCATCGTGAATTGGGCCATGATTCTTCCTCTAGTCCTCGCCCTTGTTGCCGCCTTCCAGATCGTCCACTACGGAATGTTCTGGCTCTCCCACATCATGATGAATCTCCATTTCTGGATGTGGTGGATCTTTGGCTGGTTTGCCCTCTCCGGCGTCGTTGCTGGTTGGCGAATGCCCTCGGC
>Ga0210401_10004192_pt1 | contig 15085 bp, 14 predicted proteins | sample IncBWH32MmetaG_FD_150866 | JGI IMG/M metagenome (GOLD analysis project Ga0210401, IMG submission 150866) | Forest soil microbial communities from Barre Woods Harvard Forest LTER site, Petersham, Massachusetts, United States - Inc-BW-H-32-M | ecosystem: Environmental > Terrestrial > Soil >... | reverse complement strand
CGGCGCCGCAGGGCGGTGCGGCCAAATCTCACTCGGCGAAAATGACGAAATCCGCCCGCTGCGCACCATGCAGTTTCCCGATTCCCTCGGCTGGTTCTATTCGCGCATCACCGCCCTCCTCGGTCTTCGGCCGCTCTTCGACGAGCACAAAGTCCAGTGGCTAGGGCGTCAGGGCCAGCCCGAATATCTTCCCGTCTTTCGCAAACTGTTCCGCAGCGACGCTCACGGCTTACCGGTTCTCGATCGCCGCTATTTCGCCGCGGGTCCCGATGAGCGCGGCACGTTCTCTCCGCAGTTTTACCGCGAGCTGAAAATCCACAAAGACAAGTTCCGCGAAGATCCCGCGGTGTGCGCGGCGCTGGCCCGCAGCGCGCAGATGTTTCTCGAAGAAACAGTCCTGGAAGTCGCGCACCACTACCAGGCACAGACCGGCGCGGACTCCCTGTGCGTTGCCGGCGGCGTGTTTTTGAATGTTTTGCTGATTCGCGCTTTGGAAAGGCGCAGCACCTTCGATCGAGTTTACGTGCAACCGGTTGCGGGCAACGCGGGCACCGCTCTGGGAGCCGCTTTCCTGGCGCGCAAAAAGCTTTCCGGAAAATCCGGCCGCGCCCCGATGAGCACGCTCGCGCTCGGCCCGGACCTGATCTCCCAGGAGATCAAAGCGGTTCTCGACAACTGCAAGATCATCTACAAATATCTTTCCGGCGAAGAGCAATTGATCGTCGAAAGCGTGAAGCTTTTACAACGCGATAAGATTGTCGCCTGGTGCCAGGGCCGCACCGAATTCGGCCACCGCGCATTAGGGAACCGCAGCATCCTGGCCTCGCCATTTTCGGAATACGTGATCGACAACGTGAACCAATACATCAAGCACCGCGCCGATTTCCACCCGTTCGCGCTGTCGGTTCCCGCCGAACGCGCCGCCGAATTCTTCGATTGCTCTCCGAACTGCCGCTTCATGGCTTCGCTCGGCACACTGCGGAATCAAGTCCCGGGCCTCGAGCAATTCGCCTTCAACGGCCGCGAAGTCCGCGTGCACACCGTAGACAAAGACTCCAACCCCGGCTTCTGGCGCCTACTCAACAAGTTCGGCGAAACCGCCCCAGCCCCGGTCCTGGTCAACACCTCCTTCAATTTATTCGGCGAGCCCCTGGTCTCCGACGCCCGCGAAGCGGTCCGCAGCTTCTACTGCTCCGGCATCGACGCCCTCGCGCTAGGCTCGTTCCTCGTTGTGAAGTAACGCCCAGAGAAATCCTGGGTGGCGGTTTTTCCGTTTTTCCTATTCCGCTATGCTGCCCATCGCCGCCGAGTGGCCTGCGGTTACACCCTGACTGCACAGGCACAAGCCGATAGTGGTCATCTTGACGCGCTAGGCGAGTCGGATTGTACTGAGAGAGGGCATTGAAATTAGAGTTCGGCGCGTGTTCCGCGTAGCCCAACCCCGCTGAGAGGCAGAAGCCAGTGCCAAATCGTGTTAAGGATGCGGTTTCGAGCGGCACCAGACAAGTCATCAGCGTGCTCATGATTTTTTTCGGCTCCGTTCTCGCAACCAACACGAGCGCGGGCCCGTGTGGTGGAACCCCGCTCTCCGTGGAGCCTTTCCCGGCTATCTTGATGGCCGTTCTGGGCCTCGGATTGATTTTGTGCAGCTATTTTCTGGTGAAAGCGCTGAAGGTAGAATCCTCCTTCCGGGTAGTTGTCTATCTCTTCCTGCTGATGTGGTCGCTCACCGTGTTCGTTCCGGCCATCGACGTTGCTAGGTCAGGCCTGCCCGCAGTTGGGCGCGATCTGAACGACTCGATCTTTTATTTGCTTCGCGGGTTTGCGGCGGTCATAAATCTCGTCGTCTTCTATCGCTGGGTCGGCGTGCGGGAAATGATCACCGGCGTATGGTGACTGAGCCGCGGACGCCGAAACACGAAGCTGCTAGTCGGCGCAAGTGAAGACTTACGCCTGCTAGATTCCTCAATTATTCTCGAGATCGGTTCGCGCGATGGCCGCCGAAGGCGTGGATCGTCCTTGTTCCAGCAAGCACTTCGCCGCCGTGTGGCACGCCGCGCGGGATGAAATGCTCCTGTCCGGCTTTCACGGGAATGCGTTGGCCGTCGATGATCAGCGTGTAGCAGCCTTGCACTACGATCATGTACTCATCGAAGTCGTGGACGTGCGCTGCGGAGGAGGCCGTCTCGCGGCACGTCCAAAAGGCCATCTGGCTGCCGTCCGCGCCGTCGAAGACATAACCTTCCACGCCGGGAGTCGCCTGGCTGGTGGTGACGATCCGGTTTGTCGCGTTCTTCATGAATTGTGGAAATTCGTTCATGGTCAGCTCTCAAAAATGACTTGCGCGAAGGCTTGCTCGGCGGTGTGCGTGATGCTTAGGGAGATGTACTTGACGCCGAGGCGCTCGGCGATCTTGGCGGCTTCGCCGGCGAGCTTGATCGTTGGGCGGCCGCCCTTTTCGCGGGTGACTTCAACGTCAACCCAGCGGACGCCGCGGCTCCAGCCGGTGCCGAGCGCTTTCATCGCGGCTTCTTTGGCCGCGAAGCGTCCGGCGTAGCGCTCGTATTTGTTTTTGAAGCGCTCGCAGTATTCTTGTTCCTTGGCTGTGTACAGGCGGCGCAGGAAGGTTTCGCCGTGGCGCTCGATGGCGGCCTTGACGCGGGCAACCTCTGCGATGTCTACGCCTAGTCCGACGATCACGAGATCTCCGTCTCCGAGTCGCACAGGCACGCTTGTTTGTGCGTACGGCAAATAATCGCAACGATGGGCCGCGTGGCTTTCGCTGACCGGCTGGCATTGAGGCCATGTTAACGCAGTACACAGGCAAGAGTGCCTGTGCTACCTCAAACGTCGCTACGAACTGCGATTATACTGGTAGGCCGTGGCTACCGCGAAGACCTCGTCTAAGAAGCGCCGCATTCGCAAACGGGCACAGGTGCGCCCGCGAGAGGAAGCGTGGGCGGAACGGAAGCTGCGCAGCGTCGGCGTGCTGCAGGTTCCCGCGTTTACGAAGATTCCGTGGCTGGTTCATGGTTTTAGCACGCGCCCCGGCGGCGTAAGCGACGCGGGTGGCGAAAAAGTGCTGAACCTCGGCGCGGTGGAATGGGACACACGCGAAAACGTCGAGGAGAACAAGCGCAGATTTCAAGCGGCACTGGGTGCCGCGGACCACACGCTTATATCGTTGCACCAGATCCATTCCGACGTGGTGCGTTCTTTCAAGTCCGCGCCGCCGAAGCAGTGCAAAGGTGACGCCTCTGCCACCAATCGGCCAGGTTTGTTGCTGGGAGTTCGCACCGCCGATTGCGCTCCGGTGCTGGTGGTGGATCCCAAGAAGCGCGTGGTCGCGGCAATTCACGCGGGTTGGCGAGGGACGCTGGCGCGCATCGTCACAAAAACCATCGGGCAGATGCAGATGGAGTTTGAGTGTCGTCCGCAGGATTTGCTGGCAGCGATCGGACCGACCATTGGGGGCTGCTGCTACGAAGTCGGCACCGAAGTGGGGGCCGCGTTCGCCGCGAAATTCGCCAACGCCTCCGACTTTTTCGATGAACTGCGCACCGGCGACGAGCCCAACCCGTTGCAATGGTTGAACATGATGCCGCCTGGGCATCAACCGCCGCCAAACAAGGTGCTGCTCGATTTGAAGAAAGCGAACCGGGCGCAGCTTGTGGAAGCCGGTGTTCGCGAGGAAAACATCTTCGTGACTGCGCTGTGCACTTCATGCGATGTGGGACGTCTTTTCAGCTATCGAAAAGAGGGCGCGGCTAGCGGCCGGTTGATGGCTGTCGCCGGTATCCGAGCATGAGGCGCGACCTGTGCGATTTTGTGGAGGTCGCATTTGTGTGACATCTAAACCCCGCCCTCTCGGCGAGGGCGGCTACAAGATCTTCGCGTTGCGATGGATTTGGGGGATAGATCGGGACGACGGTTACAATTCGCGGCGATTTCTTCTAGGGCAGGACTGCGAGAGGCGAGGCGCTGATTTCGTTCAAGGCCAGTTGACCGCAGGCGGCCATGACGTCGCGGCCGCGCGAGTGGCGCACGAAGGTGGGAATGCCGCGCTCGATCAGCAGCTTCTGGAAGGCGTCGATGACTTCGGGCGGCGATTCGTGATACGGCAGCGCGCCGGGATTCCACGGGATCAGATTCACTTTCGAAGCTTGCAGCGGCGCCAGCAGTTTCACTACGCGACGCGCGTCGGCCAGCGAATCGTTTACGCCGCCCAGCATCACGTATTCGAACATCAAGTATTCCCACGCGCGCAGCGGATATTCCCGGCAAGCCTTCATGAGGGCCTCAAGCGGATATTTCCGGTTGATGGGCATGAGGGTGTTGCGCTGCTCGTCGTTCGAGGCGTTCAACGAAATCGCCAGGCCCGGCCGCACTTCTTCCTTGCTGAGGCGCTCGATTCCCGGGACGATCCCGCTGGTCGAGAGCGTTGCATGTTTCGGGGAAATCGCGACAGCTTTTGGATCGAGCAGAATTCGCAGCGCCGCCATCACGGAATCGAAATTCAACAGGGGCTCACCTTGCCCCATCAGCACGATGTTGGTATTCGGTGTTAGCACCGCCTGGTGTTCTTCCAGGGGGAGCAGCACCTGGGCCACAATTTCGCCCGGGGTCAAATTGCGAATCAGCCCGAGCTGCGCCGTCAGGCAGAACTGGCAATCCACCGCGCAACCGGCCTGCGTGGAAATGCAAATCGTCTGCCGGCCCTCGCTGGGCATGAAGACGGCTTCTACAGAAGCCGCGCGAGCCGTGGCCTTGTCTTCGCCGACGGGCAGCGCAAACAAATAGCGCACCGACCCATCCTGCGACACATAACGCTGCCGCACGATCGGCAAGGTTACACGCGCCTCGTTCGCCAAGCGATCGCGCAGCGCCGCCGGCAAAGTGGTCATCGATGCAATGTCGAAGATTCGTTCCACGTATAGCGCGTGATAAAGCTGCGCGCCGCGATACGCAGGCTCGCCCAACCCCACGCAGAATTCCGTGAGTTCCGTTTTCGCTTTGCCGAGAAGTTCGATCATGAACCGGCCATACTGTTCGCCTTGCTGTCGGCGGCAAGCGTTCCCTGTGTGTCGCCTACGCTAACAGATTACCAAGTTTCGCTTTTCTTTACTTCGTTACCTCATTAGCGTGCTTACCTCGCTCTTTTCCATCGGAAAGCGCGCTATAATTCGTTGGCAATCCCCCCATTCTCCGGATTGCCGTTCGGAGGCGCGTCATGCAGAAGCAAGTGACCACGGAGCAACTGACCATCGCCGATTGGGTGACGGGTCTGGCCGCCATCCCCGAGCCTGAATTCACGCTGCAAAACGTGCAGGACTACATCCTCGCTCACGTGGTCCGCCCGGAAACGCTCGACAAATATCTGTTTTTCTCCAAGGGCAACTACACCCGCAACCTCATCTTCAAGAACGAGGTCTTCGAGTGCATGGCCATCTGTTGGGAGGTCGGCCAGGCTAGCCGCATTCACAATCATCGAGACCAGAATTGCTGGATGTCCGCGCCCATTGGGCGCCTGCGCATCCAGAACTTCCGCGTTAACGAGCGGGACGCCGCGCTCGGCACGTGTCACCTGCTGCCGACCGACATCTACGACATGGACGCCGCGCATCCGGCCTATGTCAACCCGCTGGAGCCCGTACATCAGGTTCTTAATCTTCCGGAGTTCAAGCAGCGCGCCGTTAGCATCCACGTCTATTCCAAACCGTTCGAGATTTGCGAGGTTTACCAGCGGGAAAAAGGCACCTACGCCGACGTTCCGCTGCATTACACCAGCGAATTCGGCAAATTGAATCCGGACGAGAAACTGATTTAACCTTGCGCGCGACTGTAAATCGCTGTCTCCCAAGCAGTTAGATTACTTTTCACTTCTATTTCTACTTTCACCCAGCCTGTGTCACAATTCGAAGATGGCGACCGAAGCGCGCGACATCCAAAAACGCGTACTACCCAATGGTCTCGTGGTGCTGACCGAGACGATGTCGCACGTGCGCTCGGTTTCTGTTGGTGTGTGGATTCGCAATGGCTCCCGCCGGGAAGTGCAGGAAGAGAACGGCCTCGCGCACTTCATGGAGCACATGGTCTTCAAGGGCACCGAGCGGCGCTCCGCGGAAGCGATTGCGCGAGAGATGGATTCGGTTGGCGGGATGCTCGACGCCTTCACGTCGAAAGAGCAAATCTGTTTTAACGCCAAGGTGCTCGACGAACACCTGCCTATCGCGTTCGACGTGATCGCTGATCTCGTGCTGCGCCCAAAATTCGATTCCGAAGACGTCAAGAAAGAGCGCCAGGTGGTCCTCGAAGAGATCAAGATGGACCTGGACAATCCGGAATATCTGCTGCACGAGATCTTTACGCGCGGGTTCTGGCCAGAGCATCCGCTCGGGCGGCCGATTCTGGGGACGCCGGAAACGGTGAAGAAATTCAATCGGGATGCATTGCGGCAGCGCTTTCAACATTGGTTCGCGCCCGATCGCCTGGTGCTTTCGGCGGCCGGGAATGTCAAACACGAGCAGGTGCTGGAATTAGTCGAACGCGAATTCGGCAGCCTGAGTCCGTCCGGCGATCCCGAGGCACACGACGCGCCATCGACGCACGCTCCCATCCACATCGAATCCAAGCGCGAGCTGGAACAGGTACACGTCTGCATCGGTGTGCCGTCGGTGCCGCTAGCGGACGAGCGGCGGTTCGCGGTCGCGGTGATGAACAACCTTCTGGGCGGCGGGATGTCCTCGCGTCTGTTCCAGAACATTCGCGAGAAACAGGGCCTCGCTTACGCCGTTTTCAGCGAGCTTACGCCGTACTCCGACGCGGGCATGATGACTGTATATGCCGGGACCGCGAAAGAAACCGTCGGACAGGTCATCGATCTGGTGATTCAGGAATTTCGTGCGCTGAAAGACGCGCTCGTCACCGAAGAAGAATTGCTGCGCGCCAAGAATCACCTCAAGGGCTCGCTGATGCTCTCGCTTGAGTCGACCAGCGCGCGCATGTCGAATCTCGCGCGGCAGGAACTCTATTTCCGTCGCTTCTATTCGCTCGACGAAATCCTCGCTGGCATCGAAACCGTGACCCGCGAGGAGATCCAGTCGATCGCTCGCGAATTCTTCCGCCCCGAGCAGATCGCCGTAACCGCTCTTGGTCCCCTCAATGGCTTCACTCTCGACCGCTCGCGCTTGGCCTGCTAATTCGCAACAGGACGCTTTCAAGTGATCGCCAGTTCGAGACTCTCGGCGATCGCGGATGACTCTGCGTATTCGATATGCAGAACGCGTCGAGGATTCTCGGTCCGCGATTTCGATGAAGCATGAATAACCAGGGGCCTCATTGCGATCACACCTCCGAGCGGCATGAGGCAATCGACGCCCGCGGTCCGTTCGGCTATGGAGTGGATTTCATCGTCGGTCAGAACTCCTTGAACGTGCGTTCCGGGCAGCACTCGAAGCGGACCATTGTCTTCAACCGAACTGTCCAGGTGAACGCGAAGGGCCAGAATTCTCTCGAGTGCTTGAGCCGGCGCATGCGCATAGTTCACGCCATCCTTAACCGACCAAGGTCCCCAACCGGGAACATCGCGTCGCTCTCGAAGCGGAAGCGCGGTGTCTTGATGCCAGGCGACGAGCCAGTTCGAGTCTGGCAGCTTCTCAAACAGGGTCGCGCGAAATCCTATAGCGCCGGTTCCGAGAATGGCTCGTGCGATCTCCAGCATTCGACTGTCTAAGGCTATGCGCGTGACCTTGGTGCTCCTCATAGCGTGCCTCACTCCCGCACGTGTTCTCGGCAAGTTCTCGCTGCGAAGATCATTTAGCAAGTCGAGGACTTCGTCTTTGCCGAAAACGTTGGGAATCAAACCGTAACCCTGTTCCTGCACCATGCTTTGCCAATCCAAGACGCCTCCTGGAGTTGCTCGCTTCCCTATCGATTGTAATGTGTGCGCGCAGCTGGAACGTAGCCGTGAGTGATAACTGAAATGCAGACTTCTAGCATTCTTCGTTGACGATCGTTCAGCGCTCTGCCATGATTCAGGAAATTCGGTGCGGCGTCGTGCTGCACCGAGCTTGCTTCACACTGAGGGGGAAGCGATCGGTTTACGCGTTACGATTCTGGCGTCCGGCAGCTCGGGCAACATTACCCTACTCGAGACAGAGCATACCCGCCTCCTCATTGACGCCGGACTTGGCAAACGCGAAACGCTGGCGCGGCTTGCCGCCATCGAAAAAGACGTCGAGCACCTCGACGGTATCCTGATCACCCACGAACATAGCGATCATTGCAACGGCCTGCCGCAGATGCTGGGGATGTGGAAAGCGCCGCTGTATGTCACCGAGCAGACGATGGACGCGCTGCATCGCGCGCTGCCCGACCGGCTTGGCAAACGCTTGCGTGGGGTCGAGACCATTCACACCGGGCAGCGCTTTTGTGTCGGCGATATTGAAGTGCATGCATTTGCCATTCCTCACGATGCGGCCGATCCTATCGGCTTCACGTTTCGCACGGCCGGCGTGAAGATGGCGCTGGTGACGGATCTGGGTTACATGCCGGAGCTGGTCAAGGTTCACTTGCGCGATGCGGATTGCTTGATGCTGGAATCGAATCACGATCTCGACATGCTCAAGGTTGGACCGTATCCGTGGGTCGTGAAGCAGCGGGTACTGAGCCGCACCGGGCATCTTTCGAATCATGCGGTCAGCGAATATTTAGCCGACCCCGACGGCTTCGACGCGCGGGCTCGCTACCTAGTCCTTGCGCACTTATCGCTCGAAAATAACAATCCCGACGTGGCGCGGATTTCGGCGGAAGAGGCGTTGCGGCGCCGCCCCGCCGAATGTGCCTTCACCGGCGAGCTCCTCGTCGCTACGCAGGGCACGCCGATGAAGCCTCTTGAGCTGTAACAGCAAAAGACTTGACACAGAGGGCACGGAGATCGGAGCACAGAGATCACGGAGAATTCGTCGTGGCAGGATGGTGTCTCCGTGACCTCTGTGTTCCTACCTTTGCGCCCTCTGCGTTGAATCCTGCCTTTGAAGCTGCGTTCGCCCAGAAAACCCTTCGTTGACACTGCGCCCGCCGCTCCACTAAACTCGAATTGTTCTTGGTAGAGGTGCGGAGGCCATGAGTAGCTGGGCTGGTTTTTCCGAGCAGCTTCGGATGCCTGAGCGAAAGGGGTGTTGTTTTCTCCGCCGAAATCGTCGCGGTAGCTGAAACCGCAGCGGTTGGGGGTCAGGGCTAAGGCCTGACCACTGTCATCCAGTTGCTGTAGTTCGTGGATGAAGCGCTATCGAGAGGCAGCAGCCCGAGCTTTTCCCTCGCGGTTCCTTCCTTTCTTTTCGCTTCCTCCTGAAAAATTTGATGGTTAGAAAATTCGGCGGATATGAATCTATTCGAACTCACGCGCGCGCTTGTGGACATCGAGTCGGTGACCAACAACGAGAAGCAGGTTGGCGATTTCCTGTTCACGCACCTGTCTGCGCTGGCGTTGCGCCACGAAGGTCGGATCGAACGTATTCCCGTGGCGCCGCAGCGCGACAATATTTTCGTCCGCTGGGGCGACCCGATCGTGACGCTGTCCACGCATATGGACACCGTGCCGCCATTTTTCGCCTCCAACGAAGATCCGGAGTTCGTGTGGGGCCGTGGCAGCTGTGACGCCAAGGGCATCATCGCGGCCATGGTCGCGGCCGCCGAAAAATTATTGGCCGCGCGCACGCAAAATTTCGCATTGCTGTTCCTCGTCGGCGAGGAGCGCGATTCGGCCGGCGCCAAAGCCGCTGCGGCGGAACCTCGCGGCTCACGCTTCCTGATCAACGGCGAGCCTACCGACAATCGCATCGCGTTGGGCTCAAAAGGAACGTTGCGCTACGAGGTCACCGCGCGCGGAAAGCTCGCACACTCCGCGTATCCCGAACTTGGGCACTCGGCGATTCACACGCTTCTCGATGTACTGCAAGAGATCCGGCGAATTCCTTTGCCGCGGGACGCCCTGCTTGGCCCCAGCACGCTGAACGTCGGGACGATCTCGGGAGGCCGCGCGCCCAATGTCGTTGCGGACGAAGCGCGCGCCGAAATCATGTTCCGCACCGTCGGAGATCCCGCGCAACTCCGCGAAAGGGTCGCTGCCGTCGTCGCGGGCCGCGCGGAAGCCCGGGAAGTCTTGCATACACCCGCGATTCTTCTGACCGGTTTCGACAGCTTGCCGACCACTACCGTGGCTTTCACAACGGACATTCCAGCATTGGGCAACGGGTGGGGCAGACCATTTCTCATCGGACCGGGCAGTATCCACGTGGCGCACACCGCGGAAGAGCGAATCTCGAAGAAAGAATTGTCGGAGGTGGTGGAGATTTACGCGCGCATGGTCACGCAGCTTCTGGCGGAGGAGCGGGTGCCGGAAGGGCAGGGGCGTGTATGACGCTGGGTCTCGCGATCGTGGGTTACGGAAAGATGGGGCATTTGATCGAGCAGCTGGCGCCTGAATACGGTTTCGAGGTACGCGCGAAATTCGATAGCAAGAACAATGCGGGCGGGGATGGGTTGACGGGCGAATCGATGCGGGGCGTTGATGTCGCGGTTGAATTTTCCACGCCGCACGTTGCCGCGGGAAACATTCGGCGGCTGGCCGCCGCTGGAGTAAACACGGCAGTCGGCACGACCGGTTGGCTGGAACATCTTCCGGTGGTGCGCGAGGCGGTTACGCAAAGTGGTATCGGGGTGGTGTGGGCTCCTAATTTTTCCGTCGGCGTGAGTCTTTTCATCCAGGCGGTGGCTTACACCGCGGCGCTCTTCGCGTCGCAGCAGGAGTACGCCGCGTGGGGCTGGGAGATACATCACTCGGCAAAAAAGGATGCGCCGTCGGGCACGCTCCGGAAACTCGCGGAAGAGATGCGCGCTGGCGGATATGCGCGTGCGATTGAACTGAGTTCCAATCGCGCGGGTGCGCATCCAGGGACGCACGAGATTGGGTTTGATTCGTTGGCCGATACGATCACGTTGCGGCATACGGCTCGGAGCCGCGACGGATTTGCGCGGGGCGCGTTGCAAGCGGCGCGGTGGGTAGCGGGGAAGAAAGGCTTGTTTGAGTTCCGCGAAATTCTTGCGGAGTTGGGTGAGGGCCCAAAAAGTGAGAGGCGAGCGACGATGTCGTTGTGACTGTGACGGTGGTCGTCTAAACCCCGCGGTCTCGCCCTTCGCGGATCAGGGTAAAGAGACCGCGGCTACAGGCTTGTAGGGAACGTGGTTGCGGATTTTTGGTAGCTGAACAGGAAGGAGAAACAATATGTTCACAGGATGCGGCACGGCGATGGTCACGCCCTTTCACAGCGATGGTTCACTTGACGAACCCACATTGCGAAAGTTAATTCAGCGGCAGATTGACGCGGGGATCGATTTCCTGGTGCCTTGCGGAACGACCGGCGAGAGCCCGACGCTCACGCACGAAGAGCATTTGCGCGTCGTTGAAATCACCGTTGAGCACGCAAAGGGGAGGGTCCCGGTGCTGGCCGGAGCGGGCGGCTACCACACCGCCGAAGTGATCGCCCTGGCGCGCGAACTGGCCGCCATCGGTGCCGACGGCCTTCTCTCCGTAACTCCGTACTACAACAAGCCGACGCAGGAAGGCTTGTACCAACACTATCGCGCGATCGCGAACGCCGTGTCGCTGCCAATCATTTTGTACAGCGTGCAAGGACGCACGGGCGTAAACATCGAGCCCGCCACTGTGAAACGTCTCGCCGGAATCGAGAACGTCATCGGCATTAAGGAGGCGTCAGGTAGCATCGGGCAAATGGCGGCGATTCTGAATATCGTTCCTGACGATTTCATCGTGCTTTCCGGCGATGACGCCATCGCGCTGCCGCTGATCGCGCTCGGCGGGCGCGGAGTCATTTCCGTGGTGTCCAATGAGATTCCAGCGGAGATGACGCAGCTGGTACGCCTCGCCATGCAGGGGAACATCTCCGGCGCTCGCGAGATTCACCGGCGATTCCATTCGCTGATGGAGGTCAACTTCGTGGAGTCGAACCCGATTCCGGTGAAGGCGGCGATGGGGGAAATGGGCTTGCTCGAACCTTGCTGGCGGCTGCCACTGGTGGCGCCGAAGGCGGAAAACCTGGCGCGGGTGCGCGACGTGCTCGCTTCTCTGGGACTTGCCGAGAGAGTGCATGCTGCCGTCGCAAATTGAGCGGTTGTTTGACGAGCCACCGGCACAATACAGCGAAGAACATTTCCGGCTGTTTGGCGAGTTCAAGAACGCGCTGAATCGCGGCGAGGTGCGCGCGGCCGAGCCTGATTCGGCGGCAAAGACGGGGTGGCGCGTAAACAGCTGGGTGAAGAAGGGGATTTTGCTCGGCTTTCGCATGGGCTCCATCGTGGACATGTCCGTCGATCGGTCAGCGAGCGAATCGGCGGGTGGCGCGTTGACTGGCGCGGCGCAGCAGCGTTTCATCGACAAGTCCACGTACCCGTTGCGCGCGATTGGCGTCGGTGACGGCGTCCGCGTCGTGCCGGGTGGTTCGAGCATTCGCGATGGGAGCTTCATCGGCCGCGGCGTCGTGTGCATGCCGCCAATGTTCGTCAACGTCGGCGCGTACGTCGGCGAAGGCACCATGATCGATTCGCACGCGCTGGTCGGGAGCTGCGCGCAGATCGGGCGCAACTGCCATATTTCGGCGGCGTCGCAGATCGGGGGCGTGCTGGAACCGGTTGGCGCGCTGCCGGTGATTGTTGAAGACGATGTACTGGTGGGTGGAAATTCGGGCGTTTACGAAGGAACAGTGGTCAAGCGCCGCGCCGTTCTGGGCACCGGCACGATTCTGAATCGCTCGATTCCGGTTTACGATCTGGTGAGAGAGGCAGTCTACGCTGCGACGGACGACGAGCCGCTGGTGATTCCCGAGGAGGCCATCGTCGTACCTGGCTCGCGCGCGGTATCGCACGCGTACGGCAAGGCGCACGGACTGTCACTGCAAGCCGCGGTGATCGTGAAATATCGCGATGCCAAGACCGACGCGCGCATCCAGTTGGAAGATTTGTTGCGCTAGATGATCTTGCGAGTCGCGAAAGAAAGCGGCACTAAAGCGGAGCCCCTGAGATCGCAGGGAAGCGTTCACTGCGACAGCACTTTCTCAAAAAACGCGAGCGCCCGCGGGTCCTTCGACTGGCCCAGCCAGAACATCGCTTGCTTGCGCACCGCGGGATTGCGATTGTTCTGCGCGACTTCGATCAGCTTCGGCACGCCTTCATCTTTCGGCATCTGGCTTAGGGCGAAGACCGCCTTCTTTTTTACTTCGGTATCGGGATCGTTTTCGATAGCGCCAGTAATCGTCGCCGCCGCTTTCTTTCCGGCCTTTTGCGCCAGCCAGAAGAGCGCTTGTCCGCGCACGTGACTGCTTTCGTCTTCCTTGGCCATGCGGATCATTTCGTCAACAGCCGCTGGTTCGTGGCTTACGGAAAGCGCGAAGGTTACCTGGGAGCGAACTTCCGTGCTGGGATCGCTCTTTGCCATTTGTTGCAACGTCGCGAGTCCCGCCTTGCCGCGCGCTTCGCCGAGCCAGAACGCTGTTTGCTTGCGCAATTCTTCGCGTTCGGCCGGCCGCACGAAAGATTCGAGGGCGCGGTCGGCGGATTCGTCGGCATGGAGCGCGATCGCGGTGAGTGATTCGCGCCCGAGCTTCCTGTCGTCGCCATCGTTAAAGTTCTCGCTGCGCACATAGTTGGCGAGGAACGCAACGCTGTCCGTGGGCTTCACGCCGGTGAGCCACACAAACGGGAGGCCTCCAGCGTCTACAGTGCATTCCGCGGAAACCACGCGAAGCTTCATGATCCTCTTGTTTTCCGCGCGAAATAAAATCGCGATGGCGCGCGGCGCTTCGAGATTCACGGAGGTGTCGCGCGAATTCATGTTGATGCCGTGGTCGGTGCTTTCCAGACGGCACAGACCGCAATCCCGGTTCCAATTTCCATTCGAGCCAGCGCAGCAGACTTCGCGATCGCCGGCGATTTGAGGAACGCTGTAACCGATCCATTGAGGTTGCGCCGATTGTTCCTCGAAGGTTTTTAATTCGGCTGTCAGAGGCCCCGCTAGCGCCCGTGTTTCCAGGCGCGCATTTTGCACATCCGGAGTGTTGCTCGCCTGGGATGGTGGCGGCGCTGCGTTTGCATTGCACGCAGCCATCATCGCCAGAAAGCCGCCAGTCAGGATCACCGCCATGCCGGTACGAAATGCGATCGATGCAGCGCTCATCGCGTCCCTCACTTTTGTAGAATTTCCATAAGATAATCGGTGGCTTCCTTGTTGTGCATCAGCGCCAGCTTGGAAACCGCTTCCTTCTTGAGTTCAGGATCCTTTTCACCCCGCGCGATGCTCACGAGTCCAGCTGCATTCCCCTGAATGAAATAGGCGTTCAGCACTTCTTTGCGCACATCGCGATCGGTCTCTTTGCTGTAAATCGATTGAAGCGCGTTCGCGGAGTCAGTCGAGTTGATTAGACCCAGATTGCGCACCGCCGCGCGCCGCAACTCAGGGTCTTTCTCGGTTCGCGCTGCTTCGGCCAATCGGTTCGATTCTCCCGCCAGAAAAAACGCTTGGAGGATCTCGCGCTTCACATCCACCGAGCCGCGGCTGACCAGCCTCGTGGTTCCCGGGGCATCCTCTGCGGTGATTTCGTTCTTGTAGAGCTGCTGCAATTCGTCGACGCCGTGGATTAAGCCCAATTGGCGGATGGCTTCGCGTCGCAGTGTCACGTCCTTTTCGTTTTTCGCGGCCGCGAACAAATCCGCTTTGTCGCCGGAAATCATGTAGCTCTTGAGAATCGCGCGCTTTACGGATTCATCGCTGGTTTTTGCGTAGACGTCGGCCAGCGTTTTTCGAGCCGCGCCACCTCCGAACATCCCAAGATATTCCACAGCTTTCCGCTGCAGTTCGGGATTACTCTGCCCGCTCGCGATGCGCCCCAGGATTTCTCGCGCTTGCGGCGAGCCAGTTTGCGCAATCACAAACAGCGCTTTGGATTTCTCGCGCGGCGTGGCTGTGCCGTTCAGGACTTTTTCCAGCAACGGCATGGCGCGTTCCGGATCGCTG
>Ga0210401_10004191_pt1 | contig 15086 bp, 14 predicted proteins | sample IncBWH32MmetaG_FD_150866 | JGI IMG/M metagenome (GOLD analysis project Ga0210401, IMG submission 150866) | Forest soil microbial communities from Barre Woods Harvard Forest LTER site, Petersham, Massachusetts, United States - Inc-BW-H-32-M | ecosystem: Environmental > Terrestrial > Soil >... | reverse complement strand
CCTGGTCCTCGATGCCGAGATCGCGGAAGATCTCCATCGCCCGCTGGTTCGTGATGTGCGCCCGCGGCGTGTTCGCGGTCCAGCGGTACTTGGTGATCATGATGTTGGGCACGCCGAGCGTGGACAGTGCCAGGGCCGCCGCGCCGCCCGCCGGACCGGAGCCGACGATGAGCACGTCGGTTTCCACCGTGGTCCCGCTCGGAATCTCAGTCTCGTCGCGTCCGTCGTCGAAGTCGGGCATGGCGCGATTGTCGCCGGGCGTGGCGGCCAGCCCCAATGGTGCCGGCCGCGGATGGCGGAAATGAGAACTTAGCCCGGATCAGGTCTTGCCTGGCGCCGGAGATCACCAGCACGCTGGGCGAAGCGCCTGCGGAAGGCGTGGGAGAAATATGTTGCCGACGTAAAGCCGCATCGGCCGGCGATCTCGGCGACCGTGCTTGCCTGCTCCGCGGGGGCGGTGCTCGACAAGAGCGCGCGGGCGAGCTGCAATCGGCGCTCCAGGATGTGCCGGGGGACGCTGACGCCATCGGCGGCGAAGACCCGGGACAATTGCCGCTCGCTTATCCCGATCGCCGCGGCGACCTGCTCGGCGCCCAAGCCCGGATCGGTCAGGTGCTCCTCGATGAAGGTTCGTGCCGCGGCGCGGTGCGCGACGGCACAGGCCACGTTTCGTCCGGCCGCGAGCACGGCGACGATGTCGAGCACGGTGGATTCGTCGGCGGCCACGGCGCGGCTGGTTCGCGTGGCACCGCCGACGATGTGCGCGAGGGCCCGGACATAGGGGTCGTCCTGGCCGTACGTGAGCGGGCTCGGCAGGGTCAGCTGTCCCGCGCGCGTCCCGATGGCCTGGCGGGGCAGCTTGACGACAAGCTCTTCAAGACCCCGGCCGAAGCCACGAGCAAACGGCCGGTCTGTCTCGCAGATCACCGCGGTACCCGCGCGAAGGCTTCGCGTGCCGCCCAGATGCTGGAACCAGGAATCGCCGCGCAGGGAAACGTACACGGCGACCGCCTCGGCCGGGCTGCGGCCGATAATCCGGGCGGTCCGCTCGACCACGTGGCCCGATCCGACGACGCGGGCGAGGTGGACCTTGGGGAGCTGGACGTTCAGCTCGGTCGCCTGGAGCGGTTCAGGCGCGCGCACCTCCAGGCCGATGAGGGCAGTCGCGTTGTGTTCCTCCCACAGTTCGACCCGGCACGCGTCTCGCAGGCCAACGGTAGTGAAGACCGTAGGTGCCAGATTCTCGGGCCGCATCACCCTCCCGCGTACTAAAAACCTGCGCCTTTGAACAGCGTATAGCGGGTCTGGTCAGCTGTGGGTCCAGGCCGACGCGCGCATGATCGAAGTGCTCCCGATACTGTGGAACCCAGCGCGATTCGCGCGTCGTAGTCGAAATCGGCGTCCGCGAAGCAGCCACCCGGCGCGCTCAGGCCACCGCTAATGTCAACGTCTCATCCTTCTCCGTCCGGCGAGCCCGGGTGCACGAGTGGACCCACCAAGAGAGCGAGAAAATGGCCATCAGCGTCGATGACGCCCTCAACTTGTCAGTCATGATCACGCGTGGCGACAGAGGTTGGCTGGTCAGCATGGCAACGCAAGGCGATGCCCGGGGGAGCGACGTCGTCGACTACGAGTTTGCCGACATACGCTGGGACAAGTCTCTGGTGGAGACGGAGATCCTGGTGACGGCCTGGCTCGCCGGACGCGGCTTCGATATCCGGACGCCTTGGCATACCACAGAACTCACTGGTGGTGAGTCCGGCGCGTTCCAGACCGAGGCTGAGTTTACCCGGCAGCGGCCCTAGCCGCCGGAACAGGGCCGCCACGCTGTCATGCGCGATCCCGAAGGCAACGAGTTCTGCGTCGAGCCAGGACCGGCGCGCTGATCCTCGATCAAGATCGCCGTGCCATTAAAAGCCCTTTCGAGGCTGTTACCCACTGCGGCAGCGGATCGGCAGGACTCGGTCAAGACCGGATTCGCAGCCGCATCACCCACCGCCACTTCGCTATCTTCCGGTCCCGCTCGAAGCCGAGCTCCTCGAACAGGTCAGCCGGGCCGGTATGGAAATAGGCGCCGCGTTGCGGGACGCGCCCCTCGACTTGCTCGGGGTAGGCCTCGACGAGCCCACCTCCAGCATCGTGGATGGCGGCCAGCGCAGCGCCGAGAGCCGCCCGCGCAACCCCACTGCGCCGGTGCCCGCTTCCAGTGAAGATGCAACCGATCCGCCAGTCGGGCATCTCGCCCAGGCCCTTGGCATAGGCTTTCGGGTTCTTGATGTTCGGTAGCTCGGCCGGCGGCCCGTACTGGCACCAGCCGACGCATTCATCGCCGTCGTAAACGAGAACCTGGTGCACCGTTCCGTTGCGAACGTGGGCTTGCTTTGCCAGACGGTTCCCAGAAACGGTATGGCCCTTGCCGACGCCCTCTGAGTGGAAACCCATGCACCAGCAGCCGCCCCAGACCCCGTTGTTAGCCTCCACCAGACGGGCAAAGTCGTCCCAGGTGTCAGGACTAAGCGGCCGCGTCACATAGGGGCTGGCCGGCGTCATCCATCCATTATGTCCAGCAGCAGCCTGGCAACGTCAGGTGCCGCGGCGGCGGTAAATCTCTATGCGGTGGTCCCTGGTGTGCCTGGTCACCCGGGCCGGAGCGGGGACGGTCCAGCAACTTTGGGCTACCGTAACCTTGCCGGCGAGCCCGGCATAGCGGCGATGAGCATTGCGTGATGAGCGGTAACGTTCCCGGAACGGTGGAGCCGTACGGTGTCGTGTATGCAGGAGGCGCGGCCGGGCGGCAGGCAGGTGCCTGTGACGACCCAGGTCACAGCACGCCATTCGGTCCCGGTGCTGCCGTTGGCGGCAGTACTGGCCGCCCTGACGGCGCTGCTCGCCGCCGCTTCGGTGCCGCTCTACGCCATGACGCACCAGAACTGGCTGGTGAACGGCATCGGGAACATCGTCGTGGCGGTGCTGTTCGCCGTTGTGGGCTTCGTCATCGTCCGCCGTCAGCCGCGCAACGCGATCGGCTGGATCCTGCTCATCGCCCCCGCTGGCAGCCAGCTGCTTCCGGCAGACGCCGCCTCGTATGTGCTGCTCGCCTACCGTCTCGGCCGCCGGCTGCCGTTCGGCGCGGTGGCGCTGCTGCTGGAGTATTCCTGGGCAGTTGTTGCCCTGCTGGTGCTGCTGATAATCCTGCTGTTCCCGGACGGCCACGTCCCGTCACCGCGCTGGCGCCCGATTCTGTGGTCCTACCTGGCCCTGGTGGCGCTTCTCGCGGGAAGCGTGTACGCGGTTGCGATTGCCACCCTGGCCGGGCATCACGCCCACGTCGACCCGGCCGGCGGTCTTATGGCTATCGATCGCCCGGGCGGCGGTACCGCATGGCTGGGTACGTTCCAGCCGCTGATCTTCGTGGTCCTCGCCGCATTCTGGGTGTCGTTCGTCGCGGTGCAGGTGCGGAGCTGGCGGCACGCCTCGGGAGAGCGACGCCAGCAGCTGAAGTGGCTGATGACCGGGGCCGCCGCCCTGGCCGTATCCCAGGCCATCGTCCAGCCGATCCTGAACTTCGTCCCGAACTTGTCGTCCGGCCTTCAGCTGGGTCTCAATGTCCTGCTCGCGCTCGGCGCGGCGGCAGTACCAATCTGCATCGGCATGGCCATCCTGAGGTACCGGCTGTACGACATTGACCGGATCATCTCCCGGACCCTGGCGTACGCGATCGTGACCGGGCTGCTGGTGGGGGTGTATGCGGGGCTGGTCCTGCTGGCCACGCACGTGCTGTCTTTCCGGACTCCGGTTGCCGTGGCCGCCTCCACGCTGGCGGCGGCGGCGCTGTTCAGCCCCGCACGCCACTGGGTGCAGCGCGCGGTGGACCGGCGGTTCAACCGGGCCCGGTATGACGCCAACCAGACCGTGTCCGCGTTCGCAGCCCGGCTGAAGGACGCCGTGGACCTGGACTCGGTCCAGGCTGACCTGGCCCAGGTGGTATCCCGCGCTCTGGAACCCGCGCACCTGTCAGTGTGGGTCAGCCACCGCGACTGAGACAGGCCCGGGCCAACTTCGCCGCCGTCAGGCCAGCCGGATGCGTATCCAACAGACGCCTCTCACAGATTACAGTTCCGGCCGCGAGAGACCTCAGATCACGAAGTACGGCTGCCGTAGGAGACGCGCGGTCAGGTAGTCCCTTAGCGGCTATCGGCTTCCGAGCGCGTTGACAGCAGAAGCTGAACGACATCGGCAGAGACACCGAGTTCACCTGCGACTACGCGGATGGCGGCGAGGGCGACCTCCGAGCTAACACTTGGCCCCTCGAGCTCATGACGAATGTCTGCCAAGGCGTCGAGGAGTTCGTATGCGGCTCGTTGCGGCACAGGGTCTGGCAGTGTTCGGATGATCTCGACCGCTTTGGCGACCGCCTTGACGTGACCGTCCACTCTGGCCTTGGCAGCATCGGAACATCGTCTTCGGTCGTCGTAGTAGGACTGCTCGTAGACCACTGAACCTGCATGCATTTGAATGGGCGCGTTGGCGGTGGTCGTGCCCTTGCTTTCGTCCCACTCCTGCACACTGACTTCTACGAGCAACTCATAGTGACCGGAGTAGCTGTTGTTCCGGATCACCAGTCGGTTGTTCAGCGCCACGAAGGAAAACTCGTCCTGATACTGGTAGCTGAACGAGAACTGCTCTGTCGCATGCTTGGGCGTATCGGGATTGGCCGGGTCGTCGATGCTCACCTTCGCGGCTACGGTGACAGAGCCCTCGGACATTACTAGTTCCTGACCATTTACTCGCCAACTGAAGCGAGGCATTGCGAATCCACGGACACTGGCCACACAGTCCAATCTCCGCGGAGACCGGTCGACGGTATACAGGTAGTCACGCACCGCGCAATTGAAGAAAGGCCTAAGATGCGCTGTCAGCAACGGCGACTTACCCCACCGCCCCGCAACGGCTGCATCTATCCGGTCGCTCGCCTGGTTGCCCACCGCAAGCTCGATGCTCTGCCGAACTGTTATTCCGACTTTACGGTCAGGCAAGTCGTACAACGGAAACGGATTGTTGGTCAGCAGGACAAACGGCCTACCGGGCGGGTAGTGCTTGTCCAATAGGTCCCGGAAGCCAGCGATACCGTCATCGCCCTGGGTTCCGTTCAGATAACGGAAGACATCAAGCAAGGTCGTGCCGCCGGCGCCGCAGATATCTTTCAGGCCGTGATTGAGTTGACTGCGCAAATAGTTGATATACAGGATAGCGATGCCGAAGGAGAAGACGTTAATATCGGTGGATTCGTTCTCCCAGATGTAGCGAAAGTCCCGAGGAGTCGTGCCTATCCATGCGTTGACCCATGGAGCCCCACCCTTGAGGTAGGCCTGGGTCGGGTACGCTTCCTCGGCCATAACCCGTGACAGCGCCTCACCGCGGCTGTCGCCGGGATTCCAGCCATAGGCTCGCATGAGAACTTCAGCTAGCTCCGCGACGAATAGAAACCGTGCGAAGTCGTCAGAGATCGAGCCGCCCGAACCGTCGATTGCACCTATATGGATTGTGTAGAACGGGTGGACCTTTCCTCCCGTGGAGGCGTTATCTGCACCCCCGCGATTGGCGATCAGGTCCACCACCTGAACGTCAATTCGATGTCCCTCCAAGTAGGGGTCGCGACCGATGCCCGAAGCGTAAGGCAAATAGAAACTCGTCCTCGCCAGATCCTGCTCACAGGTCGCCAGTACTGCTTGCGCCCGGAGTGCGGCACCAGGACCGATGGAGGCGTCATATCTAATGACGAAGTGTGCGGTTTCGCCAACGTTGACAAGGTTCATCGTAATCTCCAGCCGACTTGCAGAGTGGCCCCCACATAAACCTCGGCCGAGCATGTGTCGATGTGGTGCACATGGTGTGTAGCGCGCGTGGAGGCGAAAGATGAACATCCCAGAGCCTCCCGCTCCGGACCCCGGTCCCTGGCGCTTAGTGGGTAGCTCCGTAAATTCGTCTGGGGATTATCAGGCGGCCTGGGACAGGGTGGTTTGCTGGCCGGCAGCCGGTTGCTCGCGTAGCGTCCGGTCAGGACCGGGAGAACGCCGCGGAGTTGCGCAGCGCCGGGACTGCGGTGCTCGTCCATGAGCGAGAAGAAAAGCCACCGGCCGTTCGGCAAAATACGTTCTTTATCCGAACGGCCGGTGGTGGCACGTTCCAGGGGACCTGTGACACGGCGAGCCGACTGGGATGGAGATAGCCGAGGTCAGGCCGCGGGCCCGCTCGTCAGGGTCAGGGTCGTGGCATGCGACCGGCCGTGCTGGTCCACCCAGGTGATCGAGATCTTGTCGCCAGGGTGGTATCGGAGCAGCGTCTGGGCGACGTTATTGGCCGTGAAGATCGACCGGCCGCCGACCGCGGTGATCATGTCACCTGCGGTCAGGCCGGCCAGGGCGATCGGAGATCTCGGCACGATCCCGGCGATGGTCACTCCTGACGTGCTGCCCTGATTGGATGCGCCGAATCCGCCCATACCGCTGCCTGAGGCGCTCGACGGGGCGATCTCCACGCCGAGGAAGGCGGTGGCGCCGATGTGGATGTCAGAGGTGGTGGTGCCGGACTCGATCTGCTTGGCGATAGACAGCGCCTGGTCGATTGGGATCGAATAAGCGTGCTCGACAGCCTGACCGGACCGGGACTGGAACTGGTATCCCGAGGACGCCGCGGTGTCCATGCCGATCACCTGGCCGCGGGAGTTGACCAGCGGGCCGCCGGAGTCACCCGGCTTGATGCGCGCATTACTCTGGATCAGCCTGGTCAGCTGTTCGCTGGCCCCCGATAGTTCGTCCGACGCGGAAATCGATTGATCGAGCGCGATGACCGTGCCGCTGACCACCGACGGGGTGCCGCCCTTGCCGCCCGCGTTGCCCAGCGCTACCACGCGATCACCGGCCTGCACCGTGGCGGAGTCGCCCAAGCTCGGGGTAGTCAGGCCGGACGTGCCCTGCAGTTGCAGCACTGCCACGTCCGCAGTCGCGTCGTACCCCACAGGCGTCGCGGTGTACTTCTGGCCGTTGCCGATGTCGGTGACGTCGATAGAGGTGGCTCCCTCGATAACGTGGTTGTTGGTGAGCACCTCGCCGGCGGAGGTCAGCACGATGCCGGTACCGGCCGCGGTGGCCTGCTGGTAGCCGTCCGTGGACACCACGTCGGCCAGTCCCGAGTCAACTCGGGAGGCGATCTGGCTGATGGACAGCACGGTCTTCGACGTGGCCGGGGCCGAGCGCGCAGCGGTCGGGTTCATGCTGACGATCGACCCGCCCCATGTGGTCCAGGCCGCGACCGCGATCACTCCGATCGCGAACAGCAGGATCTTGCGACCTCGGCGCGGAGACCGCGTGTCAATCTGTCCCCTCGAGTATCCCCGTTCGCGTCCGAGGGGATTGTCCGGTCCGCCGTGCGAAAGGTCCTGCGCTGGGCGGTCCGAGTCGTAGTCCTGGCTCATGCGTCTTGCCTCTAGCTTGGAGCAGCAGCCTGGCTGCCTTCCTTGCTTACGCTTTGAGCATCACGCCAGGGTAGGTGAGTTTGCGTCGCACGGTCCGGGTGATTCGTCGAAGTCGGCGAGCAGGCCTTCGTCGACCGCGTATGGCTCTACAAGCACGGTGATGCGAGTTGGTCTGCTCGTCACGCAGACCATCCGATCCGGTCGTCGCGCACTACCTGGCCGCCCTTCATCACCCAGTGCAGCGAGCGCAGGGCGGACACGTCTTCGGTCGGGTCGCCGTCCAGCGCGATCAGATCGGCGTGCTTGCCGGGCTCCACGCTGCCGATGTCGTCGTCGGCCCCTAGCCAGCGGGCCGGCACGATCGTGGCGGCCCGCAACGCGGCCGTCGGCGTGAGCCCGTATGCAGCCATGTGCTCAAGTTCGCGTACCGTGGCGGTCGTATTCTCGATCGCCTGGAACGGTGGCATATCGCTACCGAGCATGACCGTGACGTCGGCGGCCAGAGCCAGTTGGTAGCTCTCGATGTGGCGTGGCCCGGCGCCGAGTGAACGGCGCTGCATCCACTCCGGCACGCCCAGCGAGTCGAAGAAGTCGCCGCATCGAGTGACGATCAGCGTCGGCACAAGGCTGGTGCGATGCTCAGCCATCGACAGGGCGACGTCCCTGGTCAACTGGTATCCGTGCTCCACACAGTCCAGGCCGAGCTGCACAGCCTGCTCGATGATGCTCGCCGGGCCCGCGTGCGCGGTCACCTTCCGGCCCCAAGCGTGCGCCGTATTGATCACCGCGGCCATCTCCTCGCCGGTCAGTTGCGGCGTGTCGAGCGCTTCGTGTTCGCCGGAAATCATCACCTTGATCAGGTCCGCGCCGACGCTGATCTGTCGGCGCACCCCGCGTCGGAAATCGTCCGCGCCATCGCACTCCAGGGTGTCGGTGCCTAGGTGCCCGTGGCCACCGGTGCAGACGAGCGCCTGCCCTGCCGTGAATATGCGTGGGCCCTGGAGCCAACCCGCGTCGATCGCGTCCCGAATCGCGAACTCGGCGTGGTCCTTCTCGGCAACGCAACGCACCGTGGTCACGCCGGAGTTCAGTGTTCGATGTGCCCCCGACGCCATGTAAAGGGCCAGCGCGTGAGCACCCAGCCGGCTGACCATGTCGCCACCCGGCCCCGGCAAGGAGAGGGAGAAATGAGTGTGCATGTTGATCAAGCCCGCCATGACGAACGCGCCGCCCATGTCCAGGTCCTGGCAGCCTGACGCCGTACGGGCGCGGACCGCTGGCTCCGGTCCGTAGTCGCTGATGCGCCCGTCGCGAATCCGGATCGCTGCGCCGGGCAGCGGCTCATCGGCCACTCCGTCGAACACGGTGCAGTGGTGCAGCAGAGTCTCGGCAGATGCGCGCATTCAGCCCTCCGTGTGCGCCAGGGAATCTGTCCCCCGCCTGCACCCATCCGTGCGGGAGAGTGTAGCATGATCGAACTCTGTTTAGCGTGAGTATAGTGACCCACGTGCGGGAGTCCGTCCGTGAGGGTTGGCAGGTCACCCACCACGCAGAGCAGCCCTGAAGGGACGGAACACTCATGTTGGGCGAAGGACTGCGCGACCTGCGCCTGCGCCACGGGATGACGCTGCGCGAATTGGCCGCCGAAGCCGAGGTATCGCCAGGGTTGCTCAGCCAACTGGAGAACGGCGTCACCGACCCCAGCCTGTCGACCCTGCGCAAACTCGCCGCCGTCTTCAAGACTGAGGTCTCCGCACTGTTCAACGAGCCCAATGCCCCGATGGTGCACCTGTCACGCCCCGGTCAGCGGATGCGCCTCACCGCGCCGCTCGGGGAGATCACCTACGAGCGACTCACTCCTGGCCGCGGAGATCTTGAGGTGCTCACGGCGACCATGGAACCAGGCGACGTCAGCTCCTCGGAACGCCGCGGCCATGAGTCCACAGAGTGCATCATCGTGCTGGAAGGAGAAGTCGTCGCCGAGATCGGAGAGGAGCGGCACGTCCTCGTCGCGGGCGAAGCGCTGACCTTCGACTCACGCCTGCCACATCGCTTCTGCGACGAGAGCCTCGAGCAGGCGGTCTTCCTGCTTGCGGTGACGCCACCGGTGCCGTGATGTGTCCATTCGTGCCGCCTGGTCTTGGCTCAAGCCGATGAACGTCACTCTCGCCTTTCAAACCGACAAGTCGGCCGGCGACTACGCCCGCCTCGCCGTCATGGCGGAGTCACTCGGCTTCGACGGCATCTCGGTGTTCCACGATCTTGGCTTTCAGCCCTCACTGTTCCCGCTGCTCGAAGTGGCTCGGGTAACGAGCCGCCTCCGGCTCGGTGCCGCCTGTCTGAACCCTTTTCTGCTCCACCCGGTCGAGATCGCCGGCCAAGCGGCCGTGCTCGACCTCGTCTCGAATGGACGGGCCTATGTCGGACTGGCTCGCGGAGCCTGGCTCGAACGCGTCGGCATCCGGCCCGCTCGACCACTTCTACGCCTCGCCGAGGCCGTCGAAGTGGTCCGACGGCTGCTGCGCGGCGACGACTCCGCCTACGACGGCCAGATCTTCCCCATGGCAGCGGGGACGCGCCTGGCATACCCGCGGCGGCGCGACGCACTCGACATCCTGCTGGGCACCTGGGGCCCGCGCGGCCTGGCCCTCGCCGGCGGCTGCGCGGACGAGGTCAAGCTCGGCGGCTGCGCCAACCCAGACATGATCCGCCATGTCCGCGCCGTCCTCGACGAAGCCTGTCGCGCCGCCGGCCGCGACCCGTCCTCGGTCGGCGTAGTGTCCGGCGCGGTGACCGTGGTGGACGAAGACGATGTCGCCGCCCGGCAAATGGCCCGCGCGCAGGTGGCCGTCTACCTCGACGTAGTGGCCCCGCTCGACACCACCGTCACAGTCCCCGACAGCGTGCTTGCCCCGCTGCGCGCCGCGCTCGTTCGCGGTGACGCCGACGCTGCTGGCCGGTGCGTCCCCGACGAGTTGCTCGACCGTTTCACGTTCGCCGGCGAGCCAGCCGCGGTCGCGGAGCACGTGGCCGCTGTGTTCGAGGCCGGCGCGAGTCGGGTCGAGTTCGGCGGCCCGCATGGACGCACCGACGTGTACGGCGTCGAACTGATCGGCAAGAAGGTCCTACCCGCCGTGCGCGAAGCGTCATGAACCGAGCGTCCGCATCGGAGATCGCCGACCAACTGCTGCACGACCTCGCGCCTATCGACCCGACCGCAGCCGACGCACTGGGCATGGAGCCGGCGAACGTCATGCCAGCGCTCGCGCCGGCCGACTTCGCGGCCCGCCGCGAGGCGTACCGGCGGGCGCACCGGTCGCTTGACGCGCTAGGACCGCCAATGCCAGCGGAACTGGTGCTTGACGCGGCCCTACGCGAACGCGTGGACGCCCAGCTCGCGCTTGACGACGCCGGATTCACCACCGCTCAGCTCGCCCCGCTCGCCACGCCGATGCACCAGGTCCGCGAAGTCTTTGACAACCTGCCGCGTGAGACCCCAGCCGACTGGGAGCGGGTCGCCGAACATCTGGCGCGCGTCCCGAGCACAATCGCCGCCTATGCCGAGACACTGCGGGCGGCGGCGAACGCCGGACACGTAGCGGCCGCGCGTCAGGTACTCGGCGTCGCAGCGCAGTGCGAGCGTTGGATCGGCGCCGACGACTTCTACCGGCGGTTGGTTGCCTCATGCGATCCACGGTGGCGTGATCACCTGGACGCGGCCGCCGCCGCCGCGAGCGAGTCGACGGCGCGCTTGTCGAGTTTCTTCACGGCGAACTTCTGCCTCGCGCGCCGAAGACGGACGGGGTCGGTCGCGACCTGTATGCGGTCACATCGCGCGCGTTCCTCGGCGAGAACGTGGACCTGGAAGAAACTTACGCGTTCGGCTGGGACGAGCTGGCCCAGCTGACTGCCGAGATGCGTGAGGTGGCGGCCGAGCTCGGCCACGACTCGATCGAGGCTGCAGCCGCGACGCTGGACGCCGACCCCGCGCGTCGTCTGTCCACGCCAGATGAGCTCACCGGTTGGCTGCAGAGCCGCATCGATGACGTCACCAACGCTGTCGACGGGGTGCACTTCGACCTGCCGACGGTGGCACGACGCGCAGAATGCCGGATCTCGCCGACCGCTTCCGGGGTCATGTATTACAGTCCGCCCGATTCGTCCTTCAGCCGCCCGGGACGCGTGTGGTGGGCGCCACCGGCCGATGGCACGTCCCACACCTGGCGCGAGGTGACCACCGTCCACCACGAAGGCGTACCCGGCCACCACTTGCAGATCACCGTCGCGATGACCGAGCCCGGACTACACCCGTGGCAGCGATCAATGGCGCATGTGCACGGCTACGTCGAAGGCTGGGCGCACTACGCCGAGCGGCTCGCCGACGAATTCGGGTTGCTGCGTGACCCCGGCGAGCGGCTCGGCATGCTGTACGGGCAGCGGTGGCGAGCGGCGCGGATCGTCATCGACATGGGTCTGCATCTGGGGCTGCCGATCCCGGCGGGCAACGGATTCACCGACGCAACTGATTGGACACCGTCAGTTGGCGTAGCCATGCTGCGCGAGGCCGCCGGAGTCGATGAGACGACCGCCCGCTTCGAGGTCGACCGCTACCTCGGCTGGCCGGCGCAGGCACTCGCGTTCCGGGTAGGCGCGCAACTGTGGCGGCAGGCGCGCGACGCAGCTGAACGTCGACCCGGCTTCGATCTACGTACATTCCACATGCACGCGCTACGTCTGGGACCGCTCGGCCTCGGCCCACTTCGTGAGGTGATGTCATGACCGACATGGAGCTGTTCGACCTGCGGGTCACCGTCGAGAACATCGAGGGACGCTCGGTGTGCGGGCTGGCTGTCGGCGACTGGTTCGAGCTGGTCAACAGCAGCGAGCTGCGGCTGCCGGATGGCAAGCACTTCTGCATCTTCGCGCTCCAGTCGGTGTTGCCGCTACTACCAGCCAAGCAACGACAACTCCCCGAAAGGGACTGGCTCGAACGTGACTCGCTGGTGTGCTGCCCAGACCCCGAGGAGCGCGTGATCATGCGCATCGAACGGATCGGCCGCCGTAGCCTGGACTCGTCCGAGCTGACCTGAACAAGCAAGGTCTCCTTCGGCCTGGCCGGGTTCGGCTCGTTCAGATCACCGTCTCAGGCAACGGTTTGACCCAGATGGGACAGCGCCGTCGGCGCTACGGTGGTGTGTCGTGCAGGAGACGCGGCTGGATACTACCCGGATCCGGGCGGCTCGCCGGGTCATCGACCCGGTTTTTCTTGACACTCCGCTATACCGGTGCGAGGCGCTGGAGCCCGGCCTGGGGTGCGCGGTGAGCATCAAGCTCGAAACGGCGAACCCGGTCCGCAGCTTCAAGGCCCGCGGCACCGAGGTCGTCGTGAGCCTGCTCGCCGATAACGGCTCGCGAGCCGTGGTGTGCGCCAGCGCGGGCAACCTTGGCCAGGCCCTGGCCTGGTCCGGTCGCGGCCGGGGGCTCGACGTCACCGTCGTGGCGTCCCGCTTTGCGCCTGCGGCCAAGCTTGACCGCATCCGCGCACTGGACGCCAGGCTGGAGCTGGTGGACGGCGACTTCGACATGGCTCGCGAGCGGGCGGCGGCCATCGCACGGTACGACGGCATCCGGCTGGTCGAGGACAGCCTGGACATCGAGACCTGCGAGGGCGCGGCGACCATCGGCCTGGAACTGACCGGCACCGTGCCGTCGTTCGACGCCGTCCTGGTTGCTCTGGGCGGCGGGGCGCTGGCCACTGGCGTGGGTCACGTGATCAAGGCCCGGGCGCCCCGGGTCGAGGTTATCTGCGTCCAGCCGCTGGGCGCACCGGCGATGACACACTCCTGGCGCCAGCGGCGCGTCGTCACCACAGACTCGACCAGCACCATCGCTGACGGCGTCGCCGGCCGGCGTCCCATCCCGGCCGTTCTGGACGACCTCCTCCTAGTCGCTGACGACGCGGTCCTGGTCCAGGAGGCGTCGATCATCGCCGGCATGCGGATGCTCCTTGACCACGCTGGACTCGTCGTCGAACCGTCGGCCGCGCTCGGCATCGCGGCGATCCTCGAAGACCGTGACCGCTTCGCCGGCCGGCACGTCGTCACCATCGTGTGCGGCAGCAACGTCGACCTAGACGCCTATCACCGCTGGGTCGGCGCGGCCCCATCCACAGCTCTTGATAATTGCTCCAGCAGCACCGCTAGCTCGATCTGGAACGCACGGTCATGGTGAGTTACCGCATTGCGGAGCTCGCAGGGGAGCCTGTCTTTACCGCGAGTGCGTCCGCGGAGGCCATGTGTGGCCCGGGCCGGGCACGATCATCGGCCGGGTCCGGCGCACGACGCTGATCTGTTGTGCTGCCGGAGCTCTCTACAGCCAGCCCCGTTCGTCGGCGATGCGGACGGCTTCGGCGCGGTTGCGCGCCCCGACCTTGGCCATGGCGGCCGACAGGTAGTTGCGGACGGTCCCCTCGGACAGGACCAGCTTGCCGGCGATGTCGGCCACGGTCGTGCCGGGACGGGCGGCGGCCAGCACGTCGCGTTCCCGTGCGGTCAGCGGAGAGGTGCCGCCCGCGAGCGTCGCCGCGGCCAGCGCCGGATCGACCACCCGCTCGCCCGCCATGACCCGCCGGATCGCGTCGGCGAGTTGCTCGGCGGGCGCGTCCTTGACGATGAACCCGTAGGCGCCGGATTCCATCGCCCGCCGCAGGTAGCCGGGACGGCCGAACGTGGTGAGGATGAGTGAACGGCACCGCGGGACTTCCTGGGCCAGGACGGCTGCGGCGGCCAGGCCGTCGATTCCGGGCATGTCGATGTCGAGCAGCGCGATATCCGGATGGTGGTCCCGGGCCGCGGCGGCCACCTCGTCACCCCGGCCGACCGACGCCACGACTTCGAAGTCCTCCTGCAGGGCGAGCAGCGCGGCCAGCGCGCTGCGGAAGAGCTCCTGGTCGTCGGCGATCAGCAGGCGGATGGTCACGTGGCGGCCCCCGGTGACAGGCAGACCCGCAGTCGCCATCCCGCCGAGTGCCCGGGGCCGGCCTCGATGCTGCCGCCGGCCGCGGCGACCCGCTCGCGCAGCCCGGTCAGCCCGTTCCCCGGCGGTGCGCTGCTGCCTATGCCGTCGTCGGTGATCTCGATCGAAGACGGGGACAGGCGGACGGCGCACGAGCGGGCGCGGGAATGCCGGACAATGTTGGTGAGCCCCTCGCGCACGACCCAGCCGAACAGCTCCTGGTGGGCTGGGTCGACGTCGTCCACGGCCCGGGGCAGGTCGGCGGTGATGCCCGCCGCCCGCAGCAGCTGCCGCCCGGTGGCGAGCTCCCCGGCGAGCGTCACCTCACGGTAGCCGGCCACGGCGGCGCGCACCTCGGCGAGCGCCTGCCGGGCCAGGGCCTCCACCTCGGTCATCTCCTGGATCGCGCGGGCCTGATCGGCCTGCCCGATCCGGGCGGCCAGACCCGCCTTCACCGTGATCGTCGTCAGCGAGTGACCCAGCAGGTCGTGCAGGTCGCGGGCGATCCTGAAGCGTTCCTGCTCCGCCGCCAGGGACGCGAGCTCGGCGCGCGCCTCGGCCAGCGCGTGGCTGCTGGCCAGCGACTGGTGGACCGCGA
>Ga0210401_10004190_pt1 | contig 15090 bp, 15 predicted proteins | sample IncBWH32MmetaG_FD_150866 | JGI IMG/M metagenome (GOLD analysis project Ga0210401, IMG submission 150866) | Forest soil microbial communities from Barre Woods Harvard Forest LTER site, Petersham, Massachusetts, United States - Inc-BW-H-32-M | ecosystem: Environmental > Terrestrial > Soil >... | reverse complement strand
AACCAGATCGACGGTCGCGAACCCCCCTAGTCCGAGAGCGATGCCGAAGCTGTGCTGCCTCCAGGAAACCCCCAGGTACCGGGAAAAAACCAGGAGGAACAATATCAGGCCGCATTGCATGACTCGTACACAGCGTTGCCCTATGATCACGGCTTGGACCAGAGGCGAATCCGGGCCCCCTTGGCTGGATGCCGTCACTACTACTGCCACCAGCAGCATTACCAACGCGGCCCACTTGAACAGGACCGTGCCCAGATCTTTCAACGTGTGGTAGGGACGGAACACATCCTGAAAGACTTCGTGAATTACTTTAAAACCAATCGCCAGGCTGATTGCCATACTGATCCAATAGGCATAAAAATAGGCCGAAGTACTGCCAAACTTGTAAATCGGGAATAAGACCAGAAAATTCAGAACCTGAAAAACAACGTAGGCGAAAAAGACGGGAAACGTGCGGTGAAGTTTGCGCCAAAGCATGGCCCCGATCAGGAACAATTCGAAGGCGGGGTGGGCGACCCAAAGCGCAAGTTGGATATTTGAATTCATGCGGTTAGCACATTACTCCCATGCGCCGGCCACTTTTCTTGCTTTTTGACTTTACCAGTTTTGGCGAATGGGTCAATGGACGAAGGTAACCAAAGGTAACAGTTACCTTCTCATCGCGGCTAACCAACTCCAGCTCGGCAGGATAGCGTGGACTGACGGCTACGCGCCTGAGTTTCGGCGTTTCTGGATGGTTACCCTCAAATGGTTACTATGGGGATCCAGCAATCTACACCGGCTTCGGGTTTCTCGAAAACTGGCGCTGATGCCAGTACGGGTACGGCGGAGTCATGTCGCTGGCTGCGTCCAAGCGGTCTATCTGCTCGGGTGCGAGATTCCATCCAACTGCAGCCAAATTCTGGCGCAACTGTTCTTCATTACGAGCCCCAATGATTACATTCGCTACCGTCGGCCTTTGCAAAAGCCAGTTCAGAGCAATCTGTGGAATGGTTTTGCCAGTTTCACGGGAGATTTCGTCGAGCGCGTCCACGACTTTATAAAGATATTCATTTGGGACCGGCGGGCCTTGCTCTGCCGTGCTGTGTAGTCTGCTCACTTCGGGTAGCGGTTTGCCGCGGCGAATCTTGCCGGTAAGCCTGCCCCAGCCTAAAGGACTCCAAACGATGGTCGAGACCTTCTGATCCAGCCCCAGGGGCATCAGTTCCCACTCAAAATCGCGCCCGGCCAGCGAATAGTAGGCTTGGTGAGCCACGTAACGCGCCCAGCCGTATTTTTCGGAAACGGCAAGAGACTTCATCAGGTGCCATCCCGAAAAATTGGAGCAGGCGATGTAGCGGACTTTGCCACTCTGCACCAGAGTGTCCAAAGTTTTGACGGTTTCCTCGACTGGAGTCTGGGCGTCGAATCCATGCATGTGATAGAGATCGATGTAATCGGTGTTGAGACGGCGCAGGCTGGCTTCGCAGGCCGGAATCAGATGATGGCGCGAGGAACCGAGATCATTGGGGCCGTCGCCCATGGCGAAGGTGGCCTTGGTGGAAATCAGAACTTGGCCGCGACGGCCAGCGATGGCTTTGCCGAGAATTTCCTCAGACGCTCCCTGCGAATACACATCAGCTGTGTCGAAGAAATTAACTCCGGCTTCGAGGCAGATGTCGACCAGGCGGGTGGCTTCTTTCACGTCACTGTTGCCCCAGGCTTGAAAGAATTCACCGCGCCCACCGAAAGTGCCGGTGCCATAGCTGAGGACGGGAACTTTTAATCCGGAATAGCCAAGTTGTCGGAATTCCATGAGCACTAGATGCAAGGGCGAGGCTGGGAGATGCGAAGTGGTTTGCGGAGTCGAAGTCATATGCGGCGACAAGCTTGTCCGCCCCGCTCAGGCGTGGTGATAACCTTGCAGAATGTCACGCGATTTTGATGCGCCAGTCGACTCTACCCAACCAGCGCGGTCCAAAACAGCATTCGTGCTTCTCGTCGGACTCGTGCTTGGGATGGTATTGGCCGTCCTGACTGAATTGTATGTCCTATCGCAAAACTCCGGACCAAACATCGCGAACCGTATGTGGACGGCTCTGACGGGTCGAACCCTCACCATTGATGTGAGCCAACCCACCGTAGTGGATCGCATTCAGCGACTCCAGCGGCTGGAAACTGTGGTTTACACCATGGACAAGGTGGTGACGGGCGCGAAAGAAAATTCCATTCTCCCGGATTTCCTGGCGGGAGATCGACTCCTCATGCTGGTGCATGGCGAGGTTGTAGCGGGGATCGATTTCTCGGAGCTGAAACCAGGCGACGTCAAAGTCAACAAGCAGGAGGTTCGTTTGCATCTTCCCACCGCGCAAGTTTTCAGCGTGCGGCTCGACAGCGCCAAGACTCGAGTGTATTCCCGGCAAACCGGACTGCTTGTGCCCACGGATCCAGATCTGGAAACGCAGGTCCGGCAGGAAGCCGAACGGGAGTTGCAACAGTCCGCGTTGGCCGACGGAGTATTACGAACTGCCCAACAAAACGCAACGTCAACGATTAACAGCCTTCTGCAGGGTTTGGGATTCGAGAAGATTGAGTTTGACTAACGCGATTGTGGTAACCAATTTTCTTGCCGGAAGTCATAATTAGGTGAAGGTCAGCGATCCGCTGTCAGGGATTATCTATGAAGCGGCGGGATTTTTTCTTTCATGCAGCGCGCGGCTTGGGAGCCGCTTGGATCGGATCGCATAGTCTGCCAGCTTGGGCTTCGGTCCCAACTCCATTAAGTCAGAAATATAAGGCTTCCGACACAGTAGTTCTGGGACAGACCGACATCAAGACCAGCCGGCTTGCCGTGGGTACGGGTACGATTGGCTTCGCCCATCACTCCAATCAAACCGCCCTCGGCGTCAAGGGACTCTCTGAATTGCTTCTCAATGGGTATGACCAGGGATTACGATTCTTCGACGCAGCAGATGCTTATGGCAGCCATCCGCATGTGGCCGAGGCACTAAAGCATTTGCCTCGCGACAAAGTCACTGTGTTGACCAAGAGTTGGTCGCGGGATCCCAAATCGATGAGCGCGGATCTGGACCGTTTCCGCCGTGAGTTGGGAACCGATTACCTTGATATTTGCCTGATGCATTGCCTAACGGAAGGCGACTGGACCGAGCGTTACAAGGGAGTGATGGACGTCCTTTCTGAAGCCAAACAGAAAGGCGTCATTCGCGCGCACGATTGTTCGTGTCACAGCGTTGAGGCGCTGCGTTTGGCGGCCAAGTCGGCGTGGGTTGAAGTCGATCTGGTGCGCATCAATCCCATCGGTTCGCACATGGACGCCGATCCGAAAACGGTAGTCGACGTCCTGCGCCAGATGCGCACCAGCGGTAAGGCAATCGTGGGAATGAAAATCCTGGGTCAGGGAGATTTGCGCATGCGACAGAACGAAGCCCTGAAGTATGCGTTATCTTTGGGAGTTCTGGATGCGTTCACTATCGGCGCTGAAAGTAAGGCCGAGCAGTTGGACCTGATTCGCCGGATTGAAATGGCAGCGTAATTATTGGAGATCAAATCAACTTCAAGAGAGTTGCTTTTCGTACTCCAGCAGAGGCATGCCGAAAAAATCTGAAATGTTTCCAGATCGACGGTATCCGTTTCTTTCGTAGAATTTCATGGCCGGGACGAGCGGCAAAGTTGTGTCCAGGGTGATGCGCTTGCACCCGTAGCCACGCAGCAAGGCCTCGATCGCGGCCAACAGTTTCACAGCAACTCCCAACCCATGCCACTCAGGCAGCACTGCCATTCCCCGCAGATGCCCCTCTTCGGCGTCACACGTACCTGAGATCGTCCCGACGACATTGCCGGCTGCAGTCGCAACCAGGACACACATCCGTTGCAGACGAAGGTGCAAAGTCTCAGGTGATAGAACCGTGTCGGCGAAAGCGGCCGGCGTGTAGTCGTCGCATTATGGGGCGAATGCCGCTTTCAGGCATCGCAAGATGGCGACGGCGTCGGATTCATCAGCGGAACGGATATCAATTTCGGATGGCGAACCCATGTTTAACAGCTGATTGTACCCTCCAAAAAACGCTTTGTTCCGCTCGACAATTCAAATGAAAGATCAGGTTGATCGGAGGCGGCGGACATGAGTGTCCGCCGCACGAATCTAGAGCACGAACGTCATCAGATCTTCGTCGATGTAGGTTTCTTTCACTTTTATGGCTTGCGGCTCGCGGCCATAAACTTGAAATCCCAATTCCAAATAAAGTTTACGCGCCGCAGCTTGCCCGCTGCCGACCGCCAAAGTCACCTGCTCAAGTCCTGGCTGCAACCGGGCTAGGCGGAGGAGTTCCTCCATCAGCGCTCGTCCGAAACCTTTTCCGCGGTATTCGGATTTTACGTAGACGCCCCAGACGCGTCCCTTGTGCCTGGTTTTTTCCTCCGGAGAACGAGAGAATCCGACTACTCCAATGAGTTGATCGTTAACGAACGCACCAAGCACGAAGTTTTCGCCCGAGCCAGACCCTAGCCGGGATGCCACCGATTCTGGCGTGGTCGTTCGATGGGCTGCGGCGGAGGAAGAAAACGCGGGCGGTTCCGTTTCGAGCGCTTCGAGACGGAGCTGCCAGAATATTTTCGCGTCCCGTTCCGCCAAAGTTCTAATTTGCATTCCTGAGTTTATCTCGCTCGGACAAGTTTGAAGTCTTGCGGATTTTATGCCGATAGGGTATTCGAGGAATCGCTTCCGGTGGAGGACGGAGTGGCCATGCTTTTGACCGGACAGAGCGTGACAAATTGGGGTTTGAAAACGATACTGGAACATCAAGGACGGGAAAGCTGATCGACGCACGAAAGCATTCACGATTCAAGCTCGACGTTGAGGTCAAGATCTATTCCCGTGACAGCAGTCGGGTGATGGGACACTCGGTGGACGTCAGCGAACAAGGACTCGCTGTAATGCTGCAAATCGAGATTCCGCTCGACCAGGTAGTTCGGTTGGAGTTCGAGCTTCCGCTCGGCGTAGTGTCTATTCGTGCCTTAGTTCGGCAGAGGAGCGCATTTCGCTACGGATTTCAATTCGTCGAGCCGGACTCCTACGCCCAAGAACTGATCAACCACTTCTGTTACGAGCTCAAGCTGCGCAATGCATCTGGCTAGCGTACTGGCCCGGACTGGCTCAAAGCCGTCACAAGGATCAGCAGCAAAGGCACAAACAGAATGAGCCCGCTTCCGATCAACAGGATCTCGCTAAACAGGTCAGGCTTCATAAGATCATCAGGATGGGTTGGAGGTTCGGGACGAATCATTTTAGGTTCTCCCTTTCAAACGCGTTGATCTAGATGCTAGAAACCCTGCTGGGCGCGGAGTTTACCACAAATAAGCGTGGCAACTACTTGTTGAAAACAGTGCTCCTACAGTAATCACCTGAGTCGAGCTGGCACGAATCATGCCTGCTCCACCCCCATGCGTAGAGGCGGCTGTCATTTCGAGTGAACCCGAGAGGTCTTAGGTTTTAGTCGACTAAGGCAAGAATCCGATCCTTGCCATCCCTATGACGGTGGTCGCGATTCCTCAGGCTACCTTCGGACGCGTTTTGGCAACTAATGTGTCGCGCCAAGATTGGCGGCGGAATGAGGAAACTGATGAAAGAAACAGAAAACAAAAAATGCGCACACGAGCCGTGCACCTGCACTGGCGAGGGTAAATACTGCAGCACCGCCTGTGAGGAAGCCGGAAGCGATGAGGTTGAGATCGCCTGCGAGTGCGGTCATCCACACTGCGCCGCGAACATAGAAGCGAAATCTGCGTAAGTCGCTGTTTGAGTCGTACGGTTGAAATTAGTTGTCGCTTATGAAGTTTGCACGTCCTAGCAAATTAAATGGAGGCAACACCATGAAGCTATTCGCAGTAGTTGGCACCGCAGGGTTGGCAGCAATTCTCAGCATTTCTATGCCTGTTCATGCGCAGGATGAGTCGCATCCCCAGGAAGACAAGCGCGCGCAGCCGGATGGAAAGGATACACGTCCGTCAGACCGGCAAGATGATAAACGAGTAGATCAAGACAAAGACAAGAAACAAGACGAACGCGCTGATCGGCAAGCCGATCAGGACAGAGATAAACATCCTGACCAGCAAGCGCGCCAGGATGAGCGCCACGATCAGCCAGTTCAAGGCCGGCAAGGCGGCCGCATTCCCGACGACCGTTTCCGGGCGAACTTCGGGCGGCAGCATACGTTCAGCATTGGTCAGCCAGTAATTGTTTCGGGAACGCCGCGCTTTCAATATGGCGGATATTGGTTTGTAATCGCGCAACCCTGGCCCGGCGGCTGGGGCTATGGCGATCCGGTATACGTCGATTACATCGACGGCGAATATTTCCTGCTTAGCCCGGTGCATCCCGGGGTTCAAATTGCAATTAACGTCATCTTATAAGGATGATGGCGTTGCAGGGATGAGCGCGGGAAATACAAAAGGCCACCCTCCACAAGAGCGTGGCCTTTTCTATCGCTTGAGATTTCGGCCCGGCGTCCGAACGGCTGTCAGAAATGTCTACGCGTGCACCGACGCAAATGCCTGTTTAGCCGCGTTGATAGTCTGCTGGATTTCTTCTTGAGTATGAACGGTGCTGAGAAATGCAGCTTCGAACTGCGATGGCGGTAAATATATTCCGCTATCGAGCATGGCACGGAAGAAGCGGCCGAAGGCCTCGGTGTCAGACTTCGAGGCCGAATCCCAGTCTGTTACCGGGCCGGGAGTAAAAAACCACGTAAACATCGACCCGACGCGGTTGAAGCAGAGAGACACACCCGCTTCTTTCGCAGCCGACGCGACTCCCTCCACCAGTTGCCCGCTCAGCTTATCCAGTTGCGGATAAATTTCCTGTTTGTGATCGCGCAAATGGTGCAGGGTGGCCAGACCAGCCGCCATAGCCAGCGGATTGCCCGAAAGCGTTCCAGCCTGATACATAGGGCCGAGCGGAGAAACCAGGTTCATGATCTCCGAAGGCCCGCCATAAGCGCCTACCGGGAGACCTCCGCCGATAATCTTCCCCATCGTGGTTAAGTCCGGCGTGACACCGTAAAGCTCCTGCGCGCCGCCAAAGGCGAGACGAAAGCCAGTCATGACCTCGTCGAAGATGAGCACGCTGTTCTCCCGCTGAGTGATCAGCCGCAGCGCTGCCAGATATCCGCCGGAAGCGGGAACGCAACCCATATTTCCGACGACCGGCTCAACGATCACACACGCGATCTCGTGCTTGAATTTCTTAAAGGCGTGTTCAAGCGCGTCAATATTATTAAAAGGCAAAGCCAGAGTGAATTGAATGAACTCGTCGGGAACGCCCGCTGAGCCTGGGATCCCAAGCGTGGCTATGCCTGATCCAGCTTTCACCAACAAAGCGTCAGCGTGCCCGTGATAACAACCCTCAAATTTCACAATGTACTTACGCTTGGTGTATGCACGCGCCAAGCGAATGGCGGACATGGTCGCTTCCGTGCCAGAGCTGACGAACCGCACTTTTTGGATATGGGGGAACGCGGAAAGCACAATCTCGGCCAAGTCAGCCTCACTGGGCGTCGAAGCCCCGAAGCTGGTGCCATTGCATGCGGCGTCCATAATGGCTTCGATCACTTTGGCGGGAGCATGACCCAAGATAAGCGGACCCCAGGAGCCGACGTAATCGATGTACTCGTTACCATCCGCGTCGAAAATGTGCGAACCCTGGCCGCGCACGATGAAAGGGGCATCTCCGCCAACCGAATGGAAGGCGCGTACCGGCGAATTGACCCCTCCGGGAATCATCTGCTCGGCTCGCTGCTGCAGCTTACGAGACATCTCCATTTTGCGGGCCATGGGCTCTCCGAAAATAAACTCGTGATATATGTTAACAGCGGGTAGCGGCTTAGGCGGGTTCATGGGCTACCCGGAAGGCCAAGCCCGGCGCCGAAAGGGGCTAATCTGTTGGTAACTTAATCACCGGATATTTACATTTTAGCAACAGTTCTGCAACACGTTTTCGGTAGCCTCGTTGCAGTACACCCCTTCTAACCGGGAGGGTTTCGAGGACAGCTTCGGGGGGCTCCGAGCTGTCCTGCTTTTTTGCCCTTCTTTCCTGGTTCGGTCCGTGCGTATTTCCAGCTACTTCAGATAGGCGCGAACCAGTCCGATCAAATCCTCTCCCAACTCTTCGGGCGAATCCACGGCATGGTCGGGATTCATCATGTGCAGGCGGATGTGATCTTCCAGAATTTCCGCCATCAATCCGTTAACCCCACCACGAATGGCGGCCAAGAGCATCAGGATGTCCGCGCATTCATCTCCGGAGGTCAGCGCCCGTTCCACAGCCGCAAACTGCCCGCGGATCCGCTTAATGCGGAATAGTAGCTTCTGTTTTTCTTTTGAAATCTCGGGAATCTTATCTGGCATTTTTTCCGTTTTCTCGATCCTTTTTGGTTGACAGTACCCAAGGGGGGTATGATATAAGAATTGTGGCGGGAAATCCATAACTCCCGTCAGGAGTGATCAACGAAATATGCGGACAGTTTTTGGACCAGAGCCTCCGAGTAGTCTCGGCGGCATTCCGGTGTAGAACAAGCGGTTAGGTGTCCCGATACGCTTTAACCTGCCTATCGCCTCACCTCTGCTTCTTCTGACCGACAACTGAAGAACGCGAGGGATCGAGGCTGGTGCCGCAAGGCACACTTTTTCCTTCTGCAAATAAAACCCGCGCAACTGCGATGCGACTGCTGGTCGAGTTACGACTCCTGTCGCGGAGTGCTTGCAGTTGCGCACAGCGGGAGTTCCCCGTGCATTGGCTGGTCAAGTTTTGGATTGTCGCTGCTCTGATTCCGTTTTGGGGAGCAGTCATCGTAGTCTTGCTGCATCGACTGCACGGTGATTCCAAACTTGAACGCCCGGCGACGCGAAGTGGGAGCAAGGCCGAGGCTGGCAATCATTCGTAAGCAGCCAGCTTTGGGCAATTCAATTCCGACAGGAACAGAGCATGCAAGAGGAAGTCATCGGCGTAACCGAAGTTGAGGTGCCGGCAGTCCGCGGGCGGCTCGTCCGCTCGAAGTGGGCCCGCAATGTCCTAACGTTCCTGGTCGTCTTCGGGCCGGGCCTGATCGTTATGGAGGCCGATAACGACGCGGGCGCGGTCTCGACCTACGTCCAAGCTGGCGCTCAATATGGAACCAAGCTGCTTTGGCTTCTTCTGCTGTTGCTCCCAGTCACTTACTTCATTCAGGAAATGGTGGTAAGGCTTGGAATCGCAACGGGCAAAGGCCATGCCACGATGATCTACCAGCGTTTCGGAAAGTGGTGGGGACTATTTTCATTGATTGATCTCCAGTTGGTGAACTTCCTTACTTTGGTGACGGAATTTGCGGTGATTGCCTTGGCGCTTGGGCACATGAGCATCGCGCCCAAAGTTGGCGTCCCTGTTGCGGCGGTCGGCCTCATGTTCATGGCGCTGACCGGAAGTTATCGGCGGTGGGAACACGTAACCGTTTTTCTGTGCTTGCTCGATACAGCTTGGCTGTTCATTGTTTTTAAGCTGCGGCCGGCGGGCTTGAGCGGCGTCTTCCACGACACGTTCGTCCCGGGTTTGCCCACTGGCGGGGTGAAGACCAGCCTGGTGTTCTTGATGGTCGCGATTGTGGGAACCACCATTGCTCCATGGCAATTGTTCTTCCAGCAGAGTTGTGTTGCCGATAAGCGACTGCGGTTTGCGGATTTGAACTGGTCCCGTTTGGATACGTTTTTGGGAGCTGTGTTCACCATTGTTGTCGCCGGCTGCATGATGATCGCGGGCAATGCCGGCAAACTGCATGGGCTGGTGTTTTCTGATCCCGCGCAACTGGCTCGTGATCTCCAGCCATTCGCCGGCGAGGCGGTTCGCAGCGGGCTTCTGTTGCTGATGATCAATGCTGCTGTGCTGGGCACGACCGCAATCTCACTCTCCAGTGCCTGGGCATATGGAGAGGTGAAAGGCTGGCCGCACAGTCTGGAAATGCCGGTTCGCAAGGCCAAAGGCTTTTACGCCACTTATGTGATATGCGTCGCGCTGGCCGCTGCAATCGTGCTGATTCCTGGCGCGCCTTTGCAGTTGATCATCATTGGCGTTCAGGTTTTGGCGGGAATCATGTTGCCTTTGGCCATTGTCTTTTTGCAGTTGCTCCTCAATGACAAAGAGGTCCTCGGCGACGCGTACGTGAACAAGCCCTGGAACAATTGGGTGAACTGGACCATCATCGTCGTCCTGTTCATCCTCTCGCTAATTCTCGCGGCCCAAGTGGTCGCTCCCAATCTGTTTCCTGCAAGTTAAGGGAAGCAAGGAGAGGTGCAAACATGGGTGTGATGGCTTTGCTCAGACCAACCACGATTAACAATGTCTCTGAGGATCAGTTTGTAGTTGTTCATCCGCTTGATGATGTGCGCGAGGAAAAAGTCGATACGGCTTCGCTCGGACGCATATCCATGACTACCAGCGTGAAGATCTCGCTGATGGCGTTGCGCGGATACCTGGTCCTGAGATGTTGCTGGTTCTGTATCACGTGGTTGATCTGTCGGGCGCGTGGGGAGCGCACTGAAGCGCGCAATCCTTATGAACTTTTTATCGCATTCTTAAGGAGCGTCACATCGAATAAGGTGCTGGTTGAACTTTACAGAAAGGAGGGAGAGAACAATGACCTGCATGACTCTATTCGCACAACCGTGGGCGATGGCGACGACGCAGTTCGTGCGCGTGATCCAACACGAAGAAAACTTTTCGTGGAACGTGGAACCGAAGACGGAACACAAACCGTTGCGCATGAACTGGGTCGTGGTCACCGACGAAAGCGGCAAGCGGCAGCTTCGCATGCACTGGGTGGTGGATGAAAGCCGCTGAGACAACAGCTTGTAACATTCCTTTAACGAGGTGTGCGTAGGCTGGGTGGATTGGCGGAATCACCCTTCGCATTGGAGTATTCGCCAACCACCTGAGCCGAACGCGTCTAATGTAGTTAACCATAGTTAATATGCTGTGATATAGTGGCGTTAACTATTGTGATCATTGTCACATGCGACGGTGACAATGGGGTTGAGCTGAAATCTCCGCTTACCTAACCTGCAATTATGAATATGAAATTCATTTTCAATATCGCACGAGGCAGAGACCCCCGCAAAGCCGATTGCGACGCCACTGCAAAATCGGTACGTGCGATTCTGCGTGCCGCAGGACTGAGCTACTCTTTGTGGTTGATGCTTTGGGCCACAGGTGCTCTTCCCGCAGTCGCGCAGCAAGGGGAAGATCCATCCCCTGGGCAGCGGTCAAGCTCGATACCGGACGTCGACGAAGCTGATCCGCCCGCAGGCGAAGCCGTCGAAACCATGCTTCCGCACTTGAAAGATACGCGGTTCTGGCTTTCCGGGCAGATGAATTTCATCTTTCAGACGCATCCTCCATTCGACGCGGCTTACAGCGGGCCCCATAGTCTTCTCCCGAACTACCAGAAAGCGACATCTCGGGTCTTGACTCTCTACACTGGTGTGCGGCTTAACGAGTCTACAGAGATTCTAGCTGATGTTGAAGAGGCAGGCGGAGCAGCTCTGAGTGAGGGCTTCGGGCTCGCTGGCAACACCGATCTCGATATCGTGCGCAATCCATTCTTGAGCAAAGCACCGTATCTGGCGCGAGGAATGATTGACAAAATATTCGCGTTGAGCAAAGACAAAATCGAAAACGGGCGCACTGCGCTATCGCTTTTTGATGAACTGCCCCGCCGGCGGCTGGAAGTCCGCTTCGGCAAGTTCAGCATGCCGGACTTCTTTGACATAAATTCGGTCGGTTCGGACACCCACTTTCAATTTACGAACTGGACCATCGACAACAACGGTGCCTGGGACTACGCTGCCGACACGCGCGGCTATACCGTCGGCGCGACCGTTGATTATGAAGACCGCAATTGGGGCTTCCGCTTCGGCGAGGGGCTAATGCCCAAGGTCGCAAACGGAATCGATCTGGTGTGGAAGGTTTGGCAGGCGCATGCCGAAAACTACGAATACGAGTTTCGCCGCGGCTTCATCCCGCGAAAAGCCGGCGTGGTTCGTCTGTTGGCCTACACCAATTACGCAAACATGGGCATCTATCGCCAGGCCATTGCCAACTATGAAGCTCACCTCACACCGGTTCCGGATATCACAGCTCATCCCTGGCACATCACTCGTAAATACGGATTCGGTGTGAATCTGGAGCAAAATCTCACGCGATATCTGACCGCATTCGGCCGTTTTGGATGGAATAACGGAAAAACCGAATCTTTCGCGTACACGGAGGTTGACCAAACCTTTGCTGGAGGAGTCGGAGCAAGCGGCGCGTGGTGGCATCGCAAGCAGGATCGCGCAGGCGTTGCGTTTGTCACGAACAGTATCTGCAAATACCACCAGACTTATCTGGCCGATGGCGGCTTAGGTTTCCTTCTCGGTGATGGCGGGCTGAATTACGGTCGTGAAAACATCGTAGAGTCTTATTACACGGTCCATGTGTGGCGCGGTATCTATGTCGCTCCGGGCGTGCAGCATATCAACGACCCCGGATACAACCGTGACCGCGGGCCGGTGATTGTGCCTTCGTTCCGTGGGCACATGGAGTTCTGAAAGCTAAGTATTACGGTCATCCCCCACCTTTTGTCATCCCGGGCGAAGCGAGGGACCGGTTCTTTCACGCCGCCGAAAAACCAGGTTCGTCGTTGTCCGCGCTGCTCGAAATGACAGAGGAATTTCCTGATGCCTTCCTGTATTGCTTTTGCGATAGCAGCAGTTTAGATTTCTTTCATGGCCAGCGGCTTCGACAAATTAGTAGATGCGATACCTCAGATTGCGGTGGAAGCCCGCTTCAACGGTCACTCCATGGTAGGCGCGCTAAAACGGGTACTGGTTTGTTCACCGCGTACCGCCTGCTGGCATCAACCGGAGCGCGCCGCGCGCTGGCGGGAGCTTGGCTTCATGCGTCTGCCAGATTTCGCAACGGCTCAGGCCCAGCACGAGGCTTTATGCCGCGAACTGCAAGCCTGCGGGGCCGAAGTTGAAGACATTCCCCCAGCGATGGAACTTTCGCTCGACGCCGTCTACGCGCACGATGCGTCTTTGCCAACAGACTTTGGCTTGATCCTCATGCGTCCGGGCAAAACCAATCGCATTCCCGAAGGCAAACATCACGGATCGTTTTGCCAGATTCTCGGCATCCCGATGCTCGCCAAGATTACCGCTCCCGCAACCGCGGAGGCGGGAGACATGGTTTGGCTTGATGCCAAGACGTTGCTCATTGGCCACGGCTATCGCACCAATGGGCAAGGTATCCAGCAGATGCGCGCGCTTCTGGCGCCAAAAGGGGTCGAAGTCCTTTCGGCGCCTCTGCCGCATGCATCGGGTCCGTCCAGGTGCCTGCATTTAATGTCGTTGATGAGCCTGCTCGATGAAAAGACTGTGTTGGTCGACTTACCATGGCTTGCCGTTGAAACCATAGAGTTACTGAAAGCGCGTGGCTGCGATTTCATTGAAATTGATTATTCCGAGCGAGAGACTCTGGCTTGCAATGTATTGTCGTTAGGCGAAAAGCGTCTGTTGGCCTTGGAAGAAAATGCTAAGACAAACGCAAAACTGCGGCAAGCAGGATTCGAGGTACGAACTTTCCCCGGTTCCGCGTTGTGCATCAACGGTGGCGGTGGCCCAACTTGCCTGACCCGACCGTTGTTCCGCGAGTAACCTGATCAATGGAGGACGAGTGTCCTCCCCCGTCTCCAACTTCGACGGCACGAATCTCCTGTTAGAATTACTGAGCAATGGTCTTGCCTTTCGTCCGTGATCTATTCACGGACGTGGAAAAGTTGCCCGCCTTTTTACGTGTAGCCTCCCACCTCCGCGAGGGCACGGGGCGTATAAGTGTCTCTGGACTTACTCCCACCGCGAAGGCTTTGCTGCTGGTTTTGCTGCAGAAGAGCGCCGGGCGTCCGTTCATCGTGGTGGTTCAAGATAATCGCGCTGCCGAAGAGTTCGTGCCCGTGCTGCAAGCTTTCCACGAGTTGATCGGCGGAAACGATCCTGACTCTATAGTCTCACTTCCGACCCGCGACGTTCTGCCATTTCAGAATCTTTCCCCACACCCTGAAATCCAGGAGGAACGCGCCGTTGCGCTGTGGAAAATCGCGACAGGAGCGGTCTCAATTCTGGTGTCGCCCATCGCGGCGACGGCGCTGCGTCTTCGTTCCGCCGAGTATTACGCTGATCTGGCACGCATGGTTCGCCGGGGAGAGACGCTTGATGTTGAACCTCTGCTGCGCCACCTGAATACGGTTGGTTACACGTCAACTGATGTAGTTGAAATGCCCGGTGAATACGCTCTTCGCGGCGGCATCCTTGATGTGTATTCTCCCGAGGCTGACCGTCCGCTGCGCATCGAATTCTTCGGCGATGAGGTCGAATCGATTCGCAAATTCGATCCAGCCACGCAAAGATCTTCGACTCCAGTCGACGAGGCACTGCTACTTCCACTGACGGAAACTCCGGTTAGCGATGATCTGCTTGGGGCAATACATGTCCGCTTATCAGGCAAGCGCATTACCGGCGCCGAAGAGGTTGTAGAGCAAGCAGTGCGCGCTGGCGGCGTAAGCGTTTTTCCCGGCTGGGAGTTTTACGCGCCGGTAGCGGGCGCTGACCGCACCATCTTTGACCTTCTCCCACAGGCTGCAATTCTTACTGACGAACCGGAAAGTGTCAGGCAAGAATTTGATCAGGCCTGGTCACGCATAGAGGAGGCGCACGAGCGCAGCGAAATCGGCAACCTGGTTCGTCCCACGGACTTGTATGTTGCTCCTGAGGATTGGTGGCGGAACTTGGCGAATCTTCCAGGCGCTTCGATTGAGCACCTCGAGATCGCGCGCCCAGACGCGGGCGAGGGAGTCAGCTTCCATTCACAACCGGCGCAGCGCTTTCATGGCGCAATTCCGGCGATGCTGGAAGACGTCAAGAAGCAGATTGGTGAACAGAACCGCGTGCTGATTGCGGTTCCGAATATCGGCGAGGTAGAACGGCTCGCAGACGTTTTCAGCGAGTACGCACTTTCCTTTCGTTTAGGTA
>Ga0210401_10004189_pt1 | contig 15094 bp, 10 predicted proteins | sample IncBWH32MmetaG_FD_150866 | JGI IMG/M metagenome (GOLD analysis project Ga0210401, IMG submission 150866) | Forest soil microbial communities from Barre Woods Harvard Forest LTER site, Petersham, Massachusetts, United States - Inc-BW-H-32-M | ecosystem: Environmental > Terrestrial > Soil >... | reverse complement strand
ATGCTTCGGCCCGGCCGCGAGCACCGTGCCGAGCTGCGTGTGCTCGGTCGCGATCGCCGTGCCGCCGCTCGCGCCGCTCGCCGATCCGCTGGTGCTCGCCGCCGCGCTCGCCGAGCTGCTCGCGCCCGTCGCCGCGTAGCCGCTCGCTTCGCTTTTGCCCGAGCTGCTGCCGCCGCTCGATCCGCAGCCCGCCACCGCGAGCCCCGCGACCGCGAGCATCGTCGTAACAAGAAAATGTGGGTGTCGCACGCTTGTCTCCTGGTTTGGTTTGTATTGCCGAGGACGCCCGCACGATTGCAAACCTTTCACCGCGGGCGCTACAGTCGAGCCGTGCCCGCGCTCGATCCCGAGTCGCTGCCGCGCCACCTCGACCGGCTCTATCGCGCCGCGTGGGCGCTCTGCGGCTCGCCGCACGAGGCCGAAGACCTCGTCCAAGAGACGTTCGCGCGGGTGCTCGCGCGGCCGCGCACGCTGCGCGGCCAGGACGAGCTCGCCTACCTGATGACCGTGCTGCGCAACACCTTCCTCACCGAACGGCGCACCGCATCGCGCCGTCCCCGCGCGAGCGCCGCTGTGCTCGAGGAGCTCGACCCGCTCGACCCGCGCTCCGGCGAGCGGCCCGCGGAGGCGCTGCAGACGCGCGAGGTCTTCGCCGCGATCGCCGGCCTGCCCGAGCGCTACCGCCTGGCACTCGTCGCCTGCGACGTCGTCGGGCTCTCCCACCGCGAGGCGGCGCGTATGCTCGACACGAAGGAGGCGACGATCGCCACGCGCCTGTTCCGTGCGCGCCAGTTCGTCGTGCACGCGCTCGAGTCCTCCTCCCCCGGCCGGGAAGATGCGCCCTCCGCGCGGAGTCTTACTCCAGGGAGCACCACGTGATGAATCGCGATCCCGACGACATCCACGCCGCGCTCGCCGCACTCGCCGACGGCACGCTGCCAGAGCAGCGGCGCGAGTCCGTGCTGGCGCGCGTCGCCGACTCCCCCGAGCTCGCCGCCGAGCTCGAGGAGCAGCGTCGCGCCGTGACGCTCGTGCGCTCGCTGGAAGGCGTGCAGGCGCCCCATCTCCTGCGCCGCTCGATCGAGCTCGCCGCCGCCGGCGAGGTGGCGGCCTCCGCTGCGCCCGACGCCGCCGGTGCGGCGGGCGTCGCCGGCTCGCGGTCCAGCCGCTTCGCCGCTGGGAGTGCCGCCGCTGAGGGCGAGGCGGCCGCGCGGCGGCGCCGTCTGCGTGATCCCCGCTCCGTGGGGCGTTCCCCGCGCCGGCCCTCGCGCATCTTCATCGGCGGGCTGCTCGCCGCCGGCGCGGCTGTCGTCGTCGTGCTGGCGTTGGTCCTCTCCTCCGGCGGTGGCGGCGCCGCCGCGCCCACCGTGTCGCGGGCCTCCGGCGCGGGCCTGCTCGCCGCCACCTCCTCGCCGCCCGGTGAGAACCCGCGCAACCCCCACCTGCTGAGCGCCTCCGCGGCCGGCATCCCCTACCCCTACTGGGGCGGCTCGCTGGGCTGGAGCGCCGTCGGCAGGCGCACCGACACGATCGGCGATCGCGCCGTCACCACCGTCTTCTACGCCAACCACCACGGCCGGCGTATCGGCTACTCGATCGTCGCTGGCGACGCCCTGCCGATCCCCGCGGGCGCCGTCGCGGTCGTGTGGCACGGCGTGAGCTTCCACGTGGTCTCCCCCGCCAACCCGACGATTGTCGCCTGGCGCGAATCCGGCCACACCTGCATCCTCACTTCGCGCGAGGTTGCTGTGCGCACGCTGGTGCGCCTTGCCGCGTGGGCGCGGGCGTAGGGCGTCTGCTCATCGAGCCTTACGGCGTCCACCATCAGCTCGACGCTCGCGGACGCTCATCGGGGCGAATATCGCTCTGTGCGCCGTGCCTCCATTGGTGGTGGTCACCGGCGCATGAGCCGGGGTCGCCGTCGGCTTCGGGCTCCCAGACGAGCCACCGCATGCCGTCAGGCTGACGCACACGAGCAGTGGGACGATCAACGCGCTCGCCGGCAAGCCGCGACACCGGCGAGGACGGTGTCGCGGCTTATGATCGATCGGCTGCCAGGCTCCCATCGCGGGCGCTCAGCCGTACAGCTCCGCCAGCGTGATCGCTTCTTCTCCTTTGCTTTTGGTGTAGCGGCCGACCGCGGCGCATGCCACCGACGACGTGCATGACACCCGGCGCAGATTGCTGTATGGGGCGCCCGACGGGTGGGGGATCGTCTGGGTGCTCCATGCTGTGCCGTTCCAATTCTCGGCGAGTGGCATTTCTTCGGTCGGTTCGCCCTGGTCGTAGAAGCCCACCGCGGTGCATGATGTCGAGGACGTGCACGACACGCCGCGCAGGCGAGAGCTCTGGCTTCCCGGGTTGGCCGTCGTCTGGATGGACCACGTTTTGCCGTTCCAGGACTCCGCCAACGTCTTGCTGCCGCCTTCGCTCGGCTCATAGAACCCCACGATGACACACATCGTCGATGATATGCACGACACGTCTTCGGGCCAGGTGAGCGTCGCCCCCGTCGGACTCGGGGGTTCCTGCAGCGTCCATTTTTCGCCGTTCCAGCGGTCGGCCAACGACTCCCATACGCTGGTGCTGCTCTCGTACTCGCCGACGGCGGTGCATTCGCCGGCGGCCGAGCACGACACGCCGATCAGCTGGCTCATCTGCCCGCCGCTGGGAATCGGGGTTTCCTTGACCGACCATGACGTCCCGTTCCAGCTCTCGGCGAACGCGACGTAGGCGCTCGAGCTGTTGATGTACGCCCCGGTCGCTGTGCAGGCGCTCGACGATGCGCACGACACGCTGAACAGCCCGCTTTCTTTCGCGCCGCTCGGCGCGGGCGCTTCCTCAACGGACCAGGCTTCGCCGTTCCAGCGCTCAGCGAGCGGCACCGCGACGCTCGAGCTGTTCAGGTAGGAGCCCACGGCCGTGCAGGCGTTGCTTGACGTGCACGACACCTCGTCCAGTTCGCTTTCTTTGGCGCCCGATGGTTTGGCGAGCGTCTGTTCCTGCCATTCTCCGTTCCACGCCTCGGCGAGCGCCAGCTTGGTCCCCGAGCTGTTCTTGTAGTACCCGACCGCTGTGCAGGCGCCCGGCGAGGAGCATGAGTCGCCTTCCAGGAGGCTTGTTTTCTCACCCGTCGGGTTTGGCGTCGAGGTGATTCGCCAAGCAGGCGTCGTGGTGGTGGTGAACGTCTTGTCCGCGCCGTAGGTGGTTCCGCTTTCGTTGCTCGCAACCAGGCGAAAGTGGTAGGTCGTCCCTTTTTCGAGTCCGACGATGCCTTTGCTCTCTTCGATGTTGCTCGTGCCCGAGCCGGCACTCGCTTCCGCGGTCCTGTGTTCGTATTTGCCTCCTTCTGCTTCTTTTAGTCCGTATTCGAAATAGTATTTCGTTTCCGCTTCGTTTGGATTGACGGTACCGCTCAATGTGGCCCCCGTCTCGTTGACGCCTGTTGCCGAGCCCGTGGTGGCAGCGGGGGCTGGGGCTTTGGCTTTTGTCGTGAACGTTTGATCATTCCCGTCCGAGACCCCGTTACTGTTGGACGCGACGATCCGAAAGTGGTAAGTGGTGCCAGGTTCAAGGCCAGTAATGACCTGTGGCTCTTGCACAGTGCTTTTGCCTGAACCAGCACCGACTTCCGCGGTCTTGTGTTGGTATTTGCCTTCTTTTGCTTCTTTCAGTCCGTATTCGAAATAGGATTTCGTTTCAGTGCCCTCCGGATTCACCGAGCCTTTGAGCGTAGCTTCTCTCCTGCCCACGCTGCTCGCTTTGAGTGTTTCGACACCCGGCTTGAAGGCGCGCCTCTCTGTCAGTGGACCGAGAAAAGGTTCAAAAGGTTTTTCGCTCTCGAAGTGGGCTCCCAAAGCGGTGCAGATCGTCGTCGAGGGCAGGCATGATACGTCGGCCAGCCAGGCGCCTTCGAACCACAGGGGTTCTTCGGGCATGGGCGTCCCATCGATCTCCCATTCTTTGCCGTTCCAGCGCTCGGCCAAAGTGACGCCGTCGCCGTAGTATGTGCCTTCGATGAAGTAGCTCTCGTATTCGGAATTTCCGACAGCGATGCATTCGGCAGTTCCCGAGCACGACACTCCATTCAGGCCGCTTCCGTTTTCTCCCACAGTGAAAGCTTCCGGGTTGGGAGTCGCCTGGATCGCCCATTCCGTGCCGTTCCACCGCTCGGCCAACGTCTTCTCAATGTTCGACGTGGTCCAGTAGGAGCCGACTGCCGTGCACGCCGTGGACGACGTGCATGACACACCATCGAAGGTGGCTTCCCTCGTGCCTTCCGGGGTCGGCGTGGTCTGAATTGCCCATTCCGTGCCGTTCCAGCGCTCAGCCAACGGCGCGAGTCTTTTTGAGATAGACCCATACCCCACCGCCGTGCACGCCGTGGACGACGTGCACGACACCTGGTTCAGGCCGCTTTTTTCGCTGCCGGTCGGGTTGGGGGTCGTCTGCAGCGACCATTCTTTGCCGTTCCACCGCTCAGCCAGGGTGACTTCGGTATACGAGCTGTTTGTAGACACTCCCACCGCGACGCATTCGGTCGACGATGCGCACGACACTCCATGCAGGTCGCTGGCAATGGCGCCGGTCGGGTTGGGCGTTGTCTGCAGCGACCATTCTTTGCCATTCCATCGCTCGGCCAGCGTGGCTCCGAGCGAGCTTTTGGTGTGATAATAGCCAACTGCCGTGCATTCCGTAGAGGATGAGCATGACACGCCGCTCATGCCGACGCCTGTGGCGCCTGCCGGCTTGGCTGTTGACTGGATCTTCCATTCGGAGCCATTCCAGCCATCAACCAGGGCCACCCTTTCCCCCGCTTCATCATCAAAATAGCTCGACACGGCGATGCAGGCCGCCGAAGATACGCAGGACAACCCTTCGGGCTTCTTTTCCCAGGACGCACCGCCCTCCTCCCAGGTGGCGGCAGGTCTGGGGGTCGTCTGGATCGTCCAGGGTGTCGTGGTGAACGTATGATCTGCGCCGTCGATGGTCCCGGAACTGTTGGTCGCGACCAATCGGTAGTGGTAAGTCCCCTGAGTCGTGACGCCGGTGACACGCTGGCTGACTTCCCGCCAGAGAGCACCCGACCCCGCGGAGGCGTTGGGCACCGGCACGCTCGTTCCGTAGGAAGTCGTCGGACCGTATTCGAAGTGATAGGTGGTTTCCAGTTGCTTTGGGTTCACGTAGCCGTTCAGCGTGACTTCGGTGCCCCCCGCACTTGTCGCTGGATCGGTGACCGCGGCAAACCCAGCCGCGAGTTCAGGTGGGCCATCCGGGGTCCCCCAGCCGGTGGGGGCGTTATAGCCTTCGACGCCGGTGCAGAGGTAGGCATGGCCGCACACGCCGTTGTATCCCGAGGTCACATTGAACAGAGAGCTTCTGTAAAACGCTTCGGCGCCCTCGTCTTTGACCGTGCTGCTCGCGTGCGCCTCGATCCCCGCGACGAGCGGCGCGGCCACACTCGTCCCGCCGACATCCGCCCAACCTTTATGTTCACCTTCACTGCTACCAAAAACGGGGGTGTTGTAGATCGACACCGGCGATTCGTCGTTGTTCGCGACGGCGGCCGTGTCGTTGTCGGTGCGCTTGGCGCAGCCCGTGTCGGTTTGCCAGCTCGGCTTCGACTCATACCAGCTACAGCCGCTGCCGCTGCCGACCCATACCTTCTCCGACCAGCCACGCGAGTTTTCCACCTTTTCGAGCGTCGTGCCGCCGACGGCAATCACGTTCGGAGATGTCGCGGGCCAGCTCGGCGTCCCCCAGATCGAGTTGTCCCGATTGTCATAGCTGTCATCTCCGGACGCGACCGTGACGGGTACGTCTGGATGGTCATACGCTTTCAGCTATTCTTTGCATCCTTCTTTGGGGCACGTTTTCGTATCGTTTTCGGGCGTCCCGTAGCTGTTGCTGATCTCGGTTACTTTCTTTTTTGTGCCGGGTTCTTCCCATTTCGCCGCCTCTTCCTCCGCCGCCGCGAGATCGGCCGAGGTCGGTTCGGTCGCCTCCACGAGCAGGATGTGGCATTCCGGACACGCCGCAGAGACCATATCCAGATCAAGTGCCGTCTCCACCGTCCAGCCTAGTTCTTCTGCTCCGTTTTCTTTTAGTGAGAACGCTTCTTCGCCTTTTTCGTTGATCTTTTTGAAGCACCCAGCTTTACAAGAACTGAGTTCGTATCGTTTGCGATAAGCGGCTAGGTCATTTTCGGCTTCTTTGTAGCCGTAGGCATCTATAACCGCCACCGTTTCGGTGGAGCCTCCTTTGGTGGGGATCTTGTACGCGGATTGAAGGTTTTCCGGATCTAGACCTCCTTCTTCACCGCCTCCTTGAAGTAGCGGCCCGGTGCTGCCCACACGGTAGCCGGAGGAGGTCTTGACCACCGAGGGATCGACGATCGACAGGCACCCGACCTGATCAGGGTTGGGGCTACAGGCAGCATAAGGTCGGGTGCTCGAAGGCGTCAGCGAAAAGCCGGGTTCGTGTGCGCCTATAGCGCTCGCCGCTCCGGGCGCCGCAAGGCCCACCAGGGCGGTGGCCACCAGAAGCGCGCTCCGACTTCTCCTGGCGACTGCCGTGTTCACCACGGCAATCCCGTAACCATGCACAATCGGGAGCCCGAACCTCATTGCACGACCGCCTCTCTGTTCCGCTCTCGGCACATTGCCTACAGCTACTTTTTGGGGCAGAGACCATCACCTCATCGACCGTCACGCAGGTAGTCGTCCGCGTTAGGCGTTGAAGTAACTGCTCTCGTAAGAATCCGTACTGTGAATCCGACCGGACCGTACTACCGGCGCAGCACAAGAGTCAAATTCTCTGCGACAGACAACGGCGCCTGATCTCGCGCCGGGGCCAAGCCCGCCGAAGTTATCTATCGCGGGTGCCGGCGGGTCAATCTGAACGCCGCGCTCCGCGTGGTTCTGAACATGACGCCTTGGACGATCGAGCCGGGCTCACCGCCGGCCGGGGTGTACGTGAGCTCCACCGTCGCCTTCAGGGCGCCTCGCTCGGACAGAAGCCGTTTCGCGCGCACGTCGGGGCGGACGATCACGACCATCTGCCCCCCTTTGGCGATCGTCAGATGCAAGCGAGCGATCACAAGCGTAGACCTGTGGTTGCGCTTGTCGCCCGGCGCGCCGGCCGAGTGTATTGTGCCCACGATCTGGAGCGTACCCGGCCCCGGAAGGCTCAGCGTGAGCTCGACGGCACCGCGCCTTGCCATGCTCGTCACGCCGATCAGCGTGAATGCATTGCTCACGCCGCCCCCGGACGACCCGCTCGTGTGGCCACCCCCGGGTTCGCTCCCACCCCCGGTCGGACTGCCGCCGCCGGGCTGTTCTTTCGCCGGCACGAGCAATGCGACGCTCGTGGCGCTTCCGTGTCCGGCGCTGTTCGTCGCGGTGACTTCGCACGCCAGGCTTTCGCCGGCGTCCCCGGCCTGCACCCGATAACTGCTGCCAGTCGCGCCCGGTATTGTGACGCCGCCGCGCCGCCATTGCACGGTGAGCGTCACCGGCCCCCCGGTCCAGACTCCGTTCGAGCACGTGAGAGTTTCACCCACGGACGGAGTGCCGGATACGGTGGGCGGCGTGGGGTCTCCAGGCTCCGTAGCGGCGACCGGCATGCTTTCACTGAAAGTGCTGCGATGTTCACCCGCGTTGGTCGCTGTTACTTCACATTCCAGATTTTCGCCGGCGTCGCCGACCTGAACTATGTAGGTTTCCGCGCTTGCTCCCGCTATCGGAAGGCCTTCGCGCAGCCACCGGTAGGTGAAGGTGGGAGCAGGTTCGCCCGTCCAGGTTCCCGTGGCGCAGGTCACGGTGTTGCCAGCCGCCAACTTCCCGATAATGGATGGGCTTTCGATGTTTTCGAGCGCCGTTGCGCGCTGAGGGTCGCCAACGATCAGGTGGCCGTTTATGTTGCCGACGATGCACACTCCGCCCTTGACACATGCTATGCCGGCGACTTCCTTGAGATAGTACTCTAGAGGGAGTGTAACAAACCGAGAGGATGGGTGTGTGACGCTGCCATACAGGTTGCTCGCGATCCACGTCGCCTTGCCGCCGGTCGGATCGGGCGTGGCGATCACATTGCCCGACGAGCCATTGCCGCCGAAGCTGGTCGCCACGCACGTCCCTTCTGGGGTGCACGAAACTCCGCTGAGGCCATTCACGGATTCGAAACGCGACGCAACAGACCACCCACCGGTCGTGGGGTCTCCCCAGCTGATGACGGCTAGCCCTTTTCTCCCGGCAGCCGTGACGCAGAGACTCACCGAGGGGCATGAGATTTCGCTGCCGACCCCGGCGTCGTCTTGCACTGCCCAGGAGCCCGCGCCGCTGGTCGGTTCTTTTGAGACGAGCACTTGGCCCGCGTTCGTCTGGGTGACGACGCAGAGATGTTCGGAGGGACACGCCACGCCGCCCAGCGCACGGCCTTCCATCTGCGAGCGACTCCAAGCGCCCGCGCCACCTGCGGGATCGGTCGAGACGAGAACCCCCCCTTCCCGGTCAGTCGCCACGCACAGGCTGGCGGAGGCACACGACACGTGTTCGAGTGGAAGCGTGCCGTCGACGTCGGCAATGCTCCACGCGCCAAGTCCTCCGGTTGGGTCGGTCGAGACGAGAATGTCCCCCGCTCCGTCCACAGCAACGCAGAAGCCGACCGTAGGACACGACACCCCATCGAGCTTGTGTTCGTCGACGTGCGCCTCGCTCCACGCGCCAGCGCCACCCGTGGGATCTGTCGAGGTCACCACGTTGCCGGCTTCATCGATCAATACGCACAATTCGAGCGATGCGCACGATATCCCCGACAGGGAACTGCTGCCCACTCCGACCGGGACGATCGTCCACGCGGCGGCGCCACCCGCCGGTTCGGTTGAGGTGATGACGCCACTGTCGCTGTCCGTCAGCACGCACAGGTTCGCCGCCGGGCACGATGCACCCTCGATTTCATAGCGCTTCATGGCTTCAAACGACGTCGACGACCATGCTGCAGCGCCCCCCGCCGGCTCCGTCGATGCGAGCACTTCGTTGCCGCCCATCGCGATGCACAGCCCCCACGGCGCGCACGAGACATGCGTGAGCAATTCTTCGCTCACCTTGGCTGCGCTCCAAGCCCCCGCCCCGCCGGTAGGGTCGGTCGAGGTGAGCACTTCGCCGTAGTTGTCGGTCGCGACGCAGAGCTCTTCGGAGGCGCACGACACGTCGAAGATCGTGCGCCCTTCCGCCACCTGGGTCGCCGTCCATGCACCGGTGCCACCGGTCGGATCGGTGCTGGTCACGACGTCGTCGCCATCGTCGACGCCCACGCACAGTTTGACCGACGGGCAGGAGATCCCGCTGAGCGCCCGTTCCTCCACGGTCGCCTCGCTCCAGGCGCCGGCGCCCCCGGCGGGATCGGTCGATGTCCACACGTCGCCGCCGTGCTCGTTGGTCGCGACGCACAGGCGCGCCGATGCGCACGACAGCGCCGCCAGTTCGCGGCCGACGTGCACGATGCTCCAGGCGGCGGCGCCACCGGTCGGGTCGGTCGAGGTCGCGATCGTGTGCCCGCCGATCGCGACGCACAGTTCGGTGGAGGGGCACGCCACCGCGGTGAAGTCTTCGGCCACCCTGGCGCTGCGCCACGCGGCCGTGCCGCCGGTCGGGTTGGTCGTGCTCAGCACGTCCCCGACGTTGTCGACGGCGACGCACAGTTCGGTCGAGGGGCAGGCCACCCCGCTCACTTCGGTCGGGGAGGCGAACGGCGGCTGGTCGTCGACCGCGACCGGGCTCGCCCAGCTCACCGGCGACGCGACCGCCCATGCCGAGCCGCAGCCGAACGCGAGGCCGCCCGCCAGCACGGCGATCGTAAGACCGGCCTGCCACGCGAAGCGTGCTCGGCTAAACGTGATCATCAGCGCAATCCGATTATAGGCCCAGATGGCATCATTTCATGGGTTCAACTCTGCTCGGGATCACGATGCCCCCGCCCGGCGGCGGGGGCGGCGTTGCTTCGGACCGCTACGACGTGACGGCGGCACCTTGCTTCCGCACGTCGGACACACCGTCGGGCTCGCCGCGCCGATATGCGTCCCGGCCGCCGCCTCATCCGGGTCGATCCGTGCGCGGTGAGCCGCGCGCACCTCGATCCTCAGGTCGGCGACCGATAACCGCTCCTTTTCCGCGCGCTCCAGCCAATCGTCCTGCTCGGCGGGCTTCAACCCGGCCACCGTCTCGTGATGACTCCAGGAGAGATTCTCCCGACGTCGGGAGATTTCGAAGCTGGACGCCACGGACACCATATTCATCAGCGTCTGCACGTCGTACCCCGTGATGCGCGCGGCCTGCGTGTAGCGCTGGCCAAACCTGAGGTCGCCGTAACGGATCCAATCGCCGAGGCGCCACGGCCCGCACCGTCCCATCGCACCGAGCTGGCGACCCGCTGCGGTCCATTCGGCCAGATCCATCTTCCCGGTCGGCATCCAGGCCACCGGGGTGGTCGTGGAGAGTTTTTGCGCTCTGCTCGCGACCACGCCAACCCCGCTCATCGCCGCCCTTTCCGATTGACCGCCCGGCCGTCTTCACCGCGACGGATGCTCACCAGAACCCCACGCCTCGGGTATGGGAGCGGAGACTAACCAATAAAAGCAACGATGTCAATGGTATTTCCTGAAATACAAAGACTTTGCATAGTTGACAAAATGCCCGGATCATGCGCTCCGACCGCCGAGCCGCGCCGCGCACCACGCCAACAATGAGTTAGGGTACCCTAATAAGAACATCCCAAGCCCAAGCTCGACCGGGAGCGGGCTCCGTCCCCCCCATCCATAGGAGCAAATCGCCTTGTCATTCGCAGAGACCATCCTGCTCGGCGCGATCGCCGGATTCACGATCTACATCGGCCTGCCACTGGGACGCATGGACCGCGTCGGCCCCCGCCTGCGGCTGGCGCTCGCGATGCTGTCGGTGGGGATCCTCGCGTTCATCTTCATGGACGTCGGCGCGCACGGCGAGGCGATCGTCGCGGGCGCGCTCGACAGCTACAAGCACGGCCATACCGGCATCGGGCGCGTGCTCGGGCTGTTCGCGCTGCTCACCATCGGCTTCACCGCGGGGGTCGCCGGGATCGGCACGCTCGAACGGCGGCTGCGCCCCCCGCGCGCGCGGGCGGGCGGGCATCCGCGGGCGGGCGGGCATCCATCCCCGATCGCGGGCGGCGAGGAGGCGGTCGTCGGCGACGCGGAGGCCACCGCGTTCGCCGCCCGGGCGCTGCGCGTGCACGACGAGGAGCGCGAACGCGCGAGGAACCTGGCGCTGCGCACCGGCATGACGATCGCGCTCGCGATCGGGCTGCACAACTTCGCCGAGGGCCTCGCGATCGGGGTGTCGGCCAAGAGCGGCGCGATCGGCCTCGCGACCGTGCTGGTGATCGGCTTCGCGCTGCACAACGCCACCGAGGGCTTCGGCATCGTCGGGCCGCTCGGCGAGGTCAAGCCCTCGTGGCGCTGGCTTGTGCTCGCTGGCCTGATCGGCGGCGGCCCCACCTTCCTCGGCACGATCGTCGGCTACCAGGTGGACAGCGAAGCGCTGCAGCTCGCCTTCTACGCCCTCGCCGGCGGCGCGATCCTGTACGTGATCGGGGAGATCTGGACGGGCGTGCGCCGCTTCGGCCACCGCGAGCTAGGCCTCTACATGCTCGCGCTCGGCTTTTTGATCGGCGTCGCCACTGACCTCGTCGTCAGCTACGGCGGCGCGTAGTCACGCGTGCGGCCGTGCCCGCCGGCCGCCCCGCAAAGGCCACCGGCGCGGATCGGCAGGACCGCCCTCGGCATCGGCCGGCGCGCTGCGCCCGCCGCCGTCTGGCCGCAGACAACAGTCTGACACGCCCCGGCCGCACAGGGGGTACGCTCTGTATGGTTCGCCTGCTACATGCCCCGAATCATCGCCAAGATCAGAACGCTGCTGGTATTCGTTGGGCTGGTGGGCGTGTGCGCTTGGTCGGCTGTTCCCGCCGGGGCCACGATCACGGCGAGGCTCAGCGCCGCGCTCACTCCCGAGCGGCTCGGCGGGAGCACGACGATCGTGTTCGGCTTCACGCTCGCCACGACCGGCGGGCAGGTGCCGCCGCCGCTGACCGGAGTTGACCTCTACTACCCCGCCAACCTCGGGATCGGCACCAGCGGCCTGGGCCTGGAAACGTGCAGTGTCGCCACGCTCGAAGCCGATGGCATCGCCGGCTGCCCATCACAGTCGCAGATGGGCTACGGCACGGCGCTCGTCGAGATCCCCTTCGGCCCCGCCGTGCTGCGCGAGCGGACCCGCACGAGGATCTTCATGGCGCAGCTGCAGGAAGGCCACCTCGGGCTGCTGTTCTTCGCCGAAGGCGCGTCCCCCGTCGCCGCGCAGATCGTCTTTCACGGGTTGGTGTTGCCGGCGCCGAGCCCCTTCGGCGGCGATCTCGCGACGAGCCTGCCGCTCGTCCCCACGCTCCCGGGGGCGCCCAACGCCGCGGTTGTGTACCTGCGCTCGACGATCGGCCCGCTGCACCTGATCTACTACGAACGCCTGGGCGGGCGCTACCGCGCCTACCATCCGCGCGGCATCGTGCTGCCGCTGACCTGCCCGCGCGGCGGCTTCCGCTTCGCCGCCTCGTTCGCCTTCGAAGACGGCTCCCACGCGAGCGCCGCCACCTCGGTGCCGTGTCCCCGGTAGGGTAGCCGGCGTTGAAGGCGATCCAGATCGTTGACCTCACCGGCCCCGCCGGCGCGCTGCGCTTGGTCGAGCCGCCCGCGCCCGACTCGCCGCCCTCGCACATGTTCACGCCTGGCGAGGGCGTCGCGATCGAGGTGCGCGCCGCCGGCGTCTCGTTCCCGGAGGTGCTGCAGAGCCGCGGGGAGTACCAGTACAAACCGCCGCTGCCGTTCGTGCCCGGCGGCGAGGTCGCGGGGGTGGTGCGCGAGGCGAGCACGCAGGCGCGGGCGCTCGGCGTCGAGCCGGGGGCGCGCGTCGCCGCCTTCTGCATGCTCGGCGGCTTCGCCGAGGTGGCGGTGGCGCCGCCCTTCCTCACTTTTCCGTTGCCCGACGCGCTCGACTTCGCGCAGGGCGCCGCGCTGATCCTCAACTACCACACCGCATACTTCGCGCTCGCGCTGCGCGGGCGGCTGAAGGAGGGCGAGACGGTGCTCGTGCACGGCGCCGCCGGCGGCGTCGGCACGGCGGTGCTGCAGGTGGCGAAGGGGCTCGGCGCGCGCACGATCGCGGTCGTCTCCAGTGACGAGAAGGCGGCGGTGGCGCGCGCGGCGGGCGCGGATGAGATCGTGCGCGCGGACGGCCCCTGGAGGGATCAGGCCAAGGAGCTCGCCGGCGGCGGCGTCGACGTGGTGCTCGACCCCGTGGGCGGCGAGCGCTTCACCGACAGCCTGCGCGCGCTGGCGCCCGACGGGCGTCTGGTGGTGGTGGGCTTCACCGGCGGGTCGATCCCCGAGGTGCGCGTCAACCGGCTGCTGCTCGCCAACGTCGAGGTGGTGGGCGCCGGCTGGGGCGCGTACGCGCTCTCGCGCCCCGAGCTGTGCCGCGAGGTCGGTGCACAGATCGCCCGGCTGATCGACGCCGGCTTCGTGCGCCCGCTCGTCGGCGCGCGCTTCCCGCTGGGGCGCGCCTCGGAGGCGCTGCAGGAGATCGACGAGCGGCGTGCCACCGGCAAGGTCGTGCTGGAAATGGGAGCGGAGAGCTGATACCGATGGCGCCACGCCGCGAGACTCCACGAGGCGCGGCGTCGGGCCGGAGCTGACGCCGCCATGGACTTCGAGCACTCCCCCCGCGCCCGCGAGCTGCTGGCGCGCCTCGACGCCTTCATCGCGCGTGAGGTCGCGCCGCGCGAGGAGCCCTACCACCGGGAGCTGCTCGCGCGCGAGGACCCGTGGATCGCGCACCCGGCGATCGCGGAGCTGAAGGCGAAGGCGCGCGCGGAGGGCCTGTGGAACCTGTTCCTGCCCGGCAGCCCGGAGGTCGGCGGCGAGCCGCGGGGCGCGGGGCTCACCAACGTGGAGTACGCGCCGCTGGCAGAGCGCATGGGCCGCTCGCTGATCGCCTCCGAGGTGTGCAACTGCAACGCGCCCGACACCGGCAACATGGAGGTGCTGCTGCACTTCGGCTCGTCCGAGCAGCAGGAGCGCTACCTCGTGCCGCTGCTCGACGGCGAGATCCGCTCGGCCTTCTGCATGACCGAGCCCGACGTGGCCTCGGCGGACGCGGCCAACATGCAGGCCACCGCGATGCTGGAGGGCGATGAGGTGGTGCTCAACGGACGCAAGTGGTGGAGCACCGGCGTCGGGCACCCCAACTGCCGGGTGGCGATCTTCATGGGGCTCACCGACCCGACCGCGGACCGCTACCACCAGCACTCGATGGTGGCGGTCCCGCTCGACACGCCCGGCGTGAAGGTCGAGCGGATGCTCGCCGCGATGGGCTTCGACGACGCCCCCGGCGGCCACGGGGAGGTGTCGTTCACCGACGTGCGCCTGCCCGCGAGCGCGATCGTCGGCGGCCCCGGCCAGGCATTCGCGATCGCTCAGGCGCGCCTCGGGCCCGGGCGCATACACCACTGCATGCGCCTGATCGGCCTCGCCGAGCTGGCGCTCGAGCTGGCGTGCCGCCGCGCCACCGAGCGCGTGGCGTTCGGCAAGCCGCTGGCCAACCTCGGCGGCAACCGCGAGCGGATCGCCGACGCGCGCATCGCGATCGACCAAGCGCGCCTGCACGTGCTGCACGCCGCGTGGCTGATCGACCAAGCCTCCAATCCCTCCCTCCCCCCGGGGGAAACTGGCCCGCCCGGAGGGCGGGCCGGAGGGGGACAGTGGCTGGGCGCCGTCTCGCAGATCAAGGTCGCGGTGCCCAACATGGCCCAGCGCGTCGTCGACATGGCGATGCAGCTGCACGGCGGCGCCGGCCTCTCCAACGACTTCCCGCTCGGCGCCGCCTGGACCGTCGCCCGCGCGCTGCGCCTCGCCGACGGCCCCGACGAGGTTCATCGCGGTGTCATCGCCCGTCTGGAGCTGGCGAGCTACGGGCAGGGGAAGTGGGGCGGCGCGAGCACGTGAGGCTCAATC
>Ga0210401_10004186_pt1 | contig 15099 bp, 13 predicted proteins | sample IncBWH32MmetaG_FD_150866 | JGI IMG/M metagenome (GOLD analysis project Ga0210401, IMG submission 150866) | Forest soil microbial communities from Barre Woods Harvard Forest LTER site, Petersham, Massachusetts, United States - Inc-BW-H-32-M | ecosystem: Environmental > Terrestrial > Soil >... | reverse complement strand
CCGAATGGTTTCGAACGGATTCTGGCACATCGTATCGATTGTCAAAGAGCAAGACCTCCCTGTCCAGCAGAAAGGCGTCCGAACAACCTAGTGAGTATACGAACGCGCATCCAATCTGTCAACACTCATTTCATGATTTCCACAAGAATCCTCAGCGACCGACTAAGCCTTTCTGTCGAGGCGGCTTAGTCTGCTCGCGGCGCGACGGCAATCTAACATGCTACGATTCGGCGCGAGCGTGCAAACGCCGATGGCTGCGAAGAGACCAGATACCGACATCACGAAAAACCGCGCAAAGCGTTCGACGCTCGCCCAGACCATGCTTGGCGTAATTCGGCGCGGCTTCTACGGCAGGCCCTTGTTCCGGCCCGGTGACCGCATCGGCATCGCGGTCTCCGGCGGAGCCGACTCCGTCGCATTGCTCCACCTGCTCCTCGAGCTTCAGCGACAACTCGGCGTCCTCCTGAGCGTAGCGCATTTCAATCATCAACTTCGCGGCAAAGCATCCGACGACGACGAAAAATTTGTTTCGAAGCTCGCTGAACGATACGGGCTCGAATTTCACGTCGGCCGCGCAAATGTCGCCTCCAAGGCAAAGCAGCAAAAATTAAATCTCGAAGACGCGGCCCGCCGCGCCCGCTACGGATTTTTCTCAGAGCTCGTCAAAGAAGGAAAGGTGACGCAAGTGGCGGTCGCGCACACCGCCGACGATCAAGCCGAGACCGTGCTGGCGCATATCCTGCGCGGCACCGGCCTTGCCGGACTCGGCGGAATTCACCCGGTCTCGCAGCATATCGTGCGCCCAATGCTGGAAATCCGCCGCGCCGCATTGCGCGTATACCTAAAAGAACAAAAGCAGCCCTGGCGCGAAGACGCGACCAATCGCGATACCGCGAAGCTACGCGCCCGCATCCGCAAAAAGCTGCTTCCCATGGTCGAAAAGCACTTCCAGCCCTCCACCGTTGAACATCTTTCGGCCCTGGCGCAGTTCGCGCGCGAAGATGAGGCGCGTCTTGAGTTCACCGCCGAAATGCGCGCCAGGATCCTGTCGAAGAAGACTGACGGCACAATTCGCATCCACGTCCGCGAACTTCAATGCCTTCCAAAGCGCGGCAAAATCAAATCAAGTGACGTCGATCCCCTCCTCAAACTCCGAACCAGGAGCTTAACCAGACGAATGGTCCGTCACATTGTCAAACAAGTGAAGACCCGCGCAGGCGAACTGGGCGCTTGGCATGTGGAAGCGGTTCTTGATCTGGCCGAACGCGCCGAAAGTGGCAAGCTGTTGCAGTTACCCGGCGGAGTGGAAGTCCGGCGCGAGCGAGATTCGCTCGTGTTTCGAGCGGTCGGCCAATCCCGTGAAACAAATGCTGCCAGGACAACCGGGAAACAGCGCCCCCGAGGAGCTCCGAAGCCGGGCAAAGAATTTGAGTACTCAATCGATTTTTCTGGATCCGACACCGCTATCGAAGTACCGTGTCTAGCTTGCATCTTCCGCTTCACAAGGATTGACTGGCCAGCCAAGAGGGGAGAAACTAGTAGCATGGGGCCGGTGCTGGACGAGCGTGCTCTTCGTCTCCCACTCGTATTGCGAAATTGGCGTCCCGGCGACCGCTTCCGGCCGGCGGGCCATCGTAAAGCCCATAAGCTGAAACGCTTGTTGTACGAGAAGCGTGTAAGCCGCTGGGAACGCGAAGGCTGGCCAGTTCTGACAAGCGCCGGTGTTCTTGCCTGGGTCCGAGGATTTCCCCTAGCGGCGGAATTTGCCGTGAATGAAGTGACCCAAGCAGGGATAGCGATTGCCGAGGAAGAGATTGCATGAAGGCTGGAAGGGCCAAAGCCTGATTACTTTGGCTTCCAGACTGCATCTAATAGGGTATGGGCACGGTTTAACGGCGTCTAGTGGCCTGCGCCGCGATCATCGAGATTTTTCGGCAATCGGGCAGTCGACGAAACGCGGAAGTGGCAGTGTTCAGGGGAACGGACCAGCGGTCCGGCTTTTGGGCCAGTATCTAGTTTTCTCATCTGGGCTCCGCATAGAAGTGAGGCTGACGTGAATTCTAGTTCTACGGTTAAAACCATTCTTTTTTGGATCTCCATCGTCTTCCTGGGCGTCATGCTCTGGAAGCTGGTGTCCGCGAACGGCCAATCCGCTCGCGAAGAGGAACCCAGTTACAGCGAGTTCCTGCAGAAGGTCGAGGCCAACCAAGTCAAGGAAGTTACCATCTATTTGTCGCCGAACAGCTACGAGCTGCAAGGCGAGTACACCACCTCCCCGCCTCGCAAGTTTCACGTGCCCATCTTCAAGGAAGCCGCTCCGGACATCGCCAAGCAGTTGCGGGACAAGAATGTTTCCGTCAAGGTGAAGGAAGTACGTAGCGGAGATTGGGTTCTCATTCTCCTGAACGCCGCACCACTCCTTCTGCTCGTCGGCTTCTGCCTGTTCCTGATGCGTCAAATGCAAGCCGGCGGCAATAAAGCGCTCAGCTTCGGCAAATCCCGCGCCCGTCTTCTTTCCGCCCAGCAGAAAAAAGCCACCTTTAAGGACGTTGCCGGTACCGATGAAGCAAAGGAAGAGCTCCAGGAGATTATTGAGTTCCTAAAAGATCCGCAAAAATTCCAAAAACTAGGCGGCCGCATTCCCAAAGGCGTGTTGCTGGTCGGACCTCCAGGCACCGGCAAAACCCTGCTCGCTCGGGCGATCGCCGGCGAAGCCAACGTTCCGTTCTTCTCCATCTCCGGTTCCGACTTCGTAGAAATGTTTGTAGGCGTAGGCGCTAGCCGTGTCCGCGATCTCTTCGAACAAGGCAAGAAGAACGCCCCATGCATCATCTTCATCGACGAAATTGACGCAGTCGGGCGCCACCGCGGCGCGGGCCTCGGCGGGGGTCACGACGAGCGCGAACAAACCCTGAACGCCTTACTCGTGGAAATGGACGGTTTCGAATCCAACGAAGGCGTGATCCTGATCGCCGCCACCAACCGTCCCGATGTTCTCGACCCTGCGTTGCTCCGTCCAGGCCGTTTCGATCGCCGTGTAGTTGTAGCGCGCCCAGACGTGAAAGGCCGCGAAGAAATCCTTCGCGTCCACACGCGCAAGGTTCCAATTTCAGACGATGTCGATCTCTCCATCATCGCACGCGGCACGCCAGGCTTTTCTGGCGCCGACCTCGCCAACCTCGTGAACGAAGCCGCTCTCTGGGCCGCGCGCCAGAACCGCAAATTCGTAATGATGGTCGACTTCGAAATGTCCAAGGACAAAGTCCTGATGGGCGTCGAACGCAAGTCGATGATCTTGTCCGACGAAGAAAAGCGCAACACCGCCTACCACGAAGCGGGCCATGCACTCGTCGCCGCTATGACTCCCGGCGCCGACCCAGTCCACAAAGTAACGATCATCCCCCGCGGCATGGCTCTTGGTTTGACCATGCAGTTGCCCGAAGACGACAAACACACCTACACGCGCACCTATCTAGAGACAATGCTCGCGGTGTTAATGGGCGGCCGCTCCGCGGAAGAAATCTTCCTGGGCCACATCACCACCGGTGCAGGCAACGACATCGAGCGAGCCACAGAAATCGCTCGCAATATGGTCTGTGAATGGGGCATGAGCGAACTCGGCCCGCTGGCTTACGGCAAAAAGGACGAAGCTATCTTCCTCGGTCGCGAAATTAACCAACACCGCGACTATTCCGAAGACACCGCCATCCAGATCGACAAAGAAGTAAAACGCATCGTCAGCGAAGGCTACGAGAAAGCAAAAACCACGCTCTCAAACAACAAAGAAACCCTCGAGCGCATAGCCCAAGCCCTGTTGGAGCGCGAAGTCATCGACGCCACCGAAGTCAAGCTCCTGATGGAGAACAAGCCGCTACCCGAAAAGGTCCGCACTCCGCCGCCGCCACCAGCCCAAGGCGCCCCAAGCACGGATCCCAAGGTCGTTCGACCCGAGCTGCGCCCAGCCCCAGGCTTCACCCGCGGCGAAAACCCAGCCAAGGCCTAGTTCACAAATTCAATTTCCTCCGCGGGCGCAAGACATTGCGCCCGCTTTCCTTTCTGCAGCCATCCCCCGGACATCCCGCGACCCCGACATCCCCGCCACGAACCCTCGACATCCCTTGTAGGGGAGGGGCTTGCCCCTCCCGGCCGCAGCGTCATGCGGCATCCCATGACCTTGCTAGCCACTCTTTGTAGGCGCCGGACTTTAGTCCGGCGCTCAATCCGCCGTTGTAGCGGCCGCCGACCGCGTCGGGCGCATTTGCATCCACGCACAACACAAATTCGCCATTTCCATTCAATCGCCACCTCGGCGATTGGCTTCCAACAATGCAGCGTTGTATCATCTCCACGAAGAGCGCCCCCCCATGCCCGTCACCCCCAAGCAATTCCGCCAACTAGCCCTAAGCTTCCCCGAAACCGAAGAGCACTCCCACATGGACCACCCCGACTTTCGCGTAGCCAAAAAAATCTTCGCCACCCTGGGCTACCCAGACAAATCCTGGGGCATGGTCAAACTAACCGCGGAACAGCAAGCAGAGCTGATGAACGACGAGCCGAAAGCCTTCGTCCCCGCCTCAGGCGCCTGGGGCCGAAAAGGCAGCACGACGGTCCGCCTGAAGTCCGTAAGCATAGCAACGCTGCAACGAGCCCTCGAAGCCGCCTGGCGCAACACCGCCCCAAAAGCCCTGATGAAAACGCTCCAATCGCCGCACTCCTGATTGACTCGCTCAATCCCACATGGGACGACCTCACCAATAATCCCTAGCCACTGACCTGGGAGCCGCCGTGCACATGCCCGGTCACCGTTGCCCATACCGCGCCTCATTCCGTACGGTGCACATGCCCGCCGTAGTGGCCCAAACCACGCCTCATTCCGCACGCCACCCAAACCGTCATTCCGAGCGAAGCAGGCCGACTCTTTCTTCCCGTTCGCTTCCCGCGAACGCGTCGGCCTGCGCAGAGAGTAATCTCTCCCCGCTTCGATGACGCCTGCGCCAAACTCCAGAGAACAGACCTTTCCCGCAAACAAGGACAGACACATCGTTCGAATGATACCATAGAATTATATATTGACATAGTATCTCTTGCATGCTATACTTCCGCGTGTACCCTCGAGACTCCTCGTCAATCAACGCAAGCGACGCCCTTCGCGCCACCCTTTACATTTCATTCCATGACCTAACCCCTTTGCAATCCGCACTTACGAAAAGTGCGCCCGTAACTCTTTTAGAATCCGCACTTACAAATTCGTTAGACTTAAAGGTCTTTAGAATCCGCACTTACAGAAAATGGCGGGGGGGTTGCAAATTGTTAACCAGGAGTCTCAGTAGCACAGACATTCAGTCTGTGCTCGGACGACCACGATCCTCGGTGGCACAGCAGCCGATCCCGGACCAGCCGACCGCAGGTCGATTCCTCCGCTCTTCCACTACTCACTACTCACTTCTCACTACCCACTATTCCCCATCCACTCTCTGCTAAAATAAAATGAGCATGCTCACCCAAATCGAAGGCTTTGACGCGGCAGCCAGCCGCCACCCGCGTCGCAAAACCTACGGCGTGAACGTAGGCCACGTCCGCGTAGGCGGCAACGCCCCCATCGTCGTCCAGTCAATGACCAACACCGACACCGCCGACATCGACACCACGTTCACGCAAACGATGGAGTTGGCCGAAGCCGGCTCGGAAATCGTGCGCTGGACCGTCAACGTCCCGGAAGCCGCCGCCGCTGTTCCTGAAATCAAGAAGCGCCTGCTAGCCGCAGGCTGCAACGTGCCGATCATCGGGGACTTCCATTACAACGGCCACGTCCTGCTCACCAAGTATCCCGCGTGCGCGGTCGCGCTCGACAAATACCGCATCAATCCAGGAAACGTGGGCGCAGGCCAACGCCGCGACGAACAATTCTCCACCATCTGCAAAATCGCCCGCGACAACGGCAAACCCGTCCGCATCGGCGTCAACGGCGGCTCCCTGAATCAGGAACTGGTCATGCGCAAAATGCAGGAAAACACCGACCAGAATCTCGGCAAAGAATCCGAAGAAATCATCAACGATTGCATGGTGCTGAGCGCTCTGGAGTCCACCGAGCTAGCTCTGGAATCGGGCCTGCGCAACGACCAAATCATCATCTCGTGCAAGACCTCGCGACCCCGCGACCTGATCACCGTCTACCGCGATCTCTCCGCAAAAACTGAGCAACCTCTGCACCTCGGCCTGACCGAAGCCGGCATGGGCATGAAAGGCCAGATCTGGTCCGCCGCCGCCCTTGGTGTTTTGCTCCATCAAGGCATCGGCGACACCATCCGAATTTCGCTCACACCGAAACCGGGCGGCGACCGCCGCGAAGAAGTCTACGCCGCCTGCGAAGTCCTCCAAGCACTGGGCCTGCGCTCCTTCTCGCCCAGCGTAACCGCCTGCCCAGGCTGCGGCCGCACCACCAGCAGCACCTTCCAGGAACTCGCCGAGCGCATCCAAGGCTACATCCGCGACATGATGCCCATCTGGAAGACGCAATATGAAGGCGTCGAAACCATGACCCTTGCCGTAATGGGCTGTATCGTCAACGGCCCCGGCGAATCCAAAGCCGCCAACATCGGCATCAGCCTCCCAGGCACCGGCGAAGCCCCCCGTTGCCCCGTCTATATCGACGGCAAAAAAGACGTCACGCTAGAGGGCACCTACGACGAGCTAGCCGCTGCCTTCCAATCCCTCGTCGACAACTACATCAACACCCACTATCAGCGCAGAACCGCCGAGGTGGCTTCGTGAAAATCAGCCGCGAAGACGTTGTGCGGGTAGCAGATCTCGCCTATCTCGAGTTGAGCGAATCGGAACTCGAGACGTACCGGAAGCAAGTTGACGAAGTGCTGGAATACATTGGCAAACTGAACGAACTAGATACAACGAACGTCGAACCTATGGCTCAGGTTTTAACCGACGATCAAACTGTTGACGCAACTCTTCGTGAAGACATCGAGGTTCCATGCCACACGGCCGCTGAATTGCTGAAGCAGGCACCCGATCCCGAGCCACCCTATTTCCGCGTTCCCAAGGTAATCGAGCGCTAATTGGTAGCGCCGGCTTCCAGCCGGCGTTTTTGACCTTGTTACCTGGGTTCTGGCTCACATCGAAGTCAATTTAAGGAACGATGGCGACGAACTGGACGATTGACGGTGTAAGAGAAGCGCTCACGGCGAAGAAGGTTTCGGCGCGCGAGCTCGCCGCAGAACATTACAAGCGTATTGCCGCGCGCAACCCGGAGCTGAACGCTTTCCTCGAGCTGTCGGAAGAGCGCGCTTATGCACAAGCCGATCGCGTCGATGCGCTGGTCGCCGCCGGAAGGCCGCTTCCGCCGCTAGCCGGCGTGCCCCTTGCCATCAAAGACGTGCTCAGCACGCGAGGCGTCCGCACCACCTGCGGATCGAAAATTCTCGAACACTACATTCCGCCGTACGACGCGACCGCAGTCGAGCGACTGGAAGCGGCCGGAGCCGTGCTGCTTGGCAAAACCAATTGCGACGAATTCGCCATGGGTAGCTCCAATGAAAATTCCGCTTACGGCCCAGTGCTGAATCCGGAAGCTACCGACCGCATTCCAGGTGGATCGAGCGGCGGTTCGGCGGCGGCAGTCGCAGCAGGCTTGGCGGTGGCATCACTCGGTACCGATACCGGCGGCTCAATTCGCCAGCCGGGCGCGATGTGCGGTGTCCCCGCAATGATGGGAAGTTATGGCCGGGTATCGCGCTACGGGCTGATTGCCTTCGCATCGTCGCTGGACCGCATCGGACCGTTTGCGAACAGCGTGCGCGACGTAGCCAGCGTGCTGCAAATAATCGCGGGACGCGATCCCAACGACGCAACCTCCACAACCGCCCCAGTTCCAGACTACGGGAAGGAAATTGCAAAGCCTGTCTCTGGTTTGCGAATCGGCATTCCGAGGGAATATTTCGGCGAAGGCATGGATGTTGACGTCCGGAAAAAAATCGAAGCCGGTATCGAGGTCTTGAAAAAGCTGGGCTGCAAAATGGTCGAGATTCGCATGCCCCACACCGACTACGCCATCGCCGTCTACTACATCATCGCGACAGCGGAAGCGAGCTCCAACCTTGCGCGCTACGATGGCGTACGCTACGGTCTCCGCGTGAACGACGATTCCCTTTTGTCGATGTATCGTAAGACACGCGGTGCGGGCTTCGGCCCGGAAGTAAAACGCCGCATCGTTCTGGGCACCTACGTTCTTTCCGCCGGCTACTACGACGCCTATTACTTGAAAGGCCAGAAAGTTCGTGCGTTGATCGCGCAGGATTTCCGCGATGCCTTCACCAAGGTAGACGCGATTGTAACGCCCACGTCGCCGGTGCCCGCCTTTAAACTAGGCGAGCGGACGAACGACCCCCTCCAGATGTATCTTGCTGATATATATACGGTTACAGGATCCCTCGCGGGCATTCCGGGAATCTCGGTGCCCTGCGGAAAGATCTGCGGTAAGCTCCCGGTCGGTCTGCAGATCTTTGGCCCTGCTTTTGGCGAAGCTCGGGTCTTGCAATTGGCGCACGCGTTCGAGCAAGCAGGCGGTGCTTCGGTATGAAATCGCAACTCGGCTTGGACGTCCCCACCTTGGAGTTGCATCGCACGCGTAGCGCAGACGGAACTTCCCACCAGTTCGTGACCAGACTTGCACCCATCCTGGAGAAACTAGCTCACGCCCAGAGTCGTCTGCTGCACACCGCAGATTCCGTTCGCCCAGACCAATGGAAAACGCGCCCCGCGCGCGGCGGGTGGTCCGCCGCTGAAGTAATAGCGCACCTCATCATGGTTGAGCGTGCGGTCCTAAGCAGCGCCGATCGCGTGATGCAGCATGCCCCTAAGCACTTCTCATTGTTAAGGAAAATTCATCTTCCTCTGGCTCTTGTCGAAGCTCGACTAATTCGTCGAAAAACTCCCATTCCGTTGGATCCCGAACTCGTGCGCGAAAAAGAAACCATGCTCGCAGAACTACGCGAAGTGCGCGAACGAACCCTGGCCTTTGTAGACGAAATCAAGGGCCGCGACCTCAGCAAGTATCGCTGGCGGCACGCGTTCCTGGGTTCGCTAAACACCTATGGCTGGCTGCGGATGATTGCGTGTCACGAAATTCGGCACGAAAAACAGATGCGTGAAATTGCAGAGGTCTACCGAAAGCCATAGCAACTTTGCAAAAATGGGACATTTTTACCTGCACGTTGTACGTTTCGCACCCTTTTAGTAATGCCACAGTTCGCCGGATTTTCGCCGTTAATGCCTGTTTTTAGAGGGTTTTCGGTAGAAAGTACTAAGTGCCCAGTTTTGGCCGGATAGAACGGACCTACTATTGCTCTTGTGTCCGTGCAGCTAATACGATACACGCAGCATCCAACGCAGTGTGGATCGCAAAAGCGGCGGGACACAGAAAGGGCCAAGGCCATGGTTACCGTAAAGTCCAGTCAGAAGATTTTCACGGATTCGGAAGTCGCCACGCTTACCGGGATCTGCGTGGACCACCTGCATAATTTCGCGAAGAGCCGCCATCTGGGTTTCATCGCGCGCGCGGCGGAACGCGCCGGGCTCCAGGCTGATCAATGGCTGTTCACGCTCTCGGACCTGATGGTACTGGTCACGCTGTTTCCGCGCTGCACGCACTAATTGCGCCGGAAAATTCGACGGTAGAATTGTGCTCTCCGGATTGTCCGGAGAGCTTTTTTTGTGCTCGAAGCTTTTTTGTGTTTGAACCCCACTCTTAGGTATTCTTCCCTCCGCGGCGAACCTCTCTATTCGCCTCACCCTGCCATCGATTGGAGCATCCTCTGAGTATGGAATATAGACAACTTGGTCATTCCGGTTTGAAGGTGCCGGTTCTTAGCTTTGGGACCGGGACGTTTGGCGGCGGAACCGAATTCTTCAAGGCTTGGGGCAGCAGTGATGTGGCCGAGGCTACGCGTCTTGTGGATGTATGCCTCGACGCGGGCGTCAACCTGTTTGACACCGCGGATATCTACTCGCGGGGGATGGCGGAAGAGATCCTTGGGAAGGCCATCGCCGGGCGACGCCATGACGTCTTGATTTCCAGCAAGGCCACGTTTCGCATGGGTGATGGCCCGAACGACGTGGGTTCGTCGAGGTATCACCTGCTGCGGGCCTGCGAGGACAGCCTTCGGAGGCTCGGCACGGATTACATCGACATTTATCACCTGCACGGGTTTGACGCGCTCACGCCGATCGAAGAGACATTGCGAACGCTTGACCAACTGGTGCAGACCGGCAAAGTGCGTTATATCGCGTGCTCCAATTTTTCCGGGTGGCATTTGATGAAGTCGCTGGCGATATCGGAGAAATACGGATGGACCCGCTATGCGGCGCACCAGGCGTACTACTCGCTGATCGGGCGCGAGTTCGAATGGGAATTGATGCCGTTGGGCATCGATCAGGGTGTCGGAACCATCGTCTGGAGTCCCTTGGGTTGGGGGCGGCTGACTGGGAAGATTCGGCGTGGGCGACCGCTGCCTGAAAACAGCCGGCTTCATAAGACTGCCGATTTCGGGCCGCAAGTCGACGTTGAATATCTCTATCGGGTGGTGGACGCTTTAGACGAAGTGGCCAAGGAGACGGGAAAGCGAATTCCCGTCATCGCCCTGAACTGGCTTTTGCAGCGGCCTACTGTGGCGAATATCGTGATTGGGGCGCGAAATGAAGAGCAGCTTCGGCAGAATTTGGAGGCTGTGGGCTGGAATCTGACACCGGAGCAGGTTGCGAAGCTGGACCAAGCTAGCGATCGGGCGCCGATTTATCCTTACTGGCATCAGCGGCAGTTTATCGAGAGGAACCCTTTGCCGGTTCGTTCGCCGGGCGCGGCTTCGAAGAAGTGAATGCAGGATGTGTGGCGGGCCGGGATGAAGAGTCTGTGAGAACTGAGAGAAGAAGCCCTCAGCGGCTAAAGCCTTGTTGATTCGGCTCAGTTACGGCACGGCTGAAGCCGTGCCCTGACGAAAACCGGAGTTAGTGCTGTGCCCCTAAGGGGGTCGCGATTCGCGCTGTGGTTGCGGGGGCGCGGGGGGGTGGCTTATCCTCGAAGTTGCGGCAAACCCGCCGTTATGGGGACGCATCGCACTCTTACGATCCGATGAGCTTATCCCGAATATCCATTCTGTTCCAAAATCTCACGCTCGTGCTTTGTATTGGCGGGGGGTGTTGCGTTGGCGCGGCAGTGTTGGCTGGGCCGACTACTGATCGGGTGGGGACTGCGGACGCGACGGATACACAGAGCGCGAGCGCACCGCAAGCGGGAACCAAGACCACCGGCTCGCAGGACGCGGCGGATGCACGGATCACGCGCGGAAAAAAACTGGTGCTGAAGGACGGCAGCTTTCAGCTTGCTCGGACCTACGAACGCAAGGGCGACCGCGTACGTTATTACAGTATTGAGCGCGGTGACTGGGAAGAGATTCCGTCGGCGCTGATCGACTGGGACGCAACGGCGAAAGCGGAACATGATGCGGAGAAGGCTGACGAGGCGCTGGTCAGCAAGATTCACAAGCAGGAAGAGGCCACCAAGATCGAAACCACGTTGGACGTGGACGCAAGCCTGCAAGTGGCAAGCGGTGTTTTTCTGCCTCCTGGTGAAGGGATGTTCGCCATCGAGGGGAAGTCGGTGATTGCGATACCGCAGGTGGGATCTGCAGTTAAAAACGACAAGAAGAACACCATCAAGCGGATTCTTTCGCCGATTCCGATTATTCCCGCTAAACAGAACATCGAGATCCCAGGTGGCAAAGCCACGCTGCGGATCAACACGCAAAACCCGGAGTTTTACCTGCGGGAGATTCAGCCAGACTACGACAAGGATTCCGCGCTGGAACGCACCCACCGCCAAGGAACCAGTGGACCGGAAGTGGAGTTGATTCGCGCAACCGTAAAGGGAAACAAACGCATCCTGGAGTCGATCCGAAGCATGTTCGGCGAAGAGCTAGCCCGGGAGAGTAACATCATCTCCATCCAGCAATGGGAGATCGCGAAGACCGTCTACCGGTATACGTTGAGCCAGCCTTTGCCGCCGGGGGAATATGCGTTGGCGGAGATTTTGCCGGATGGCTTGAACCTTTTTGTTTGGGATTTTGGGGTGGACGGGGCGGCTGGAGGTAAGCCGACGGGGCACTAGGGCTTGTGTCATGCATAGCGTGGTTCGTGAGTTAGATCGCAAAACCCGCACCCTTAGAAACCAAGGGTGCGGCACCCGGTAAAACCCGCGAAGCCGTGAAGTAGTGCTGACGCTCGACGCCGGGCGGGGCCCTTCGAAACTCAGGATAAACAAACCCCGCCCCTACAGGGGATTGGAGCGGATTTGGATCAGGCCTGACAGAGAGGGTGAGTTGGCGCGGGCTAGCATGGCTGCGGAGACTATGCCTGTGCGGACGTAGGATTTTTCGCAGTCGGCGGTGGAGGGGCCGCGCATGTTGCCTTCCATGTAGGCTAAGCCCGGGCAGCGCGTGCAGGTGCCGAGGTGATTGCACGACGAACACGTTGTGAGGTGCTTTCCGCGGATGGCGCGGACTTCGAGGAGCTGCGGGGAGTTTTGCCAGATGTCCAGGAATTCCTGCTCGCGAATGTTGCCGCACGAAATGGGAAATTGCACGCAGGGATAGACTTCGCCGCGCGGCGAGACGTAACAGGCGGTGTGGCCTGCGCTGCACGGATAACCTTCCAGAGCGTCTTCATCGACGGGTGGCGGCGGGGCGCAAAACTCTTCGACGTTGCCGACCAGATCTGAATTTTGGAAGACGGTTCGCAGGCTGCCCGATGAGATACGCAAACGAAGCAGACCGGTGTCTCCATTCATCATTGGCGTGATCGTGGGATCGAGGGTGTAGTGGGCTCCGACTTCGGCGGCCAGTTGGCGGACGCCTTCGGCGTCTTGCAGATTGCCCTTCATTAGTACATTCGCGATGGTGACTTTCAGGCCAAGGGATTTCAGGAGGCGAATGCCTGCGATGGTGCGTTTAAGCGAGCCGGGTACTTTGGAGATGCCGTCGTGGACCTCGGCACGATGGGAATAGACGCTGATCTGGACTTGTTCGACGTTGAGTTCGCGAAGGCGCCTGGCTTGCTTTTCGCGGATCAGGACTGCGTTGGTCTTGAACTTGACGTTGAAGCGCAGTTTGCGGGCGTGCTCGATGATTTCGAAGCAGTCTGGGCGGATCAGGGGTTCGCCGCCACTGATGGTCAGGAAGAAAACGCCTGCGGCGGCTAGCTGGTCGAGGAGCGTCTTGATTTCGGCGGTGTTCATTTCGCCGTCGCCATGGTGATCCAGATAGCAGTGTTCGCAGCGCTCGTTGCAGCGGTAGGTTACGTCGAGGTGCACGCTGAGCGGAACGCCGCGGCGGAAAGCTCTTTGATTGAGGTCGGACATCAGGCTCATGATTTCTGGGTGACCTCGAGAAGCGTTTCGCGGGAAGGTTGCTCGGAGAGATAGAGGATACCGAGGGCCGCGAGTTGTTGCACCAGCTCCTGGGCGTCGCGGTAGGCTTCTTCGGGCTGGACGTTAAATTCCCGGCAGATTTTGCATTCGACGATTTCGCTGAGCGGGGTTTGGCCGTCGGCTGCGTTCCAGATGATCATGGCGGTTTCGTTCAGGCTGAACAGCGTGGAATCGGTGGCGGACATGATCATCATTTCGCCGCCAAGTTCGCGGGCAGCGACGGCAGTGCTTCTCGAGATGTAAATTTCGCTCATCGGATCAGCTCCCACGCGCGCGCGTCGGGCGTGAATACGAGCTGCGCGACGTCGACACGAGACACAAATTCGAGAACTGAATCAAAGACGCGGGCTACCATTTCTTCTTCTTCAGCAAAGAACAAAACGTGGCGCATCAGGGCGCGGGCTGCGTCGATTTTAGGGACGGGGCTGATGCGGTTTTCCGGACCTTGTACCAGCAGATAGAGAGTTTCTAGCGGCGCGGAAGTATTGGCGCCAACGCGGGCCAATTCTCCAGCGAAGGGCGTGCCGTACGCTTTGTAATGGCGATGCCGGGTAACGCTGGGCTGAAGCCAGGCGCCTTCATGGCCGATCCGGCGGACGTAGGAGATCTCGTCGGTGAGAACGGTGGCGTCGGGGGGAGCGAGGCGGGCCATGGTGGTTTTGCCTGCGCCGGAAACACCCGCGAACAGAAAGGCACGTTCATTGCGTATAGCGCTGGCAGCGTGAACCAGGAAGCCGCCTTCCCGTGCAAGAACCAGGGAGTGCGTGATGCGCAGGACGGTGTCGATGGAATAGGGATTGGGGCACTGGCGAATGCGGCCGCGGCCTGCGCGGGCGTCCCAGGTGGCGCGAAAATCGCCGCGGTGGAAACTCCAGAGAGCGCCCCGCCGGGTTACGCGGGCTTCTTCGCCGGATGGGCGGCCTTTGGAATCGAGTTGAATTTCGAATTGGCAGGCGGGGCGAGAGTCAGGGTTGAGGAAACCGGCGTAACGGTCCTCCAAGACATTGCAGAACTTCGGATCGTTGGGTTGCAGGAGAATGGGGATGTCTCCGATTTCGACGGTTACGGACTGAGGTGAGCGTGGCAAAAGGGGACGGAATTCGGGAGTGGTGAGAATCGCAGGGCCCGTCACACGCACTCCTGAAGCTGTTTGCCGGAAGTGGCAGCGGGTTGGCGCGTGCCGCCGAGGATCCGCGTGCGCAGCAAGTGCGCTGCTAGAAGAGTCTTTGCAAAGGTATCGGAGTTTCGCACTCCCCATCGGAGGAGTTTGGTCCAGGGATGGAGGCGCGTCGCAGACTTTACGGGCTTGCCGTGTCGGAGAATTGAGGTGACGCGGCCGAGCAATTGGCTACCGTCGACGGAAGGATCTTCCTGGGTGAGGGCGTCACCGCGAGTGGCGAAGACGATGCGGTTTCGCTCGGGCCACTTGCGCATTACGCGGTGGACGAAGAAGCGTCCGCCGAGCAGGAACAGAACGACCTCGCCGAGGCGGGCTTCGGCGATGGATTCGGAGCGCACAGTGAGGAGATCGCCCGGGTAAATCGAGGGAATCATGCTGCTGCCGTGGGCAACGAAGCGGACCTCGCCGAAACGATGCAACACATCGGCGG
>Ga0210401_10004185_pt1 | contig 15102 bp, 9 predicted proteins | sample IncBWH32MmetaG_FD_150866 | JGI IMG/M metagenome (GOLD analysis project Ga0210401, IMG submission 150866) | Forest soil microbial communities from Barre Woods Harvard Forest LTER site, Petersham, Massachusetts, United States - Inc-BW-H-32-M | ecosystem: Environmental > Terrestrial > Soil >... | reverse complement strand
GCCTGCGATGTAAAGAGCCCGGCCAGCATTCAGGAGCTTGTGGATGCGACCCTCTCCCAGTTCGGACGCATCGATGTCCTGATCAATAATGCGGGAATATCGTGGGGCGCTCCCGTCGAAGAGATGGGGCTTGAGGATTGGAACAAGGTAATCGAGACCAACCTGACCGGGACTTTTCTTTGCGCGCAAGCGGTGGGCAAATCCATGATCCGGCAAGGCCGGGGGAAAATCATTAATATTGCGTCGGTGGCGGGACTTGGCGGCGCCCCTGCGGAACTGCCAGCAATTGGCTATCACGCCAGCAAAGGTGGTGTCATCAGCTTTACCAAAGACTTGGCGTGCAAATGGGCGGTTCATAACATCCAGGTGAATGCAATTGCTCCTGGATGGTTTCCCACACACATGTCGAACAGAGTCTTGGAGCATCACAAGGAGCTTTTCCTCTCTCATATCCCGCTGCGCCGTTTTGGTAACGAGCATGACTTGAAAGGAGCGGCTGTGTTCCTCGCTTCCGACGCGTCTGACTATGTGACCGGTCATGTGCTGGTGGTGGATGGAGGTCAGTCAGCCTGGTAGTGACCAGATGAAGCCATGAATATTCCTCTTACTCCCGTACGATTCCTGCGTTATGCCGAACAACAGTTCCCCGACAAGACTGCCGTGGTGTGTGGAGAGCATCGTTTCACTTATGCACAGTTCGGTGAACGTGCCAGCCGTCTCGCCGGAGCTCTGCGCGAAGCGGGAGTCAAAGCTGGTGACAGGGTCGCATTTCTTAGCCTGAACTGCCATCGGCTTCTCGAAGCGTATTACGGGGTTCTGGAAGCCGGCGCGGTGTTACTTCCGTTGAACTTCCGTCTTGCACCTCAGGAACTCGCCTACATTCTGAACGATGCCGGCGCGAAGGTGCTCTTTCTGGAAAAAGAATTCGCAGAGGTAGTGAATGCTTTTCAGCGGAGCGTTCCAACCGTGCAGACGTTTTTTATGCTTGACTCCGCCCCACACGCCCCCTGGCTCTCGCCCAAGAACTATGAGGACATTTTGGCCACAGCCGTGCCTTACCGGGCCGATGTTATGGACTTTGACGAAAACTCCTTGGCCGAACTGTTCTATACCAGTGGCACCAGCGCCGATCCCAAGGGAGTGATGCTCACCCACAGAAATATTTATCTCCACGCTCTCTCAGTTTGTGTGACGTTCATTACTAAGCCGGATAGCGTAAGTCTACATACCATTCCACTGTTCCATGCCAACGGCTGGGGTACAGCCCATTCGGTCACCTTCGTGGGAGGGAAACATGTCATGCTTCAGCGCTTTAGCTGCGCTGAGGTTTTCCAACTGATCGAACGTGAGCGCGTCGACTCACTGAGCCTGGTTCCTATCATGGCAACGGCGTTGGTGAACTCACCAGAGCGGCAAAAATTCGATCTGAGCACTCTGCAGTGGATATCAATCGGTGGGGCTGCATCATCTCAAACTTTGGTGCGTGAGGTCGAGGAAAAGCTCGGCTGTACATGCTTTTCCGGGTACGGACTGACGGAAACTGCTCCAGTACTCTCGACTGCCAGATTGAAGCCGGGAGTGCAAGCCGAAGGCGAACAGCGCTATGTGGCTCAGGCTACGACCGGGTACGCGATTCCAGGTGTCGAGCTCCGAGTGGTGGACTTCGAAGAAAAAGATGTTCCCCGCGACGGAAAGACCATGGGCGAGATTGTCGCTCGTTCTGATGGAGTTATGCAGGGATACTGGCAACAGCCCGCAGCCACGGCGGATGCAATGCGCGGTGGATGGTTTCACACCGGTGACATGGCCACGATTGGCGAGGATGGACGGATCCTCATCGTCGATCGTAGGAAAGACATTATCGTCAGCGGTGGTGAGAATATTTCGTCGCTCGAAGTGGAGAAGGCGCTGCTGGCACATTCCGGCGTTTACGAGGCTGCTGTCATTCCAGTCCCGGACGAAAAATGGGGAGAAGTTCCCAAGGGGCTGGTGGTGGCAAAACCGGGATTCAACCTGACAGAATCGGAACTGCTCGAGTTCTGCCGTTCCCGTATCGCGCATTTCAAGTGCCCACGATCGATCGAGTTCTTGGAGAGTTTGCCCAAGACAGCTACAGGGAAGATTCTGAAAAAAGGTTTGCGCAAGAAGTATTGGAACGACCAAAAGTCTACCCGCCCCGAATTTACTTTGCACAAGTAAATCTTCGGAGAAGCAATCAGTCTGTAGGCTTAATGCCGAGGGACGCGGCCTCAGGTTTTAGTCGCCAAGATGCAGGAGAGAAATTCACCGCTATGGAAGATCTGGTTCAACTTAGCAGAGATAGAGATGTCGCGGTCATCACCATCAATAACCCGCCGGTGAACGCCTTGAGCCCTGATGTCGCCCGAGGGATTGCCCGCGCCATTGAGGAGGTGGGCAACGACGATGCGATAAAGGCCGTGATGCTGATTGGTGGGGGCCGTACGTTCGTCGCCGGTGCGGACCTAAAGGAATTCGGCAAGATCACATCCGGTAAGACGCAGCGAGGCGAAGGGCTGCTTCCGCTCTTGCTGAAGATAGAAGATGTGAACAAACCAGTGGTGGTGGCCATTCATGGCAGTGCGTTCGGCGGCGGTTTGGAGTTGGCGATGGCCGGCCACTATCGGGTGGCTGCTCCGAATGCGCAGTTGGGCCAGCCTGAAGTGAAGCTCGGAATTATTCCTGGGGCAGGTGGCACCCAGCGGCTACCTCGACTGGTCGGCATTGCCAAGGCTGTCGAGATGTGTGCGGAAGGCAACCCGATTAATGCTCAGGAAGCGCTGAAACTCGGACTCGTGGATCGTTTGATCGACGGCGATCTGTTGGCGGGTGCCTTAGCTTTCTCGCGTGAAATCGCTGTGAAACCGGCACTCAAAACTCGTGAGCGCAACGAAAAACTCGTTACTCCCGACCAGAGCGTATCCCTCTTTGCCGGCGCGCGCGAGAAGGCTCGTACCAAACAACGCGGCATGATGTCGCCGCTCGCGGCTATCGATGCGGTGGAAGCCGCAACTAGACTGTCTTTTGAAGAAGGATGCCAGCTGGAACGAAAACTGTTCGACGACTGCCTTTTTTCCGATCAATCCAAGGCCCTCATTCATGCGTTCTTCGGCGAGCGTGAAGTCGCCAAGATCCCAGACATACCAAAAGAGGCCACGCTTCTACCAGTGAACTCGGTTGCCGTGGTCGGCGCCGGAACCATGGGCGGCGGAATCGCAATGGTCTTTGCCAACGCCGGGTTTCCAGTGTTGCTAAAGGAGGCTGACCAGCCGGCGCTTGATCGTGGGGTCGCCATCATTCAGAAGAACTACTCAAGTTCGGTTAAACGCGGCCGCTTCACACAGCAATTCGTGGATGAACGCCTGACACTAATCAAGCCGACTCTCAGCTACGACGATTTCGGCAGCGTCGATATGGTCGTCGAGGCTGTATTCGAGGGCATGGAGCTCAAGAAAGAAGTCTTTGTTCAGTTGGATCGCGCGTGCAAGCCTGGCGCAATTCTCGCCACTAATACATCAACCCTCAACATCGACGAGATAGCCTCCTCTACTTCGCGGCCCCAAGCCGTGATCGGCACACATTTTTTCAGCCCTGCGAATATCATGCGCCTGCTCGAAGTCGTGCGGGGACAGGCGACCGGCAAAGAAGTTATCGCGACCTGCATGCAGCTCTCCAAAAAGCTCGGCAAAGTAGGCGTGCTTGTTGGCAACTGCCGCGGCTTTGTGGGAAATCGCATGTTCGGTCCTTACCGCCGCGAAGCGCAGTTCCTGGTGGAGGAAGGTGCCGGCATTGAAGCCGTCGACCAGGCCCTCCAGGATTTCGGCATGGCCCTGGGACCAATGGCTACCGGCGACCTGGCAGGTCTTGATGTCGGGTGGCGCATCCGCCAGGAGTACCGCCACCTTGAGAAACCTGGTTTGCGGCAGCCGTTCGCAGAAGATCGCCTCTGCGAACTTGGACGCTACGGCCAGAAAACCGGTGTAGGCTGGTACAAGTACGATGAAAACCGACGCCCGATTCCCGATCCTGAAGTCAACCAACTGTTGCGCAGCTGGGCCGGCGAAGCTGGCATCCCGCAGCGGAACATCTCGTCCGTAGAGATCGTTGACCGCTGCATCTATGCCCTGGTGAATGAGGGCGCACGCATTCTCGAGGAAGGCAGCGCCCTGCGCGCCGTCGACATCGACATCATCTACCTCAACGGCTACGGATTTCCCGCCTATCGGGGCGGTCCGATGTGGTACGCGGATACGGTGGGGTTGGATAAGATCTACGGCCGCATTTCGGAATTTCATCAGCGCTACGGCGAACTCTGGGAACCTGCCCCGGCGCTGAAGCGTTTGGTGCACGAAGGCAAGACCTTCGCCGACTTTCATAAGGAGCAAGGCGTAATGGCGTAAGACAACTGCCGTGAGGAACTGCCAACGGCTATTCGCAAATAAGGGTGATCGCCCAAGCGCAGGGAATGGGCTTTTCGTCCCTCAAGGATCTCAGGAGGTACCCCCAAGGACAAAACGCATCGTTTTCGCGTTGATTGTCAAAGAACACTGATAAGAAGAACATGCCAACCCGCGGTTTACTCCCGGCACGGCTGCAGTATTGATGAGTTAGTTTTTTAGTCCGGGTGCTGATCAAGTGTCTCTGTACCAGGTGCTCCCAAGAAAGGTTCGTCTCGTGCATTTTGATACTGCCCCCGTTCGTCCAGGCGAAGAACTGAATCTGGTTACTCTCGCCGATTGGCTGCGCGGACGAATCGCGGGAGCTGAACGAGGCGTTGAGGCAGAACAGTTTCCGAGCGGGCACTCGAACCTGACGTATCTGTTGCGAATTGACGGGTGCGAGTACGTGCTAAGGCGCGGTCCTCTGGGGCCTGTCGCTCCAAGGGCCCACGACATGGCGCGTGAATTTCACGTTCTTCGGATGGTGCATCCACATTTTCGAGAAGCCCCAGACGCTTTTCACTTATGCGAGGACCCAACGGTTCTGGGTGCGGCTTTCTTCCTGATGGAGCGCCGGCACGGGCTCATATTGCGCAATGAAGTTCCGCCGCAGCTGGAACGGGCGCCGAATTACGCGCAACGTGTAAGTGATGCGTTTGCCGATTGCCTGATACGGCTGCACGCAATCGATGTTTCGAAGACAGGCTTGATTGCTCTCGGTAAACCGGATGGCTTTCTTGAGCGCCAGGTGCACGGCTGGGCCGATCGTTGGAATCGGGCCAGGACGGACGAGATACCGAAGATGGATCGTGTGATTCGATGGCTCGTCGATCGCCGGCCGGCCTCTCCTGCGCCCACGCTGGTGCATAACGATTTTAAGCTCGACAATGTCATGCTCGCGGCTGAGTCGGGGGACCGCATCGAGGCGGTGTTGGATTGGGAGATGGCAACGGTTGGCGACCCGCTGGCCGATCTAGGGCTGAGTCTCTGTTATTGGGCTTGGGTGGAGGCGCCGCAACTACGCGCACGCGGAGTGCCCGCCCTTACATCGCAGCCCGGTTGGTACACTCGCGATCAGTTCGTACAGCGCTATGCGGAACGGACCGGTCGTGACCTTTCGCGGATCGGTTACTACGAAGTGCTGGGAATGTTCAAGCTGGCTGTAATTCTCCAGCAGATCTATGACCGGTTCCGGCGTGGCCAGACACAGGACGTGCGATTCCAGAATTTTGGAGAACGCGTCAGAGGGCTGGTGGAACTGGCAGACTCGCTCACGGAGAAACCTAATTGAGCACAGTGTATCTTGCGCGCCACGGGCAGGCAGGCACGCGCGACGCTTACGACTCCCTCTCTGATTTGGGGACACAACAGTCGCGGTTGTTGGGCGAACACTTCGTTTCGCAAGGCCTCCGATTTGCCTCGGCGTTTGTGGGAACGCTCCTGCGGCAGCAACAAACCGCGGAGCAGGTCCGTGCGGCCTATGCCGATGCGGGCGTTTGCTTCCCTGCGATTCGTGTCGATCCTGGATGGGATGAGTTTGATCTCGGCCAGTTGTATCGCGAGTTTGTTCCGCGTTTGAGTGCGGAAAATTCTGAATTTCGTCGCGAATACGAGGAAATGCGCGAGCAGGTTCGGATCAGCACGGGGGCGCACGGCGCAAGGATTCATCGCAAATGGCAGCCTTGTGATAAGAAAGTGGTGGATGCGTGGCGTTGTGGGCGGTATCCGTATAGTGGCGAAACCTGGGACCAATTTCACGAGCGCGTTGCGAGCTGCCGGTTGAAAATCGGTGCTGCGCAAAGGCGGGAGAACACCCTCGTTGTCACATCGGCTACGCCGGTTGCGATTTGGAGTGGCTTGTCGCTGGAGATATGCGACGAACGGGTTATGCGGCTCGCCGGGGTACTGTACAACGCATCGTACACAGTCTTGCGCTTGCGGGAATCGCAGCTACGGTTATTTACCTTCAATGCGGTACCGCACCTCGCTGCTCTCGGACTGTGCACCCACCGTTGAGAGGATTGTCGCTCCCCGCTTAAACCAGCTCTACGACTCACGTAAAGTAGCGAACCACCCACTCCGCTACGCAGCACGGCTTGTCCCCACCTTGGCTTTCTACCCTCGCATCAAAGAGTGCTTCCAGCGCGTCCGGCACGTCTTTTACCGATCGCAGAGTGAAGCGAACCCGGATCTTAGAGTCCGCGCGGATAGGGGAAGGAAAGCGAATACGATTGAAGCCGTAATTGACGCTCATGCGGACACCATTTCGGATCTGAATGGCCTCCCTCATGAAACGGCTCAGAAGCGACAAGGTCAAGAACCCGTGGGCAATTGTGGTCCGATAAGGAGACTCACGCTGTGCACGTTCGCGGTCCACGTGGATCCACTGGCAATCGTCCGTGACCTCTGCAAACTGCTGAATGCGGTCCTGGGTGACGAGGAACCAATCGGTCGCGGTGACTTCGCGACCTACCAGATCTTTTAAGCAATGAGCTGTCTCTATTACGACTGGCACGGGCGGCTCCTGGTCGATTGGGCCGAATTCGCCCCGAAATGGACGCGGTCAAAGCAACGGTTCGATCCGGATCAGACGCATCAACGCCCCCCTGACCGTGTCGGTGGCACACCCCATTTCTGGAGCTCCAGTTTCGCGATGGATTCCGTGTGGACCTCGTCCGGGCCGTCCGCCAAACGCAGCGTGCGCGCATTCGCCCAGGCGCCCGCTAGAAACGTATCCTGAGAAATACCAGCACCTCCGTGCGCCTGGATAGCACGATCCAGCACCCGCAGAGCGACATGCGGAGCCACGACTTTGATCATCGCGATCTCTGAGCGTGCTTGCTTGTTTCCAACCGTATCCATCATGTAGGCCGCATTCAGAGTCAGAAGACGCGCCTGCTCGATCTCCATGCGTGATCGAGCAATGTCGGCGCGTATTGTGCCTTGCTCGGCTAGCGGCTTACCAAAAGCCACGCGTGCTTGCACGCGCTTACACATCGTTTCGAGGGCCCGTTCGGCCACGCCGATGCACCGCATGCAATGATGAATCCGCCCCGGCCCTAGCCGCCCCTGCGCAATCTCGAAGCCTCGTCCTTCGCCGAGCAACATGTTCGAGATTGGTACGCGAACGTTTTCAAAAGTGATCTCACCATGACCGTGGGGCGCATGGTCATAACCAAACACCGTCAGCAGACGCTCAATCTTGAGCCCCGCGGTCTGCATCGGCACCAGCACCATCGACTGCTGCTTGTGGCGCAAGGCCGTGCGATCGGTCTTGCCCATAAAGATCGCGACCTTGCAGCGCGGATCGCCCGCGCCCGAGGCCCACCATTTGCGGCCATTGATGACATACTCGTCGCCCTGCCGAACAATACTCGCCTCGATGTTGGTCGCGTCCGATGAGGCCACCGCAGGTTCAGTCATCGCGAAACACGACCTAATTTCCCCTGCAAGCAGGGGCTGCAACCAGCGCTCTTTTTGCTCCGCTGTGCCGTAACGGGCGAGTACTTCCATGTTGCCCGTGTCGGGCGCCGAGCAGTTGAACACCTCCGGAGCGATCATGCTGCGCCCCATAATCTCGCACAGGGGCGCATACTCAAGATTCGTTAACCCTGCCCCATGCCCTTCATCGGGGAGGAACAGGTTCCACAGGCGCAGAGCGCGGGCTTTTGGCTTGAGTTCTTCTATTACAGGTGCCGGCGACCAGCGATTGCGTTCAATCTCGTCGTAGTAGCGCTGCTCATTCGGGTAAATGTACTGATCCATGAAGGCCTGCAGATGCCGCTGCAAGTCCTTCACTTTGCCGCTGAACGCGAAATCCATGTCTGCCGCCTATCTTCCCGTGAAAGCCGGAGGGCGCTTCTCAATAAAGTGGGCGACACCCTCTTTGAAATCTTCAGTGCGGAAACTCGCTATCATCTCTCTTACGGAAACGTCAAAAGCTTCCGAGAGGGGGTGAAACATAGCCTCGTATACCTGGCGCTTGATTATGCGCAACGAGCGCGGGCTTACCATTGATGCGAGTTCGTGGGCAAATTCGTGTACCTTCTCAAGAAAAGTTTCCTGGGGAAAGATTCGATTTACCAACCCCATGCGCAGTGCTTCAGCAGCATCGACGGTCCGAGCAGAGAGCAACAGATCGAGAGCGTTCGCTAAGCCCACGATCCGCGGTAACATCCAGGCCATTCCATACTCCGCAACGAGTCCTCTCCGGGCGAACGTAGTGCTGAAGCGAGCTGCGTCCGAAGCCAGCCGCAAATCGCAGTAGAGTGTGATAATCAGGCCCAAGCCAACGGTCGCGCCGTTAACGGCGGCAATCACCGGCTTCCCAATCGCTGGGAAATAGGAGTACCTCTTTTGAAAATCAGGCGGTACGTTCTCGCGCAGCTTGGCGTCATCGAGCAATGCCTGCTCCCGGCTCCGATTATCCAAGCCGTGTTCGGCCACTGCGCTTAGCAGCGACATGTCGGCCCCTGCGCAAAAGCCGCGGCCAGCGCCGGTCAAAACGATCACTCTGACGTCGTTGTCTCGGTCGGCGTCCTCGATAGCCGAACGCACTTCACGTTCCATGACTGCAGTCCAGGCATTGAGCTTGTCCGGCCGATTCAAAGTAATCGTGGCCACTCGATTCGCCACATGATAGAGCGTCTCCTGATTGGGCATGACGCGGGATTATATAGAATCCAGCTGCGATAGTCACTATCAAGTGATAGCGACTATCGAGACGGAGAGGGCGAGCGAATCGATTCCGGATCCTCTGCAAAAGAGCTCCTAAAATAGAACGAACGATCGTGCTATTATGATGCCCATGAAAGTGCATCAACAAACGGGCGAGCCGTCGCCGCCAGCGAGAACCGGTGAGAACCCCGCTGCGGACCAGGGCCGGGCGCAAAGACCTCGGGGTTTTAGGACCCGCCGCGCCATCCTGCGGAAGGCGGTCAACATCGCCTCCATCGAGGGGCTCGAAGGTCTGACGATTGGTCAACTCGCGTCCGCGCTGCGGATCAGCAAGAGCGGGCTATTCGCACATTTCGGGTCCAAGGAAGACTTGCAATGCGCAGTCGTCGATGAAGCTCGAGAGATCTTCGTCGAAACGGTGGTACGTCCTGCCTATCAATTTCAGGGACTGAAGCGGTTGCGAGCTCTGTGCGAGAACTGGCTGGCCTACGGTGAGGAGAGGGTATTTCCGGGGGGCTGTTTTTTTTCGGCAGCATCGCTTGAATTCGATGATCGACCCGGCCGAGTGCGCGAGCAGATCGTAACACTAATGAAGAAGTGGCTCGGGAATCTCGAGCAGGCCGCACGGGACGCGCAGTCTGCCGGAGAAATTACGAAGGAAACTGACGTTCGTCAGCTTGCGTTCGAAATACAGGCGTTGGCAATGGGAGCGAATTGGAGTTCGCGATTGTTCCGCGACCCGAGTGTGTTTCGCTTGGCACGCGGTGCGATTCTCCGCCGAATTGAAGAAGCTACGGAAACGACACGATCGAGGTAGTCATGTACATTCGCCCGAGCCTCCTGACTTTCGCCTCGATGGGACTGATCTTCGCGCTCGCCGCGCCGAGTGTTGCGGCACAAGGCTCAACATCAACGACGGAAATTTCAATGCTGCGTTGCGATCGGCTGCCGGTCATGGTTTTGCAAGTGGACAAAGAGGAGAAGCGCTTTCTGATCGATACGGCCGCGACGTCTTTCCTCAATGCGAAGTCATTCACCGGCAGGCCCACCAAGGAAGTCCGGATCCAATCCTGGAACCAAACGACGGCACTGAACGCAAGCGATATTTCTATCGGAGAACTCTCCCTGGGCAGTCATGTCATTCGGAACCTCAAGTTGCCTGCGATTGACTTAAGCGCCATCTCGAAAGCGTGCGGCGGGCTGCTTGATGGAATCCTGGGCGTGGATCTCCTCGAGCAGTTGGAGGTAACAATTGACCTGCAACGCAGCGTGGCTCGCCTCGGAGTCTCGCCGCGGAATTCCACAGAGCTGTCTCTGATCGCCGAGATGGAGAAGGCGATAGAATCCTGTTCCGCAGCTTTTAACCATGCGGACGCAGAAAGGCTAGCCTCCTGTTTCGATTCGGAGTTCACGCTGAGCTCGCCCCGTGGAGAACTTCACGGCAGAGACCAGGCTATGAACTACTTTCGACAGTTTTTTGGCGTGAGTCCGCAAGCACATCTCTTGATGACGATGAGTGATCAGCGCGCCGTCGGCGAGTTGGTGTGGAGCCTCTACGACTATTCGATTGAAACGCCGCCCAAGCGTACATCTGGTCGAGGGATAATGATCTGCCGCAAATCGCAAAATCGCTGGTATATCCTAAGCATGCAGGAAGCGCCGTTCGTCGCTTCTAATGTTCCGAAACTCTAACCGAGACTCCTAGTCCCGCACACTAGAAACCATCACAAATAGCCAGGCACGTTGCTCGATCTTTCCGACAACAGAAACCCAACAGATTTCTACGGGCACAGTCTCGAACCGATGCGTTCAATCTTAATTCGACATTGAAGCCGAATCAGCGATCGTGCTCCTCTACCGTCCTTCTCTTCCCTATCTGGTCAACAGTCGTGGCCGACACAACATGTTCGCAAGGAGCCCGCGATTCGATTCGGCTTCTCAAAGTACGATGAAGAACGGCGTAAGAAGCAGCTGAACGCCACGTATACATTTTCGTGGTGACAAACCACTGCACGAGAATGCCGGGCAGATCGGGGTGAGTTTTGAACAGATCGGTGCGCTGACGATTCTTGAGGTTTTCGACTGGCGTTCAAACATTTTAATTTGCTGCTGCAATCGCCCAGGTGTGACTAAGAAAATGGATTTATAGATCTATTTTTTGCTTGACTGCTTTTCGCGCCGGTGTATTCTGCCGGCACTCAGCCGAGGTTACCGTTTACCTCTGGGCAGAGTCCAAAAATCCGACTGAGTCGGCCCAGCATTTTGGATTTCCCCTTAGTTTTGGCACAAACATTGGCAAGCAAGAAGGAGAGTTCTCCCCCATGGGCTCTTACCTCGTCAGCTTGCAGTCTGCATTTGTACGATCTGCATTTCTAACTTCGCGCCTTTCGCGGCGCCTTCGCAAAAAACTAGTGCTGCTGCATTCGTGGCACTTTCGAAACCAAGACAACCTAATCGTTCGACGAGCCCCTTCGGGCTCGTTGGTTTGCGTCTTGGATTCCGCTCGCACAATACGCCAATCCATGTAACTACCGGAATCGCTGCCCCGGTTGGACACAAGGAGAGGCTGATGAGGGAGCGAACTGTAGTTGGTTGCCGGCCCTTTGTACAGACGACAGAACCTTGTACGGAGACAATGCTGTATCAAGGGAGGGGTCATGCGCATCCAGTTTTCTGTTCTTGCCGCGAGTCTGCTAGCTTGTGGCGTTTTGTTTACGACGGCCTACGCAGATCACGGCAGCGAGCGCGGGAATAAGGACGTACGGCCCAACGGCCGCGGCGATCGAGTCCGTGGGGCTCCCCCGAAGGCCTCTCCGGGAGCCGTGGCCACCGGCAACGGCATCAACTATCACAACGGGCCGGTGCTGCACACAATCAATGTTTATTACATCTGGTACGGTGATTGGAACGGGCTCGACCCAACAGGCCCTCCGATCCTCACCGACTTCGTCAGCAACGAGGGCGGTTCCCCCTACTTTGACATCAACACTACCTACGGCGACACGACCGGCAGTGTTCCCAACGCCGTGAGTTTTGCGGGACAGACCGCAGTAACCGGAAACAGTACTTCCCTGGCGGACAGCGATATCGCCAATATCGTAGCCACCGCGTTGGTCCAGTTCGGCGGCACGCCGGATCCCAATGGCGTCTATTTTGTGCTGACCGCTCCGGGGATCAACGAGACTTCCGGGTTTCTTACCAAATATTGCGGATGGCACACCAACGGCAGCTTCCCGAATGGAGGCACGACCTGGGACATCAAATACTCGTTTGTGGGAAATGCTTCTGGTCCATCGCTCGGGAGTTGTGCCGAGCAGACCAGCAACAGCCCGAACGGGGATCTGGGGGCGGATGCAATGGTTTCGGTCATCGCGCACGAGTTGGAGGAGACGGCCACGGATCCGGATCTAAACGCGTGGTACGACAGCAGTGGCGAGGAAAACGCCGACAAGTGCGCCTGGACGTTCGGGGCCACTTATACAGCGAGCAATGGGTCTCTGGCCAACATGAAGCTCGGCGCGCGAGATTACCTGGTTCAGCAGAACTGGCTGAATGCGCAAGGCGGGATGTGCACACTCTCTTATGTCAACCCTTCCGGGGACTTCACGGTGTCGGCGTCGCCATCTTCGCAAAGCGTGGTTCAGGGCAGCGCGGCCAGTTACAACGTAACAGTGACCCCGTTGGAAGGTTTTTCCGGTACTGTCAGTTTGAGCGCCGGCGGACTTCCCCCGGATGCGAGCGCCACGTTCAGTCCGGCCTCGATTTCGGGTGGATCCGGGAGTAGCACGCTGAACATCACGACGAGTTCGAGCTCGCAGTTCGGCAATTATCCGATCACGATCACCGCAACCAGCACCAGCCCGAACCTTACCCTCTCCACGACGGTAACCCTGGTTGTGAGCCCAGAAGGCTTCGGGCTCTCCGTAACACCCACTTCGCAGAACGTTACGCAGGGCAATGCCACGAACTACATGGTGACGTCTACGCCGACGTCTGGTTTCACCGACGATGTCACTTTGAGCGTGAGCGGCTTGCCGGCGGACGCCAGCGCCTCGTTCAGCCAGGGTTCTATTACCGGTGGTGCGGGCAGTAGTACGCTGAATGTTACGACAAGCCCCAGTACGCCCACGGGAACGTATGCCCTCACGATTAGCGGAACTAGCGGGCCGCTCACCCACACATTGGCGGTCACTTTAGCGGTGTACCCGCAGGTTGTATACCCGCCATACCTGGATCAGGGCGGATTCACCAACACAGGGAGTACGGTTAGCAATCCCCCGGGTACCCTGAGCATCAGCGGCTCCACTCTCACGTTTCTATCTACGGACCGCAGTATGGCAATCAACGCCACCTTCGTGAGCAGTTCCTTGGTGGAAACTTGCGCCGGTAGCGGCTCCCACGTGACCTGTGTGTACACATTCCAGGGCTCGTTCAGCGGCACTCTCACCCTGAATGGCGTCCCGCAAGCCATTAATGGCAAAACCTACCAGGTTTCTCCAACAGCCAGCGAGGTCGGCAACGGGTCCACCGCATTTAACTCGGCGTACACGCCGCTGTATTTTTCGAATACCAGCCAACTGATACGCTCCGACGATTTGAACGGCACGAACCTGACGACGTACGGCACGCAAGGCCCCGGCGTGGGGCAGTTTTCCGGCGCGTATGGCATTGCGGTAGATTCTTCCGGCCGTATTTATGTCGCTGATACCTACAACTGCCGCATCGTTCGCATTGACGATTTCCAGGGCACGAACTGGACCACGTTTGGCACGTCCGGAAGCGGCGAGGGGCAATTCAACAATCCCAATGCCATCAGTATCGATGCCGCTGGCAAGATCTATGTGATGGATAGCGGCAACTCCCGCCTGGTCCGCATCGACGATATGAACGGCACCAACTGGACCGTGGCTACGACAGGCCTCGGGTCCGGCGTCGGTCAGTTCGCGCAGTATTCGTCGGCGGTGGCGTTCGACACCTTCGGTTCCATGTACGTTGCCGATACTGGCAACAAGCGCATCGTGCGGATGGACGATCTGACGGGAAAAAATTGGACCACGTTGACGCAGTCGTTCCAGAGTCCCGTCGGGGTTGCCGTGGATACCGCCGGCCGGATTTACGTTGCCGACTCCAGCAGTCCTACCGCCTCGGTCATTCGCATCGATGACATGTCAGGCGCCAATTGGACCCAGCTTTCTTTGGGTAGTGGCGCAACTCCTCACAGCATCGCAGTCGATCCGGGAGGTATGGTGCTGGTCGGAGGCGGAGGCGCGCAAATCGTCGACAGTATGATGCAGGTTGTCACTTCCGGAAGTGGGCTGACGGACTACTACGGGGGTTTCGGCGCCTATTACGTCTTCAGCGCGACACCAGCTCCGGTGCCAGCGCCGCGTCCTTCGGCAATCAGTTTCAGCCCGCCTTCGCTGACTTTTTCGCAGAATGTCAACACTACCAGCCCCCCCCAAACGATCACCGTCACGAACTTCGGCGGTAGCCCGATCAACGGCTTGAGTATCGCCACATCCGGAGTATTCTCCCAAACCAATAGTTGCCCTTCGGTCCTTGTCGCCGCGACCAGTTGCACCGTTACTGTTTGGTTTGCGCCATCTGCCGCCGGTTCGGTGACCGGATCGCTGAACGTACGCGACGACTCCTATAACTTAGGTTCTTCGCAACTAGTAACCCTCAACGGTACCGGCACTACGCCGGGCGCTTCGATTACGCCGACGTCGCTTTCCTTTTCGACGCAAATCGTGGGGACAACCAGCAGCACGCGAACCATCACAGTGCTCAGCAACGGAACGGGACCGCTGCAGGTTTCAAATGTGGTCGCCACAGCGCCATTTAGCCAGACCAACAATTGCAGCGGTCCGATGGCACCCGCCGCGTCGTGCACCATCCAGGTATCGTTCGCGCCGACTGTGGTTGGAACCGCTTCCGGCCGCGTCACGATTACGGACAGTGCTGGAAC
>Ga0210401_10004184_pt1 | contig 15102 bp, 10 predicted proteins | sample IncBWH32MmetaG_FD_150866 | JGI IMG/M metagenome (GOLD analysis project Ga0210401, IMG submission 150866) | Forest soil microbial communities from Barre Woods Harvard Forest LTER site, Petersham, Massachusetts, United States - Inc-BW-H-32-M | ecosystem: Environmental > Terrestrial > Soil >... | reverse complement strand
AACTATGTGGGCACGAACGGAAACATTGAAACGACGACGACCGCGCAACTGCAGGCGATTGATCCTCAAGGCGTGGGAACAAACCAATCGTTTCTGAACTTCATAAACAGCCGGTATCCGGTCGGGAATGATCCGAGCCTGGGAGACGGTTTGAATACGACCGGATTCCTCTTCAATGCGCCCGATCATCGCAAGGACAACGTCTATACGGGACGCCTGGACTACAGCATTTCGTCGAAGCACAAACTGTTCGGGAGAATCCAGGAGGACCGGTTCAACGACGACCAGGCGGCTCCGCAGTTTCCCGGCGATCCCGACCCGCTGGTCAGCAGCATCGACCACTCCCGCTCGTGGGTGGTGGGCGAAACCTGGACGATCTCCAATAATTTGATCAACCAGGGATTTGCCGGGTTGACGCGGCAGGTGGACGATTTTCCGATCAACTTCGCGCCTACCGCTCCGAATACGTTTACGACCAGCCTCATCGCGAATCCTTACGGGGATATTCGTGGGCAAGGCCGGAATGTGGCCGTACCGGAATTTCGAGATGATCTTTCGTACACGCGCGGAAAGCATAGCTTTACGTTCGGTACCGACATCAAGCCGATCCGGGTGCAATCGACAAACCAGTCCGACGTGAATTTCGTGGGGATCGGTTTGGGCGGCAACATCCTTGCGCTGGACAACTCGACGCGTCCGGCGGACATTTCCAGCGATCCGGCGGCGCAGGCGGAGTGGGACAACGCATTTCCTTTGCTATTGGGCCGATACAGCAGCACGGATTCATTCATAGCCTACGACAAATCGGGCACGCCACTGGCGCCGTACTCGACAACGCAGCGAAACTTTCACTACAACGAGTATGAATTCTACGCTCAGGATAGCTGGCGAGTGCGTCCGGATTTGACGGTGACCTACGGGTTGCGATGGCAATATCACAGCGTGCCGTTTGAAGTGAACGGATTCGAGTCGGTCCCGACTACGAACATCGACCAGGTCTTCAACGCGCGAGTTTCGGCGGCCGCAGCGGGAATGTCGGGAAACGATGCGGCCCCGCTGGTCAGCTACAACCTCGGCGGAGCAGCCAACAATGCTCCGGGTTACTACAAACCGGATTATCACGATTTTGGCCCCCGGCTCGGGATCGCCTATTCGCCATCGTTCTCGGATGGATTGCTGGGAGCGATATTCGGCAATCGCAAGACAACGGTGCGAGCGGGTGGAGGGATTTACTACGACCGGGTGTTAAGCACGCTGTCGTTCGAGTTGGACGAGCAAACGTTCTTGTTCGACTCGAATCCCTCGTTGTTCTACGGGGATCCCGCGGGTGGCAGCGATCCCACGACGAACCTCCTCTTGAGCCCACGGTTTACGGGACTCGGGGCTACGCCCCCGGCGCCGACAGCGCCGGCAGTGACGCCGCGCCCGGTCACGCCCAACGTGGATGCCTCGGGAAATCCGATCGGCCTAGCGGTGCTTGGCGGTTTCCCAAGCTTTCTGCAATTCGACAAGAACTTCAAGACGCCGTACTCGGATACCTTTTCATTGGGAATTCAACGGGAACTGAAGGGCAACGTCGTCGTGGAGGTCAACTACTTCGGCAGACTGGGCCGGCGATTGATCGCGGATGGCGATGCTGCACAGACATTGAACTTCAAGGACCCCACGTCCGGGCAGTTCTTGAAGGACGCGTTTAGCCAGCTGCAGAAGCAGGTGCAAAACAATCAGGCGATCACACCGCAACCGTGGTTTGAGAACCAGATTTCGAGCACTGGCTTCGATTGTTCCGGGTTCGCGGCAAACTGCACTGCCTTGGTCGCGAAGTTTTTCGCGAATCCCGTTGCAGTGGGCGACCTGTCCACAACGATATTGGACCTGGCCAGGAACGGGATTCTGAATCCCAACGTCGGGCTGTATGCGCAGACTGGTGCCAACGGTTACATCGGGAACTACTCCTCGTCCTCGTACAATGCTTTGCTGGCGAGCATCCGAAAGCACTACTCCAACAACTTGCAGATCGATTTCGATTACTCCTATTCGCACTCGATCGACAACCAGTCAAACATCATCAATGACACGAATCAATTCACAGGAACCGGGCAGGGACTGATATGCGATTTGATGGACCTGCGGACGTGCCGAGCCGACTCGCTCTTTGATGCGCGGCACATTATCAGCGCCAACTACGTCTACGATTTGCCGCTGGGGCGAGGCCATCACCTTCTTGGCGGAGCGAGCAATTGGGTCAATACGATCGTTGGTGGATGGTCGACCTCGGGCATTCTGAGCTATCGCACGGGGTTCCCGTTCACTACGCATACCGGGACGTTTCCGATCAACTTCACGCAGGACGCTCCAGCTGTTTTCAACGGGGATCAACAGGCGATCCGGCAAAACATTCACACCGACCCAACGACAGGCTCGATCCAGTTTTTTGCGGATCAGAGTGCGGCGCTGGGAGCGTTCAGTTTTCCATCCGGGGGAGATACCGGGACGCGGAATCCGGTGCATGGGCCGGATTTTACGAATCTGGACATCGCGGTTTCGAAAAACTTCAAGATGCCCTGGTCGGAACATCACACGGTACAGTTCCGGTGGGAGGCGTTTAACGTGTTCAACCACGTTAATTTCGCGGTGCCGGGCGATCCTAACGTTTTGACCAATTCGAATAACATTTTGCTGAACCCTTCGGGTTTTGGGGTGATTACCCAGACGGCGGGGAGTGCTCGGCAGATGCAGTTTTCGTTGCGGTATGATTTTTAGTCGCAACGGAGCGTTTCACCAAAAAGGCCGGCCCGAGTTCGGGTCCGGCCTTTTTTGTTTAGCGATCGACAGTTAAGACGGGAATGGCCGGAAAAGGGCTAACGCAGAACGCGCAGAGGGAGGAGCGCCCTTCGAGGCTCAGGGTAAACAGGGGCACGGAGGTAGCGTGCCGGTGCTAGAGATTGCGGAGATGGGCCAGGCGGAATGGGGAGCCCAGGTTTTCGCGGAGCTCGATCCAGTGTTCCTCGGGGATCGACAGAAAGACTTCGACTACCTTGGGGTCGAATTGCGTGCCGGAGCAGCGGCGGATTTCTTCGCGGGCGTGTGCGAGCGGGAGCGCTTTGCGGTATGGGCGGTCGCTGACCATGGCGTCCAGGGAGTCGGCTATGGTGAAAATGCGGGCGCCTAGCGGGATTTGTTCGCCCTTCAGGCCGCGAGGGTACCCGGAGCCGTCGAAGAATTCCTGGTGGGCCAGGACAATTTCTGCAGCATCGCGGAGGAAAGGGATGCGGATCAGCATATTGTAGCCGATTTCGCAGTGTTTGCGCATGATCTGCTTTTCGTCGTCGGTGAGTGGGCCGGGTTTGCGCAGGATGCCATCGGGGATAGCCATTTTGCCGATGTCGTGGAGGAAGGCGGCGCGGGCCAGGACCGGGAGATAGGGATTGGGAACGGGCATGGTCTTCGCAATAGAGATGCAGAAGGCGGTGACGCGCTGGCAGTGGCCTTCGGTTTCGGCGTCCTTGAGGTCGAGCGCGCTGCCGAGGGCTTCCAGGGTGTCGTCGTAAGATTGCTCGAGTTCGGCGTGCTTGGCGGTGAGCTGGGCGGTGCGTTCTTCGACGAGTTGCTCGAGGTTGCGCTGGTAGGTGCGGTTTTCCATGACCAGACGGCGGTGTTGAAGGGCGCGGCCAACACCCAGGAAAAGCTGGTCTTTCTCGAAAGGCTTCAGGATGTAGTCGTAGGCGCCGCGGCGGATGGCTTCGAGGGCGGTGGAGATGTCGTGGATGGCGGTAACCATGATCACCGGGACTTCGGGGTCGTACTGACGAAGCCAGTCGAGGAGCTTGATGCCGTCCATTTCGGGCATGATCATGTCGCTGAGGACGAGGTCGGGGGTGACGCGTTTGACCTGGTCCTGTGCGGCGCGGCCGTTGCTCACCGCGGTGCACTGATAGCCCTTGGATTCGAGCATTGTCGAAACGACTTCGCGGATGGCTTCTTCGTCGTCCACGACCAGTATGTTTTCGAGGTCCACTATGGTTGGCTCCCAGTAGTCATTATACGGGACGGCACAGGGGGAATGTGGGGTGCTTGCCCAGTCAGAAAATAGCGTGTTAGCGTCATGGTAACGCTAGTCAACTGGCTCCAAAGCGCTTTGAGACACGGCCCGTGCGTGATTTTTCGCGGCTTTGGCGACTCCGGTTGGGAGGCAACACCACTTGTTGGGGAACCAGGGCCTGCTCGCCATCGCTTTCTTCGAGGCCACAGCATTTATCGTGCTGCTGGTTTTGTTTTTTCTATTGCGGCGCGACCATCCGGCTAGTTATTTCCGCTTGTGGTTGATCGGATGGCTCTGCCTGACGTCTTCATCCATTTTTGAGGTGGGTTTGGCGTTGCGAGAGACACCGCAGTTGCGGCTGGTGGCGGTGGCGGCGCATGTAGCGGCGCTGGTGGTGTTTCTGCTGGCGGTGATGCAATTGACCGCGGGAGTGCAAAAACGTAAGTGGCCGGCGTTTCCCTTAACGGCGGGGGTGGTGGCGGCCATCTGGTGGATCGAGCGAGCTCCGGCTGGGCGATTCGGATCGCTGCGTTGGGAGACTGCGGTACTGGAATCGATCATTTGTCTGTGGGCGGGCTGGTTGCTCTGGCGCGCGGCGGCAACGCACAGAGGTCATGGTGCGCGGCTGTTGGCGGGTGGATTTCTTGTCAATGCATTGAACGGCATGGACCGGCCGCAGTGGCCGCATCATCCACTGTTCCTACTGCGATTGAGTTTCGACCATTTGCTGTTTGTGGCCATCGGCGTTGCGATGGTCGTGCTGGTTCTGGAGAGGGCGCGGACGCGCAGCGAAGAGCTGAACGACAAGATGCGCCGGTTGACGCTGCTGATCGCCGCGAGCACGCAGACGCTATCGGTGAACGAGGTGCTGGACCAGGTAGTTGGGCATCTGGTGGAGAGTTTGGGAGCGACGCACGGGCTAGTGCGAATCGCGGAAGGGCAGGGGGATTCGGTTCAACTGACGGCGCGTGCGTCGGTGGGATTCAGCCAGGCCTTCTTGCAGGAGCACGGCCAGGTGCCGGCTTCGGATCCGTGGATGAAGCGAGTGATGGACAAGCAATGCATGTTTCTTCGAATCGAAGACGAGCACGACACGACGGCACGCCAGCGAATGGCGGAGAGTGGGATGTCGGAGATCGTGGCGCTCACGCTTCCGGGGAAAGAAGGGCCGCTGGGGATCATCGCGGTGGGTTCGACGCAGCATCTGAAGTTTCAGGCGGATGAGATCTCTTATTTGGGGAATGTCGCGAACTTGCTGGGATTGACGCTGCAAAACGTGCGGTTGTTCGAGCAAGTGGCTACGGTGCAACAACAGTGGGCGTACACCTTCGATTCGATCGGTGATCCGATTCTGGTGCATGACCGCGAGTTCCGGATATTGCGGACAAACCAGCGGCTCAGCCACCTTTTAGGACGGGAAGGCAGCGCGCTGGTGGGCCGCGCGGTTGCTGATTTGCTGGCGCGAAAAAACGTGCGCTACGAGAGTTGCCCGTACTGCGAAGGAGTGGCCGGGGAGGGCGACGAGAGTGATCCGTGGTTGCCGGGATATTTTCTGGCGTCGAATTCAACTTTTACGGATCCACAAGGGCGGCAGTTGGGCACGGTTCACGTGCTGAAGGACATCACAGAAAGAAAGCGAGCGGAGGAGAAGTACCGGACGCTGGTTTCGAACGTTCAGGAAGGCGTGTTCATCTCGACGCCAGCCGGGCGGTTTCTGGATTTCAACGACGCGCTGATGCGCATGCTGGGATACGAGCATCGCGAAGAATTGCAGAATGTCGATATTCCGGTGATGTACGTGAATAACTCCGACCGTGAGAGATTGAAGAAGCTCTTGCAGGAACATGGGTCGGTGGCCGATTTTGAATTCGAGATCCGGCGGAGGGATGGGGAAGTCCGCGCGATGATGGAATCATCGATCGCGGTGCGTGACGCCAGCGGGAATGTGACGGCGTTTCAGGGATTTCTGCTGGACATTACTGATCGTAAGCGCGCGGAGCAGGAAATCCGGCGGCGCAATCGCGAGCTGATGGTGCTGAATTCCATCTCGCAGACGCTTGCGGAGTCGATGGACTTGAATGACTCGTTGTATCGGACGCTGCGGCAGATCGCGGAATTGTTCAGCCTTGATGCGTCTTCGCTGTATTTGTTCGATGAGGCGGGATTGACGCTGCGACGGATCGCAGCGGTGGGATACCGTTCCGAATATGCCCGCAATTTCCCGAAAGTGAGCGTGCAACCGGAGCTCCTGCAACATATCAAGGCGGTTCACGCGACGTTTTTGTCGGCGCAAGGATTGCCGCTGCCACCAATATTCCGAACGGTGCAACAGAAGGAAGGGATCGCGTCCTCTTTTCTAGTGATTTTATGGTCGAAGGACCGCGTCGGGGGAGTGCTGTCGGTGGGTAGCCGAGCGTCGCGGGAGTTCTCTCCCGCGGATATTAATTTGCTGATTGCGGTGGGGAGTCAAATCTCAAATGCGATCGATCGCACGGTGCTTTACGAAGAAACGCGCCATGCTTACGACAATTTGCGGCGGACGCAGGAACAGTTGCTTCATAGCGAAAAGATGGCGGCGGTGGGGCAATTGATCGCCGGGGTGGCGCACGAGTTGAATAATCCACTGACGGCCATCCTGGGATACAGCCAATTGCTTACGGCCAGCGCGGACGTTGGGCCCCAGGGCATCGAGTATGTGGATAAGCTGTACAAGCAAGCGCAACGGACGCATCGCATCGTGCAGAATTTGCTGAGCTTTGGGCGCCAGCACAAACCGGAACGCGTGGCGGTGCAAATCAATCAGATCCTGGAAGATACCCTGGCGTTGCGGGACTACGATTTGCGGATGAAAAATATCCGCGTGCATCTGGAACTGGCGCCGGACCTGCCGGTGACGGAAGCGGATCCGCACCAGTTGCAGCAAGTGTTCTTGAATATGGTGAACAATGCGGTGGACGCGGTGCTGGAGGGTTCGAGCGACGGTGACATCTGGGTTCGCACCGGCGTCGGCGCTGGCGGAAATCGTTTGACCGTTGAGATTACTGACAGCGGGCCGGGCGTGCGGGAGCCTTCGCGCGTTTTCGATCCGTTTTATACGACGAAGCCGGTGGGTAAGGGGACAGGGCTGGGGCTGAGCATTTGCTACGGAATTATCACCGAGCATGGGGGTGCGATCCGGGTGCGGAACGTGCAGCCTCATGGGGCGTCGTTTACGATTGAACTGCCGTTTCCGGCGGCAGAGAAAACACAGGAAGTCAGAGCGGGACCCTCGACGGCATCGGCGCGAGAGGGGCGCATACTTTTGATCGATCGGGACAAATCGGTACTGGAAGCGGGCGGGGCGATCTTGCGGGGTCGCAATCATACGGTTCGGACGGCCACGGCTCTCCGCGATGCGTTGCGCGTGTTGCAAGAGGAGGAATTTGACGTTATCGTCGCGGACATGCAGCTTTGCCGCACCGCCGGGGATATGGGACTGCATCCTTGGCTGGCGGCGAACCGCCCGCCGTTGGCTTTGCGCGTAATTTTGATGCGGGCCACGGCGCCGGCGACTCCGCCGAGTGAGGAGATGCGCGGGGCTCTGCAGGTATTGCAAAAACCTTTCAAGGCAGGCGATTTGCTGGCTGCGGTAGAAGCGGCGTTAAACGACGTCCATCCCGTTCCCATCGAGCGTTGACGCCATCTGTACGGCCATCGCTGCTCGTTCACCAAGTTCCTTCATGGACGTTTCCATCTGCACGGCGAGCTGGCTGACCATGTGGCTGAGACTGTTCAGCTGTGGAACCGGCAGGAGGCCGTAGTAGAAGCCCGCCCTAATCATTCGATAGCGCCACGAGAATTCCAAGCTCAACCAGAGACGTTCCAATTCCTGACGAGACCCTACCGCGGGCGATAAGGCTGCGACCGCGCGAGCCAGACGCAGCAAACGCTGGAAGTCCTCACGCAGTTGCGTCAGATACAGAAGCGCAACGTTGCGGCGCTCGCGACGTACCCGGCGGACAATCTGAGGGGATCCTCGCCGCGCGAGGAATTCCATGTCCGCCGGCGATGCTGCTTGTCGAATGAGGGCGAAATAGGTGGCGTGGCGACGGCCAGACTCTTCCAACGAGGCCAGATCGAATTTACGGCGCGAACTCTTGCCGGGAGCGCGGAGAGCCCACCCGAGTACGAGCAACAGCGCAGCAACAATGCCGGAAAAAATGAAGAGGGCGGCCGTCATGGGCGGAAAGCTTGCGCTCTTAAGAATCTAGACAGCACGTCGTTCAGGGCGCGTAACCTGGAGTTTACATCGGTTGATAGTCGTTCGTAGGTGGAAGGAGGCAACATCGTCGGTTTGTCCTGTACCCGGGCGGGATGGCGCAAGGCCACAGCCCAGGCAATCTGAACGCCGGCAAAGACCACCATTTCCATGTAGTTCCAAACCACATCGGCGTTGGGGAAGTGGCGGAGGAAAAGCATTTGAAGTAGCGTGTTCGCCACGACGATGGTACACGACAAAAAGCAGAATCCGCCCATAAGAGTTTTGTAAAGAGGATCTATGGGGATCGAATAGAAGCGCACCAGGGACAGACAAGAAATCAAGGTAACCGCGAAGGTGAGATGATAGCCGCGATTGAGGATCATCAGGCTCCAGTCTGGTGACTCCTTCGCGCTGAACAACACATAGCTAATCACAATGACGGCCGCAACCGCGACGAGTCGCCATGCCAGGGCCCAGATTCCCGCGTACTGCCGCAGAACACGGTGCAGGATCTCCGTCGCGGCGAGGGCCTGTGCGGTCAGGACGATCAGCTCCGAAGGCCAAGACGATTGGCGAGCGATAAGTGAGGTAAAGCCAAAGTGTGAGTAGACGAAATAGAGAAAGGCGGCTTGGCAAAGATTGAGCGCAACATAAAGAGAGAACAGAGGAATCGTGCGGAAATGACGTCTGGTGACGACATAGAACAAGACGGTGAGCTGAACGATACCGCTGATAGCCCAAAGTAGAAGTATCAAAGGAGATAAAGTCGCCATCGAGCGAAATCGTACCACGATCAGCGACCTTGTGGACTAAATAAATATTAATTACCAACCGTTCCGAAGACTTCCGATATCTTTCGCGGTCGCGGTGCCCTGGTCCACCTATTTTATCGACGGAAAACTCCGCAGCCCGCCGTACGGCGGGCTGCGGGAGAGCTTCTCTCGAAGTTAGTGAGGTTTTGAGGTCGCCGCTGTCCGGTCGATTCGGATACCAAGACTAAACGGATCGAACGGATTGCTTCATCGGGGGAGTGGGAGCTGGCATGGGGGAACCGGTGGCGATCAGCGTTGATTGGTCGAGGAGCGGGGGAGTAGGAGCTGGCATGGGGGAACCGGTGGCGATCAGCGTTGATTGGTCGAGGAGCGGGGGGGTAGGAGCTGGCATGGGGGAACCGGTGGCGATCAACGTTGATTGATCGAGGAGCGGGGGAGTGGGAGCTGGCATGGGGGAACCAGTGGCGAAAAGCACGGAGTTCGAGTCAGCGTTTTCGTTCGAAGTGACGTTGACGGAATCAACAACAGGGAGTACGATCAGCAGCGACAGGGCCAGTAACACGAAAGCATTAGTAACATTCTTGTTCACGGGAAAATTCCTCCTGCGTAAAGACTGGGAGGAGTGCACGCGAACGGAATGCCCGGGTGAGAAACGTTCTGCTTTCGGAACGTGACTGCGGCAGGGATGGGACAGCGATGGAGACGATCACGCAATTGCAGCAAAATCGTCGCGTCATCCAGGATTTCACGTTAACTACGCTGGCGGCGATCCCTAGCGCGTTCGCGCGGCTCACCTATCTCGCATCTCTGCGGGATCTATCGAGCGGGCGTTATGGGCATGCGGGCTTGACTGCGGTTTATCCGTCGGAGGCGGTCCAACAGGCGCTGGAACAATGTCACGAGGAAATCTTCGAGCGGATTCTGGAAACGCCGTTGGAAGAGCAGGAACGCGATCTTCGCGCGCACCTGGAAGGCATGGAACCGGGCCTGGGAGTGGCGGTGTTACACTGGCGCAAGCTTGAGGCTTACAGGACGCTGCTACCTGTAGAAGCGCCCGACTACCTTAAGGATCTTTTCTGCTCGAATATCCGCGCGCTGCTGGAGATTCTTGAAGGGGAATGCTACAAGGCTCGTTGAATCGCGTAACGATGCCAATCACCCGCCCGACGACTTCGGCTTCGTCCGGCGTACTCCAGGATTCGGGCAGGCAGCGCGACAGTGGATGAGGTTGCATAACCAGGTGCGACCCGGCCTGATGAAACCAGCCGCAACGGTAACCACCTCGAACTTCGACGAAATACATTGGCCGGTCGTATTCGCTGGTCCAGTCGGTTTCCTCGATGCGGCGCATGGAGACATCCACGAGCACGATGCTGCCCGGCCGCAAGAGCGGCATCATCCGCCGGTCATTCAGACCGATGTAGCCATAGCGATGCCGTTCGTTTCCTCCTGTTAGGACGCCTTCGAATTTTCCCCACTTCTCAACCATTCGAGACAGAAACTCGGTGCGCTTGGGGTCGAACGCAGGATCAAAGTGCACCGGGATGCGCAACGACGCCGGGGACGCCATAAGATGACTCTGCGGAGCGTGGAATGTGGCCGCATCGCCGAAGAATTCGTCGATGGGCACCTCATACCATCGAAAGATATCTAAAGGATTTAGGTGATAGACAACCGCAAGGGTGTAGATTTTGTGCAGGCTTGGGACGACTCCGCGGTTTTCTATATCCGCTAACCGGCTGATGTGCAGGATGAACTCGGATCGGCCACGTTGCGCCGCAAGTTCGAAGCTCGATCGCTCGACATCACGATACGTTAAACCAAGTCGTTCGCGGACCTGCCGCAGACAGAGGCCGGGGATCATAGTTACCTCAGGTGGGCTAAGAGCGTAAGCAGCAGAGTACAACGAAATTACCATTTTGTTAAATATCCGGAACAAGCTCTAGAATCTCTGCCACTGTCCGGTGGTCTTACCGCATGCCCCGCCGCACTGATGATGACATGGAAGATGCGCTTCGCGCTCAGGCCAGACTGCCGCGTCCGCCGCCCAGAAAAAAGCCTGGCGCGTCGCACAGGGCGTGCCGTTCTGTAATCTGTTATTCTCGAAAGATCATGACGATTTTCAAGAAATTGGGTTCATGTTGCCTCGTCGCTCTGGTACTAACGTTTGCGTCGATCCCCATCGCCGCGGTTTCGGAGGCGCAACAAGTAACGGCTCCCGCGAAGCCGGGCCCATCCGCCGCGGCGGCGAATGCCGATTTCGCTGCGGCCGCCGACGAAGTCCTGCAGCAAATGAGCGAGATCACCGGCCTGAAATTGCGCACGCCTTTGAAGAAGAGTCTGCGGTCTCGTGAACAAATCCGCGCCTACGTGATTAATGAGATGAACGAGGATAAAGATGCTGCCGAGCGATATGCCGGGCAGCGCAGCGCGGAAGCGTTCGGGCTGTTGCCCAAGGGATTCAACCTGGATTCCTTCATGGTCGATTTGCTGACCGAGCAGATCGCGGGACTATACGATCCGAAGGCGCACGAGTTCTACGTGGCCGACTGGATACCCGCTGCTGATCAGAAGATGGTGATGGCGCACGAGTTGACGCACGCCTTGCAGGACCAACATTTCCAGATCGAGGATTGGGCGAAGGCGGCGCGGCCGAACGATGACGCGGAGCTCGCGCGCGAGTCGGTGCTGGAAGGCAGCGCGATGGCCGCGATGGTCGATTACTTGCTCCAAGGTACGGGGCGTTCGCTGCAGGATCTGCCCGACATTGATCCCTCCATGCTCATCGGCGACATGGAAAGCACCCCGATGCTGAAGAAAGCGCCGCCGTTCCTGAAGGATGCGCTGATTTTTCCATATCTGGACGGATTGAATTTTTCGGCGGCGGTGTTGCGGCCGGACGGTTGGAGCGCGCTGTCGGGTATTTTTGCCAAGCCTCCGGTATCGACGCAGCAGATCTTGCACCCAGCGCTTTACAAGTCCGGGAAAATTCCACCTAAGGTCACGGTGCCTTCGATGGACAAGGAAGTGGGACCAGAGTGGGCCAAGCTGGAAGATAACATCATGGGTGAGTTCGGATGGAAAGAGGTGCTGAAACAGTTTTTGGGCGAAGAGCGAGCGACGCCTGTTTCGGCCGGCTGGAATGGCGACCGCTACGTCGTGTACGAACAGAAGAAAACGAAGAAGCTTCTACTGATAACGCGGCTGGACCTGGCGACGGAGGGAGACGCCGACCGCTTCTTCACGTCGTATTCCGAGGCTTTGGAAAAAAAGTACGACCGGCGGACCGCCGAGGACCACAAACACAATTTCCTGTCCTTCGACACGCCTGAGGGAAGCGTGTTCTTGCGATGCGTAGCGACCAACTGCGCAACTCTCGAAGGTGGAGACCACTCCTTGTTCGAGAAACTCAGTAAGGAACTGCATTGGGAAGCGCCAAGTGGAAAGGGCGTCGAGAAGACCGCGACCGATCAAGGGACAATTCGTGAAACTGGCGCGCAACCGCAAGCTTCCTCGCGCTAATCTTCCTACCCGGTTCTCAGACTACATCGCGGGCGAGCTTTCGTTACCCTGCACGCTGAACAGCGAGTACGGTGAGATCGTCGGTCGGCCTTGTCCCCGCGGTAAAATTGCCCCAGTCTGAAAGACAGTGTGAAAGCAAATCTGCCGGCGCGCAGTTGCGTTTGGCGTTGGCGACGGCCTTCACTCGATGCATGCCATATTCTTCACCATCCGCGTTGCGTGCTTCAGTCAACCCGTCGGTGTAAATGAGCAAGGAATCGCCAGACTCAATCGAAAAATGAAATGCCGGGAAATTCGTGTTCGTAAACATACCGAGGGGAACGCCCGTAGCACCCTGGGACTTGGTCTCCGCGCCGGAGAGATGCAAGAGCGGGAGGTGTCCCGCGCTGACGAGTTCGATGGCGCCGTCTCGCGATGCGCGGCCCACCACGAGCGTGGCGAACTGCCCCGCCAGGGTGCTCTCCGAAAAAATGCGATTGGCGGCTTCCACCATTCGATCAAGCGGCAGATCCGCGTCGGCAAGACTGCGGAAGGTCGCGTGGAGATGGCTCATCAGCATGGAAGCGGCCACGCCTTTGCCAGAAACGTCGCCGAGAAGAAATAGCAGGGCGCCTCTCGATTCAAAGAGATCGCAATAGTCGCCGCTCACCAGGCCGGCCGGCGCATAGTGGTAGCGGATTTGCCACCCGGCGGGAGAAAAATCGCGGGGTGGCAGGAGTGCTTGCTGAATACGAGCGGCGAGAGCCAGGTCGCTTTCCAGCGCGCGGCGTTCTTCGATCGTCAAATCGTCGAGACAGAATTGCAGCAGCGGGTCGGCCAGCAAGCGTTCCGCTTCGATCGGCGCAAGGCAGGTGGCGCAGATTCCATAGGTGCCAGCGTCCATGCGTGCCAGCGCGGCGTCTACGTCGCGCAGTAACGAGGATAGGGAAGCATCCGCGGCCGGCGACTGGAGCGCGGATTCCAGGCGGTCGTGCCGCCGGAGCAATTCGGTTCGAAGGTAAGCTTGTTGAGCAGTGGCCATTGGGTTTCCAGGTGAAGTTTGCTGTCTTGCCGCCGAAGTATCCATCCGATTTCCTTCTTCAAACCCGAAGTTAAAGCCGAATTCAAAGGCCAAGTCAAAGCCGAAGTTTGCGAGTAACCGCCGTGCCACGAGCACGCTCGCTGACAGCGGGCTCGGTACGGTGCGGCTCCAGCAGCGGAAGCGGGGTCGTACCGCTGCTTAGTGCCATTCGATGCTGGAGGCGGGCGACGCGATTCAGGAATCGCTGCTCCAGGCGAGCCAGGCGTGCCGCCATGTAGGGGTCCCGCGAACTGCCGCGAAGACGGCGCACCCTGGCCAGCGCCAGGCGGGCAAACTCCGCGGCGCGATGTAAATCCTTCATCCGGCGCTCGTAATAGAGAGCGAGCTGCTCGCAGGCATGGATGGCGTCGAGAGCGTTGCCGGTCATATCGGTAGCGAGTTCGTGCCAGAGTGCTGCTGCGGCGGCGTGGTCGCCCCGGCGCTTGGCGAGCAGCGCCAGCTCGCGGCGCGCCTGCGGGCGAAATTCGGCGGGGAGGCCAAGATCGAGCGCGTGGGTGCAGGCTGCGTTGGCGCGATCGGAATCGCCGCGCCGCTGCAGAAAGCGTGAGAGGCCGAATAGATCGAGGCTATCGACGCCGCCGTCGGCGCGATTCGCGGCGGTAAGCAGCGCGTCGATACGCCCCATAATTGCGGCCAATCCCCGCAGGTCCATCTGATTGTGGCGCACGACTGCGGCCAGCGGCGCGGCGGGTCCTCCGCGAAGGTAGTCGAAATAGTGCTGCGGAATCAGTGAAGAAAGCACATCTTCTTCGCGGTGCCACCCGAGCCTCGGAGCGTCCAGAACTTCGCGCTCCAAGTCCACGAGTCGCACCGAGCCGAGGCGCAGCTTCCAGAGCGCGCGAGCCGGATGCAATAAATCCAGGTGAGCGGCGAGACGCGGTGTAGCGATCGTGCGCGTCATCGTGAAGCGATTTTCGAGCAGCGGCCAATCGAACGATTTTCCGTTGAAAGTGACGAGGACCGGGCGTTCCAAGAGACGCGCGGAAAGCTCGTGAAGGATGGAATGCTCTTCATGGAAGTCGCGCATGAAAAATTGCTCGACTTGCAAGCCGGCGGAATCCCACCACGCGAGGCCGATCAGGAACGCATAAGTTCCCGTGCCGCCGGAAAGACCAGTGGTTTCGGTGTCGAGGAACAGCCACTTGGCTGGGTCGGCGAGCGCAGCTTGCGTGCGTTTGGAATGCTCGACATCACGCGTGCGGCAGAGCAGTTCCAGAGTCGCAGTGGAAGGCTCTGCAAATTCCGGCGTCGAGAACCAGTTGCTTACCGAGACATGTTCGCCGTAGTGGTTCGAGGCGATCGCGGCTCCCAGCAGACGAGAGAGCGCGTCTTCTTCCTCCGGTGCGCGTCGCGTCGCTGGGCGCGACGCCATCCCGCGAGAAGGCTTCAGCGCCGCAAGTCGGGAAAACTTGTCGGCAAGTCCGGGCATCTACGCACACAACCG
>Ga0210401_10004183_pt1 | contig 15104 bp, 12 predicted proteins | sample IncBWH32MmetaG_FD_150866 | JGI IMG/M metagenome (GOLD analysis project Ga0210401, IMG submission 150866) | Forest soil microbial communities from Barre Woods Harvard Forest LTER site, Petersham, Massachusetts, United States - Inc-BW-H-32-M | ecosystem: Environmental > Terrestrial > Soil >... | reverse complement strand
GGTGCTGCGCCTGTTTGGTAGCGACTCGGGCGACGTGCAGCTGTTCCAGGCGGGCGTGGTGGGGGCGGCGCTGTTCGGGATCACGGCTCTGCTGCGCCTGTTGTCGACGCGGCTGTCGCGCCAGGAGCATCTGGCCCGAATGCGTGGACGCGAGCTCAACAGCCAGCTTCAGATCAACCGCCTGGTGATCTCGCAGATGGAGCAGGGCGTGATCGTGGCCGATGCCGGCACGCTGGTGCGCGCCAACAATCGGGCGGCGCGGGTGATGCTGGGATTCGACCCCGAGGCGCAGGTGACCGGCCGTCGGTTGCTCGAGCTGGAATCGGCGCGCGAACTGGCGCACGCGTTCCTGAACTGGCTGACATCGCTCGAGCTGGGGGCGGTGCCGGCCCAGCGAGACGTCGTGATCACGGGCGGCGAGCAGATCACCGGTGCGCAACGGCGCCTGCGGGTGCGCTTTGCCCGCCCAGCGTTCCAGCCTTCCGACGAATACGTGATCTTCATGGAGGACCTGCAGGCGGTCGAGGAGCAGGCGCAGCGGCTGAAGCTGGCTGCGATGGGGCGCCTGACCGCGTCGATTGCTCATGAGATACGCAACCCGCTCGCGGCCATCAGTCAGGCCGGACAGCTGTTGTCCGAGGATGTGCGCGATCCGTTGCATCAGCGCCTGGCGTCGATCGTGCGCGAGAACACGCAGCGCCTGAATCGCCTGGTGGAGGATGTACTGCGCGCGGCGCGGCGCGATTCGCCCCTGACCGACGAGTTCGATCTGCTCGACTTCTGCTCTTCCTGGCTTGGCGAGTTCGTGCGCGACCGCGGGCTGGCCGGTGAGACGGTCAACCTCGTGGGACAGCCCGGCCTGATCGTGCGATTCGAACAGAATCAATTGCGCCAGGTTCTCTTCAATCTGGTCGACAACGCGCTGCGTTACTGTTCAGGCCAGCCCGGCAGCATCGAGGTGCGGGCCGATCCGCCCGGTGAGCGCGATGTGCCGCCCTGTTTGTGGGTCTTCGACGATGGCCCCGGGGTTCCGGTGGCCGACCGCGATTCGATGTTCGAGCCGTTCTTCACGACCCACTCGCGAGGCACCGGCCTGGGGTTGTACCTGGCGCGCGAGTTCTGCGTCGCCAACGGGTTCGATCTGATCTACGCCGGGTGGCAGCCGTCGCAGGCTCCGCTGCGCTACGGCTTTTGCGTGCGTTTCGGCCCGCCCGCGGCCCGCGCTGCCAAAGTGCCCGATTTCATGGATACACTGCCCGCCACATGAATCCGCTCCAAGGCTCGACCGTCGACACAGGCACGCGCCCCGGGGCGGGCTCGCCCCGGTCGCCTGCCGTGCTCGTGGTGGACGATGAATCCGATCTGCGCGACCTGCTCACCTTGACGCTGGTGCGGATGGGACTCGATGCCGACAGCGCCGAGTCCGTGACGCGCGCGCGCGAATTGATGGCGAGCCGCGCTTATTCGCTGTGTCTGACCGATATGCGGCTGCCGGACGGTTCCGGACTCGATCTGGTGCGCGAGGTGCACGGCCGCGGCGGGCCGAAGATTGCGGTAATCACGGCGTTCGGAAGCGCGGAAAACGCGGTGGCGGCCCTGAAAGCCGGGGCGTTCGATTACCTGACCAAGCCGGTCGACCTGGATCAGCTGCGACTGCTGGTTCGTTCCGCGTTGCGCGGCCTGGGCGGCAAGCAGGATCAGGAAGCGGCCCCGGCCCAGGGCGCGCTGGCGCGGCTGATCGGCGATTCGGAGTCGGTCGCCCAGTTGCGCGCCATGATCATGCGTCTTGGCCAGAGCATGGCTCCGGTATCGATCTTCGGCGAGTCCGGCAGCGGCAAGGAACTGGTCGCACGGGCGATCCACGAGGCGTCGGCGCGGCGTGACATGCCGTTCGTCGCCGTCAACTGCGGCGCAATCACCGAAAACCTGGTCGAGGCGGAGTTTTTTGGATACCGCCGCGGGGCGTTCACCGGCGCTGAGCGCGACCGCGATGGTTTCTTCCAGGCGGCCGCTGGAGGCACGCTGTTCCTGGACGAGATCGCCGAGCTGCCGCTCGGGATGCAGGTCAAGCTGCTGCGCGCGATCCAGGAGCGCCGGGTCCGCAAGGTCGGAGCCACCGCCGAGGACGCGGTCGACGTGCGCATCCTGTGCGCGACGCATCAGGAATTGCAGAAGCTGATTGCGAGCGGCCGCTTCCGCCAGGACCTTTTCTATCGGCTCAACGTGATCGAGCTGCGCGTGCCGAGCCTGCGCGAACGGGTGGGCGACATCGCCGCCATCGCCCATGCGATCCTGCATCGAATCGCTGAGCGTTCGGGCCTGCCGGCGAGCCGTCTGTCCGAATCGGCCATTCGAGCGCTGCAGCGACATCCGTTTCCCGGCAACGTGCGCGAGCTCGAGAACATCCTGGAGCGGGCCATTGCGCTGGCTCCCGGGGTCGATCTGCAGGCCGGCGATCTGCAGCTGCCGGCAGTGCCGGTCGCCGCCGCGCAGGCGCCTGACGCGCCGCCACCGGCTGCGCCCGAGGTTCCAGCGGCGGCGCCAGCCGTCCAGGCACCGGCCGCGACGACACCACAGGGGTTCGAGCTCGAACAGGGTGTGCCCACCGATCTGGAGGCGTACCTGGGCTCGAAGGAGCGCGAAGCCATCACGGCGGCTCTGGTGCGCACCGGCCACAACCGGACGGCGGCCGCCCAGCTGCTGGGAATCTCGTTCCGGCAGATGCGATATCGGATGCGCCGTCTCGGACTGAAATAGCGTGCCCAACGATGCAGCATTCGCGATCGATGCGGCGGGCTGGGTAGCGCAGGCGCGACGACTGTCTTCACCGAACTGCGACGCCCGTCCGGACGGCATCCGCATCGAGCTGCTCCTGATCCACAACATCAGCCTGCCGCCGGGTGAATTCGGCACCGGGGCCATCGAGCAGCTGTTCACGAATCGCCTGGACTGCGGCGCTCATCCGTATTTCGACACGCTACGCGGTCTGCGCGTGTCGGCGCATTTTCTGATCGCGCGCGACGGCGGGCTGACGCAGTTCGTCGGTTGTGCCGATCGGGCCTGGCACGCGGGCGAATCGCTGTTCGAGGGGCGCACTCGCTGTAACGATTTCTCGCTGGGCATCGAGTTGGAAGGCACCGACACGCTCGCCTATACCGATGCCCAATATTCCGTATTGGGTCGTTTGAGCCGAACCTTGTTCGCCGCTTATCCGTTGCGCGCAGTTCGGGGACACAACGACGTGTCGGCCCCGCGCAAGACCGATCCCGGAGCGGCCTTCGACTGGCAGCGCTTCGCGCTGGCGCTCGATATCGGCCCGGCTGCATTCGCCCCCGGTCTTTTCACCTGAGCAGATTGCGGTGTTCGATGCGCGGCACGGCGCGGCGTTGTGCCGCGCACGAAATTTTTATCTTGCTCCGCCGGCCGTCATCCCATAAGATCCTCACACAATCCTTGGTACGCAAGGGGCATGGCACCACAATATCTTGTATCCGTAACGGCAACCCGGTTCCGCTCGGGGCGTCGCTTGGCGCCCGCGGCGACGGCGAGGCCGGCGGTTGGGGGTGCCTTCCCACCGCTTGTGGTCGAAACGGGTGAATGCAATCTCGACACATCTATCTATTCACATCGACTGGGGGAGCACGAGGGGGCCAGTCCAGCCCCCTCGTTCTCTTCCTCCAGGTTTTCTGCCGCAAGCTGAATCGCGGTCGAAGCTCAGCCGTTCATATTGAGGAAACCTACAGTAGGGGATCTGAATGCAGCAGCTGTCCACGCAACAGGGCGCAATGGCGGCGGTGCCTCGCCTGCAGGCCGTGCCGAGCAGTGACCAATCCGAGCCCGGCCTGGAGCGGCCGCGCGCCACGTCGCTCGCCGATTACATGGTGATCCGACGCAACGGCTCGGTGGTGGGCTTCGAGCCGAACAAGATCGTGGTGGCGATGAGCAAGGCCTTCATCGCGGTGCGTGGCGGCCAGGGTGCCGCCTCGGCGGCGATCCGCGAGCAGGTCGAGGCGCTGACTGCGGCCGTGGTCGCGGCGCTGTTGCGACGCCAGCCGGCCGGCGGAACCTTCCATATCGAGGACATCCAGGATCAAGTCGAGCTGTCGCTGATGCGGGCGGGCGCGCACGATGTGGCGCGCTCCTACGTCCTGTACCGCGAGCGGCGCGCCCAGGAGCGTGCCCAGCAGCGCGAGCAGAGCCAGGCTGCGTCGGCCGACCCGACCGTGGTCGACGGCGAGCGCCGCTTTCCGCTGGACCGCGCCGCGTTGCAGGCGCTGATCCGCTCCTCGTGCGAAGGGCTGGACGCCGCCGTGTCGACCGACCTGGTGCTCGGCGAGACACTGAAGAATCTATACGACGGGGTGCCGCTCGCCGAAGTCCACAAATCGGCCATCCTGGCGGCGCGCGCCCTGATCGAAACCGACCCTGACTACGGCCGCCTGAGCGCCCGGCTGCTGTTGCACTCGATCCGGCGCGAGGTGCTGGGCGAGGAAGCCGACCAGGCATCGATGAGGCAGCGCTACGCCGACTATTTCCCGCGCAGCGTGCGCCTCGGGATCGAGGTCGGTCGCCTCGACGAGCGGCTCGCGCAGTTCGACCTCGAGCGGCTGGCCCGCGCGCTGGCCCCGGAGCGGGACCTGCTGTTCACCTACCTGGGGCTGCAAACGCTGTACGACCGCTATTTCCTGCACCATGAAGGGCGTCGCTTCGAGCTGCCCCAGACGTTCTTCATGCGGGTCGCGATGGGTCTGGCGATGAACGAGATCGACCGGGAGCAGCGTGCGATCGAGTTCTACGAGGTGCTGTCGAGCTTCGATTTCATGTGCTCGACGCCCACGCTGTTCAACTCGGGCACCACCCACCCGCAGCTTTCGTCGTGTTACCTGACCACGGTGGCCGATGACCTGGATTCGATTTACGAGGCCATCAAGGAAAACGCGCTGCTCGCCAAGTACGCCGGCGGACTGGGCAACGACTGGACCCCGGTGCGCGCGCTCGGATCGCACATCCGCGGCACCAACGGCAAGTCGCAAGGGGTCGTGCCCTTCCTGAAGGTGGTCAACGACACCGCGGTGGCCGTGAACCAGGGCGGCAAGCGCAAGGGCGCGGTGTGCTGCTACCTGGAGGTGTGGCACCTGGACGTCGAGGAGTTCCTCGAGCTGCGCAAGAACACCGGCGACGACCGGCGCCGGACCCACGACATGAATACGGCGACCTGGATCCCGGACCTGTTCATGAAGCGGATCGAACAGGACGCCGAGTGGACTCTGCTGTCACCGAGCGACTGTCCGCGACTGCACGATTTGACCGGGCGCGCGTTCGAGCAGGCCTACGAGGAGCTGGAGCTGAAGGCGGCGCGCGGCGAGCTGAAGGTGTACCGCAAGCTGCCGGCGCGGCAACTGTGGCGGAAGATGCTCAGCATGCTGTTCGAGACGGGACATCCCTGGATCACCTTCAAGGACGCCTGCAACCTGCGCTCGCCCCAGCAGCACGTGGGCGTCGTGCACAGCTCCAACCTGTGCACCGAGATCACCCTGAATACGGGCGACACCGAGATTGCGGTGTGCAACCTGGGCTCGATCAACCTGCCGGCGCACCTGGCGCGCGCCGGCGACGGTCGGACCGGCCTCGACCACGACAAGCTCAAGCGGACGATCGGCACCGCGATGCGGATGCTCGACAACGTGATCGACATCAATTACTACGCGGTGGGCAAGGCGCGCAACGCCAACCTGCGGCACCGCCCGGTGGGTCTTGGCGTGATGGGATTTCAGGATTGCCTGCACCGGCTGCGGATTCCGTACGCCTCGGACCAAGCGGTCGAATTCGCCGACCGCAGCCAGGAGGCGGTGTGCTTCCACGCGTACTGGGCCTCGACCGAGCTGGCCGCCGAGCGGGGTCGCTACTCGTCGTTCGCCGGATCGTTGTGGGAGCGAGGCATCCTGCCGCAGGACACGCTGGCGCTGCTGGAAACCGAGCGCGGCGGCCACGTCGAGGTCGATCTTTCGGAAAGTCTGGACTGGGACAGCCTGCGCAGGCGAATTCTGCGGTTCGGGATGCGCAACTCGAACTGCGTGGCGATCGCGCCGACCGCGACGATCTCCAACATCGTGGGCGTTTCGGCCAGTATCGAGCCGACCTTTCAGAACCTGTTCGTCAAGTCGAACCTGTCCGGCGAATTCACGGTGGTCAACGAATACCTGGTGCGGGACTTGAAGGCGCTGGGAGTCTGGGACGAGGTGATGGTGGCCGATTTGAAGTACTTCGACGGCAGCCTGGCCCGGATCGACCGGATTCCCGCCGAGATCCGCCAGCTGTTCGCGACGGCGTTCGAAGTCGACCCCAGGTGGCTGGTTGAGTGCGCAGCCCGGCGCCAGAAGTGGATCGATCAGGCCCAATCGCTCAATATTTATACGAGCGGCGCCTCCGGCCGCCAGCTCGACGAGCTGTACCGGCTGGCCTGGGTGCGCGGGCTGAAGACGACCTACTACCTGCGGACGATGGGGGCGACTCATGCGGAGAAGTCCACCACACACGCCGGCCAGCTGAATGCGGTCCCCAGCCCGCCGCAGGAAGCCGCTGGGGCGGTCTGTTCGTTGAAGCCGGGCCAGGCGGGCTTTTCCGAGTGCGAGGTCTGCCAGTAAACGGCGGCCTGGATCCCAAAACCGCAGGAGCGATGACCCATGCTTTCCTGGAATGAAGGAACCCCGGCCAAGGGGTCGGGCGCCGTCCGCACCGCCTTCGACGCCGGCCGGCCATCAACCGAACGGGTTCAGGCCGGCGCGACGCCCGGGCCGACGGCCGAGGCTGCGGGCGCGAAGCCGGAGCATGGCCGCGTGCGGGCCGAGGACAAGCGGATCATCAATGGACACACCGACGTCAACCAGCTGGTGCCGCTCAAATACAAGTGGGCCTGGGATAAGTACCTGTCGGCTTGCGCCAACCACTGGATGCCTCAGGAGGTCAACATGGCCCGCGACATCGGGCTGTGGAAGGACCCGCGCGGGCTGACGGACGACGAGCGGCGCATCGTCAAGCGCAATCTGGGCTTTTTCGTCACGGCCGACTCGCTGGCCGCGAACAACATCGTGCTGGGCACCTATCGCCACATTACGGCGCCCGAATGCCGTCAGTTTCTGCTGCGCCAGGCCTTCGAGGAGGCGATCCACACGCACGCCTACCAGTACATCGTCGAGTCGCTCGGCCTGGACGAGTCCGAGATCTTCAACGCCTACAACGAGGTGCCATCGATCCGGGCCAAGGACGAGTTCCTGATCCCTTTCATCGATACGCTGACCGACCCCTCGTTCAGGACCGGCACGCAGGAGGCCGACCAGTCGCTGCTGAGGTCGCTGATCGTCTTCGCGTGCCTGATGGAGGGGCTGTTCTTTTACGTCGGCTTCACCCAGATCCTGGCGCTCGGGCGCCAGAACAAGATGACGGGGGCGGCCGAGCAATACCAGTACATCCTGCGCGACGAGTCGATGCACTGCAATTTCGGCATCGATCTGATCAATCAGATCAAGCTGGAGAACCCACACCTGTGGAGTCAGGATTTCCGCAGCTCGGTCCGGGATCTGTTCACCCAGGCGGTGGAGCTGGAATACCGCTACGCCGAAGACACGATGCCCACGGGAGTGCTTGGCCTGAACGCGCCGATGTTCAAGAGCTACCTGCGCTACATCGCGAACCGGCGCTGCCAGCAGATCGGTGTCGAGCCGTTGTTCGATGCGACCGACAACCCGTTTCCGTGGATGAGCGAGATGATCGATCTGAAAAAAGAGCGCAACTTCTTCGAGACGCGCGTGATCGAATACCAAACAGGCGGTGCACTGAGCTGGGAATGATCGCCGATTGTTCGTTGAAGGTTCGAATTGGTCGTGCAATCGGGTCGACTCCATGCAATCAGTGATCGCAGTCTTGCGATTCAACCGAAAAGTTTGCAAAAAAGTCTTGCGATGTTGCGTGATTCAGAGTTAAAGTGCGGCCTGTTTGGTTGCTCGATCAAACGATCGATCACTGAATTGAACTCGGACAGTCACAGTAGACGGTTCGCCGCCAGCTCTCAGGAAGCCCCAGGTACCCAGACGCGCGGGTCTTGCGGGATCGCTTCTCCCCCGGAATATGCCAGCGCCGGAAGCACGCAAGGTCGCTCCCGACGTCAGCTTCACACCGATCATCTCCGCACCAGCCCCTGCAGGGTGGTGCGTCCAGCGTGGGCTCAGCGCCGCACGCACCGTGCCGAATTCATCAGCGTCAGCGGTCAGCGTACTGACCGTTCCGCGCTTCGCTCGGATATGCGCCATTCAAAACGCATTTCTGGGCATCCCGCGGCGTCAGTTCCTCCGCATGCGCCGATGAATGGCTCGGCCCGCCGCAACCGCGGTGGCCGGGTTTGTCTTCTGACCATTGTCACTTAACCCTTTCAGGAGATTCATCATGGCTACAGCGAAGAAGGCGAAGAAAGCGGCGAAGAAGTCGGCCAAGAAGTCGTCCAAGAAGTCCGCCAAGAAGAAGTCAGCGAAGAAGTCCGCCAAGAAAGCTGCAAAGAAAAGGTCAGCAGCCAAAAAGACTTCAAAGAAGAAGTCAGCCAAGAAATCGGCTAAAAAAAAAGTAGCTAAGAAGGCGAAAAAGGCGACGAAGCGCGCCGCCAGGAAGGCGCCGGCTGCAAAGCCGGCGGCTCCAGCGGCGCCGACCGCACCGGCCGCTCCGGCGGCCACGGCGGCCCCGGGTGCCAAGACCGCGCTGAATCCGGCTGCGGCCTGGCCGTTCCCGACCGGCAGCCGGCCATAGCGGTCCGCCTGATTTGTTGATGAGGCGCCATACGGGCGCCTCTTTTTTTCCCGCTGCACCCATGAAGGGGTTGCGCTCGGTCGCGCCGTTCAACGGCCGTTACAATCGAAGCGCTATACGTCGGCGGAGACCGCATGCTGCTGCTCGGAGTCGTCCACCTGTTGCTGAACACCGCGGCTGCGCTGCTCGGGGGCGCTTTGTTGCTGCGGGTTTATCTGTCGTGGCTGCGCATTGCCCGCCACAATCCGTTGGTTCAGCTTTCGTGGGCTCTGACCGAATGGCTGGTCAAGCCCTTTCGTGCGCTGCTGCCTGGCCGCGCGCGCATCGACTGGCCTTGCGTGGTGGCGGCGCTCGCGGTGGGGCTCGTTTTCGAGTTGTTGACCCGGCTAACCGGGATCGGTGGCGGGTCCGATTGGGCGCTGCTGGTGCCGCAGGTGCTTGGCCTGTTGGTGCATTGGGCGCTGTACATGCTGACCGTGCTGGTCTTCATTTACGTGCTACTCAGCCTGGTGAATCCCCATGCGCCGCTTGCGCCCACGTTCGACTTGCTGACGCGTCCGCTGCTGGCGCCGTTCCGCCGCGCGCTGCCGTTGGTTGGGGGCTTCGACTTGTCGCCGATCGCGTTTCTGGTCCTGGTGCAGATCCTGCTGTTGATCCTCGACTGGGCTCAGCTTTGAGCTTGAAGGCCGGACTGCCGCGCGCACCCGTCACCAGGGGCTGTAGCCGAACGCCTCTTTGAAGCGCTCCTCGATCTGAGCGCGCGAAGGGGCGTGGCGCTGGGCGCCGGCTTCTTCGATCTTCAAGGCCCCCATCACCGAGGCCAGCCGTCCGGTGCTCGGCCAATCCCACCCGAGGCGGATACCGTACAGCAGGCCGGCCCGGTAGGCATCGCCGCAGCCGGTCGGGTCCCGCACGGCGCGCGCGCGCGCCGCCGGGATCTCAACGATCTCGCCATTCACGTACAGGCGCGATCCTTGCGCGCCCAGCGTGACGATCACGGCCTTCAAGCGGCGTACCAGCGACGGTAGGTCGGCCCCCGTCTTGGCGACCATCAGCTTGGCCTCGTAGTCGTTCAACGCCAGGTATTGCGCGCGCTCGACGAACCATTTCAGTTCCGCCGCCTCGAACATCGGCAGGCCCTGGCCCGGATCGAAGATGAACGGTATTCCGGCTTCGCTCATTTCCCCGGCGTGCTGCAGCATGCCGTCGCGTCCGTCCGGGCCAAGAATGCCAAGCTGCACGCCGGCCGGATCGACCCGATTCAAGTGCGAATGCGACATCGCTCCCGGATGGAAAGCCGTGATTTGGTTGTCGTCCAGATCCGTGGTGATGAAGGCCTGAGCCGTCAGGGTGCCGGGCACCTGTTGCACGAATCGGCGGTCGATCTTCAAGCGGGCCAGATGGTCCAGATAGGGTTGACCGTCGTCTCCGATCGTCGCCATCGGCAGCGGAGCGCCGTCGAGCAGAGCCAGGTTGTAGGCGATGTTGCCGGCGGTTCCTCCGAACTCCTGGCGCAACGTCGGCACCAGGAAGGAGACGTTCAGGATGTGCACCTGATCCGGCAGGATGTGGTCTTTGAACCGACCCGGGAACACCATGATCGAGTCGAAGGCGAATGAACCGCAGATCAGCGTGGACATGATGGAGTGGCGTCCGAGGCGAACCGCCGGCGCAGGATCGGGCCGGCGTCAGAGGTAGAAGGGATACAGCACGAAGCCGGTGGCGCTCAATCCGCGCGCCTCGAACACCAGCCGCACCGACAGGTCCAATCCCGGTGCAAGCCCCTCATCGATTCGCGATGACGGTTCGCCACTGGAAGCCAGGTAATCGACCGGCAGGAACACCTTGCGCGCGATGGTCCGGTTCTGGGTATCGGTCAGCGTGACTTCGATCGCCGGCAGGGCCATGATGAAATTGGCCCGGCTGCGCACCGCGGCGTCCAGTTCGATCACGTCGGTGCCCGGGATCGCCGCCAGGTCGGACCCGACGATCGTCAACAGTTCGGCGTGAGCCGGCCACGCAACCGTGCACCCGAACACGCTGCAGGCCTGCACCAACGCTGGGCGCAGCGCCGGCCAGGTTTCCAGCGCATCGGTGCGCAGCGTCAGGGCGAACTGAATCGCAGCGAGCAGCCCCAGCGGCCCGCAGGCAATCGCGAGCGCGCGCCGCAGCCGCTGCTCTCGACGCTGATCGGCGTTCGGCAGGAAAGAGGGCGCCTCGGGTTCGGCCTCCTCGGATGACGCTGCCGGCTGACGAGTATCGGCCGGCGCCGTTGCGTGGCGATATCCGGCGACCGCCAGTGCCGACTCGAGCGCGGCCTCGTGCGACTCTTCCGGCTCCTCGGCGATGCCGAACAGGGTCGGCACGGCCAGTTCGTCGCGAACCTCGGAGCCGCGGGCCGCCGGGCGCCGCCCGACCTCGGCAGGACGCATCACGCGCGGCGGGCTTGGTTTCGGCGCCGGCACTTCGCGAGCAACCGGCGCGGGGCTCGCCGGGGGCGACGCCGCGGCCGGGCCAGGGTGGGCAGCACCACCGATCGCTGCCTCCGCCTTCTCCTTGGCGAGCGCCACATCGTCGACGTAACTCAGACTGCCGATGGCGTCGAATACCTTGCGGCATTCGCCGCAGCGGACCAGTCCGCCTCGCAGTTTCAGCTGGTCGGCCACCACGCGGAACAGCGCCCGACAGTGTGGACAGCGCGCCGCCAGTGCCATTCAGGTGCTCGCGCGTTCGGCGGCCAGACAGACCCAGTCGCCGTCGCGCCCCCAGATGGCCAGGTGCAGCCTCGGATCGGCCGCGCGATACGCGTCGATCAGCGCGCTGGCCTGGCGCTGCAGCACGCCGGCCAGCGCGATCGACCCGCGTTCGGCCAGCAGCCTCACCAGAACGGGCGCGAGCATGATCAGCGGGTTGGCCAGGATGTTGGCGATCACGATGTCGAAGCGGTGATTCGGATCTTCCGGGTGCATGGCGCCGGGGGCAGTGTAATCGGCCTCGACCGCATTGCGACGCGAGTTTTCGAGCGCGGTTCGCAGTGCGAGCGGATCGACGTCGACCCCGCGGACGGATCCGGCACCGAGCCTGGCGGCGGCGATCGCCAGGATGCCGGACCCGCAGCCGTAGTCGAGCACGCGGACTCCGGGTCGAACATGCGCCTGCAGCCACTGCAGGCACAGGCTCGTGCTCGGGTGCGCGCCGGTGCCGAACGCCAGCCCCGGATCCAGCCGCAGGTTCAAGGCCGCCGGGTCGGGCGGCTCGACCCAGGAGGGAACGATCCACAATCGCCCGATCTTGAGCGGGGCAAATTGCGCTTGAGTGGAAGCGACCCAGTCCTGCTCGCCGACCCGTCGAATGGCAGCGATCGCGGGTGTGCTCCGACCGAGCGCGCGCGACGCATCGGCCAGCACGCGACCCGGCGCGCGGTCCGGTGCCAACAGCACTCGCAGGCGATTGAGCCGCCACAGCCGGGCTGGATCATCGCCCGGCTCCGCAAAAATGGGCTGCTCGTCACACGGCGCATCGGCGTCCTCCAGGCTGACCGACAGCGCGCCGGCTTGTATCAGCGCGTCCGACAGCGCTTCGGCCGCCTCCGCGTCGGCCAGCACCTCGAACTCGGTCAGTCCGGCGGGCGCGCGATCGCGCTCAGGATCGAGGCGCGAGGATGGCGGCCAGTCGCTTTTCAAGGTAGTGGATGCTGGTGCCACCCTGGATGAACTTTTCGTCGAGCATCAGCTCACGATGAAGCGGAATGTTCGAAAGAATCCCTTCCACCACCATCTCCGACAGTGCGATCCTCATCCGCGCGATCGCCTGGGCGCGGCTGTCTCCGTAGCAGATCAGCTTGCCGATCATCGAATCATAGTGCGGCGGGACGAAATAGCCGGCGTAAGCGTGCGAATCGACCCGCACGCCGGGGCCGCCGGGCGCGTGCCAAGCCGTGATCCGGCCTGGGCTGGGGGTGAACTTGAAGGGATCTTCCGCGTTGATCCGGCACTCGATCGCATGCCCGCGCGTCACGATGTCCCTTTGCCTGAGCGACAGCTTTTCACCGGCGGCGATTCGGATCTGCTGCTGGACGATGTCGATGCCGGTCACCATCTCGGTGACGGGATGCTCGACCTGAATGCGCGTGTTCATCTCGATGAAGTGGAACTCGCCGTTTTCGTACAGGAACTCGAAGGTGCCGGCGCCCCGGTAGTCGATCTTGCGGCACGCCTCGGCGCAGCGTTCGCCGATGCGTTCGATCAGCTTGCGCGCGATTCCGGGCGCCGGAGCCTCCTCCAGGACCTTCTGGTGGCGTCGCTGCATCGAACAGTCGCGGTCGCCCAGCCAGACGGCGTTGCGGCTCTGGTCGGCCAGGACCTGGATCTCGATGTGACGCGGGTTATCGAGAAACTTCTCCAGGTATACCGTCGGATTGTTGAAGGCGCTCTGCGCTTCCTGGCGCGTCATCGCCACCGCATTCACCAGGGCGGCCTCGGTGTGCACGGCCCGCATGCCGCGCCCGCCGCCACCGCCGGCCGCCTTCACGATGACCGGGTAGCCCACCGCGCGGGCGATCTTGACGATTTCGCGCGGCTCCTCGGGCAGCGGGCCACTGGAGCCCGGCACGGTCGGCACGCCGGCATCGACCATCGCCTGCTTGGCGGTGATCTTGTCGCCCATCAATTTGATCGACTCGGGTCGCGGCCCGATGAACGCGAAGCCGCTGCGTTCGCAGCGCTCGGCGAAATCGGCGTTTTCGGATAGAAACCCGTAGCCGGGATGGATCGCCTCGGAGTCGGTGACCTCGGCGGCGCTGATGATCGCCGGAACGTTCAGATAGCTGTCGCGGGCCGATGCGGGTCCGATGCACACCGATTCGTCGGCCAATTTGACGTACTTGGCGTCCGTGTCGGCTTCCGAATGCACGACCACGGTCCGGATGCCAAGCTCACGGCAGGCCCGCTGAATGCGCAGCGCAATTTCGCCGCGATTGGCGATCAGGATCTTTCCGAACATCGACCAGGCTAACTAGGTAATCAAGAATAAGACCTGGCCGTATTCGACGGCCTGGCCGTTCTCAGCCAGGATTTCCTTCACCGTGCCGGCCACCTCGGCCTCGATCTCGTTCAGCAGCTTCATGGCCTCGATGATGCACAGCGTATCTCCGGGCTTCACGGCCTGCCCGACTTCGACAAATGCCTTGGCCCCCGGCCCCGGGGCTCGATAGAAGGTCCCCACCATCGGCGACTTCACCTGGTGGACTTTGGGCTCGTCGGCGGTCGGAGCGGCCGGGGCGGCAGGTGCGGCAGCAGGGGCGGGCTTCGGTTCGCTGAGCGAGGCGATCGTGCTCGCGCCCACGGCCGGCACGGGCGCGCCCGCCTGCTTGACGATGCGTACCTTGTCCTCGCCCTCGGTCACCTCGAGCTCCGCGATCCCGGATTCGGCCACCAGGTCAATCAGGGTTTTGAGCTTTCGAAGGTCCATCGTGCTCAAGCGGGGCCCGGCGCGGGCGGCGCGTTGTAACCCGCTGCGAATTCGAGGGCCAGCCGATACCCGGTGGTGCCCAGGCCGACGATCGAGCCGACGGCAAGGTCCGACATCAGCGATCGATGGCGGAAACGCTCGCGCCGCTGCAGGTTGGAGATATGAACCTCGACGAACGGGATCGCCACCGCCGCCAGAGCGTCGCGCAGCGCGATGCTGGTGTGGGTGAAGCCGCCGGCGTTGATGATGATGAAATCGGTCCCGTCGACGCGCGCGCCGTGGATCCGATCGATCAGCACCCCTTCATGGTTGCTCTGGAATGTCTGGACCGATACTCCCAGCGCGGCAGCCGCTTGAGCGATCTCGCGCTCGACCTCGGCCAGCGTGCGCGAGCCGTATTGCCCCGGCTCACGCGAGCCGAGCAAATTCAGGTTCGGGCCGTTAACGATAAGAACCGAGCGCGCCACCAGGGGGAGTCCGCGCCTTGCTGACCCGTCCCGTTTGTCCGACTGGCCCTGCGACCGGCTTCGGGCCGATCCCATTCAGTCAAACAAAAGGCGTCAGAAGGCGTCAGTTATTAGTATGAAGGCGCGGATTGTCTACAATTTGACGACGTTTGTCCAGTCAGGGACAGCCTTCAATGGGCGCCGTGCTCCCCGACCCACCGCCGCAATTCCGGGGGCCGAATACGCCCGGAGTGTTCTTCCAGAATCCGCCCATCGGGTGAGATCAGCGCAGTATAGGGCAGCACAGGCTCTGGATTGCCGAGGCGCCGCGCCAGATCCATTCCGTCGAAACCGGCTACCAGCAGTGGCAGTTTCAGACCATGCTGACGGCGGAAG
>Ga0210401_10004179_pt1 | contig 15108 bp, 10 predicted proteins | sample IncBWH32MmetaG_FD_150866 | JGI IMG/M metagenome (GOLD analysis project Ga0210401, IMG submission 150866) | Forest soil microbial communities from Barre Woods Harvard Forest LTER site, Petersham, Massachusetts, United States - Inc-BW-H-32-M | ecosystem: Environmental > Terrestrial > Soil >... | reverse complement strand
TTCGCCAAGATACTCATAGCCGGGGTCGGAAAAAGCGGCCATGTTGTGATTGCCATGCACGATAAGAGCGAGCGGAAATGGGCCGGGCCCGTCGGGATACCAGACCCGCGCGTTCAGCGGAAGTTTATCTACATCGAAGCCCCAATATTTTTTGCGCGACCAGCGCTTCCAGCCTTCGAAATCCTTGAAGAAGTCGGAGGAGTCCACGGTGCGGGTTTTGAGGGCCACGCTGGAACCATATTCGGGACGGCGGATGTCGTTGCCCACGCCGTAGAAAAGTTTCAGTACATGGAACGGCCCGGGGGCGGAGGGATCAGGAGCCGCCAATTTCGCGGGCATGGAGTCGGCAGGTGGTTTCCAGGAGATGAGCTTATCCATCGAGCCTGCGTGAGCCAGGAGCCAGACGAAATAGACATTGCCAGCCAGAGCGAGCAGGAAAAGGATCCCAACGACAATTTTCTTGCTAAGCGCGGCTTGGCCAAAATTGCCCCAGAAGAAAGTGGCGATGGTGGCGCCAAGAAATCCAGCAGCGAGGCCCATGAAAATCGCCATGAAAATGCCCAATTGCGGAGGACCCCACAGCGTCATCACAATCATGCAGGAGCCAACGATGACTCCCGTTGCGAAGCGTGGCAATTTTCGGAAAATGCTGAGGAGCAGCACAACGAGAAGCGCGACCAAGGGAATAAGGATGGCTGCGAAAAGGATGCAAAATGCGAAATCAAAGAGGTAGCCGAAGCCCGTTTGGATGTAGAGACCGCCGATGATGACGGAGACCACGGCTGCACCGAGCGTGCCCCAAACGGCGCCGCGGCGCGCTTCGCGACCGGGACGAATCGCTTCCCATTGGTGGGAGGACCAATCGCGCAGTCTGCGCCACAGAGACTTTTTGCCGGGCTGCGGCGGAGTGCCGGTTGACGGCGATGCTGGTATCGAGGCGGCGAGTTCGTCAGTTTCCATGTGTCGCTCCCGAGGTGTGGGTTAGGAGTTGCGAGCCGACGGCATTGTACATGGAGTTGGCTGTCTAGCGCCGTTCAGGCGTAACTCCAACGATTAGACTGCGCTGCGAGGCGGAGGTCTTATGCGCGATCTGGAAGGGTTTAGCTTTACTGGGCGATGCAAGAGCTAACTTCCTGCGTGATCTAGCGCTCTCTTACTGATCGTGGGACATGCCGGCCATGTGATGAGCTGCTGGCTTACGGCGCAGCGCGGCCATTACGGCGTCATCCGCGGGCACGAAATAGCCGACGACGATGCCCATGGCGCCGTCGCGAAGGAGTTTTCCAGTTGTGTTGTCGTAGGTAGCGGAGATTTTGAGAACGTCACCGGCAGCGAACTTATAGCCGCCACGATCGAGGAACAGCACCGTGGGCATACTGAGAAGTTCGCCGTGATCGTCTACTTTTGCGTCGAGAGTTGCGACGGTTTCTTTGCGCGTGGCGTCTTCGAGGACGAGTTGTTTGGCGTAATCGTGCATGTGGCCGCCAACGCCTAGAAGGACGCCGTTGTATTTCACTATGACCGTTCCGTTTTGTGCGCTATTCCCGGCGGGCAAGTCATAGCCGGAGTTGCCACAGGATTTCACGTCCATCCAGGTTGGATAGACGCTTTTTATTTTTGCGCCCGCGCCAACATCCTGATAGGGAATGGTCACTTCGAGATAGGCGTTTTCGTAGGAAGTGTCCGTGGGGTTGTGGACCATGGTTTCGACGCGGATTTTGTCGCCCATTTGGACGCGATAGCCGTAGCCGGGGATTTCCGCCCAATGGGTGAGCTCGCCTCCGGCGCCGAAAATGTGCTCCTCTTTGTTGGGACAGAGAAAATCGGAACGGTTTTCATTCCAGAAAGCGGTGTGATGGAGGACGCGGCCGGGGACGGTGTTGCCGTTGGCATCAACCAGCTTTGGAGAATAGGCGAGGAGCCAGCCGTCGATGGGAATTTGCCATTCGAGGTCGGGAGGCTGCGGCATTTTCATGTGGCTGGTGTGCGCTGGGAGGTTCATCGGGCCGATACGTACGATGATGGTGTGGCCATCGATTTTTTGTTCGAGCTTCACGCCTTTGGCCATCGCATGATGCATGCCGCCTTGCATGAATCCGCCGTGCTGCAGGTGGTCCATGTCGTGGGGAGCATCGGCGGGTTTGTCCTGGGCGAAGAGCGAGGTGGCGATGAACAAATTGGCGAAGAAGAGAATTATTTTTTTCATGGGCTTACCCTCTTGCGGTGGGAGGGAACCGCACTTCTTTATGATAGCGCCAACTCGTTTATCGCGGCGGTCGCATGTGGGCTGAGTTGCGATGATGGAATTCTCCTGAGGAAGAGATAGAATGCCGGGCCATGCAGCTTGCTGACTCTATCCGCGCTGCTCTTCTGATTGGCGCATTGTTGTTTTTCGTATCTGAAGCGGGTGCGCAAAAACCATCGCCCAATGATCTCATTGTCATCAACAACGTGAGTGTTGTCGATGTTCGCGGCGGCGCGGTCTTGGCGGATCAGACAGTTATTCTCGAGCGGAACCGTATCGCGTCGGTTGGACCGAGCAAGTCGGCGAAGTATCCGAGGAACGCGCCGAGCGTGAATGGGCACGGATACTTTCTGATCCCCGGGCTTTGGGACATGCACGTGCACCTCGTGTTCGGCGATTGGTTTCCGGGCGCACAGGACGTTACGCTGCCGTTGTTGATCGCGAATGGGGTGACTGGCGTGCGCGATATGGGCAGCGAACTGGAAATTGTTCAGAATTGGAGGAACGAAATCGAAGCCGGACGCTTGCTGGGGCCGAGAATTTTCACGTCGGGGCCGATGCTGGATGGTCCCAAGCCGCGCTTCCCAAGTTCGATTGCGATTACGACGGCGGAGGACGGGCGGCGCGCCGTTGACACGTTGAAGCAGAGCGGAGCGGACTTCATCAAGCTGCAGTCGCTGATTCCGCGCGAGGCTGTGTTTGCGATCGCGGAGGAAGCGAAGAAGCAAGAGATTGCGTTTGAGGGGCACGTTCCGGACTCGGTGCGGGCGAGCGAAATGTCGGAAGCGGGGATGAGGAGTTTCGAGCACTTGATCGGGATATTTGAGGGCAGCTCTCCGAGCGAAGACGACTTCTTGAAAGGCGGAAAAACGGAAGGGCGATTCCTCGCGTCCTACGATCCAGCGCGGGCCGCTACACTCGCGGAGTTGCTTGCGAAAAATCAGACCTGGCAGTGTCCCACGCTGGTTTGGGAACGCGGTGGCAACTTGATGGATGTTACAGATTTTGCGAAAGACGGGCGCGCGAAGTATGTGCCTGCATCGTGGAAAACTAAAACGTGGAAGCGGTTCACGGACGAAATTATGAAAGGGTACGGCACGGACGATATCGAGGTGCGAAAGAAGTTCATCGAGAAAGAACTGGAAGTCGTACGGCTGCTCCATAAGGCGGGAGTGCCATTTCTTGCGGGAACGGACACACCGCCGGGCGTGTACGTTTTTCCGGGATTCAGCCTGCACGAAGAGCTGCAGCGATTCGTAACGGCGGGATTCACGCCGCTCGAGGCGCTGCAGACCGCGACGCTGAATCCAGCGCGTTTCTTGGGGATGGAGGAGCAAATTGGAACGATTGAAAAGGGGAAGCTGGCCGACCTTGTGCTATTGAATGCCAATCCGCTGCAGGATATTTCGAATACGCAGAAAATTGCGGCGGTGATCGTCAACGGAAATTATTATTCAGGGAAAGATTTGGACAAGATGCTTGCGGGTGTTGAGGCGGCTGCGCGGCGAATCAACTAGACGGCGTTTTGTGTCATAAAACTGCAATTGAGTTATTGTTTTCAAAAATGCGAGGGTTCGGTGATTTGGAAAGTCGATCGAAGGGCGATGTGGTTAGCAGGGATTATTGTGGCGATGTCTACGTGTTCGATTGTTGCGTTATCTGAAGTGAAGAAAGAAACAGAGATGAACCCGAAAGCTGTCCAGCAAGAGGGATTTACAGTGGTTGGCATTGCGGTGCGGACGAGCAATGCGGAGCAAACAACAGCGGCGCGGCCGATCGGCAAGCAATGGGAGCGGCTATTTAAGGAAGGAGTGCTCGCGGCGATTCCGAACAAGGCGGACGGCAATATTCTGGCGGTGTACTCGGAGTATGCGAGCGACAAAGATGGGGAGTACACGTACCTGCTGGGCGCGCGCGTTACGAAAGTGGAAAAGTTGCCGGACGGAATGACCGTGAAGAATGTGCCGGCGGGACGATACGCGGTGTTCACTTCGGAGCGCGGCCCAGTGCAAAAAGTCGTTGTGGAGATGTGGCGCCGAGTTTGGGAGACTCCAAAGAACGCGTTGGGCGGGGACCGGTCTTACAGAGTGGACTTCGAGCTCTACGATCAGCGGGCGCAAAATCCAGCGGACGCCGTGGTGGATTTGTATGTGGCGGTGCGGTAGGCGCGTCGCTATTCGTTAGAGTTGCATTTGCGCGTGAGGCTGCTGAGCGGCTAGAAATTGCAGAATGGCCTGATGGGCGGCAGCGGGTTGGTCGGTCTCAAAAATGTGGCTGGCGTGAGGGATCAGGACGAGTTTAGCCGCTGGAATTTTTTCCGCGATTAAGCGGGCGTTCGCAGATGGAACAAGACGGTCGGTTTCGCCGTGAATGACGAGAGTGGGGGCGGTGATTCGCTCGATACGGCTGTATGCTTCCCAGCCGAAGATCCCCTGTAGCTGACCCATATAGCCTTGCGCCGTAGGATACCACTTCATGCGAATGGCCATGTCTTCGTCAATGCGCTCGCGGGGCGTGGCGGGATCATAAATGAAGGGGATGATGGTTTCCTTGGCTTGTTCGGGAGTGACGTCGCGGCGAAGAAGCGCTTGCAACGCTTCGGGTTCGGCTTGTACGGCATGGGGACCGCCAGCCGCGGTGCAACCCAGGATCAGGGAGCGCACGCGATTCGGATATTGAAGCGCAAACTCCTGCGCAATCATGCCCCCCATGGAGGCGCCGAACACATGTGCACTCTCGACGCCAGCGGCATCCAGGACGGCAGCCGCATCGGAAGCCATCAACGCTATGGAATAGACACCGGGAGGCGCATCGCTTTGGCCAACGCCGCGATTATCGAGAGCGATCGTACGATATCGTTGCGCGAGGACGGGGCGACTGCGGTGCCACATATAGGAGGGATAGCTGAGGCCCATGATGAGAAGCAGAGGTTCTCCGGAACCTTGTTCGTCCCAATAGATTTTGGCGCCTTTATTTTCAACGAAGGACACCGGGCCTCCCGTGACGACAAGCGGTTTCCGTCAAGAGACCGCGAAGAAGCAATGTAGAACGCAATAGTCGCACACAGATGAATGTGACTAATGCGACCGGCATTGTATATAATCCAGCGCACTATGCCAAATCAAGAAACGCTGTATCAAGTCGCCGATCGCGTCGCCACTATCACACTCAACCGGCCCGATAAACTAAACGCCTGGACGGCGGTAATGGAACGCGAGGTGCGCGCCGCCATGGGAGAAGCGGAAAAGAATGAAAACGTTCGCGTCATCGTCTTGACCGGCGCGGGGCGCGGGTTCTGCGCGGGCGCGGATATGTCTCTTCTGGGCACTGTAGCAGAGAAGGGGCTCGACGAGGCGAGACGAACACAAGCAGTACAAACTGCGGCGAAGAGCGAAGGATCGCGACGTGATTTTCAGAAAAAGTATTCGTATTTTCCAGCACTAACAAAACCGGTGATTGCGGCCATAAACGGCCCGGTAGTGGGTTTGGGATTGGTGATTGCATTGTATTGTGATTTACGTCTTGCTTCGGATGCGGCGCGGTTCGGCACGGCTTTTGCGCAGCGGGGATTGATTGCCGAATACGGGATGGCCTGGATGTTGCCGCGCCTCGTGGGACACGCCAACGCGCTGGACCTGCTGTTCAGCGCCAGGATGATTGATGCAGCGGAAGCGCTGAGAATGGGATTGGTGAATCAGGTTTATTCCCGAGAATCGTTTCTCGAGGAAGTCCGGAAAAATGCAGCGTACCTAGCGTCGAATGTTAGCCCGCGGTCGTTGCGCGTGATCAAACGACAAGTGTATGAGGCCATGTTTCAAGCATTGGCGGAATCGTTTGAAACGTCCGAGCAAGAAATGCTGGCAAGCCTGGAGTGCGAAGACTTCAAAGAAGGTGTGGCGCACTTTGTCGAAAAACGTTCCCCGATTTTCACCGGGAAATAGCGAGGGGCGTCGACGAACTCGCGACTACGACGGCTTCTCTCCTGGAAGGTCTTCTCTCGATTGGTGAACGTGATTTACGCACTTTTCGCAGAAATGGTGGCGGAGTCAATCACGGTGCACGCGATGCGCTCGCGGTGAAATGTAGCGTCGCCGAAGGCCGTTTCCGAGGCTTTCGCGCGGCGGTAGTAGAGGTGAACATCATTTTCCCAAGTGAAGCCCATGCCGCCGTGGATTTGTATGCCGCGGTTGCCGACGGTACGGGCGGCATCGCTGGCGTACATTTTGGCGATGGAAACGGCGGCGGATGCGTCGGGCGAGTTTTCTTCCAGGGCCCAGCCGGCGTAATAGACAGCGGAGCGGGAGCTTTCGGTTTCGAGGTACATGTCGGCACACTGGTGCTGAACGGCCTGGAACATTCCGATGGGTTTGCCGAATTGTTTCCGGGTCTTGGCGTATTCGACGGTGATGTCCAGGGTGCGCTGCATCCCGCCGACTAGCTCTGCGGCGAGAGCGGCGGTGGCGATATCGAAGGCGCGCGAGAGGCCGGAGTTGACGGCGATTTTTTCAGCTGGCGTATCGCTGAATTCGACGACGTAGAGTTTTCGCGTGAGGTCCATTCCGTGCATAGGCGATATTTTTAGGCCGCGGGCTTTGGAGTTCACGACGAAGACGCCGTCGCGCGCTACCACGATGAGAAAGTCGGCGATGGCGGCATCCGGGACAAAGAATTTTTCGCCGGTGAGTTTTCCGCTGGTGGCGTTCATTTCGATGGACTTCAGGTCCCAATTGGCGCTGTCTTCGACGAGGGCGACGGTAGCGCGAACTTCACCGCGGCAGATGGGCGCGAGGTATTGTTTCTTATGCGCGGGAGTGGCCACGGCGTCCAAAACCGATCCAGCAAGAACGACGGTCGAGAAAAACGGGCCGGGCAAGAGCGCGCGGCCAGCTTCTTCCATCAGAAGCATGAGCTCGATTTTTCCGAGGCCGACTCCACCGTACTCTTCCGGAAAAATAATGCCCGTGTAACCCTGCTCGGTCAGCTTCGACCAGAGATCGGCGTCGTAGGCGGTATTTGTTTCGATGAGTCGCCGCACTTCGGCGCTGGGGCATTCCCCGGCGAAAAACTTGCGCGCGCTGTCTTTTAGAAATTCCTGGCTTTCACTCAAACCGAATTGCATGGCGTATCCCCTTCGCGACTCCTTGGGTTAGTGGCTTCATGGATTAGTAGCTTCTGGGCAGGCCGAGAACGAAATGCCCGATGATATTGCGCTGCACCTCGGATGTCCCTGCCTCGATCGTGTTCCCTCGGGTGCGGAGATAGGCGTAGGACCACAGCCCCTTGTCGATTGCATGCGGATCGCCTCCGAGGAGTTGGCCGTAGGAGCCGAGGATTTCCTGGGCGATTTGCTGCAGGCGCTGGTTCAGCTCGCTCCAGAAAATTTTCTGGATCGAGCCTTCAGGGCCCGGAACTCCCGTTGCGGTGATGCGGCTGAAGGCGCGCATCTGGTTGAAGCGCATGATTTCGATTTCGGCGCAGCATTGCGCCAACTTCTGGCGGATGAGGGGATCTTCGGCGGCTGGGCGGCCATTGCGAGGGGTGGTGCGCGCGAGCTCGATGAGGCGTGTGATGTAGCGCTTGAAAATAAGATGCAGGCGCGCGCCGTAAGAACCGCGCTCGTACATCAGAGTGCTCATCGCCACGTTCCAGCCGTCATTTACTTTGCCGAGGATATTTTCGGCGGGAACTCGAACATCGCGAAAAAACAGCTCGTTGAATTCGGATTCGCCGGTCATTTGACGGAGGGGACGCACTTCGACACCCGGCGATTTCATGTCCACGAGCAGAACGGTGAGCCCTTTGTGTTTGGCGGCGGTGGCGTCGGTGCGCACGACGAGTTCGCACCAATCGCCGACCCACCCGTAACTGGTCCAGACTTTTTGCCCGTTCACGATGTAGTGATCGCCGTCGAGACGCGCTTCGGTTTGCAGACCGGCGAGATCGGAGCCGGCGTTAGGTTCGGAGAATCCCTGGCACCAGATTTCCTCAGCGCTCAGAATTTTCGGAATGTAGCGCTTCTTCTGCGCTTCGGTTCCGCAGGCAATGATGGTGGGGCCGATGAGGCCGAGGCCGAGCGAGTTGGCCATCGGCGGCGCTTCGACGCGCGCCATTTCTTCCCAAAATATGGCTTGCTGCATCAGCGTGGCGCTGCGGCCGCCGTACTCCTTGGGCCAGGAAACCGCGGCCCAGCGGCCTTCCTGGAGTTTTCGTTGCCAGGAGCGAAGATAGGGGAAAGATTCCTCCATGGGCTTTTCGCGCCACTCGTCCCAGTCCTTGGGGACATGGGAAGCGAGCCAGCTGCGGAGTTCGTCGCGAAAAGCCAACTCCTCGGCGGTCAGATTTAGATCCATGAATTTGACTCCTTGATTTTGCCAGGCGCGAACCGGGTGCCGCGCGGCTTACGGCTTTACGAGACTCCGGCGGACGCTGGTTCGCGGCGAGTGTTTATATCATATGTTAGAAACTAACGCTATTGTCGACGGGCGTTCCTCCGCTGGGAGGCACGTCTTCCGCGGCGGCATTCCAGCAAATGCCGCCGCGAGCCGACCGCGCTTGCTAATTAAAACGTGAAGCGCAGACCCAGCTGAATTTCACGCTTGGGAAAAGCGGAAGTAAAGCCAAGCGGCTGGCTCGGAGAGAGCGCTGCGCTCCCGTGAACGTCAAAACTGGTGTTACCAGTGGCGCAGGTACCGGCGACCGGGCAAACAGCTGGCCCTGTTTGAATGCCAAAGAGCGGATTCACCACGTTGTTCACGCTTGCGAAGTTGGTATGGTTGGCGATGTTGAAGCCCTCTGCTGTAAATTGCACTCTGGCCTTTTCGCCAAGTTTATGTTGCCAGCTCAGGCGCATGTCGAAATTGGTGTAACTCGGGCCAAGTCCAGTGTCGCGGCCGGCGCCGATGGGGCGTTCGTTCGTGGTGTGATTGTTGCCGTTCACTTCGCCCCCCGCCAGCAAGTTGAACGGATGCCCGCTGTTGTAGGTAAAAATGGGGGCCAACTGAAAACCGGCAAGGATAGGATTCGTCCAAGGGCTTTCAATTACGCCGGCTATCACGACCTTATGACGCTGATCGAATTCGGAAAGTCCGCGGTCGGCGCCCAGGTTGGTCGGATCTTGCGGGCCATAATCACTGTTAAAATCAGTACCCGTGTCGAATCCTTTGCTATAGGTGTAATTGCCTAGCACGGAAAAATGATTGCTGAAGCGCTTCTTGATTTCTAGGATTCCGCCTTGGTAAAGGGCGGAACCAACGGAAGCGTATTCGTTGTTTTGCACGATAAACGGATTCACAAAGCACTTGAAAGGATTGGCGCATGGCGAGACTCCCCCGGGGAACTCCGTGCCGCCCAGCGGATCTGGGTCGCCCGCGGTGCCCGCGCTGGGATTCCAGTTCCGGTAGGAGACAGTTTTCCCGTTAGCCAGCGGAATGGTGCTAAGTGGCGCTGGCAGCAGATTGGTGTCAATGGCGGTAGGGAGGCCGATGGTATGAGAGTAGATGTAACTGGCGGAGATAGAGAGTCCCGGAACAATCTCGCGCTCAATTCCAAACTCGGCCTGCTGCGAATAGGGAGGTCTAAAATTAGGCTGGTCGACGAAAACCACTTGAAGCGGACCAAGGGGACCCCTATTGGCGACATTCAATCCCAGCCCAGGCTGGGCAAGCAAGGCAGGCGTAATGCAAGCGCTGCTCCCCGGAGGCGGTGTCGTACAAGAGATCGCCCCCTCAGCAAATAGCGTCTGGAAGACTCCCGGGGCACTCAGATTTGCGGCGCCGCCGGGGACTCCCTGGATTGGAACGATGTAAATAGAGATTTCGCGATTGCAGGGACTGCTTCCGTTACCCGGGAAAATGGTGCCGGGGAAACCGGAAAATCCGCAAATGGCGTCCAGGTTGTTCACTTGCCCCGCATTCGTCGAGTTTCCCACCGAACTGTTGTTTGCGTTCCGAACTCCGAGGGAGTAATCCACAGACGTAATCTGGTCGTAGATCGGTGCGTAGAAGATCCCATACCCGCCACGAATGACCGTCTTGTGGTTGCCGAACGGATCCCAGGCGAAAGAGACTCGAGGACCAAAATCTTTTTTATACGTATTCAAGGGAGCGTACTGCGTGTCAAGTTCATAGCGAAGACCCAGATTCACAGTCAGATTGGGCCGGATCTGCCAGGTATCCTGAAAGTAGCCCGCAGTAAACGGCCTTGTGTAATACGGGTAAACTGGATTGCCGAAGCCCTGCTGGAAAACCACCGGAATGCCAAACGAAGCTGACTGCAGCGAAGTTATGCTCGCTCCTCCAGTCAAGAGTCCACAAGGATTCGGGGTTGTGGCAGTGGCTGAGGGCGCTAAGCACGGACTAATCACACCTCCTGGCAAGGAACTAAAGACGAAACGCCCCGGGAAGAACGTGTGCGATTCCGTATGGTTGCCGCGAAGCAGCTCGGAACCCCCGAATTTGAGAGTATGGTGCCCGCGAACCAGCGTGAAGTTGTCCGCGATTTCATATCGGCGCGTAATACTGGATTCTGGCAAAAAGATGTTCGTTCCCAAATTATTCACAAAGCCGGGGATTTGCAGTCCGGCTTCCCCAGGTTCGTTCGGAATGACCCCGGTGTTGTAGTAGTCAAATTGCAACCGGAGTTCGTTCTGAGCGGTGGGGCTGAACTGATGATAAAAAGCGGCTAAAAGGTTGTCGTCATAGGCGCGAACAGCACTGCCCGCCGAAAAGCCCGTGAGCGATTGCACGTCGGGATTTTCCTCGCGATCATGCCCATACCTGTAAGTGAGGCTTATCTGGTTCGCATCGCTGAATCGGTGATCGAACCTCCCAGAAGCCAGATATTCTCGAGTGTTGTAAGGGAATAGTCCGCCGTTGGATTCCAGCGCGCTGACGAGGAATCCGTTGAGTGCCGCTTGACCTTTACTTACGAACGGATTTGAACCTGGATTCGGATTAACGGTCAAAATGCTTTGCAGACCGAAGGCGCACGTTTGCGCGGGCAGGGATTGGCCAGGGAAACAGGGGACCATCGGATTGCCCGCTTCGGCTGCCAATCCGCCGAAAATCGTATCCTGTGATCCCGTCGGCCTGAGAAGACTCGTGCTGGTCAGGATCGGAACGGAATTCTGCGCGTTTTGGAGCAACCCTTCGAAGGAAACGAACAGAAAGGACTTGTCTCTCTTGATCGGGAAGCCCGCCGTACCGCCAAACTGATAGCGGGTCAAGGAATTCTTAGTCGGCGAGCTATTGCTGTCCGGCTGCGTCGGATTGAAAATCGCACCCGGCGCCAGCGCCTGTGTACGGGCAAACGGGTCAGCCGCGTCCAGGCCGTCGTTGCGGAAGTAGCTGTAAAGGGTGCCGTGCAGCTCGTTCGTCCCGGATTTGGAGACGATGTTAATCGTTGCGCCGCTCGCGCCGCCGAGCTCCGCCGTGTAATTGCTGCGGTTGACTTGAAACTCCTGGACAGCATCCTGGCTGAGTGTGAGACGCACTCCGCCCGCGTCATCATTGGCTTCCCCGCCGTCAACGGTGATGCTGTTGCCGCGGCCATTGCTGCCGTAGAACGAAAGGCCGCTCTGCGGGGTTGATTTCACTCGAAAATCCTGGTCCGAAGCCAGCCGCGTGGAATTCGAAACTCCCGGAGTCAAGAGCGTGAAAGTCAGATAGTCGCGCCGATCGATCGGGAGGTTGGCGATATCATCCTGTGTCAGCGTATCCGCCTGACTCCCTCTCTCGGTTTCCACCACCGGCAACTCGCTCGTCACTTCCACGTGGGCTGTAGCCGACGCCAACTGCAAGTGGAAGTCCAAAATGAGAGTCTGTCCAACGTTGACAACTACCTCCTTACGAATCTCCTTCTGAAAGCCAGCGGTTTCCACGGTCACGCTATAGGAGGATGGCGGTAGCCCCGTTATGCGATATTCGCCATCGCTCTCCGTGACCACGGCGCGCCGGACTCCTTTTTCCGAGTCTTCGACCGTCACGGCGGCTTTCGGAACTGTCCCCCCAGTGGGGTCCGTCACCGTCCCACGTATCTCTCCCGATGTACCCGTGCCTTGGGCGTGTGCTGCGTTGTTTGCAGGCAGCATGCATGCCAACGAAAGGAATGCGCCAGCAAGTAGAGTTGCCCTCATAAGTCCTCCTGGTTGAACGTTCGGATCACAGAGCTTTTGCTCCATGGGACCAATCACACTCTGTTCCCTGCACCGAATGCCCTTCTGAGACTGCCACGCCCACTCTTCCCGGACCCGCTGCCGGTTAATTCCAAGGTTGGAGACTTGCATGGAGGTACTGCAGGAGACTGTACGTCATCCTTCAGGAATTCGCGGACCCCATGCCCCCGACGGATGCATCCAAAATTATGATTGTCCGTATCACATAATATTGACTAACGTCAAGACGAATCCTCAGGCATTCAGCAAGGGGGAAGAAGCCAGGCCATAGCTTGGACTACTGGCCGGAATTATGGATGTGCGGCGGGTGACCCTATGGAGAAGCAGCGGACCGGGACGGGGCGTAACAAGCCCCATCAGATGGGCGCCGTTCAGTGGGGCACAAGTACTATGCGCCCGGAAACTTGCCCATGCCGAAGTTGCTCGAGGACTTCGTTGGCTTGGGCCAACGGGCGCGTAGCCGTCTGGCATCGAACTTTTCCTGCCGCCCCAAGCGCCAGGACTTCGCGCAAGTCTTCACGCGTACCGACGGAGGAAGCTTGGATGTGTACTTCCGTGGCAGCCATCATGATGGGGGGAAAGCAGATGGCCTCTGAAGGCAAGCCGACAGCAAGAAGAGTCCCTGTGGGCCTGATGCACGGAAAGGCCGTGTCATAGGCCTTTTTTGATGCGGATGTGACCAACGCCGTGTGTACACCGCCCGCGCGCCGAAGTTCTTTTACGACGTTTACTGTTTCCGCGTTCAGCGTGGCCGATGCACCAAGTGTTTTGGCATGCGCAAGTTTTTCGTCGGATACGTCAACGGCTGTCACCATCGCTCCCAGGCCGAGCCCAATTTGCACGGCCAAGTGACCGAGTCCGCCCACTCCAAACACAGCCAAACGTTGGCCTGGCTGGATTTTGGCGTGTTTCAACGCGCGATAGACGGTGACTCCCGCGCAGAAAAGCGGCGCGGCGTCCACGGAGGAAAGTTCATTGGGGATTCTCGTGGCATGGCTCGCAGGCACTTTCACGAATTCCGCGTATCCGCCATCCACGGTAACGCCGGTAATTTTTTGCCTGGCGCAGAGATTCTCATTCCCTTCCCGGCAGAAATCGCATTCGCCGCAGGTCCAGTACACCCACGGAACGCCGACGCGGTCGCCGATTCCCAGGTGCTTGACGGACGCACCTTTTTCCACGACGCGGCCCGCAATTTCGTGCCCGAGGATCAGCGGCCTCTTGGTGATGGGGACGAGTTGCGGCCAATCGCCATCGGCCACGTGCAAATCCGAATGGCACACGCCGCACGCTTCGACTTCGATGAGCACTTCGTCCGAGCCGGGTTGCGGGCGGTCGACGTCCTCGATGGTCAGCGGCGTTTTGAACTCGCGCAGGATGGCGGCTTTCATCGCGCCCGCCTCGGCAAGTTGGGGATGTGTGACTCTGGGTCTTCGCGCAAGCGAGTGGAACTCCTTTTATGCGGTCGGCAGGGAATCTGTCGCACCGTTTTACGGCTTTGCGCCGCGCAAGAAAAATTCAACCGCATTTCTCACCCGCTCGGTAAGTTTGTGCGGTCCGGTTAGATCGACGGCCCATTGGCGGACGACGGTATTGAAAAGCCCTTCCATGAATTCGGCCAGGTGCACGACTGGAAAATCCCGCGTGATCTCGCCGCTCTTTTGCCCTTCCGCGATGATCTCGCGAAGCAGGCTGACCGTCGCCGCCTCCGCCCCACGCAACTCCGGTGACCGCACCGGGTCCATCGCGCCGGCAAGAATCACGGCCTGCCATAGCGGCCGTCCCACTTCGGTCACATTTCCAAGAGTTTCGTAAAACCGGCGCAAGCGTTGCTCCGTCGTGGCTTTGGTGGACAGCTCGGACTTCAAGCTTTCGGCCTGGCGAGCAAACGCGCGCCGTCCCACTTCGCGCAAAACCGCGTCTTTACTGGGGAAATAGCGGAAAAAAGTGGGCTGGCTGATTTCCAGCGTATGCACGATATCGTCGATGCGCGTGTTCTCGTAGCCCCGCTGGCGAAAAAGATGCAGCGCCGTTTCGACGATCTGCTGGCGAAGCCGCGCTTTCTTTCGTTCGCGAAGACCGGCCGTTGGCTCCTTGCTGGAGGAGGCTCGCCCGTGCCTGTTGTTGGAACCCTCGGCGTTTGTGCTATTCCCATGCGCCGGCAAGGGCGATCTTCTCGCGGAAGTTTTTGCGCGCCGCATGAAAAATTCCTCCATGATGGTGCGCCGCTCGGGGGCGCGGCATTCATCACATTACGTTAGTCGCGCCAACATTATAGTGACTAACGCAAACTTGCAAGCCCTGCCTGTACGGGAAAAATAAAATGGAGCCCCTCATTCCGTGAGCGGTGCGAGAGGTGGCCGTTGCCCGTGGACATTTCCGGCACCCTAAAAAGCCATCGAAGATGCGCGAACTTCGAAAGTGTCTTAAACTGGTGGTGCCAAAAGGATGGGCGTGTAGCTCAGCTGGGAGAGCGCGTGCTTTGCAAGCATGAGGTCGCAGGTTCGAACCCTGTCACGTCCACCAATCCTCCTCCTGGACTTTCGATCACGCAATCATTTTACGTCTTCGCCTGCTGTTGATATATCCGTCGCAAATAAACCTGCTTAGAAGAATGACTTCCATAAACGGAGTTCAACACGAGAAGTCTAGCTCTTGCGTGTGCTATCTTCCGTTCGTTAGGCGCTATAGT
>Ga0210401_10004177_pt1 | contig 15111 bp, 15 predicted proteins | sample IncBWH32MmetaG_FD_150866 | JGI IMG/M metagenome (GOLD analysis project Ga0210401, IMG submission 150866) | Forest soil microbial communities from Barre Woods Harvard Forest LTER site, Petersham, Massachusetts, United States - Inc-BW-H-32-M | ecosystem: Environmental > Terrestrial > Soil >... | reverse complement strand
ATGGCGGCAGCTTCTGGAAAAAAGTCAGGACGTGCCGGCGCCTCAATTGACGGCGTATGACCACTTGGCCGGCTGCGTCAACGCCATGCACTTGAAAGACCGACTTCGCGATATCCAGACCGATTGTCGAAATTGCCTGCATAGATTGCTCCTCCGAATCGTGGGAGCTTTAAGCAGCGCCCACATTCTTGGCACTCTCGTGCCGATGGAGGAGCCGTCCACAGCATCAATTCCGGACATTTGGCAGGCCCGTTCTTACAGCCGTCACCGAACGAGGCCTTACGTTGCGACGTGTCCGCAGTGGCCTCGCTTCACAAGTTATTGTATCATGCGGTCTAGCGGAACCGCGAGGGTAAGCAGGTGGCCACAATTGCAGAGTGGCTGGCCTCGCTCGGTGTGTCCGAGTACGCTCAGCGCTTTACCGAGAACGATATCGACACCGCTGTCCTCCGTCATCTGACTGATCAGGACTTGAAGGAGCTTGGCATCTCAGTCGGGCATCGGCGCAAGATGCTGGCAGCAATCGCCCAGCTTGCGCCCACCCCGTCGGCAACTGCGTTCCACCCCGAGCCGCGGGACGACACTGAGCGCCGCCAAATTACGATCATGTTCTGTGACCTCGTCGGCTCGACGGCGCTCTCCACCCGGCTCGACCCAGAGGATCTACAGGAGATCATCGGCCCCTATCACCGATGTTGCGCCAAGGTCATCACCCAATCCGATGGTTTCGTCGCCAGATATCTCGGCGATGGCGTGCTCGCCTATTTCGGCTATCCGCAGGCCCATGAGGACGATGCGGAGCAGGCAGTGCGCGCGGCGCTGGCGCTGGTCGAAGCCGTGGCGAAGCTCGATGCCGGCGAGGCGACGTCGTTGCACGTGCGGGTCGGTATTGCCACCGGCCTAGTGATCGTCGGCGATTTCATCAGTGAGGGGCCGAGGCACGAAAACGAAGTAGTCGGCGAGACCCCTAATCTTGCTGCGCGTCTTCAGACGCTGGCTGAGCCGGATGCAGTGGTGATCAGCAGCGAGACACGCCGTCTGCTTGGCAACCTGTTTGAGTGTCGCGAGCTGGCACCCGTTCAGCCCAAGGGCTTCCACACTACCGTCCGCGCCTATCAGGTCCTGGGTGAGAAGACATGCGAGAGCCGGTTCAAGGCACTGCACGGAACGCAGCTCACGACCGTGGTTGGACGGAGTAAGGAACTCGAACTGCTGCTCGACCGCTGGGATCTGGCCAAGGGCGGCGAAGGTCAGATCGTATGGATCTCGGGCGAGCCGGGAATCGGAAAGTCCCGGCTTGTGCAGGCGCTGCAGCAGCAGCTCGAAGCCGATGCCAGGCACCGGCTGATGGCCTACCAATGTTCGCCCGAACGCTCCGCCAGCGCCCTCCATCCGGTAATCGCGCAGCTGGAGCGTGCCGCAGGCTTTCTGCCGTGGGACGATTCGCTCCAGAAACTCATGAAGCTCGAAGCTCTGCTCCACCGCGATGTCCAAATCGCCTCCGAGTTCGTCCCTCTCTTTGCCTCGCTTCTGGGGATGCCGGCTGCCGCGCAATACCCGACGCCGGACCTCACACCGGCGCAGCGGAACGCGAAAACGCTCGAGGCCCTGGTGCGTCATCTCGAGGCCTGCGCGGCACGACTGCCGGTTCTGCTGATATTCGAGGATCTCCATTGGGCCGATCCCACGTCGATCGAACTTTTTGGAATGCTTGTCGAACGGGTCCGCCATCTGGCCATGCTGGCAGTCCTCACCTTCCGCCCAGATTTCGGTCCGCCGTGGACACGCCCCGGCCACGTCACCCTACTCAGCCTTAATCGCCTCGGACGGCGCGACGCCGCGGATTTGGTAGGGCGGGTCACTGGCGCCAAACCTCTGCCGGCCGAAGTCGTTGACCGTATCCTCTTCAGGGCGGACGGTGTGCCGCTCTTCATCGAGGAGCTGACCAGGCTCGTGCTTGAGTCCGAGCTAGTCACCGAAAGGATCGATCGCTATGTCCTGCGCGGCCGTATACCGGAGACGGCGATTCCAACCACGCTGCATGGTTCGCTGATGGCTCGGCTCGATCGCGCCACTTCCGCTAAAGAGGTCGCTCAACTCGCCGCCTGTATTGGCAGAGAGTTCTCTCATGAGATGCTTGCCGCCGCTTCGACCCTGGAAGCAGATGCACTACGCGCAGCTCTGGACGAGCTCTCCGACAACCAATTGATCGATCGAGCCGGCCTGCCCTCGGCGCAGATCTATGTGTTTCGTCACGCGCTCGTTCAGGAAGCCGCCTATCAGTCGCTTCCCAAGACCAGGCGCCGTGAGCTGCACGCGTGCATCGCTGATGTCGTTGAGGCGCGCTTTCCTAAAATCATTACACGTCAGCCGGAATGGCTGGCACATCACCTTGCCCAATCCGGGCGCGCAGCGCGGGCATCCGAATGCCTGCTCGATGCGGCGCGCCCGCGCCAAGTCCAGCTATGCCCTACGCGAGGCGGCCGCGCATCTCCAAAGATGCATCACCGTGCTGCAGACGCACCGCTCGGTCGATGCCGATGGGGCGCACATCGCGGAGAGACGAGAGCTCGAGGCGCTCGAGATGCTTGGAGACGTCACGGGGCTGATGGACGATCTTGCGGGAGCAAACAGCCGTTATGACCAGGCCCTGATACTCGCGTCCGCGGACGAAGACAGGACCAGGATCGAGCGAAAGCGCCATCGCCCGCGGGCTGCATTCCGCGGCGGGGCGAGGATCGCGTTCTACGAACATGGCGGCGGCGAGATCACGCTGCTGTTGGTCAGCCCGCTCGCCTATGGGCTGGCTGCGATCCAGCCTGTCCTGGAACAGCTCTGCCAGGAGTTCCGGATCGTCACGATCGATCCGCGCGGAACGGGCGCCTCCGATGCATTGACGCGACCCTACCATGTCGAAGACCACGCCAAGGACGTCCGAGCCGTGATCGCCGAGCTGGGTGGCAGCCCGGTGGTCGGGGTCGGGATCTCCGCCGGAGCGAGCATGATCATCAGGCTCGCATACGCCGAGCCGAGCCTGTTTACGGCCCTGGTCACAGTGGGCGCTCCAGCGAGCGACTTCTCGCGGACGTTCAATCCGGTCTACCTGGAGCGGTGCATCCATGACAAAGGGGTGAAGGACGTCACCGAAATCCTCCGATTGCATACTGAGCTCGTCTACTCCGAGCCCGAGATGGAGGAGCTGCGGGAGCGTACGATTCGAAGCCGGCTTTCGTTACCGCGCGAAACCCTTCTGAGTTTCTTCGACCCCGATCCAACGAAGGATGTCATGCCGCTTCTCTCCGCCATCACGGTGCCGGTGCTGGTTGCCCACGGGCGCGAGGATCGCCTCATCGCATTTGCGGCGGCCAAGGAAATCGCGGCGCGTCTCCCGAATGCGCAGCTATGCGCGTTCGACCGGAAGGGCCACGTTCCGATCTTCACGGCAACGACCGAGTTCTGCAATGTTGTGAGGCGTTTCGTTCGGCAATCGCTCGGGTGAAGCTCCGTCCAGCAAGGGATGAACTCCCGTCGTCTCATGTGCGCTCCTCTGGCGGAGAGGCGCATCCTTCCACATCGTTTGCTGGGAGCTGTGTTGGGCGCGTTCGGGTGGCCATCGACGGGCGGACAGCCTCGGGCAAGACGACCATCGCCGATGAATTGGCTCATGAGCTCAACCGGATCGGTCGAGCGACCATCCGCACCTCTATTGATGGCTTCCATCGACCGAAGCGCGATCGTTACGCGCGTGGTCGCCATTCGCCTGAGGGTTATTATTTCGACGCCCGGGATCTCGACGCCATCCGGCGGTTGCTCCTGGAGCCGCTGGGTCCTGGCGGAACCCTGACCTATCGCACCGCTTCCTTCGATCTTGAGACGGACCTACCAATCATTGCGCCCACTCACCGAGCGGGTCAGAGGGACATCCTCATCGTCGATGGGATTGCAGCGACAGGAGTTGCGAGACGCTTGGGAAGTCGTCGTGTTCGTCGATGTAGACGCGGATACGGCTGCTGAACGGGGCGCGTCGCGCGACGCCATCCAACTGGGTGGCCGAGAGGTGGCCGAGGTCCTGTATCGGGATCGGTATGCGCCTGCGTTCGAGATTTACGAAAGGCTCAGTCTGCCGCTCCAAAAGGCCAATATCGTGTTGGACAATAGAGACTTCGAGACCGCGACGGCGCGCATCATACGGCCCGTCGAGACGCATTCGAGCCAGCCCACGGAGGTTCGCACGTGACCACCGCGTTTCCCCACGTGCTGGCGTTTACGGCAGCGGCGGCCGTGCTTGTGGCTACCCCGGGGCTTGATACCGCTGTCATCCTCCGACAGGCGTTGGGCGGGCCAAAATCCGCCGCGCTCGCAGCCGGTGGCGTCGTGATGGGGCTGCTGGTGTGGGGGCTCGCAGCCGCCGCCGGACTGACGGCCGTGCTTCTGGCGTCGCGCCTAGCCTATACGGCCCTAAAATGAGCAGGAGCGGCCTATTTGATGATCGTTGGCGTCCGGATGTTGCTGGACAGGGATACGCACCGCAGTCCTGCCGCGAGCGACCTCCCGCCCATGGGCGGCGATGGTGTGGCCGCCTTCCGGAGAGGATTGCTGACCAACCTTCTCAACCCGAAGGTAGGGCTGTTCTATGTGACCTTCCTTCCGCAGTTCATCCCATCAGCCACCTCCGTGGGCGCTTTCGCGCTGATGCTCGCAGGCATCCACCTGCTGCTAACCACCTTGTGGTTTTCAGTGATTGTAGCGCTCAGCGTTCCGGCCAGAAGACTCCTCACGAAGCCAACTTTCACGCGGACGCTAAACCGCGCAGCAGGATGCATATTCATCGGCTTTGGGCTCAAGCTCGCTACATCTCATAACCCGAATTGATTCGACGGCCGCTTTGCGTCATTGGCGTCGTCTAGCCGAGGTCAGCGCTATGTCCGCTTTGCCCTCACGCTTGTCAGTCGCCACTGTAGGCGCTACTTGAGGATTTGGTCTGGCTCACTTCCGCTTAGGGAACAGCTTGTCGCGAATGTAACGCGAGGTTGGGGTCAAACGAACGCCTCGCGGCTTACGCCATGTCGCCTTGTCGATCTCTTTCTTATCACCAATGGTGAGGCGGCCGGACGCTTTATTCGCGACGAATATAGCGTCGCTCATCTTCCTACCCGATCTGCGGTTCCTGGCCTTGACCTCTTTCCAGAGCCTCAACCGTCCCAGCTTGAGCTCAGGAAGCTCCTCTCGGATTTCCCTCCTCAAGCAATCTCTTTCGGTTTCGCGCCCTCGCTTGCGACCTCCGGGAAACATCCACAGATGGTCACGTCTTCTTCTTACCAACAATACACGCCCGCGTTTTGTTGCAACGAGTTTCGATGACTTTGCCATTACGCTTTCGCACTGTCTCAACGCCGAATCGTCAGTGCAAATTTTATTCCATCCCGTGCACAAAGAAAGGCAACGACTTGTCCAGCGGACCTGTCGAAAGAGTCCGTTCCGGGTCACACTCGGAAAAGCTCGCCCCGAGCACAAAGAGGCCGCTTCACCCCGAGCAGCCGACTTGAGGGCAAGCCCATTGGAGGACTGCGTCGGCACTATCGGAAGTGGCTGCTGCAACGGAGAGCTGCTAACATACGGTGCCTTCCAAAACGGCTGGATCTCACAGCATGCGTCGTCATCTGTTCTGGGTGATCATCGGTGTACCGCTGGCGTTGATCGTCATGGGCGCGGGAGCAGCACTTTCCATGCCTGCGGTACGCCACATGATTTCAGGCTTTTGGAATCTGCCCGATCGATTGCCTGCTCTCCCTGGCAATAGCCAGGTGCACTATCAGCTGGGCGCCGAGGATTTTGCGCTTGACGTCGCGGCGCTGCTGCCGGACGCCGTCTCGCGGATTGAAGCCGTGCATGGTCGACGCTTCGCGCATCCTGTTACGGTGGGCACGTATGCAACGCCTGAAGCTTATGCGGCCGCAAACGGTCTCGGCTCTGACGTTCCCGTAGGCGTCACGTTTGCTGGTCGGGTCAACCTGTCGCCTAAACTGTTTAGGCCGCAACACGGGCGCCTTGCCGCAATCCTGACGCACGAGCTGTCGCATGCTCACATTCATGGGTGGATTGGCTTGAACGGATACGTCTTCCTGCCAAATTGGTTCAAGGAAGGTTTGGCAGTGATGGTGTCGGGAGGCGGCGGCGCCGAATTGGTCAGCGAAGAGGAAGCGCGAGCCGCAATTCAACGTGGAGAGCTAATAGCCATTGACGACGCCGGAAGCCTGCAAAACTTGACTGACATTCGGTTCGAAAGAGCGCCTGCAAAGACGGCCCCTTCCTGGTATCCAGTCGTGCTGGCCTATCGACAGGCGGGAATGTTCGTGAACTACCTTCGAGACTCAGATCGTCCGGCCTTTGATCGCATGATGAGCGCGATTCTGGACGGGCGCGCGTTCGCGGAAGCGGTGACCGTCGGCTACCACGATAGCGCGCGGTCACTATGGCAACAGTTCACCAAGTCGAACTCCCCGCAAAAATGACTGCTTTGGGTCAGGGGCCGAAAGTCTCACCCGGAGCAAATCTGGTCTACACTACCCCAGATAGCAGACATCGATTTCAGCCGTGAAGATTTCTCAGTCGGGTAGAGATCCTATGCAGGCGCGGCGGGCGGGGTGATACCGTTTCGGTGTAATCCCACCACCAGCATAGGAGAGTCTGATGACGGTCCGCACAGTAGCAACCTACCCGCCGCAATGCATGTTGAGACGGCGCGGTGTCTTTTTGCAATCGAATTGAGCAAAGAGAGCTGGCTTATTGGATTCAGTACGCCACTTTCCGGGAAGATCAGCCGCCGGATCTTGAGTGGAGGCGATTGGAAAGGTCTACTCGATTTGATCGAGGAGGTGCGAGCACGTGTTAGCCGAGAGACGGGTCGGGCGGTGGATGTGATCTCGTGCTACGAGGCCTGTTATAACGGTTTCTGGCTACACCGGATACTCGAAGCGCACGGCATACGCAATTACGTTATTGATCCGGCAAGCCTGCAGGTGGACCGGCGGGCGCGACGAGTAAAGACAGATCGGATCGACACTGAGCGGTTGCTGCGCTCGCTAATGGCTTATCTGCGCGGCGAGCCGAAGGTGTGGAGCGTGGTGCGGGTGCCCAGCGTTGCCGAAGAAGACGTGCGACGACTGCATCGTGAGCGCGACCGTTTGGTCTCGGAACGCATTCAACACGTCAACCGCATTAGAGGGCTTTGCGCGCTCCACGGCATCTACGATTACCAGCCGTTGCGGCCGCAGGCGATGGCGCGCCTGGAGCAGTTACGCACGGCACAAGGCATCTCACTTCCGCCCCGGCTAAAATCTGAGATCAAGCGGGAGTTGCAACGGCTGGAGCTGGTGGTCAAGATGACCGCCACGCTTGAAGCGGAGCGCGACACGATTGTTGAGGATGAAGCGTCAACGCATGTCAACGCCAAGAAAATCCAAAATCTCCATAAGCTCAAGGCGATCGGCCCGGAGTTTGCCACAGTGCTGGTTGGCGAGATATTCCATCGTAAATTCAGCAATCGCCGCCAACTGGCGAGTTATGTTGGCTACGCGCCGAGCCCGTTTCGGAGCGGAAACGTGGCCCATGACCAAGGGATCAGCAAGGCCGGCAATCGCAAGGGGCGAACCACCGGGATCGAACTCGCTTGGCTGTGGCTGCGCTATCAGCCCGACAGCGATTTGAGCGCCTGGTTCCGGGCGCGTGTCGGTACCACGAAAGGCCGCGTCCGCCGCATCGCCATCATAGCGATGGCACGCAAGCTGCTGGTGGCGCTTTGGCGTTATCTTGAAACTGGCGTGGTGCCGCAAGGTGCCGTGCTCAAAGGGTGACGAACGACGATCAAATACCGATAACAGGAGCTTATGAAATCCAAGGTGGATGTGTGACCGGATTTCGACATGGCTGAAAGACGCCGCGGTAGAGAATGGTCCCATCCCCCTTGGAGCCCGAGCCCTCGCAACGCGCATGAGGGACCTTGGAACGGGTTGTACCCGGCCGGATATAAGTTGGTGCGGCGAGTGCCGCACGCACGCAAAGGGCTCGCCTTGGATCGGAAGAAGCTCCAAACAAATGAGGGGAATATTTGCGATATCTTCGATGATGTTACGGATTTAGGCGCGCCCTCAAGCCCTGCGCCTTTGGCGCACCGCTTCGCGGCTGCGGGGCTTGACCGCGCGCCTAAATCCGTAACCAGGAAGATCGCTAAGCATCACCGAAAATACCCCCTTGACAGCGGCGCACTCATATAAGTCGAGATGTGGCGCGGTGGCGGTAGGCTGAACATATCCGTTTGCCGCCCCTTTCGTCTGGCGGTGCCTTAGTGGTTCACCCTTGGCTCCGTTTCCACATCCCGCTCATCGAACCGGACGAGCGTAGCTAACGCATCCGGCTCTCGGACAAGACTTCACGCCTTCACCCACGGCACGTCGCGCCCAAGCGCAGTTAAGCGTACGAGTCCCAAGTGCCCGTAGAGGTGCGAGAGTGGATAAGTCCCGCCCTTGCGTCGCCTGACCTTGTGCTTGATACGCAACCACCGGCGCAACCGCACAGCTGTGTAGTTGTCGATCGCCCGATACGCCTTGTTGACGGTGCCTACATTGAAGTAGTTCGCCCATCCGCGCAGCGTGCGGTTCAACTTCCCCACCAGCTCTGTGGTCTCTTGCCATGTCCCCCTTCGGTCTGTCAGTGCGTGAATGTTCTCCACCACGCGCTTGATGCTCTTCTTCGATGGCCGGTACCCGAGGTACGCTTTTCCGGTCTTCGTCGAATACATTAACCCGAAGGAGTATCCCAGGAAGTCGAACTCTCCTTCCGGCACCTTACAGATGCGTGTCTTGTCCTCGTTAACCGTCAGCTTCAGCTTTCCCATGATCTCGCGCAGTCGCGAGCCGTCTGCAGCTTTGGCGACGTGATTGTTGAGGGGCGCGACCTCTATGGCGACGGGGTCAACATTGCGGCCCGACTGGAGGGACTAGCCGAGCCCACTCATGCGCCGCAGCAAACGACCGGCTATTCGATCATCTCGTCGGTCGCGAGCGTGCTCGGGCTCATTCAGGCAACCCCGCTTTCCGAAGGCCCTCAATCAACAGCTTCGCCTTTGAACAGCCGCCTCGGGCCAAAGGCGGAAAGACCCATTGCATGAGGGCGCTAACTCAAGAAGGCGCCTTCGGATTACCAGCCTCTCGAATGGGCAGCGAGACGTCTGCAATTGAATTGGGTGCTACCTGGACAACGTTCTCGACGACCACGGGGTTGCCAACAATATCTCGTCCCACAAGCGTAACCGCCTGAATGCCGCTCAAAACTTCAGGCACAATGACCGTTTCAACCGGGCTATTTCTATCTTCCGAGCGATCCGCAACAGTGACTCTGACGGACCCAACCAATCTTTCGACGGCGCCTTCGATTTTGACTCTGACCGTTCCATGAGTGGAGGCGATGGCGAGCTTCTGCGCTGCCTCTCTCGTTTTCTGCTTCTCTATTGCAAGAGCATCAGCTGCGGTTTTCTGCTCGCCAATCATAATCTGCAACTGCTCGACGGCCTTGACGAGCTCTTCACTCCACGAACTCGTCTCGGCCTCGACTATTTGCCGCGAGCCAATGACGAGCGTCTTGAACAGGGCAAGAGCCCTCTGAACATCCTGTGGCGTTATTGGATCAGCGAGACCGGTCTTGAGTGCCATCCAATCAAGCTGGGTTGCTTTTTGGAGCGTCCTTATCTTCATCATGGCGTTGACACGTCGAGCCCAAGTTGAGGAAATCATAAAGACCCGATCGGCGCCCACCAAGAGGCCGGCGAACGCAATACAGGCGACCGCAGCTTGAGCAGCGCTTTCGAAGAAAGGAATGGGCGCTTTGGAAAGTGGAAGGATCACACCCAAGACGAGGGCGACGGCCGCCAGACTCCGCGTTACCCAAGACAAAATCACCCACGGCCATCGGTGTGATGCGTACCAATCGATCTCGTTCTCCGCATCTTGCACCGCTGCGGCGTAGACGGCGTCCAACTCGGCCAGTGTCATGCGTCACCTCGCGGAGGCTAAAAAAACAACAAACGCGAATGTTGTGGAACTCGGATTCTGCGATGCAAGATTGTGGACAACGAGAGGACTGAGTCAACGACCCATTCCCTCAATACGAAAACTGCGTTCCTCGATGCGATTGTTCAACGCCGATGACCGCGCATAGGCCCCCGGGATGACCCGGAAAATGCTGTCCAGATTGTGCCCTGCAATCCTGCTAGCCAATTGATCCGAAATTATTGATCCGCAGCTTAAGCAAACGAGCCCGATGGGCGCGGCACGAGAAGGGCTCGCGGAACGCAACGACTGCTGTGGGTCTTGGTCGTGTAGAAAGGCTGTTGCATGACACGGACCGGCGCGATCGAACTCAGGCTACCGCCATCCGATCGATTTGGGCAAAGTTTACGACCACCCGACCAGAACTCATCCTGACGCCATGTCGGGGCTCTTTCACGCGCCCCGTGAACCGCAACGGCGCGCGCCAGCGCCCGTATCACGCCCTCACCGCCGCCAGCAGCGGTTTCATCCCGACGATGTTCAGCACGCATGTCAGATTGTAGCCGAGCACGCCAGCGCCATCTCGGTCGCAACTTTCGGCAGCGTCACGCACAAGAAGTGCGTCGCGCCCATGCGCATCTTCAGTGTGCCGAGCGGATGCTCGACGGTCTCGCGGCGTGTGCGCATCGCGTTTGGATTCTTGTCGAGCCGCGCCTGAGCGCGTTCAAGAACGTCCTCGTACACCCATCGCTTGATACGGCGTTGCGGGCTCGGCGTGCACTTCGATTTGAGTGGACGGGTTTTGCAGGCGTTCGTCCAATAGTTCGCAGCTTCTGGCCGTCTTCCTCGTTGGTATAATAATATTTGAGTTTCTCACCGGCCGGGCAGCGATAAACATCCTCGTCTGGCAGATAAGCAAAGTCCTGTTTGCCGAAGCGACCCGAAGCCTTCGCACCCGATGTCATCGGCTTCGGCAACGTCACCGTGATGCCAGATTGCTCGCACGCCAGGATTTCTTCGCCCTTGAAGTAGCCGCGATCGGCGACAACATCGAGCGTGTCGGCCTCAAGAGCGGCTTTGGCTTGCCGGGCCATGTTTGCAAGTTGCGACCGGTCTGAGCCGCTTGTTGTCACCTCGTGCGCGACGATCAGATGGCTTTCTGTATCGACCGCCGTCTGCACGTTGTAGCCGACGACGCCGGAACCACGGCCGCTCGTGACCATCGAACGGCTGTCGGGATCGGTGAACGATATCTGCTGATCGGGCGACGCCAGAACCTGTTTTTCAATGGCTGCGAGTTTCGAGATTTCATCGGCCAGATTTTCGAGCCGTTCTTTGATCCGCGTCTTTTTCAATTCCAGCGTTTCCGACGGCTCCTGCCGGTCGGCGGTATCGAGCTGAGCGAGATAGCGCGCAACACTCTCCTCCAATTGCATGCGCCGCCGCTCGACTTTGCCACGCGTGAAGTTCTTATCGCGATTATTGACTGCCTTGAATTTGCTGGCGATGCTGGCTGTCGCGAGCAACCCCATCTTGCGGCACACCTCGACGAAGCGCGCGCAGACTTTTTTTGATGCCGGGACCATTGTCCTCGCGGAAATCAGCGATCGTTTTGTGATCGGGCGCAAGCCGGGCGAGCAGCCACATCACTTCGACGTTGCGGCCAGCTTCACGCTCGAGCCGACGGCTCGAATGCACACGGTTGAGATATCCGTAAATGTACAGCCTTAAGAGCGCGGCCGGATGATACGACGGCCTACCTGTGCGCGCAGGCTCAACGCCGCCGAGCCGAAGTTCAGCCAGATCGAGGGCCGCAACGAAGGCGTCGATCACGCGAACCGGATTATCATCTGCAACCCAGTCATCCAGGCATTCCGGCAACAAAGTCGATTGCCCGCGATCAGCCCCTTGAACGAAGCGCGTCATGCCCACCCCCCGCCGATTCAGTGCGGGAATCATAGCAGGCACGGCGTTTCCACACAGCCAGGGTCATGGGCCGCCCTCCCGAATGCGTCAGCGCCACGGCCGGTATACCCCAGATAGCGGCCTACTTGCTGCAGCACCATATTTCGGCGGCACTGGGCCACGATGGGACATGATGGCTTTGTTGACGATGCCTTGCAGTTTAGCGGCTCAACGGTAGCATTGCGGGAATGCTAACTCTTGGGGACAGGGGCAAGGGTTTGAACTCGGATGGGAAAGTCCCGGTCTCACGTAGTCTGGGAACTGAACGCTTGTGTCTTCGGGGCGCCTTGGCTGACGATGCACCGGCGGTGAATGCAGCAGTCATTGCCAGCTGGACCGAACTCTCACTTTGGATGGAGTGGGCGCAAGGGGCAAAGCCCACGATCCAAGAGACAATCGAGCAAATCGGTAATCGAGAGGCCGACTTCGAAAATCGCTCCGAATTTCGTTTTTCAATCTTTGAGAAGCGCGCTGGCACCTTCATTGGGAATTGTTCGCTTCTTCGGTTCGACTGGACGGTTCCGCGAGGCGAGATCGGCTACTGGTGCGCTACAAACAGGGTTGGGCACGGTTACATCACCGAAGCTGTATTGGCACTGACCAAATTCGCTCGGTCTCTCGGTCTTGTGCGGGTCGAAATCCGCTGTGATGCTAAGAATTTGCGGTCACGCGCGGTAGCCGAGCGGGCTGGCTTCGCTTTGGAGGGCGTTCTAAGGAACGAATGCCGCAATCCGCAGGGAGCTCTTCGAGACAGTTGTGTATTTGCCCAAATACCGCACAACGCCGAAATGACCTCATAGGATTTCTGGTCGCTCCGACCGCGTCTTGGGCCGCTCTGGGTCAGACTTGGAATAGCTCACGATGAGCACAACCGGTCCGCTTAACCTCGAGCAGCTGCCGCGAGGGAAGACGTTGGACGAGCTCAGCGTTGGGCCCAACGGAACAACACTCAGCATTCAAGGCAGCGAACTTCCATATTTCGTCCACATGCGCTGCAATGATCGCCCATAGCGTCGCTGAAGGCATGCGGGAGGTTTGCTGTTCTTGTCTCCCGCAGACACGATTTGAATGTTCGCCCAATGACCGGCCAGTCTGATTGGGATAGACCATAGTAACGCTCGGTCGCTCACGATCTTCTCCCCGCGCGACGCCAGGAAGATGGCGTTGCCGCTGGGTGCGAGAGCGCGCAGGGCTTCATCCACGGCTAAGCTCATGTTCCCTTGGATGGCTCCTTTGGCATGGACCTTCCGTCCCCAAGGCAGGTTGGCAACCACGCAATCAGCAAAGCCGTCACGATACGGCAAACGTCCAAGATCAGCCTGGATCCACCGACAATGCGCATTCGAACCATTGCTGGCTGCGGCGAGCAATGCATCCCGATCAATGTCGGAGCCGATCGCGATGACATCCGGCACCAACCGCTTGGCTTCGATCAGCAGCGTTCCGGTTCCACAACACGGATCCAGGATATGGCAGCCCGGATACGCGCCGCTCAGCATGTTCATCGCATATGCCACCGGCGGATGAAGCGCGCCGGGCGCCGACGATACTCTGTAGTCGCGCCGATGAAGTGGACGAAGCGCAATGCGCAAGCCTACAACGGCCTGACTGTCTCTCATGTGAATCCGCCAACTCGCGTGGCGCTCCGGGGAGACGACGGCATCATGGTCATGAAACGGCATGCCCGTGATTTCGGAGATTGCGGCGCCCGCGCAGAATTCGATCTCGGTGCGATTGAAATTCCGGCGCCCCAAAAAGCTCCCGATCACCTCAAAGCCAGACGATCTGCGTATCGGCCGCAGTCTCTCGACCGTGGCAAGTGAACGAGTCAGCGGAAGCTTCCGTAATCCCGCTGCCAGCCTTGCAAGGCTGAGACGTCCGCGATCGATTTCGTCTATTCTTCCACAGAGGAGGAACAGGTCGTCGATGCTGCCGAGTTTGAGCAATCGGGGATCAACGGGTGCGCGAAAGACAATTTCCCGGTGGCCGATTTCGAACACCGATGCGTTCAGGTCAGATTCGATTTCCGCTGCGCAGAGCCATTCAAGTCCGCGGACCGATCGAGCGAGAAACGTTGCTGTTTGTGGTGTTAAAGGCGGCGTGCGCCGGTGCCGTGCGCCGCTATGCGCGCGCGCCGGCCGACCTTGAGGGGTAGGCATGAAAACCCGGGATATCGCTGATGCAGCCGCCATCGCCCGCGCAGAGCGGGGTGGTCGGGCTGACTTGGTCTATGACGTGTGCCCACCACGCTGCGGCAAGGCACATGCTTCCATCCCGCTCGGTGCGGGTCGCGCCGTTAGCGCTTCAGGAAAAAGACCGAGGCGATATGGGTTCGGGTCATCATGATGCGTGGCACGCTAGCATCAATCCAGGTGGGAGCTCAAGATTGGGACCCAATTCACCAGACACGCATGTCGGCTAATGGGATGGTCCGGCCGTGCTCCTGCCCCGCCAGCATGCGAAGCTGGCAAGGGGAACGCCAAAGACAAGGAGCACGCCATGTCCCAGACACTCAATAGCGCGATGACCGTGATCGGCATCGATATCGGCAAGAACTCGTTCCACGTCGTGGGCCACGATGCGCGCGGCGCCATCGTGCTGCGGCAAAAGTGGTCGCGTGGCCAAGTGGAAGCGCGGCTCGCCAATATACCGCCTTGCCTGATCGGCATGGAAGCCTGCGTCGGCGCACATCACCTGAGCCGCAAACTCGCATCGCTTGGTCACGATGCCAGGTTGATGCCGGCCAAATATGTCCGCCCCTATAGCAAGGGACAGAAGAACGACTTCAATGATGCCGAAGCGATTGCCGAAGCCGTGCAGCGCCCGACGATGAAGTTCGTGGCGACCAAGACCGCGGAGCAACTGGATCTGCAGGCGCTGCATCGGGTGCGCGAGCGGCTGGTGTCGCAACGCACCGGCATCATCAACCAGATTCGCGCCTTCATGCTGGAACGCGGGATCGCCGTGCGCCAGGGTATCGGCTTCCTGCGCACGGAACTGCCCACCATCCTTGCGACGCGCACCGATGCCCTGTCGCCACGCATGTTGCGTGTCATCGAGGAGTTGGCAGGCGACTGGCGCCGGCTGGATCAGCGCATCGATG
>Ga0210401_10004173_pt1 | contig 15120 bp, 13 predicted proteins | sample IncBWH32MmetaG_FD_150866 | JGI IMG/M metagenome (GOLD analysis project Ga0210401, IMG submission 150866) | Forest soil microbial communities from Barre Woods Harvard Forest LTER site, Petersham, Massachusetts, United States - Inc-BW-H-32-M | ecosystem: Environmental > Terrestrial > Soil >... | reverse complement strand
AGTCTATCAAGGGATGATCATCGGCGCGCACAGCCGCGGCAACGACCTCGACGTCAACCCGCTGAAGGGCAAGCAGCTGACCAACATCCGCACGACCGCGAAGGACGAGGCAGTGCGACTGACCCCGCCGCAGGTCATGACCCTGGAACAGGCGATCGCTTATCTCGCCGATGACGAGCTCGTCGAGGTCACCCCGCAATCGATCCGCCTGCGCAAGCGCCTGCTCGATCCAAACGACCGCAAGCGCGCCACGCGCGCCGCAGCGGCCGCGGAGTAGAGGCTTGCGGTGACACGGGCCGAATTTGACATTGGCCGGGTGGTCCTTATAGTTCGGCCAAACCGAAATTGGACTTCGAGTTTATGAGCAGCAAGCGGCAGGAACCGAAATACAAGATCAACCGGCGCCTCCAGGTGAATTTGTGGGGACGGCCGAAGAGCCCGCTCAACCGGCGCGAATACGGTCCGGGACAGCATGGGCAGCGGCGCAAGAAGCCTTCGGATTTTGGCACGCAGCTGGCCGCCAAACAGAAGCTGAAGGGCTATTACGCCAATATCGGCGAGCGCCAATTCCGCCGGCTCTACGCCGAGGCGGTGCGGCGGCGCGGCGACACCGGCGACAATCTGATCGAGCTGCTCGAGCGGAGGCTCGACGCGGTCGTCTATCGCATGAAGTTCGTGCCGACGCCGTTTGCCGCGCGTCAGCTCGTCAACCACAGGCACGTGCTCGTCAACGGCCAGCGCATCAATATTCCGTCCTATACGGTGCGCGACGGGGACACGATCGAGCTGACGGCGAAGGCGAAACAGATGGTGCTCGTGCTCGAGGCGTCCGGGTCAGGCGAGCGCGACGTTCCCGACTATCTCGAGATCGACCACGACCGCATGCGGGGCCGGTTTATCCGCGCACCCAAGCCCACCGATGTGCCCTACCCGGTGTCGATGGAGCCCAACCTCGTCATCGAGTACTATTCCCGCTGATCCTTTAGCGTATCCGCTGCAGTTACAGCCGCGCCCGCCGCGGCTTTTTCCATTGCGCAATCGCCCTCCTGTTCCACACTGATGGCGGCGCGCCCGCCTGCGGCGGGCGCATCTCGACAGGCGATTGCGATGCTCATCCTGCACCTCTCGATCGTCCTCATGCTGATCATCGTGAACAGCGTCTTTGCGATGGCCGAGATCGCGCTCGTCTCGGCGCGAAAGGCGCGGCTGGTGCCGCTCGCCGAGGCTGGGAATCGCGGCGCCCAGGCGGCGCTCGAACTGAAGGCGGATCCCTCTCGGCTGCTCTCGACCGTCCAGATCGGTGTCACGTTGATCGCCGTCCTCTCCGGTACTTTTGGGGAAGCCACTTTGGGCGACCAACTCGAGCGGCAGCTCGGGAGCTATACCGGGTTCGCCGCGCGATACGCCCATGTGATCAGCATGGCGGTCGTCGTGATCGGCATCTCGTATTTCTCGCTGATCCTTGGCGAGCTCGTCCCAAAGCGCATCGCACTGCTCCACCCCGAGCGGATCGCCGCTGCGCTTGCCCGCTTCATGCGTGCGGTTGCCCGGGTGGGAGCACCGATCGAATGGTTCTTGAGCGCATCGACCGATTTTGTGCTTCGCCTGCTGCCGGTCCGCAGCCAGGGAGCCGCCCCTGTCACCGACGAGGAGATCACTTTCATGCTGCGCGAGGGGGTTGCGACCGGGCACATCCCCCTCGCCGAAACGGCAATCGTCGAGATGGCGCTGCGCCTCGGCGACCGGCGGGCAAGCGCCGTCATGACGCCGCGGACGCAAATCGAATGGCTCGACCTCGATGATTCCGAGGAAGATAACCGGCGCAAGATCCGGGAGAGCAACTACTCCCGATTTCCGGTGGTGCAGGGCGGCTCACAGCAAGTCATCGGGATTGTGCAGGCCAAGGACCTGCTCGCCGCGTGTCTCGCCGGGCAGCCTCTCGATCTGCGAGCCGCGACCCGGCCGCCCCTCTATCTGCCCAACACGGTTACGGTGCTTCGCGTGCTCGAAGTGTTCAAGACCTCCGGTGAGCCGATGGCGCTGATCGTCGACGAGTACGGCGACCTCGAAGGACTGGTCACGCCGAGCGACATCCTCGAGACACTGGTCGGCGATATTCCGGGCTCGCCCGAGGCCGATCAGCGCATCGTGCGGCGCGACGACGAGACCTGGCTGATCGACGGCATGGTCGGGCTCGACGAGTTGAAGCAGGTTCTGGGGATTTCCCGCTTGCCCGGGGAAGACCCGGACTTCCACACCCTCGGCGGCTATTTGATGGCCCGCCTCAATCGCGTCCCGATGGAAGCCGACCGCATCTCCGCCGGCGACTGGCGCTTCGAGGTCGTCAAAATGGACGGCCGCCGGGTCGACCGGGTACTGGTAACACCGGTAAAGGGCAGAAGCCGGCGATGATCAGCGGTTCCCGAGATGTGAAAGAACTCCGGCCCCATCGTCATTACCCCATCGTCATTCCGGGGCGCGGGCGCAGCCCGCGAGCCCGGAAACCATGAACACCGCTCTACGAAAGACGGGAAAAGACGGTGTTCCTAGGTTCCGGGCCTGGCCCTTCGGGCCATCCCGGAACGACGGAAGAGCGACCCACCTCGATCGGGCTTCCCTCACAGGCGTCTCATGCGGGAATGACGGCAAACGAGAAAGGCTCAAGAGGTGACGATCGACAGCCCCGCTGCGGGAGCACCCCGCGAAATCGCCCGGCTCGCCGAATTGTGGGCCGATATCCGCGTATGGCGATGGGCGGCCGGGGTCTTCGCGACCCTCTCGCTCGCGTTGCTCGTCGCCGCGATCATCGCCCGCGACCCGCCTGATTTCTCCGACATCTCGATTGTCGCGGTCGTGCGCGACAGTGAACGGCATCCGGTCTGGGCGATCCGGCTGGCTCGCGCTGCTCATCAGATTGCGGCCGACACGCTGCGGGACGAGCCGGCTCCGCCGGGACGCGTTTACCAGCTGTGGCTCTTGGTCGCGGACCGGACCGGGCCGCATCAACTCGGCCTCTTGCCGCCCTCCGGGCGCAAGCGCATTGCCGTCTCGCCGGAGAACGCGCGCCTGCTGGCCGGCACCGGGGAACTCGTCGTTACGCTCGAACCCGCCGGCGGGTCGCCAAGTCGCGAGCCGATCGGCCAGCCGGTGTTTCGGGGGACCCTCGAGAGAGCGGGCTGAATTCGGTCTCCCCGAGGGTGAATTTTCAAAGAATGTTTCTAATTCCTTGCCCGAGGCGTGTTGCGCACAGGTATAAGGAGTGCGAGACGGCGGTGGCATAGTGAAGCCGCCATAGCGATGGCGAGAGAGCGTCGCGAAAATGAAAAGCGGGCAGCCAAACCGGCTCGACAGCCAATTCGCCGCTTTCGAGCCACCCGGATCCGAGGAGAACCCGATAGCGGTCGACACCCATCAGCCGTTAGGTGAGATCGTGAAGAGCATCTTCGGCGTTCTCTACCTTGAGGCACCAAGGCCGCGGTGATTTTCGGTCAAATCTCAGAGGGACGATTTGATGACCCCCACCGGCTCGATCGACGAAATCTGCGTCAATACCATCCGCACCCTGTGCATCGATGCGGTTCAGAAGGCGAAATCCGGCCATCCCGGAACGCCGATGGGGATGGCGCCGGTGGTTTACACGCTGTGGCAGGAATTCCTGCGCTTCGATCCCGAGGATCCGATCTGGCCGAACCGTGACCGTTTTGTGCTTTCCAACGGCCACGCATCCACCCTGCTCTATTCGATGTTGCACCTGACCGGGGTCAAATCGGTCAACGAAGATTACGAGCGGCTCGGCACGCCGGCCGTCGCGCTCGATGACCTGAAGCGGTTCCGGCAGCTCGGCAGCAAGTGCCCTGGGCATCCCGAGTATCATCTGACCTCCGGCATCGAGACGACGACCGGCCCCTTGGGGCAGGGCATTGCGACCAGCGTCGGGATGGCGATCGCGGCCGATTGGCTCGCGCGCCACTTCAACCGGCCGGATTTTGCGCTATTCGATTACGACGTCTTCGCCTTGTGCGGAGACGGCTGCATAATGGAGGGAGTGGGCAGCGAGGCGGCGTCGCTCGCCGGGCATTTGGGGCTCGGCAACCTCTGCTGGATCTACGACAGCAACCACATCACGATCGAAGGCAACACCGCCCTCGCCTTCAGTGAGGATGTCGCCGGCCGGTTTCTCGCCTATGGTTGGCATGTGCAGCGGGTCAGCGACGCCAACAACCGCGAGCGTGTCGCCGACGCGATTACTGTCGCCAAGCGGATTGCTGATCGGCCCAGTCTGATCGTCGTCGAAAGCCATATCGGCTATGGTGCGCCGCACAAGCAGGACACCTCGGGGGCACATGGCGAGCCGTTGGGCGAGGCCGAGGTCAAGTTGGCCAAACGCAATTATGGCTGGCCCGAGGACGCGCAATTTCTCGTGCCGGAAGGTGTGTACGAGCACTTCGCAGAGAGTTTCGGTGCCCGCGGGAAGAAGCTGCGGACGGAGTGGCTGACGCTGTTCGAGCGCTACCGCCGCGCCTATCCGGAACTCGCCGATCAATGCGAGCGGATGCAACGGCGCGACCTACCCGAAGGGTGGGACAGGGACATTCCGTCGTTTCCGGCGGATCCGAAGGGGATCGCCAGCCGCGACTCATCGGCCCACGTGCTTAACGCAATCGCCCCGCGCTTACCATGGCTGCTCGGCGGCGCCGCCGACCTCGCGCCCTCGACGAAGACTCGGCTGACTTTCGAGGGAGCCGGTGATCTCGAGCGCGACAACTACAGCGGCCGCAATTTTCATTTCGGCATCCGCGAGCACGCGATGGGGTCGATCTGCAACGGCCTCTCGCTGTCGAAATTGCGCCCGTACGGCTCGGGTTTCCTGATCTTCTCCGATTACATGAAGCCGCCGATCCGGCTCGGGGCCATCATGGAGCTCCCCGTCGTTTACGTTTTTACGCATGATTCGATTGGAGTGGGCGAAGATGGGCCGACGCATCAGCCGGTCGAGCAACTGGCTGCGCTGCGCAGCATCCCCGGGCTGATCGTCCTGCGTCCGGCGGACGCCAACGAAGTGGCGGAGGCTTGGCGGGTCGCGCTGAGCCTCAAACACGAACCGGCCTGCCTGATCCTGAGCCGGCAGAACCTGCGGACTTTCGACCGCACACGCTATGCGGCGGCGAGCGGGGTAAAGCGCGGCGCCTATGTCTTGGCAGATGCGGCTAACGGCAAACCCGATGTGATCCTGATGGCCACCGGAAGCGAGGTGGGACTCTGCGTCGAGGTCTATGAGAAACTGACCTCCGAAGGCATCGCCGCACGGGTGGTCAGCATGCCGTCATGGGAGTTGTTCGAGCATCAGCCGGAAGAGTATCGCGCGGCGGTATTGCCGCCCGACGTGACCCGGCGGGTCGCGGTCGAGCAGGCATCGACTCTCGGCTGGGAGCGCTATACCGGATTGCGCGGCACAATCCTCGGCATGAAAACCTTCGGTGCCTCCGCGCCGTTGAAGGAGCTGTTGGTCAAATTCGGGTTTACCGGCGACAACGTCTATGCGGCTGCCAAGCAGCAGCTCTCTCGCAAGGAGTAGGTAATGGCCAATCCTCTGAGGACGCTCAACGATTTCGGCCAGTCTGTTTGGCTCGACTTTGTCAGCCGCGATCTGTTGAAGAGCGGAGGACTGGCCCGGCTGATCGCCGAGGACGGCCTGCGCGGCGTCACGTCGAACCCGTCGATTTTCGAGAAGGCGATCGGCCACGGCGATGATTACGACGCGCTGATCGCCGAGGCGGAAGCCTCCGGAGATCTCGATCCCGGTGCGCTCTTCGAGGATCTCGCGGTGCGCGACATCCAGGAGGGCGCCGATACCTTGAACATCGTCTACGAGCAGACCCAGCGGCGCGACGGTTTTATCAGCCTCGAAGTCTCGCCCTATCTGGCGATGAGCACCCACGAGACAATCGAGGAAGCTCGCCGGCTGTGGCACGAGGTTAACCGCCACAACCTGATGGTCAAGGTCCCCGGCACCAAGCCGGGCCTGACCGCAATCCGTACCTTGATCAGCGAGGGCATCAACGTCAACGTGACCTTGCTGTTTTCGCAGCAGGTCTATGCCGACGTCGCCGAGGCCTATATTTCCGGGCTCGAAGCCTTCGCCAAAAAGGGCGGCGACCCGCACAAGGTGTCGAGCGTGGCGAGTTTTTTCGTCAGCCGCATCGATACTTTGGTTGATGATGAGCTCGACAAAAAGATCGCCGCGACCACCGACCCGGCCCAAAAGGCCGAGTTGCAAAGGTTGAAGGGCAAAGTCGCAATCGCCAACGCCAAACTCGCCTATCAGCTCTACAAGAGAATATACGCGGACGAGCGCTGGCAACGTTTGGCGCAGCAAGGCGCCCAGACCCAACGCCTGCTGTGGGCGAGCACCGGAACCAAGAACAAGGCCTACAGCGATGTTCTCTATGTCGACGAACTGATCGGCATGGATACGGTCAACACGATGCCGCCGGCGACAATGGATGCCTATCGCGACCACGGCCATCCCCGCCCCAGCCTCGAAGAGGATGTCGATAGCGGCCAGGCGGTGATGGATGCCCTCCCCAAAGCCGGCATTTCGATCGATGCGGTGACCTCGAAGCTCGTCGAAGACGGCGTGCGGCTGTTCGCCGATGCCGCTGACCAGCTCTACGCCGCGGTTCAGAAAAAGCGCCGCACCGTGCTGGGGCCCAAGCTCAATTCGATGACCTACAAGCTGCCGGACGAGTTGCAGAAGGACCTCCAGGCTGCCCTCGAGGACTGGCGCAAGGAGGGCAAGGTCAGGCGGCTGTGGGCCGCCGACGCCTCGTTGTGGACCGAGGCAGACGAAGCCAACTGGCTCGGCTGGTTGGAGATCGTCGATAAGCAGCTGAAGGGGATTGCGCATCTGCAGGGCTTTGCCGACGACGTCAGGCGCTCCGGGTTCCAGGACGTGCTGCTGCTCGGCATGGGCGGCTCCAGCCTCGGTCCCGAGGTCTTCGCCGAGACTTTCGGCTCCAAGCCGGGCTATCCCAAATTGCACGTGCTCGACTCGACCGACCCGGCACAGATCCGGCACTTCGAATCCCGCATCGATATTGGCCGGACTTTGTTCTTGGTTTCGAGCAAATCCGGCAGCACGCTCGAACCGAACATCTTCAAGCAATATTTTTACGAGCGCGCGAAACAGACCGTCGGCCCGGCGGAGGCGCCAAAGCGCTTCGTCGCGATCACCGACCCGGGCTCGTCGCTCGAAAAGAGCGCGCGCAACCAAGGGTTCCGTTGTGTTTTCCACGGTCTGCCGAGCATCGGCGGCCGCTATTCGGTATTGTCGGATTTCGGCATGGTACCGGCGGCGGCGATTGGCGTCGATCCGCGCGCCTTCCTCGAAAACACGGCCGAGATGGTGCGGTCCTGCGCGGCGAGCGCGCCACCGGTCGAGAACCCGGGGGTGATCCTCGGCGCGATCCTGGGGACCGCACAGCGGCGCGGGCGCGACAAAGTGACGATTGTCGCCTCGGCGGGAATTTCGGATTTCGGCGCTTGGCTCGAACAGCTTCTTGCTGAATCGACCGGCAAGCTCGGCAAGGGCATTGTGCCGGTCGATGCCGAGCCCCTCGGGCCGCCGGCGGTCTATGGCAATGACCGCGTTTTTGCCTATCTCCGGCTCGCCTCCGATCAGGATGCCGAGCAGGATCGGGCGGTTGCCGCGCTGGAGGGTGCCGGGCACCCTGTCGTGCGGATCATGGTGTCCGACGTGATGCAACTCGGGCAGGAGTTTTTCCGGTGGGAGATGGCGACCGCGGTCGCCGGCTCGATCATCGGCATCAACCCTTTCGATCAGCCCGATGTCGAGGCGGCCAAGGTCAAGACCCGCGACCTCACCGAGGCCTATGAGAAGGCCCGGGCGTTGCCCGAGACGCGCGCGTTCTTCGAGGCCCATGGAATCAAGCTTTTCGCTGACCCGCGAAACGAGGCGGCGCTGAAGCCGCAGGCGACGAGCCTGACGTCAGCGCTGAAGGGCCATTTCGGCCGCATCGGTTCGGGCGATTACGCTGCGTTGCTCGCCTATATCGAGCGCAATCCCGCCCATATTGACGCGATGCAGCGGCTCCGTCGATTGATCCGTGACCGCACCAAAGCGGCAACTTGCGTCGGCTTCGGGCCGCGCTTCCAGCACTCGACGGGGCAGGCTTATAAAGGCGGGCCGAACAGCGGCGTTTTCCTGCAGATCACCTGCGATGACCGCGAGGACCTGCCGGTGCCCGGACAGTCCTACACCTTTGGCATCGTCAAGGAAGCGCAGGCGCGCGGCGATTTCGAAGTCTTGGCGGAACGCGGCCGACGGGCGTTGCGCGTGCACATCACGGGCGATCTCGATGCCGGTCTCGACCCGCTCGCCCGCGCGGTCGAAGAAGCCCTGCGGTAGACAGCAAAGGACTGAACCATGGACGTTCGGGTCGTGGACAGAACCAACCGGCGGGAGACGCAGACGCCGGCGCACCAGGCACCGCCATGCACATTGGTGATTTTCGGCGCCGGCGGTGACTTGACCAAGCGGCTCTTGATGCCGGCCATCTACAATCTCGCCAAGGCGAAGCTGCTGTCCGAGAAATTCGCGATAATCGCCGTGGACCGCACGCCAAAGCCGATCGAAGATTATCGCAACTATTTGGCTGAGGGGATCAGGAGCTTTGTCTCGGATACCGCCTCCGCACCAGCCACCGAGCCGTTCGACACTCGCGCTTGGGAGTTCATCGCGAGCCGAATCACCCATTTCGCCGGCGATTTGACAGAGCCGGACACTTATGCACGGCTCCATCAAACCCTCGAAAAGGTCGCGGAGCTGCACCAGACCGGCGGTAATGCCATTTTTTATCTTGCTGTGGCCAGCCAGTTATTTGGCACGATCGTTGAACAGCTTGGAGCGGCCGGCTTGGCGCAGGAAAAAGATGGCGCTTTCCGACGGGTTATTATTGAAAAGCCGTTCGGCACCGATCTCGCTTCCGCCCGTGCGTTGAATGCTCAGATCCTTCGGGTTCTGCAGGAATCGCAGATCTATCGGATGGACCATTTCCTCGGCAAGGAGACGGTCCAGAACATCATGGTGCTGCGCTTTGCGAACGGCATCTTCGAGCCGATGTGGAACCGCGACCACATCGACAATGTGCAGATTACAGTAGCCGAAACCGTCGGCGTCGAGCGCCGCGCCAGGTTTTACGAGGCCACCGGCGCATTGCGCGACATGGTGCCGAACCATGTCTTTCAGCTTCTGAGCCTGATTGCGATGGGGCCGCCGAACTCTTTTGCGGCGGATGCGGTGCGCACCGAAAAGCACAAGGTACTCGAGGCCGTGCACCCGCTCGATGATACCGAGGTGCGCCGCACTGTCGTGCGCGGGCAGTATGGCGCCGGCATGATCAACAATAATGCCGCGCCGGCCTACCGGGAGGAGCCCGGCGTGGCTCCCGACAGTATGACCGAGACCTATGTCGCAATGCAGCTCGGCATCGACAATTGGCGCTGGGCGGGGGTGCCCTTCTACTTGCGTACAGGCAAAAGGATGACCCGGCGCACGACCGAAATCGCCATTCAGTTCAAGCAGGCGCCGTTCGCAATGTTCCGCAACACGCCGGTCGACATCCTGACGCCCAATGTTCTCGCATTGCAGATCCAGCCCGACGAGGGTGCATCGCTGCAATTCAGTGCAAAGATTCCGGGCCCGGAAATTGCGCTCGGCGGCGTGAAGATGAATTTTTCTTACAAGGATTATTTCAATACCGAACCGACGACCGGCTATGAGACGCTCGTCTACGACTGCATGATCGGCGATGCGATGCTGTTCAACCGGGCTGACGGGGTCGAAGCCGGGTGGGCGGTCGTGCAGCCGATCCTTGATCTATGGCAAAACGACAAGACAGTTCCGCTCGAAACCTATCCGGCAGGGAGCGCCGGTCCCGAGGCCGCGGACAACCTGCTGTGGCGCAGCGGCCGGCAATGGCGCCCGATCGCGTGACATTGACAGCTCCACCCCGATGAGCCGGCCCATCATCGTCTCCCCGTCAATCCTGTCGGCCGATTTTGGCCGGCTGGCAGAGGAGGTCCGCGCCGTCGACACGGCGGGAGCCGACTGGATCCATGTCGATGTGATGGACGGGCGCTTCGTGCCTAACATCACTATAGGCCCGGTCGTCGTCGAGGCAGTGCGGCGAGCGACGAAGAAGCCGGTCGACGTTCATCTGATGATCGTCGAGCCCGAGCGTTATCTCGACGACTTTGCGCGGGCCGGCGCAGACCATCTCTTGGTGCACTGCGAGCCGAGCGCGACGATCCATCTGCACCGAACCTTGGGACATATTCGCGACCTCGGCAAAACCGCCGGCGTCGTATTGAACCCGGCGACCCCCTTGGGGATGATCGAATATGTCCTCGACCTGTGCGGTATTGTGCTGATCATGACAGTCAACCCAGGTTTTGGCGGCCAGCAATTCCTGCCGGAAATGCTGCCCAAAATCCGTGCGTTGCGGCATTTGTGCGACGAGCGCGGTCTCGACACCGTGATCGAAGTCGATGGCGGGTTGGGCGGTGAGAACGCGTGGCGGGTCCTCGATGCCGGGGCAAACGCCATCGTCGCCGGCTCGCATGTGTTTCATGCATCCGACTATCGCAGCGCGATCGCCTCGATCCGCAACTCGAGACGACCGCCATCGTAGAGCACGCAAATGGCGAACCAATCTGTCGAGGTTCTCGAAAATCCCGAAGCTCTGGCTCGCCGGGCGGCCGGGTGGATCACCGATCTGGCCGCCGCCAGCCGCGACCGGTTCGCGATTTGCCTGTCGGGCGGCTCGACGCCGCGCCGGCTCTATCAGCTGCTCGGCGAGAGCCCCTATCGCGACCGCTTGCCGTGGCAGCGCGTCCATTGGTTCTGGGGCGATGAGCGCTTTGTGCCGTGGGACGACCCGGACAGCAATTACGGGATGGTGCATACCGCGTTGCTCGGGCGAGCGCCCGCTCCCGCCGCCAACATTCATGGCATCGCCACGGATGGTACGCCAAGAGAGGCGGCCGCCCGGTATGAGCGGGTGTTGAAAACCTATTACGGCTCCGAAAGCCTCGATGAGGCCCGACCGCTTTTCGATATCGACATCCTCGGTTTGGGACCGGACGGGCATACAGCCTCGTTGATTCCCGGGACGAGCGTTCTCGAGGAACGGCACCGCTGGGTTGCCGAGGTCATCGGCGGGCGGCCGGAGCCACGCATCACGCTTACCTACCCGGTCCTCGAAAGCAGCCGGCACACGGCTTTCCTGGTGGCTGGGACGGATAAACGGGAGGCGCTGTCGAGAGTGCTGGCCGGCGATCAGGCTTTGCCCGCCGCTCGAATACGCCCCCTCGGCGACCTCGCTTGGTTCGTCGACGAGGCGGCCCGACCCCAGCCTGATCCCCAAACCATGATCCCGCAGGCATGACCCCGAACCGCGACGACCTGAAGCGCGCCGCAGCAATGCGCGCAATCGAGGAGGTCGAGGATGGCATGGTTCTCGGGCTCGGCACCGGGTCGACCGCCGCTTTCGTCGTCGAGGGGCTCGCTCGGCGTGTTGCCGCCGGCCTTCGGGTGGTCGGTATTCCCACTTCCGAGCGCACGGCCGCCCAGGCGCGCCGGCTCGGCGTTCCGGTCGCGACCTTTGCCGAATATCAAAGTCTCGATCTGACGATCGACGGCGCGGACGAGGTCGAGCTCGGCACCCTCGATCTGATCAAGGGGCTAGGAGGCGCCTTGCTGCGCGAGAAGATCGTCGCCGCGGCAAGCCGCCGACTGGTCATCGTGGTCGATCAGGAAAAGCTCGTCGAGCGGCTCGGCGAGCATGCCCCGGTACCGATCGAAGTCACTCAATTCGGCTGGCAGGCGACCGCGGTGGCGCTGGCCAAGCTCGGCTGCATCCCCGAGCGGCGCTACACGACCGGTGAGCAGCCTTATGTCACCGACGGCGGCAATCACATCCTCGATTGCCGGTTCGGCCCGCTCACCGATCCGGGCAAGGTCGAAAGAAACATCGCGATGACAGTCGGCGCGGTCGAGAGCGGGCTTTTTGTCGGGCGCAGCTCGATGGTGGTCGTTGCTTCGACAACGGGTGTCGAAGTTTTGACGCCCCCCACGACGAAACGGTTGCAGGAAACACAAAGAGGCCGCCCCTAGGCGGCCTCCCGTGTTCGGCTGAACTTTAGCGGCCGGCTTCGCTGCGCTCGTGCCGACGCCCAGTAGATGAGCCCATGTAAGGTTCGTCCTGGCGGAAGGTGGCGAGGCACTGCTGACGCAGTTCCGGGTCCGTGATCGGGCCGCACTCCTTGCGCATCCGCGCCTGCCGGAAGCCGCGGTTAGTCTCGAGCAGCCGGTCATAGTGCTGGCTCTCGATCACATTGCGCCGCGCCGACCAGGACGGTGTCATATCGCCGGGATTAGTCTGCGGGCCGTTGGTTACCACCTCGGTGCCAGGCGCAGCAGGAGGGGCCATTTGCGCGTGAGCGGGGAGGGTCGCGACCGCCGTCAGGCAAGCGGTGGCGAGGGCTAAGCTGGTCGCAGTCTTCAGTAGCATGAGATCACCTCGTGAGGTTGTTACCCCCGAGGTGGAAAACGCCTGAACAGCTTTCCGTGTTCCGCGAAAAGCGATGTGGCAAAAAGCGGTCGTACGTACAGGGCCGCTCCAAGCGGAGCGGCCCTCATGCAATCCTTGACGACTCAGCGTCCGGCGTTGCTCCGGTAATGGTGCCGCGCCGAGGTCGACGAGCCGTAACCTGTAGCGGTCCCGGCCGGCTCGTATTGGGCAAAGCTGTCGAGACACTGTTGGTGAAGTTGCGGATCGGTTACGGGGCCGCACTCCTTGCGCATGCGGGCCTGGCGAAACCCGCGGTTGCTTTCCAGCAGCCGATCATAATGTTCACTTGCGATGACGTTCCGCCGCGCGGACCAGTCCGGGGGCGGGGAACCCTGCGGGCCGTTGGTCACCACCTCGGTGTCGCTGGTGCCGGCCGCGGAGGGACCAGTCGGGTAAGCCGGATAGGGCTGCGTGCCCCCCGGCGCACCGCCGGTATACGGGGTCAGGCCGGGACCACCGGGATTGGGACCCGCCAGTCCCAAAGAGTTCCCACCTGGGTCACCGGTGGGCGGCGCCCCATAGGCAGTCTGCGCGTGTGCGGCCGGCAGGGTCGCGAGCCCGGTCAGGCAAGCGGCGGTAAAGGCCAAGCACGCTGCACGTTTGATCATCATGACTGTTCGCCTCGTTGCGTATTGATCAAGCCGAGAACGACCAAGACCGTGTTCCCGATGCGTCCGGACCCGGTAAAAAAAAGTAAAAGTCCCACTCAGAACGTCGGATCGGGGAGACCGCGGCGGCGGCACGCGGCAAGCAAGGTGTTGAGCAAAAGGCAGGCGATCGTCATCGGACCCACTCCGCCGGGTACCGGAGTAATCGCCCCGGCAACCGCGCTGACCGACGCAAAATCGGCATCGCCAACAATCCGGTTGCGCCCTTCGGGGTCCGCCGCCGGGCTGATGCCGACATCGATGACCGTTGCTCCCGGCTTCACCCAGTCGGCGTTCACCATCCGAGGCTGCCCGGCCGCGGCGATCAGAATGTCGGCATGACGGGAGATCTCGCGGGCATCACGGGTCTTGGAGTGGATCACCGTCACGGTGCAGTCAGCCACGATCAGCAACGCCGCCAACGGTTTTCCGACGATGTTGGAGCGGCCGAGAACGACAGCATTGAGCCCGGTCAGGTCGGGGTGTACGGTGCCCAACAAGCGCAGACAGCCTTGCGGCGTGCACGGCACCATCGTCGGAAGCCCGCTCCACAATCGCCCGACATTGACCGGGTGGAACCCGTCCACATCCTTGGCCGGGTCGATCGTACTCACAACCCGATGCGGATCGATCTGCCGCGGCAGCGGCAGCTGAACCAGCACGCCGTCGACGCGTTCGTCGTGGTTCAGCTTTTCAATTTCGGCGACGAGCCTCGCTTCGGAAATATCGGTCGGCAAACGAATGTCGAATGCGGTGAGCTCTGAGCCGGCGCAGGCGCGGCCTTTAGCCCGCACATATACTTGGCTCGCCGGGTCGTCTCCGACCAGGACGGTGGCTAGACCCGGCGCGGTCCCGATATCGCTCCGCAGGCGCGCCGCAACCTCGGCGGCTCGCTGGCGCAGCGCGGCAGCGACCGCAGCGCCGTCGATGACCGTTGCCCGCCCCACTCCGACTTCCTCCTCGACCGACCACAGTCGACACTACTCAAGCGGGCGGAACAACGTAAGAGGCTGCCGCCAGCGTACAGAGCGGGGCTTAGCGCCGCTCGGCGCAAATTGCGCTAGGAAGGGTTACGCGAGGACTTTCCTGGAATTTTTCTCAGACAGCCCTGCGCTTTCGCGGACACGACGACAAAATGGTAATTTATAGAGCATTCCCGAACCATTCTTGGGCCGGCCAGTTCCAATCCGCGCTTAGCGCAGCGAACTGACGTCGTCCGGGTTGACGAGGTCGGGAACCGTCCAGCCGTCGAGGTCGTATTCGGCCATGCAGCTGTCGGCGAAGCTTTTCCACCGCTCGTATTGGCCCGACCCGACGGCTGACAAAAGCGCGAAGCGCCGGATTTCCTCGTGGCTGCCGGAGTAATTGATCTCGTAGAGCTCGTGGCGCGCGCCGAATTCCGTGCCGATCGAGTCCCATAACAGCTTCATCAATTTGACGCGCTCGACCGCTGTCACGCCGCCGGAGCCGCGGACATAGCGGTCGAGGTACTTGCGCAACTCAGGGACTTTGAAATCGTTGGCGTGCGAATTGAGGTAAATGAGGCTGCTCGCGACCGTCTTCTCGATCTGATGCTTGACCTGGACATAGGCTTCGGGTCCGAGCACGTGATAAGCGGCGCCCGGCTCGGAGCCCGGCAGCACGAAGCCCTCGGTCCACGGCTCGGGGCTCTTGGCCATCGCATCCGACAACGCCCACATCGCGTTGCGCCAGGTGATCACCTCGCCGATATTGGCCTCGACGCCGCGGAAGCCGCGCGTCCCGGCGGTCTCGGTCGCCTTGATCATCAGCCCCGTGATGAAGTCGAGCTTTACCGCCAG